>Ga0100377_1001443_pt1 | contig 20509 bp, 19 predicted proteins | sample CryGeymeta201501_FD_83664 | JGI IMG/M metagenome (GOLD analysis project Ga0100377, IMG submission 83664) | Groundwater microbial communities from Crystal Geyser aquifers in Utah, USA - Crystal Geyser metaG 2015-01 | ecosystem: Environmental > Aquatic > Deep subsurface > Groundwater | place: USA...
GCGCCCGCTTGACACCTGCGACGAGCGGAACGGCGCTCGGCGGCGCGTCCTGCGTTGGCACCCTTCCTGCGAAGCCCCTGCGTGCTCCCGGTTCGGTCACGGCGGCGCGCCCACGCGCGCCGCGCACGATCTGGCCGGCGGACGCCGCAAGCCCCACGCGCGCGGCGTCCGCCGGCCCTCCCCCGTCGCCCCCTCCCCCATCGAGCCCGCCCCCATCGATGCCGCCCCCGTCCATCCCGGCCCCCGGGCCGCCGGTGGGGGTGGGCGCGGTGCAGGAGAGCAGCAGCAGGGCGAGGAGGTACATGGCGGCGATGCTACCCGCAGCGGCGGGCACTGGCACGCCCGCTCAGCGCACGGTGGCGGTGCCGCGGTACCCGGCCGACAGGATCCCGGTGTCCGTGCCCGAGCCGGTGTCGTAGTAGTAGTAGCCGGTGGGCCAGTCGTAGCTGAAGCTGGTGCCGCTGTAGTCGGCCAGGGTGACAGCGTACCAGCCGTAGCCGTCCAGGTAGTACTTGAGCACGCCGTAGGTGCCGTAGGAGGGCACGGTGTAGTCGGACTGGTAGCCGTAGCTGTAGGTTGCCCCGTCCATGATCGTGGGATCGGTGAGGCCGATCAGGGCGCAGCCGCGGGCCGGCCCCAGGGCGCTGCCCGAGCTGGTCAGCTCGAAGGCCCACTCGCACTCGCTGCAGGTGCTCAGGCGCCGGGTCGAGGCGAGGTGCGAGGTGACCACGCAGTCGACGATGGGACCGTCGCCCTCGAAGTAGGCCTCCTCACTGCCCATGTAGGAGGGCGGGGGATCGGTGTCGGTGTCGGTGTCGGTGTCGGTGTCGGTGTCGGTGTCGGTGTCGGTGTCGGTGTCGGTGTCCGCCTGGCCCCCGCCGTCGCCGGTGTTGCCCCCGCCGTCGCCGCTCCCCCCGCCGTCGCCGCTCCCCCCGCCGTCGCCGCTCCCCCCGCCGTCGCCGGTGTTGCCGCCGCCGTCGCTGGTGGTGCCGGTGTCCCCGTTCCCGCCGCCGTGGTTGGGGTGGGTGACCTTGTACAGGGTGTTGCAGCCCGACAGGACCAGGGCGAGGAGAAGGGCAGGGTGGGCGAGGGAAGACATCGAGCGTCCCGGACTGGGGGTGGCGGCCCCGCCCTTAGCCGGCCGCCCGCCCGCTGTCCCTGCCGCAGGGGCGCCCGGGCCCCCTGCGGCAACCCGTCCCTTCTCGCCGGGAGGACCACGGGTAGGGCTGTCCTTCTTCCGGAGTCCGCCTGATGACCGATCTGCTGGCCGCGCGTTCACAGATGGCTGTGTCGCTCGGTTTTCACATCCTGTTCGCCGTGGCGGGCATGGCGATGCCCCTGCTCATGGTTCTGGCCGAGGGGCTGGGCGTGCTCACGGGCCAGGCGGGCTGGCTGGACCTGGCCCGGCGCCAGGCCCGGGGCACCGCCATCCTCTTCGCGGTGGGCGCGGTGTCCGGCACGGTGCTGTCCTTCGAGCTGGGCATGTTGTGGCCGCGCTTCATGGCCCACGCCGGGCCGGTCATCGGCATGCCCTTCAGCCTGGAGGGCTTCGCCTTCTTCCTCGAGGCCATCTTCCTGGGCATCTACCTGTACGGCTGGGAGCGGGTCTCACCGCGGCTGCACCTGCTGGCCGGGATCGGGGTGTTGGTGTCCGGCACGGCCTCAGGCGTGTTGGTGGTGGCGGCCAACGGCTGGATGAACACGCCGACCGGCTTCACGGTGGCCCCCGACGGCAGCTTCGTAGACATCGACGTGTGGGCGGCCTTCTTCAACCCGGCCTGGCCCAGCCAGGCCCTGCACATGACCCTGGCGGCCTTCGCCACCGTGGGCTTCGCCGTCGCGGCGGCCCACGCCTGGATGCTGCTGCGCCACCACCGCGCGCCTGCGCTGCATCGCCGGGCCCTGGCCCTGGCCCTGGCCGTGGGCGGGGTGGCGGCCTTCCTCCAGCCCCTGTCCGGCGACCTCTCCGCCCGGCAGGTGGCCCAGACGCAGCCGGTGAAGCTGGCCGCGATGGAGGCGCTCTTCGACAGCCGGGCGCCGGCGCCGATCACCATCGGCGGCTGGCCGGACGAGGCCGCGGAGCAGACCCGCTTCGGCATCGAGATCCCGGCGGGCCTGAGCCTGCTGGTCCACCACGATCTGCACTCGGAGGTCCCCGGCCTGGACGCCTTCCCCCGGCAGGACTGGCCGCCGGTGGCGCCGGTCCACCTGGCCTTCGAGCTGATGGTGGGGGCCGGCTTCGCGATGATGGGGGTTGCGGCCCTGACCGGCCTGCTGAGCCTGTGGCGCTGGCGGAGGGGGATGTCCGGCCTGCCGACCGAGCGGTGGTTCCTGGGCCTGGTCGTGGCCAGCGGTCCGCTGGGGGCCATCGCCCTGGAGGCCGGCTGGACAGTGACCGAGGTGGGGCGACAGCCCTGGGTCGTGCAGGGGGTGATGCGCACGGCCGACGCGGTCACGCCCATGCCGGGCCTCATCGTGCCCTTCCTGGGCTTCAGCGCCCTCTACCTGGTGCTGGGCATCGTGGTCGTCGTGCTGCTGCGGCGCCACGTCTTCCTCGGGCCCGAGGATCCCGCCCCGCCCTTTGATCCCGCGCCGCCCGAGGCCCCCCCCTCGCCCGAGGCCCCCCCTTCGCCCGAGGCGCCCCATGCAGCCTGAGCCTGCCAGCGCCTGGGCCCTCGCCACGGCCGCCGTCCTGGTCGTCGCCCTGGTGGTCTACACGCTGACCGGGGGTGCCGACTACGGCGGCGGCGTGTGGGACCTGCTGGCCACGGGCCGCCGCCGCCGGGCCCAGCGCCAGCTGGTGGCCCACGCCCTCTCCCCCATCTGGGAGGCGAACCACGTCTGGCTGATCCTCATCGTGGTGCTGCTCTTCGTGGGCTTCCCGATGGCCTTCGCGACCATCGGCATCGCCCTGCACATCCCCCTGGCCCTGGCCCTGGTCGGCATCGTGCTGCGCGGCGCCAGCTTCGTCTTCCGGGCCTACGACCCGCGGCACGCCGACCAGACCGAGGGCCCGTGGCGCACGGTCTTCGCCGTCAGCAGCGCGGTCACCCCGGTGATGTTGGGCACCGCCTTCGCCGCGGTGATCACGGGGGCCCTGGCCCTGGACCCGGTGACGCTGGTGCCCACCGGTGGCTTCTTGTGGACCTGGCTCTCGCCCTTCCCCCTGGCGGTCGGCCTGCTGGTCCTGGCCCTGGACGCCTTCCTGGCTGCCGTCTACCTGGTGCTGGAGGCCGAGGACCCGGCCCTGAAGACCGACTTCCGTCGCCGCGCCCTGGGGGCCGCCGCCGCGGTCGGCCTGCTGGCCTTCACCAGCCTGGCCCTGGCCCGCAGCCACGCGCCGCTGCTGTGGTTGGGGCTGACGGGGCGGACCTGGAGCCTGCCCTTCCAGCTCGCCACGGGCATGCTGGCGGTGGGCACCCTGGCCGCCGTGTTGGGCCGTCGCGACCGGCTCGCCCGGCTGCTGGCCGGGGCCCAGGTGAGCCTGGTCATCGGCGGCTGGGCGGCCAGCCAGTGGCCCTGGTTGGTCCTGCCCTCGCTCAGCATCGGCAAGGCCGCGGCCCCCGACAGCGTGCTGCGGCCGGTGTTCCTGGCCCTGGCGGCCGGCTCGGCGCTGCTGGTGCCGGCCCTGGCCTGGTTGTACCGGGTCTTCAAGGGTGGGGGCCTGCCCGGCGCTGCCTCCGGGCCCCCCGGCCCCGCTGAGCCCCCGGCCTGAGACCACCCGCCGCATGGTCCCCCCGGCCTCGGTCCCCAGCTTGCAGGGCACCCGCGCTGCTGCCCCACCCGCGCTGCTGCCCCTGCCGCCCTCCCCCCCGGAGTCCCCATGCTGCCGCTGCTCCTCCTCCTCGCCTGCGCTCCCTCTGCTCCTCCCTCCGCACCTCCCTCCGCCATGCCGCCCGCGACGCCTGCCGCGGCGACCGTGGCCCCGGCGAGCCCCACGCCGGGCAGCCCCACGCCGGGCAGCCCCGAGGACCAGGCCATGGTCCGGGCCCAGGCGGCCGGTCAGGCCTTTGGTGGCGCGCTCAAGGGCCGCATGAAGGCGGCCATGGAGGCCGGCGGCCCGCCCCAGGCCATCACGGTGTGCAGCCAGGACGCCCCGCGCATCGCCGCCGAGGTCTCGGCCGCCCAGGACGTGCGCCTGGGCCGCGCCTCGCTGCGCCTGCGCAACCCCGCCGACGCCGCGCCGGACTGGGTCCAGGCCTGGCTGGACGCCCAGGGCGAGCGTCCGGCCCAGGGCCTGGCGCCGCAGAAGAGCTTCGCCGAGGTGGAGGGCCAGCCGGTGGCCCGCCTCATCGTGCCCATCGCGGTCGAGGCCGCCTGCCTGCGCTGCCACGGGGCGGTCGAGGACCTGGACCCCGCCGTGCGGGCCTCCCTCGCATCGCGCTACCCCCAGGATCGGGCCACCGGCTACGCCGAGGGTGATCTGCGAGGCGCCTTGTGGGTCGAGGCGCCGGTGCAGGTGCCGGGCGAGGGCGGGGCCGCGCCCGAGGTTCCGAGCGAAGGCGGCTGAGCGTCGCGCCTGGCGTAGGCTGACCGACATGGACCTGCAGCTTCACGACCGCACCGTGCTCATCACCGGCGCCTCCGGGGGCATCGGCCAGGCCCTGGCCCTGGCCTTCGCCGCCGAGGGCGCCCGCCTGGTGCTCCACGGGTACGACGGCTTCGAGGCCCTGACCGCCTGGCACGCCGCCCAGCCCTGGGCCGGCCGGGCCATCTGCGTGCGGGCCGACGTGGCCGATCCCGATGCCGTCGCCGCCGCCTTCGCCCAGGGCGAGGCCGCCTTCGGCCGGATCGACAGCTGCGTGGCCAACGCCGGGCGCTGGCCCCCCGCCGAGCTGCGCCTGGACCAGCTCCCGACGGCGCGCCTGCGCGACACCCTGGCCGTCAACCTGCTGGGCGCCGCCTGGACCGCCCGGGCCTGGATGGACGGCCTGCGCCGCCACGGCCCGCACCCCGACGGCGAGGGCGCCTCGCTGGCCTTCATCGGCAGCACCGCCGGGCGCTTCGGCGAGGCCGGGCACGCCGACTACGCCATGTCCAAGGCCGGCCTGGTCGGCTTGTGCCTGAGCCTGAAGAACGAGGTCGTGCACCTCGATCCCTACGCCCGCGTCAACGTCGTCGCCCCTGGCTGGACCATCACCCACATGGTGCGGCCGGCCCTGGCCGTGCCCGGCGTCATCGACCGCGTGACCCGCACCATGCCCCTGCGCCAGCTCGCCCGGGCCGCCGACATCGCCCGCGCCGTCGTGGTCCTGGCCAGCCCCGTCGCCAGCCGTCACGTCACGGGCGAAGTCCGGACCGTGGCAGGCGGCATGGAGGGCCGCAGCTTGTGGGAGCCCGGCACCGCCGACGAGGACGCGGTGCGCCGCCGCCTGCAGGATCCCTGAGGGCGCCCGCCGGAGTCGAGCGGCTCCCACTCAGCGGCTCCCACTGAGCGGCTCCCACTCAGCGGCTCGGGGGCGGCTTGTCCGGGTCGTGGGCCTGCCACTGCCGGGCCTGCTCGGCCAGGGCGCGCAGCCGGTCCTCGACCCGGCGGTTCGCCGAGCTCTCTGGGTAGTGCCCCTCGGCGTCGCGGCTGCCGGCCGGCAGGCCCGTGAGCAGGGCCAGGGCCTCGTCCACCTCGTCGACGGCCCAGACCGAGAAGCGCCCCTCCTGCACCGCCGCCACCACCGCCTCGTCCAGGACCAGGTGGTCCAGGTTGGCCCGCGGCAGGATCACCCCCTGGGTGCCGGTCAGGCCGCGGGCGCTGCACAGCTCGAAGAAGCCTTCGATCTTCTCGTTGACGCCGCCGACGGCCTGGACCCGCCCGTGCTGGTCCATGGAGCCCGTGACGGCGATGCCCTGCCGCAGCGGCAGCCCGCCCAGGGCGCTCAGCAGCACCAGGGTCTCGGCCAGCGAGGCGCTGTCCCCCTCGACCCCGCCGTAGGACTGCTCGAAGACCAGCGAGGCCGAGAAGGCGACGGGCAGGTCGGGGACGTAGCGGCCGCCGATGAAGCCCGACAGGATCAGGATGCCCTTGCTGTGCAGGGGGCCGCCCAGCTCGACCTCGCGCTCGATGTCGATGACACCCTTGCTGCCGAGCTGGACGCGGGCCGTGATGCGCGTGGGCCGGCCGAAGGGCGCCCGGTCCAGCAGGATCACGCTCAGGCCGTTGACCTGGCCCACGACCTCGCCCTGGGTGAGGACCCGGACGTGGCCGCGCAGCTCGGCCTCCAACATGCGCTGGCGCACGCGGCCCCGGCGGTAGCGGTCCTGGTCGACGGCCTGGCGGACGTGGTCCGGGCCGACCTCGGCGCAGCCGGCCTGGGCAGCGTGGTGTGCGGCCTCGTGCAGCAGGTCCATGAGGTCGCGGATGTGGGTGGACAGCTTCTCGCGGTCCCCAGCCATGCGCGAGGCCTGCTCGATGAGCCGGGCCACGGCCGCGCGGCTGAAGGGCAGCAGCTCCTCGCTGCGCACCAGCGAGGCCAGCAGCCGGGCGAAGCCGGCCACGCCCTCGTCGGTGCGGGGGATGTCCTCCTCCAGGTCGGCCGGCACCTTGAAGAAGGACTGGAACTCGGGATCCAGCGAGCTGAGCAGGTAGTAGAGGCGCCGATCACCGACCAGGATCACCTTAGGAGCGCAGCCAGCACAGTCGTAGAGAGGATGGCGAACATGGCCACCTCCAAGTTTGTTCTTGAGGCAGACGGGACCCTCCCGCCTGTGACAAGTGCAAGCACCGTTCACCCCCGTGACGAGCGGGCGAGGCGGAGCGTCGCAGGGGCGGACCCACCGCTCGGCGCGGCTGCTGCCCTTGTCCCCCCCGGGCTACGCTCGCCCGATGTCCCTGTCGCCGTCCGCGATCCTCGCCCTCCTCCTCCTCCTCCTCCTCGCGGCGCCCCAGGCGCAGGCCTTCCAGCCGGCGCAGGAGGTGCAGGCGGGGGTCCTGGCGCGGGTGGGGGAGATCCTGGGTGGTGCGACGGTGCTGCGGGTCGAGGAGCACCCGGAGTTCGAGCGCATCACGGTGCGGCTGTCGGACGGGCAGGAGCTGCCGGTCGAGGTGACGTCGGCCCGGGCCGAGGGCGACGCGGTCTGCACCCAGGACGGCTTCGCCTTGCAGCCCCGCTACGAGCTGCTGCCCGGCGGACAGCCCCTGCCCGCGGCGCAGGCGCCGGTGGCGGCCCTGTGCCAGCGCCTGCGGGAGCGCGCCCAGGACCTGGACATCCAGGTCCTGCCCCACGTGCAGCGCATCGAGGGCCTGGACACCCAGCCCGACGGGGCGCCGGTGGGGACGGCGCCGGTGATCATGGACGCTGGCGAGCCCCTGCTGTCCACCTACCTGCCGGTCGAGGGCAGCTCGGCCTGGCGGCCCCTGAGCGCCCTGCTGCTGGCCCTGCTGGGGGCCTGCGGCCTGGCCCTGCTCGGGCCGGTGCGGCGGGCGGTGCGGGCGCTGCCGGCTGTCACCTGGGCCGACCTGGCCCTGGTGGGCCTGGTGGGCGCGGCGGCCCGGCTGCTGCTGTCACCGCGCGGCCTGCAGATCTTCCCCGACGCCGGCTACGAGTCCCTGGTCATGGCCTGGGGCATGGACGAGGTCCACCCGCTCTACGGCGACGGCATGGCGGCCCTGCACGCCGAGCTGCAGCGACGCAGCCACTGGGACCCGGCGGCGCTCGTCGACCTGCACCTGCTGCTGTCGATCCTGGCCCCGCCGCTGCTGTGGTTGGTGGCCCGGCTGGCGCTGCGCAGTCGGATGGCGCTGCGCGATCGGCTGGCCGCCCTGTTGACCGGGCTGGGCCTGGCCCTGCTGCCGGTGGCCCTGCGCCTGGCCGGCAGCGAGGTGCCCCACGTGCCGCTGCAGACCTTCGAGCTGCTGGCGGTGGCGGCGGGGTTGGGCTTCTGGAGCACCGGCGCTTCCTCGCTGGCCCTGGTCGCGGCCCTGGCCGGCGCCTTCTTCCCCCAGCTCCGCCCCGAGGCCATCCCCATGGCCCTGGTGCCGCTGGGCCTGCTGCTGGCGGGGGCCTGGCGACACCGGGGGCGGGCGCCGGCCTCGGTCCTGACCAGCCTCGTGGCGGTGGGCTGCGCCGTGGGCGTGGGGATCGCGGTCGTCGCGCGGGTCCGCGGCCTGCCGGTGGGGGAGGGCAGCGGGCCCCTCAACCTGCGGGCGTACCTGGGCCTGGCCTTCTGGCGGGACGCGCTGCTGCCGATCGTGGGCCCCCTGGACCACCGGCGGGGCGTCTTCCAGGTCTTCCTGGACCTGCACATGACCCCGGTGGTGTTGCCCCTGCTGGCCCTGTGGGGCCTGGTCCAGGGCCTGCGCCAGCGCGGGGCCCGCCCGGTCCTGGCAGGCTGCCTGCTGTGGTGGGGGCTGTCGGTCCTGCCGGTGCTCACCAAGTCCTGGCCGCTCATGGACGCCTGGCGCCTGCAGCTCCCCGGCCAGTCGCCGCTGCTGCTGCTGGCCGGGCTGGGCCTGCGCGAGCTCCCCCGGGGACGCGGCCGGCTCGGCGCCGTGGGGCCGCTGCTGGCCCTGGCCCTCCTCCCCCTGACGGCCCTGCCCCTGCTGGGCGCGGTCCGGGCCCGGTGGGCCGGCCAGGTGCAGTGGGACTTCGCGCCCCAGGCCCTCGCCCAGCTGCCCGAGGGGGCCCGGGTGCTCTACCCGGACCACGAGGTCCACGCCGGCAAGGGGGCCCAGGTGGCGGCCATGTTGGCCCGGCGGGCGGGGGTGCGACGGGTGCGCTGGTTGTCCATGGGCCACTTCGGCGCCGATCCCCACCCGGGCCCCGACCTCTTCGCCTGGGAGGACCTGAGCTGCCGCATCGCGACGCTGCCCTCCCGCCACATCGCCAACGACGTGCAGGTCAACACCTGTCTCCAGCTCGCCGCCCGCTGCCAGCTGAGCCCCTTCGCGGTGACGACCCTGCCCGACCTGGGGGATGTGGACCAGGAGCTGGTCGATCCGCCTGTGCAGATCGGCCTGTACCGCGTCGACGGCTGTGACCTGCCCGACTCGGATTGACGCCCCCCGGGCAGCTGGGTACCTGCGGAAAGCTCACCCGTGCGAGAGGGTTTGACTTTCCAACCCGAACCCTTACGTTAGGGTGAGATTCGTGGCGCCCCCCCGGTCGCCCCCTCGCGAGGACCCATGAGCCAGCCCTCCCCCGCCGCCCACGCCATCCGCGACGCCGCCAGCAAGGTGCGTCAGGGCGAGCTGTGGCGGGTCGGGACGCTGGCCGAGAAGGCCGGCAAGACCGTGCGCGCCCTGCACCTGTACGAGGAGCTGGGCCTGCTGGAGCCGGCGCGCCGCACCAAGGGCGGCTTCCGCCTCTACGACGAGCGCTCGCTGCTCCGGGTCCGGTGGATCGACCGCCTGCAGGAGCTGGGCTTCTCGCTCAAGGAGTCCGCCGAGTTCCTGGCCGACCTGCGGGACGAGGACCATGGCCCCGCGGCCATGGAGACCCTGCGCGCCTTCTACACCGAGAAGCTCGCCCAGACCCGGGCCGCGGCCGCGCGCCTGCAGCGGCTGGAGACCGAGCTGCAGGAGAGCCTGGACTACCTGACCGGCTGCCGCAGCTGCGCCAACCACACCCCCCGCGGTGCCTGCCCGAGCTGCGAGACCGACGTTCACGCCGGCCAGCAGGTGCCAGGCCTGGTCGCCGCCGTTCAAGACTGCACATGATCCCACTCTCCCGGACGCATTCCATGGCTCTCAAGCTGCCCATCTACCTCGACAACCAGGCCACCACCCGCTGCGATTCCCGGGTGGTGGAGGCCATGCTGCCCTACCTGACCGAGATCTACGGCAACGCCGCCAGCCGCAACCACAGCTTCGGCTGGGCGGCCGATGAGGCGGTGTCCCTGGCCCGGGAAGAGGTCGCGGCCCTGATCGGCGCCAGCGCCAAGGAGATCGTCTGGACCAGCGGCGCCACCGAGTCCAACAACCTCGCGATCAAGGGTGCGGCCCACTACTACGAGAGCAAGGGCAAGCACCTGATCACGGTGGCGACCGAGCACAAGGCGGTGCTGGACTCCTGCCACGCCCTGGAGCGGGAGGGCTTCGAGGTCACCGTCCTGCCCGTGAAGCCCGACGGCCGGCTGGACCTGGACGTGCTGCGGGCGGCCATCCGCCCCGACACCACGCTGGTCAGCGTCATGTACGCCAACAACGAGATCGGCGTCTTGCAGCCCATCGCCGAGATCGGCGCCATCTGCCACGAGCACGGGATCATCTTCCACTGCGACGCGGTGCAGGCCTGCGGCAAGGTCCCCGTCGACGTGGTCGCCCTGAACGTCGACCTGCTCAGCATCTCGGCCCACAAGATGTACGGCCCCAAGGGCATCGGCGCCCTCTACGTCCGCCGCGGTCGCCCGCGTGTGCGCCTGGTGCCGATGATCGACGGTGGCGGCCACGAGCGCGGCATGCGATCGGGCACCCTGGCGGTGCACCAGATCGTCGGCATGGGCAAGGCTGCGGTCTACGCCAAGGAGGACCTGGACACCGGCAAGATCCGCGAGGTCCAGCGCCTGCGGGACAAGCTGTGGGCCGGCCTGCAGGAGAACCTGGACGAGCTGTACCTCAACGGCACCTGGGGCGAGGATCGGCTGCCCAACAACCTCAACGTCAGCTTCGCCTACGTAGAGGGCGAGGCGATGATGATGGCCATCAAGGACATCGCCGTCAGCTCCGGCAGCGCCTGCACCTCGGCCAGCCTGGAGCCCAGCTACGTCCTGCGCGCCCTGGGCGTGGAAGCCGAGTTGGCCCACACCTCGATCCGCTTCGGCCTGGGTCGCTTCACCACCGAAGAGGAGATCGACTTCGCGATCGGTCTGGTCACCGAGAAGGTGCGCTGGCTGCGCGACATGAGCCCCCTCTACGAGATGGTGAAGGAAGGCATCGACATCAAGTCCATCCAGTGGGAAGCCCACTAGTCCGCCCACTAGTCCCTCCCCCCTTCCTCCCCCTGGAGAACCCATGGCCTACAGCGACAAGCTCATCAACCACTACGAGAACCCCCAGAACGTCGGCAGCATGGACAAGTCCGACCCGACCGTCGGCACCGGCCTGGTCGGTGCGCCGGCCTGCGGCGACGTCATGAAGCTGCAGCTCAAGATCAGCGACGACGGCATCATCGAGGACGCCAAGTTCAAGACCTTCGGCTGCGGCTCGGCCATCGCGAGCAGCTCGTTGGTGACGACCATGGTCAAGGGCAAGACCATCGACGAGGCCGCGCTCATCAAGAACGCCCAGATCGCCGCCGAGCTGGCCCTGCCGCCGGTCAAGATCCACTGCTCGGTCCTGGCCGAGGACGCGATCAAGGCCGCCATCGCCGACTACCGCAAGAAGCGTGGCCAGGGCGAGGTCTAGGTCGCTCGCTCCACCACCGTCTGCGACCGACCGCCAGGGGCGGTCGACCCCCGCGCCCGATAAGGGGCGCCTTCCCTTCAGGAGCTCGCCATGGCAGTGACCATGACCGACGCCGCGATCACGCGCATCACGTCGGTCAAGAAGCGGCGCCAGACCCCCGAAGCCGTCCTGCGGGTGGGCGTGCGCGGGGGTGGTTGCTCGGGTCTGGAGTACTACCTGGACCTGGTGAACGAGCCCCAGCCCAAGGACAAGGTCTTCGAGTTCGAGGCGCCCGATGGCGACAAGATCGTCCTGGCCGTCGACCGCAAGAGCTACCTGTTCATCAACGGCTCGGAGCTCGACTACAAGAAGGGCATGATGCACAGCGGCTTCGAGTTCCACAACCCGCTGGCCTCGCGCTCCTGCTCCTGCGGCGACTCCTTCACCCTGTAGCCCCACCGGCTGACAGCGGGCGTCGGCGGGACCGACGCTCCCGGCCAAGAGGATGCCGTGAACTGCTGGCGCTGCCACGAGAGGGTCCAGGGCCCGGTGTGCGCTGGTTGTGGGGCCATCCAGCCGCCTCCGGTGGAGCCCGATCTGTTCGCCGTGTTGGGCCTGGAGCGTCGCTGGAGCCTGGAGCCGGTCCAGGTCGACCAGGCCTGGCGGGCCCGCAGCCGGCTGGTCCACCCCGACCGCTTCGCCGGCAAGAGCGCGGTCGAGCGCCGCATGAGCCTGCAGTGGACCGCCGCCATCAACGCGGCCCGCCGCGCCCTGCGCGACCCGGTCTCGCGGGGTTGGTACCTGGCCACGGGCGCCGCCCGGCCGCGAGAAGAAGGCAGCGCCTCGCTGGACCCGGACTTCCTGGAGGCCATCTTCGAGCTGCAGGTCGAGTCCAGCGAAGATCCCGAGGGGGTGCGGGCCCGGGCCGGCGCCCTGCGCGAGCAGGTCATGGGCGAGCTGGAGGCCCGCCTTGGCGCCTGGGAGCAGGGCGACCGCACGGCGGCGCCTCCCCTGGGCGTCGAGGAACTGCTCTCCCGCATGAAGTACCTGGACAACCTCGCCGACGCCTGAGCGCGGCCGGGTCCTCTCCGTCCTGATCCTTTCGACCCTGAAGCCCTCTGACACTGAGAAGGTGGGCCCGCGCCCACGAGCAGGATCCCATGAGCAAGAACATTGGCATCGACCTGGGCACGACCCACTCCCTGGTGGCGGCGGTCATCGACGGACAGGCCCGCTGCCTGCTCGACGAGGACGGCCAGGCCCTGGTGCCCAGCGCCGTGCGCTTCGAGGGCAGCACGACCGAGGACAGCGCCTTCGCTGTCGGTCGACCGGCCCTGGACCGGGCCCACCTGGACACTGGCATCACCTTCACCAGCTTCAAGCGCTTCATGGGCCGCTCCCCGGCCGAGGTGGCCGACGAGGCGCGGGCCTTCGGCTACCAGCTCGAGGGTGCGGGCACTCCTGACGGCGAGCGCCTGATCCGCTTCCGTCACGGCGAGCTGGTCTTCACCCCCGTCGAGCTGTCGGCCATGATCCTGCGGGAGCTGTGGCAGCTGGCCGGCGATGTGCTGCTCGGCCGCCCGGGCGGCGCTGTGATCACGGTGCCCGCCTACTTCGACGACGCTCAGCGCCAGGCGACCCGGGACGCCGCGCGGCTGGCCGGCATCGAGGTCCTGCGCCTGCTCAACGAGCCCACGGCGGCGGCCATCGCCTACGGCCTGCAGCAGGCGGCCGACGGCCAGAAGGTCGTCGTCTACGACCTGGGCGGCGGCACCTTCGACGTCAGCATCCTGGAGCTGTCCGAGGGCCTGTTCCAGGTGCTCTCCACCTCGGGCGACACGCGCCTGGGCGGCGACGACTTCGACCAGGCCGTGGCCCGGTCCTTCCAGGCGGAGCTGGGCCTGGACGCCCTGACCGGCATCGAGTGGCGCACCCTGGTCCGGGCCTGCGAGGCCGCCAAGCGGACCCTGTCCCAGGCCGATCAGGCCGAGCTCACCTTCGAGCTGGGCGGCCAGACACACACGCTGCAGCTGAGCCGGGAGCGCTTCGACGACCTGATCCGGCCCATCGTGGAGCGGACCCGGGGCAGCATCGAGCGGGCCCTGTCCGACGCCGAGCTGCGCCCCGACCAGATCGACGAGATCGTGCTGGTCGGCGGCTCGACCCGCGTGCCCCTGGTCCGCGACTTCGTGCGGGAGCTCTTCGGCGGCAAGGCCCCCCACGCCGACATCGACCCCGACCAGGTCGTGGCCCTGGGCGCGGCCATGCAGGCCGACATCCTCTCGGGCGCCAGCACGCTGACCGATGACCTGCTCCTGCTCGACATCCTGCCCCTATCTCTCGGCATCGAGACCATGGGCGGCGTCGTGGAGCGCATCATCCCCCGGGTCAGCACCATCCCGGCGACGGCCAGCCAGACCTTCACCACCCACGTCGACGGCCAGACCGCGGTCGACATCCACGTGGTGCAGGGCGAGCGCGAGATGGTGCGCGACAACCGCAGCCTGGGGCGCTTCCGGTTGACGGGCCTGCCGTCGATGCCGGCCGGCATCCCGCGGATCAAGGTCGAGTTCACCGTGGACGCCGACGGGATCCTGGCGGTGTCGGCCAGCGAGAAGTCCACGGGGATCCAGGCCAGCATCAAGGTCGAGCCCAGCTATGGGCTGTCCGACGACGAGATCGAGGAGATGCTGGAGGAGGCCATCGACCACGCCGAGACCGACTTCGACGAGCGCCTGCTGGTCGAGGCTCGGGTCGAGGCCGAGGGCGTGGCGACGGCCCTGGAGCGCGCGCTGCGGGACGACGCGGGCCTGCTGAAGGCCGAGGAGGCGTCGATCTTCGCCGAGCTGCTGGTCCAGCTCCGGGCGGCCATGGCCGGCGCGGACCGGCAGCGCATCGGGGCGCTCACCAAGAAGCTGGACGAGGCCAGCGCCCCCTTCGCCCAGCGGCGCATCGAGCGCGACCTGGGCCTGGTGCTCGAGGGCCGGTCAGCCGACGAGGTCAGCAAGACGCTGGGCATCGACTAGATGCCGCCGGCTTCGGCGCGCTGTGACCTGCTCTCCGGGGTTGTGCTCTGGACCCGCTCCGGGCCGTCCGGGCTGTCGCCTCGGGGCTCCCTGCCTGCGCACCTGTCGTCGCGCTGGCGCGCTCCTCCAGAGTGTGCGCTGGCAGGGACCCCTCGGCTTCGCTCGGAAGGCCCTTCGCTGGCGGGATCGCAGGGACCGGGGTGCGGAGGCGGACGGCGGGGCTTGCATAGGGCCAGCTCGCGACCAGACCGCGGGTCTCCACGAGTAGTGACCGGCTCCAGGGCGCGTGACCGGTCGTTACGCGCCCAGACCTCCGGTCTCCGCGAGTACTGGCCGCTTTGCGGTGTTGTGAGCGGTCACATCGCGCCCAGACCTCCGGTCTCCTTGAGCAATGGCCGCTTCGAGAAACCCGCCGCGAGGCGCCTCGGCAGGTCTGGAGGCCATCGCCAGCCGTCGTCGGGCCATGAGTCGCCCACGCATGGTGGAGACGGAGGGGTGGGCCCTCGCCTGCTGGCGCCCGGAAGGGCCCGCGCCGCGTAGAGTGCCGGCCATGCGCCGCGTCGGAACCGCCCTCGTCCTGATCCTGCTGGCCGCCGCGCTGTGGGCGCTGGCGGCCTGGACGCGGCTGCGGGTCCTGGACCAGGTGGTGGTCGGCAGCGACAGCCTGGGGCCCTACCTCCAGGCTTGGTCCTTGTCCCTGGCCCACGTCCAGGCCGGGGCCCTGCCACGGCCGCCGAACCCCGAGAGCGGGGACTTCCTGTGGATCACGATGCTGCCGCTGGTCCACGCGGCGCGCTCCCTGCAGGAGCTGTTCCGGCTGCGCTTCGTCGTGGGCGCGGCGGTGGCGCCGCTGGGCTTCCTGGCGACCTGGGTCTGGGCGGCGCGAGAGGATGGCAAGCGGGTGTGGACCGAGGGGCGCTGGAGCCAGCTGTGCGGGGCCGTCGCGGCCGGCGTGGTGCTGGCGGTGGACCCGGGCCTGGTCGACACCCTGGTCTCGGGTGCCCGGGGCTATGCGGCCCCCGAGGTCGCGGCCCTGCTGACCCTGCTGCTGGCCCTGGCCTGGCGGGGCAGCGCCGTGGCGGGCATCGCGGCGGCCTGCGTCCTGGTGGTGGCCATGGACCTGCACCCCCTGGCGGCGGGCCTGGGCCTGGGCTGCCTGCTGCTGCTGCCCGGCATGGGCGAGCGCATGGGCTACGCCGAGCTGGGCACGGCCTTCCTCTTCGGCCTGCTCTTCGCCTTGCCCCGCCTCCTGCGCTTGCTGGCGCTGGCCCAGTGTGGCCCTGACGCCATGGCCTGCCTGGCCGAGGTCGCGCGCAGCAATGTGCACGGCGACGAGTCGGTGCAGCTGCTCTTCCTGGTGGCCGCCCACGATCGGCTGCTGGTCGACCTGGGGCCGGGCGTGGTCATTGGCTTGTCGGTGGGGCTGGTGCTGTCCAAGCCCTACACGGGGGCCGGCGCCCTGGCGCTGGGGGGCCTGCTGGGCATGCTGCTCATCGGCGGGGCCACCGGCTACCTGCAGAGCTACCACCTGCGGATCCTCGCCGCGCCCCTCGCGGTGGGGGCGGGGGTGGGCCTGAGCCGCTTGTGGCCCCTGGCCCTGGCCTGGGCGGGCTGGGCGGCCTGGACCGAGCTGCCGGCCCTGCCCCAGGGCCTGGACCCGGGTGCCGCGGCCCGCCACGACCAGGTCGCCGCGATGCTGGCCGACGAGGCGGGGCCCCTGTGGGTGGACCGGGTGTGGTGGGACGGTCCACCGGTGCTCGACGCCTCGGGTGTGGTGCTAGCGGGGCTGCTCCAGGGGCAGGATCCGGAGCGCTTCCGGGTGGGTCCCGAGGTGCCGCTGGTGTTGCTGTCGGTGGGGCAGGGGACGGCGGTGCCCGGGCGGGAGCTGGCGGCGGGCACGGCCGGGCCGGACGCGACGCCCTGGACGGTGGTGCGGGTCGCCGGCCGGGGCGTGGTCCGGCAGGTCATCGACCACGGCCACGTGGTGCCGCACCAGGAGGGGGGAGCCTGGGACTGGCTGGTCGCCCTTCAGCCCGAGGGCGCCGACCTGGAGCAGACCCGCTGGTAGCGTGGGGTCCGGGAGCCGACGCGCACGCTCATGGCCCATCGCCCAGGGTGGAGTCCAGGGCGGGATCCAGGGTCGGGGCACGGCGCACCGGCGGGTGCGTGGCGCGGTGGAGGTTGTCCCGCGCCGGCCCGTAGGTCGGGTCGATGTCCAGGGCGGCGCGGTAGAAGGGCTGCCCGGAGATGCGGTCTCCGGCCCGCTCGGCCAGGATGCCGAGGAGCAGGTAGGCCTGGGGCCGGTCGGGCCGCAGGGCCAGGGCGCGCCGTGCCAGCCGCCATGCCTCGGCGTCGCGGTGCTGCCGGATGGCCTCGTTGGCCGCCCGCACCAGCGCCCGCCACGTCTCCGGGCTGCTCCACGGGTCGACCGGGGCCACCACGGGATCCAGCTCTACGGACAAGCGGACCAGCAGGGCGGCCAGCACCGGCCCGGTGAGCGGCTTCACCAGGAAGTCCGTCGCTCCGGCCCGCATGGCGTCGACGGCGCTCGAGACCTCGGGGTGGCGGGCCAACAGGACGAGCCGCACGGCTGGGTAACGGCGGCTCACCTCATCGAGCAGCGCGAGGCCACCGGCGGGGGCGAGGGCCACGTCGATGAAGGCCAGCTCGCAGGTCGCCTGGTGGTCCAGGACAGCCAGGGCCTCGGTCGAGGTCGCCACGCACGTGGCCTCCAGGCCCTGCCCCGCCAAGGCTTCCACCTCGGCCTGGCATTCCTCTGCATTGCCATCGGCGAGCAGAACGGGACTCAGGTGCATGGTTCCTCCGCGTGGGTGGATCGATACCGACGGCCTGCGGGAGGAGGGCTCAAGATGCAGGAGGGGACTGTCAAGATGCGATCAAGGGCGGGGCGCGCCCCGGCGCCGCGCCTTGATCTCGCCTTGATGCACAGCCGGGAAACCTGAACCCCGAGTCCTCGGCGGAGGGACTAGGGGATCCCCGTCTGTACAGGAGCGCTGGCTGTGTCTTTCGAGGACCTCAAGGAACATGATGCCTTCCTGCCCGAGGAGGCGTGGGGAAAGGACGACCTGCACACGCGCGTGAGCCAACCCGCGCTGCTGCTGCTGGCCTTGCTGGGCGCGGCGGCCATCGGCATGATGGTGCTGGGTGACGGCGGGACCCTCACCTGGGTGGGCGCGGTCCTGTTCGGGCTCTTCATGTGGCTCTTCGCAGCCGTCTCGAGCGCGGGCGTGGACGCGCAGGCCGACCACGTCCAGGCACTGTCGGAGCAGGCACTGTCGGAGCAGGCACTGTCGGAGCAGGCACTGTCGGACCAGGCACTGTCGGACCAGGCACTGTCGGACCAGGCCGGGCGGCAGCAGGCGGATCCGGGCAGCCACGAGGGCGGGCCGTGAGCACCAGCCGCACCACCCTGGCGCGGGACCTGTCGCTGTTCGACATCACCATGATCGGCGTCGGCGCCATGATCGGCGCCGGGATCTTCGTGCTGACCGGCGAGGCGGCCGGCGTGGCGGGACCGGCCCTGGTGCTGAGCTTCGCCCTCAATGGCGTCATCACCATCTTCACGGGCATGGTCTATGCCGAGCTGGGCTCGGCCATCCCGGAGGCGGGGGGAGGGTACCTATGGGTCAAGGAGGGCCTGCCGGGCGCCAACGCCTTCCTGGCGGGCTGGATGAGCTGGTTCGCGCACGCCGTGGCCGGCGCCCTGTACGCGCTGGGCTTCGGCGCCTTCCTCTACGAGCTGCTGCGCCTGGTCGGATTCCCTTTGGATCGGCTCGGCCTGGACTTCGACCAGGCCAAGAAGCTGTTCGGCGTCGGCGTCGTGTTGCTGTTCGCCGCCATCAACCACCGGGGCGCCAGCGAGACGGGCCTGGCCGGCAACGTCATCACGGTCTCGAAGATCATCGTGATCCTCATCTTCTGCCTCTTCGGCCTGAAGTTCATGTTCTATCCGGACCTGGGCTTCTCCCTGCACGCGGCCCAGGGCGGCGCTGTGGGGTCCGGCAGCTCCAACCCTTCATGCCCGACCTCACGGGCTGGTCCGGCATCTTCTCGGCCATGGGCCTGACCTTCATCGCCTTCGAGGGCTACGAGATCATCGTCCAGGCGGGCGAGGAGGTCATCGATCCCCGCAGGACGATCCCCAAGGCGATCTTCCTCTCGCTGGCCATCGTGGTCCCCATCTACATGCTGGTGGCCTTCGTCCTGGTGGGCGCCTCCAGCCCTGCCTTCCTGCTGCACACGCTGCAGGAGCTGCACATGGCGGCGCCCGCAGCCGCGGGACAGGCCACGAGCTGGCAGATCCTCGGGTCCCTGGGAGAGCTGGGGCTGGCGCATGCCGCGGCCGAGTTCGTGCCCTTCGGTGCATACCTGATCCTGGTCGGAGCGATGCTCTCGACGATGTCGGCCCTCAATGCGACGACCTTCTCCTCGTCGCGGGTGGCCTTCGCCATGGGGCGGGACGACAACCTGCCCGACATGTTCGCCCATGTCAGCCCGAAGCGGCGCACGCCCTCGGTCGCCGTGGGCTGGACGGCGGTCCTCATCGCGGCGATGGTGGCGCTGGTGCCGCTGACGACGGTCGCGGCAGCATCGGACATCATGTTCCTGCTGCTGTTCCTCCAGGTCAACTTCGCGGTGATCACGATCCGGAAGAAGTACGGGCACAAGCGTGCCTATGGCTACATGATGCCCTTCTTTCCGCTGGTGCCCATCGTCGAGATTGTCACCAAGCTCGGCCTGGCACTGTTCATGTTCAATCGCTATCCCGCCGCCTGGGGCTACGTGCTGCTCTGGCTGGTCGCGGGCGTCGCGATCTACTGGACCTACGCGCGCGGTCGGGAACAGCGCAAGGAGGCGCCTCCGGTCCTGGCCGAGGAGAAGGCGGTGGTGCTGACGCCGCACTCGGTGCTGGTGCCTGTGGCGGGCCTGGAGGCGGGGCGCCGCCACGTTCGCATCGCCGCCGACATCGCCCGGTGCCGGGGCAGCGCCATCCTGCTGCTGCACGCCGTGCGGGTGCCCCGCCAGCTCCCCGCCAGCGCCGCCTCTCCCTTCGTCGCCGAGGCGCGACCCCTGCTCGACGCGCTGTCCCGGTACGCCGAGAGCCTGGGCGTACCGGCGGCGACCATGGTCCGCGTGTGCCACGAGCCTGCCGACGCCATCGTCCACACCTCCCTCGACTCGGACATCGACTACCTGGTCATGGGGTGGAAGGGCGTGGTCCACGGCAGGAACAGCGTCATCGGGCACAACCTGGACCGGGTCCTCGCCACCTCGGCGACGCACGCCATCGTCGTACAGTCCTGCCCCGAGCGCCCGGGGCCGGAGCGGGTGCTGGTGCCCCTGTCCAACCCGCTCGGGGCGCGGATCGGCCTCTCGGTCGCCGCCCTGGTCAATTCCGCGCACCCGGACACCGCGGCGACGATTGTCCACGCCACGCGCGCGGAGCTGGACGAGGCGCGCAAGGCGGCCTTCCGAGACGCGGTCCAGGCCGCGCTGGAGGGCGAGGGAGGCGAGGACTGGCAGGCCTTGCCGCGCTGCCCGGTGCGCTTCATCTTCTTGGTAGCCGAGGACCCGATCGGCGCCATCGCCGTCTTGTCCGGCCAGTTCGACCGCATGGTGGTGGGCACCAGCGAGGCGGGCCTGTGGAGGGCCCAGGTCTTCGGGACCACGCCGCTGCGGATCGTGCAAGAGGCCCGGTGCCCGGCCATCCTCGTCCGCCGCCGGCAGGCGGAGATCAAGACCGAGGTCCAGCGCTTCTTCGAGTTCTTCCGGGGCCTCGACCCGACGGAGGAGGTGCCGCGCGGCGGCGCCGCGCAGCTCGTGATCGGGGGCGAGGGCGACGGGTCCTGATCGCTGGACCGGGTGGATGCCCTCCACGAGCCTGGATCCGCAACGGCCCCAGGCCACTGCCGACGACCTGGGGCGCGACCCGGCACTTGCACATGGAGGGCAGCAGGCCTACGGTGTGGGCAGCACTTGGAGCTTCCATGTCGTCTCGTCCTGTCGCCCCCCCCCCCCCCCCCCCCCCCCCCCGGCCCCCCCCCCCCGGGGGGGGGGGGGGCGCCCCGTCGCGGTTGTGGTGGGGTGGGGGGGCGCCGCGGGGGGGGGGGACCCGCGGGGGGGGGGGGGGGGGCGCCCCGGCGGCCCC
>Ga0100377_1001446_pt1 | contig 20488 bp, 17 predicted proteins | sample CryGeymeta201501_FD_83664 | JGI IMG/M metagenome (GOLD analysis project Ga0100377, IMG submission 83664) | Groundwater microbial communities from Crystal Geyser aquifers in Utah, USA - Crystal Geyser metaG 2015-01 | ecosystem: Environmental > Aquatic > Deep subsurface > Groundwater | place: USA...
CTTATAGGTACGCCGCAATGATTTACCCGGTTGAATCCTGCGAAGCAGGGCCGCAAAGCGGCATTCAACCGGGCAGGGGATGCAGCGCAACGCAGCAGATGGAGTTTTTACGAAGCCATCAAAATTAATGCCGAAAGATCATGAATATTTCATGCGTCTTGCCCTCGATGAGGCTCAAAAGGCGCAGGAAGCGGACGAGGTGCCGGTCGGTGCGGTTCTGGTGTCGAGCGAAGGAATGGTTCTGGCACAAGCTCAGAACAAGGTAATCCGCCGTATGGACCCCACCGCCCATGCGGAAATCCTCGTCATCCGGGAGTCAGGGCAAAAATTATCAAACTACCGATTGTTGAACACCACGCTTTATGTTAGCATCGAGCCGTGTATCATGTGCATGGGCGCCATTTTTCATGCCCGCATCGATTGCTTGGTCTTCGGGGCTTCGGATCCGAAATGGGGCGCGGCAGGATCCTTATACGATTTTTCAAAAGATGCCCGGTTGAATCACCGTATCGATGTGATCGGAGGAGTCATGGAAGCCAGGGCCCGGGACCTGATGCAGGCATTCTTTAAAAATAAAAGATCCTAAGGAGCAAGCGGTGGCCAATATCGTGATTGTAGGGACCCAGTGGGGGGACGAAGGCAAGGGCAAGATCGTCGATCTTCTAGCGGAACATGCGGACATCGTGGTCCGGTTCCAGGGCGGGAACAACGCAGGACACACCCTCGTCATCAACGGCAAAAAGTTCATCTGCCACCTGATTCCTTCCGGCATTCTGCAGGGAAAGGTTTGCATGATCGGAAACGGCGTGGTGGTGGACCCGGAAGTTTTGCTGCAGGAAATCAAGAGCCTTTCCGATGCCGGAATCCCGATAGGGCCGCAGCAGCTTCGGATCAGCGATAAGACGCACCTCATCATGCCCTACCACAAGTGCATCGACCACGCCCGTGAGGCCAGAAAGGGAGGGGTCAAGCTTGGGACCACGGGAAGGGGGATCGGGCCAACCTACGAGGACAAGGCCTCCAGGCACGGGATTCGATTCGCGGAGCTCTTAGATGAGGTGCTTTTCGCAGAAAGGGTCGAAAGCATCGTCGAGGAGAAAAACTTTTATCTCACGCACTTTTTCTCGGAAAAGCCCATAAACGCCGGCGCGATCATCGAGGAGTACCGCGTTTACGCCAAGAGGCTCGCACCTTTCGTCACCAACGTTTCCGCAGAACTCGAGGAGGCGATCAAGGAGGGTAAACAGGTCCTTTTCGAAGGGGCCCAGGGGACGCACCTGGACATCGATCACGGCACCTACCCGTATGTCACCTCGTCCAACACGGTGGCTGGAAACGCCTGCTGCGGATCCGGCGTAGGCCCGAAAACCATCACCGGAGTCATAGGCATCGTCAAGGCTTATACCACCCGTGTCGGCATGGGACCATTCCCGTCGGAGCTTTTGGATGAAACCGGGGATTTCATCCAAAATAAAGGGGCCGAATTCGGGGCTACCACGGGGCGACGACGACGTTGCGGGTGGCTGGATATCGTCCTTTTGAAAAACGCCGCCCGGCTCAACGGGCTCACGGGTCTGGCCATCACCAAGCTCGATGTTTTAGGAGGTCTCAATACCCTCAAGATCTGCACCGGTTATGAATATAAAGGGAAACCGATGAGGGAATTTCCGGCGAACCTCAGGGTCCTGGAAGCGTGCAAGCCCATCTACGAGGCTCTTTCCGGGTGGTCGCAGGACATTCCGGATACAAGGGCGCTGAAGGATCTTCCGGATGCCACCCGAAAGTATTTGAAACGGATTGAAGAGCTTACAGAGCTTCCCATCGATATCATCTCCGTGGGTCCGGACCGGAAGCAGACCATCGTGAAGAAGAACCCCTTTTTGTAGGCTGATCGGGCATCGTATAATTTCCAATTGACAAAAAAGCGGCTTGATCATAGGATTTCAACATCGGTCGGGAAGTGGCTCAGTCTGGTAGAGCACAGCGTTCGGGACGCTGGGGTCGCTGGTTCAAATCCAGTCTTCCCGACCAATAAAATCAAGCAGTTAGAAAAATGGGGATGGGGCGGAGTTGGTACAACATGTTGTATCAATAATGACCTCTATATATTGGCTACTGCCGGCAGTTGTTCCACCGGGAAAATGCATGAACCCTTCAAAGGCAGATCGTCCCCGAGATCACAATTATAAACGGCGTTAAAGGTGATAATCCGCCGAGCATAATATTTGATGATACCCTCCCCGACTTTATGGAAATCGACAAGGTTCTTGAACAGATCCATGCCGGCGTTCAATTCGGCGTCACAATGGAAGCCGATGTCATCAAGCCGAAAGGAAAGTTTGTTCCCGTCTTCGATGCAGGGGCTGGAGAACCATCATCTTTTGATGATATGGGATATCCGATCGGCGTCAGCAACCAATATGAATGGGTTGACTACAAAGGAATCGACAAAAACAGCTTCGGCGTCATTATCCATGGGGATTCGATGTCGCCGATCATAAACGAAGGTGATCTTGCAATAATCAAACCAAGCGAAACCCTTGAAAACGGCTCTTTCTGCTTCGCTTACTCAGCAGACGGGAACCGCAGAGTAAAACGGTATTATCGATATGGTGAAACCATAGTTTTTCGCTCCGAAAATCCGAAGCACAAAGACATCGAAATCAATGCCAAAAATACCGATTCTGTAAGGCTTTATAGAGTAACAAGAATCATTAAAAAGGTTTGATTATGGAAGAAGCAACTTGCCCTAAGTGCGGATTTCATCTTTCAGAACCTAAATCAGAGTGTCCAAGGTGCGGTATAATTTTTTCCAAATATAAGCTAAAGCCCTCCCTCTCGGAAAATAAACCTGCAACAAAAAAATGCCCATTTTGTGCTGAAGAAATCCTTACCGACGCTATTAAATGCAAACATTGCCAATCTTCTTTGGTCGTGGACGAAATACAAATAGCCCAGCCACAACCCAAAAAAAAGGGAGGCCTTGGGAAATATATAGGAATTGGGGTTTTATTGTTTATTGGAATCGGTTTCATTGGGAAAACCATATTGCCCGTTAACAACGCCGACAAAACCAATAGTCTTCCGGCAACCCAAAAAACCAATGATTCTGGAGAAAAAGAATAAGCATCTGTCTTTACTTATAACGAAACCGATCCGTTAACTATCGGCTATATCTATTATTGTGTTTGGAAATCTTGGTGGTCTGACAGGCTAAGCGATAACAAATTTTTAAACAAAAAGCCGGATGCAAAATTTCTTTTCATCAAAATATCAGTAAAGAACGAAGCCTCAAAGGCTCGCGTGATCCCGCCTTTTAAGCTTATCGATCAAAGCGGGGCTGAGTATGACATCTATTACGGCGGCTGGGCTGTTTCGGTTTCAATAGGAGTTATTGAAAATCTTAACCCGCAAGTTAAAAAAGAGGGGTTTTTGGTTTTTGATGTACCCCCACATAACCAATATTTTTTGAAGGTTTCCGGCGGATATTGGTCATCTGAAATCGCTTTGATTCGTTTGTCTCCAAAAGGTTAAAGACAATGGCTGCGAATGCAATGAAAACATTTCCCATGAAATCACCGCTCATTGCATTTGTTATAGCATTAGTTATTGCGCTCGCTATTCCGTTCCATGCATTTTCACAGCTTTACATCTGGACCGATAAAGATGGCGTCAAGCACGTCACCAACACCGCCCCGCCCACTGAAGCCGAAAACGTTCAGGAACAGGGCGAAGCCGAAAACATTCCGCCAACGCCGTCACAAAAATTGCAAGAAAGCATTGATCGCGCCAAAGATAGGATCAAAGACCACCAGGCTGAGATTCGAGACAAACTCCAGAAAAACAAATCCGAGGCGGAGGCCAAAGCGGCGGTCTCCGACTATCAGATATCATCGATCAGTGTTACCAAAGAGGGCGAAGACCGGATTCGGATCTCAGGGCGCATCTCCGGCGGAGGACCCTGCAAAAGCCTTCGGGTGAGTATCTCCTTATCCAGCAATCAGGGCGGCTACAGCACCATCGTGACCGCAGTAGATAATGTCGGCGGCAGCGCTTCCCGAATCTTTGAGGGGAGCGATTGGGTCGGCAACACCTATGCAAATGGGACATGGAAGGTCGTCGGAACCTCCTTTCATTGCATATCGAATTGATTCGTTATATCCGTTTACATGTTCAAAGACGGTACACCGGTGCATAGTTTTCGCACGTTGCTTGCCGATCTGGCAACCATCACCAAGAACACGGTTGAGATGAAAAATGAGCCACAAAGCGCAAGGTTTGACAAGATCACGCAACCGACCGCTTCACAGCAACATGCGATCGATCTTCTCGGAGTAAAACTGGCCTTGTAGCCAGGAGCGCGCCTGCCAATTTGATGACTTTTGAAGTCATATCAGCAAGTTGTTTTTTGACGACTTAGGAACTTCAGATTAAAAGAAATTGTTTCGGATGACAAGGGGCATATCATTGATTTTTTACATTGCCTCTCATGCTTTTGGGAAATGAAAAAATCGATGGAATCCTGGGAAATGCTTGCTCTTGCGTTTATTCTGGATCTTGTTCTTGGGGATCCCGGGTTTTTTCCCCATCCGATACGATGGATGGGGAAAAGCATATCCGCCCTCGAGGGCCCATTCCGAAGCCTGCCGTTGAAGTTCGTGTCATCCGGCATCCTTTTTTCCGGTGTCCTGATCGCGGGGACATGGGGTTTCTGCTGGGCGCTCCTTGCCGTTTCTGACTTTTTTAATCCAATCTTTGCGGATATACTGGAGACGGTGTTGATATATTATGCTCTTTCCGCCCGTTCTCTGGCTGATTCCGCCATGGAGGTCTTCAAACCACTTCAAAACAATAAGTTGAGGGAAGCCCGGGAAAAAGTGGCCCTGATCGTGGGAAGGGATACGGAAACCCTCGACAGCGAAAAGATCTCAAAGGCCGCCATTGAGTCGGTTGCCGAGAACCTGGTGGACGGTTTCGTCTCCCCCCTCTTTTATGCTGCCATTGGCGGGGCGCCGTTGGCCATGGCCTTTAAAATGGTGAACACCCTCGACTCCATGATCGGCTATAAAAACCAAACCTATTTCTTATTCGGCAAGGCCGCGGCCCGGATCGACGATGTCGCCAATTTCATTCCATCCCGACTTTCCGTTCCCTTTATCGCATTTGCGGCCCAAATTCTCGCCAAAAAAGGGATGCCGGCCCTGAAAACAGCATTGCGAGAGGGTCATCGTCATGCCAGCCCCAACTCGGGATACCCCGAAGCCGCTTTTTCGGGCGCTTTGGGCCTCACGTTAGGCGGGCCCAGCTATTACCAGGGAATCCTTGTTCATAAACCCGAAATCGTCACCAGTGTTGGGCCGGTGTTGCCCTGCCATATAAAACAGGCCTGTGACCTCATGCTCCTGTCAGCTCTTTTGTGGGCGCTTTTCATGACCACCCTTGCCGCGCTTTGAGTGATTGGAAGGCTGAATCTTGCCTGAAAGTGGATGAGAAACAAGTGATGTACAAAAAACTCACAATAGTACACTATGGCTTCAGCCTGAATGCCTTGCATATCAAAGCCTCCGATTCGTGCAAAATTGATGGCTTCGTAAGAAGTCGTCACCCCGTTGAAAAACGGGGTCCAGGGGTTTCATAAGTGTTTGAAAACACTGGATTCCGGCTTTTGCCGGAATGACGGAAAGAGAGCATTTTCGACTTTTTACGATGCCATCAAAATTGATGTGACAAAAGCCGTTTGATAGGGCAAAAAGCGAAATCATATCCAAGGAGAGAGAAGGGTCATGATCTTTCGAGGGGTCTTAGGTCTGGCGGCCTTTGCGGCCGTCGCCTGGATTTTCAGCGAAAACCGTAAGCGGGTTTCCTCCGCACCGTCCTCATGGGTATCGGCCTTCAGATCGTCGTCTGTGCCCTTTTATTAAAGCTTCCCATTTTCCGGCAAGTTTTTCTTACTTTAAATCAGCTCATCCTGTCCCTTGAAAAGTCGACTGCCGCCGGCACCTCCTTTGTATTCGGCTACTTGGGGGGCGGTCGGCTTCCTTTTGAAGCCGAATTTCCCGATGCCACATTTATCTTAGCGTTTCGGGCCTTGCCTCTGGTTTTGTTGACGAGTGCCCTGTCCGCCCTTCTGTTTTACTGGAAGATCCTGCCGGCTGTTGTGCGAGCCTTTTCATGGGCCCTTCAAAAAACCATGGGCATCGGGGGTGCGGAGGGCCTGGGGGTTTCCGCCAATATTTTCGTCGGAATGGTGGAATCTCCGCTGTTCATTCGTCCCTATCTCAAAGACATGACTCGCAGCGAAATGTTCAGCCTGATGACCTGCGGGATGGCCACCATCGCCGGAACAGTCATGGTCCTTTATTCGAGCATCCTCACCCCCGTCATCCCAGACTCCATGGGCCACATCTTAACCGCCTCCATCATCAGCGCACCGGCATCCATCACCGTGGCCAAAATCATGATCCCGGAAACCGGATCCCTTACCGTGGGCGCCATCCATGCTCCGGAAGAAGCTTCCAGTGCCATGGATGCCATCACCAAAGGAACGATCCAGGGAGTGGAACTACTCATCAACATCGTCGCCATGCTCATCGTCCTGGTTGCCCTGGTCCACCTGGCCAATCTGCTTCTGGCCCTTTTCCCGGATGTCGGCGGTCAGCCCATCACCTTGGAACGACTGATGGGATATATCATGGCTCCGGTGGTATGGATCATGGGAATACCATGGGCAGAATCTTGGGATGCCGGGAAACTAATGGGTGTCAAAACCGTTTTGAATGAATTTTTAGCGTACCTGAATCTGGGAAGTCTTCCGGAAAACGCCCTATCCCAAAGAAGCCGGATCATGATGACCTATGCCATGTGCGGCTTCGCTAATCCGGGGAGCCTGGGAATCATGATTGGCGGAATGGGAACCATGGCGCCTTCGCGAAGAGATGAAATTGTCTCTCTGGGAATCCGGTCCATCATAGCGGGCACCCTGGCTACCTGCATGACCGGCGCAATAGTGGGCATGTTGACCCCATAGGCTTGGCGTCCGGTACCTTCGGACCTCAGTCAAACAGCACCGCATAAACGACACGTTGACAACCCTTAAAAATTGCGATAGTGGAATAGACGATGAAACACGCTCTGATGATAGGTGCACATTACCGGGTCTTCTATATTAGGACAAGTCTAAGATTGCCGCTCAATTAGACCTTCCCTTGAAATGATCCCCTGAGAATCTGCATGCCCCTTGCAAATCGGAGAAAAAGCGCATTTAAAGTCTGCTTCCATGGATAAAAGGCAGAGAAACATAACCAAAAAAAGGAGACGGGAATGAACATCTATGTCGGCAACCTATCTTATGAAGTCAGTGAAGAGGATCTGCGATCGGCTTTCGAATCTTTCGGGAAAATCGAGTCGGTAAAGATCATCAAGGACCGCTTCAGCGGGCAATCCAAGGGATTCGGCTTCGTTGAGATGCCTTCCGCGGAAGAAGGGCAGGCTGCCATCAGTGGAATGAACGGAAAAGAAATGAAGGGCAGGACCCTTAACGTGAATGAAGCCCGACCGAAGCCCGAGGGCGGCGGACAGGGCTTTGGAAAAGGCCCCAGGTCCGGCGGCGGACGAAGCGGCGGTCGGCGTTACTAACCCCGCGAAATAAAACTGCCGGAAGCGGACGAAACGGCTTATACTCTGATGCCGCTTCGATTCTGATGCCAAAAGCAGGGATGAAACCCTATCGTGCGAATACGGAAGGGCCGTTCGGCCTTACACTAGGCTTCGGCCCTTTCCTTCTTCGCCGACCAGCCCCACGATAGGCATGTCCTTGCTCCAAGTGATGTTCACGCATTCCTGCATTCGGGCATACGGCATGCTTTTCAACTCATGGAAATACCGGTAATAGTTCCTTCTGTCGGAAAAACGACAAAATAAATGCCGCATCCCTTCTTCATCCGAAAGCTTGATAGCCCGGAAAAAGAGACTTACAGGTCAGGAGATTCTATAAGAGTGGATAATATCTCGATATATTCTTTCTGTCCCTGATACAACCGCGTCATCTCGATGAGAATTCCTGCAATCTGGGCGAGGGCTTGTACAAAGTTGACATCATCCAGCGTCCATTCGCATTTCTCTGCCATATAAACCCGAACAGCGCCGATGACCTGATCACCCATCATGATGGGCACCGAGAGGATGGAGGCGATGCCCTCTTTAATCGCTTCTTCGGGGTATTGGATACGGGGATCGTCGCTCACATCGTAGATGGCAACCGGCCCTTCCTTCAAAGAATCGGCTATGGAGCGCAACGTGCTTACCGGTCCCTTTTTCAGGTAATCCTGGCTCAACCCCACCGAAGATGCGATCTCTAATTGTTTGGTTTGGGGATTGATTAAAAAAAGGCCGCAGCCTTTGCTCTCCAGTGTGGATTGAATACTTTCCACCATCATTTTGATGATCTTTTCCGGATCTTTGGATTTTAATAAAAATCGTGAAATCTTAACCAGAGTATCGTAATTGAGCCGAAGATTTCGCATTTTTCCCCTCCTTGCCTGACGAATTGTATGCTTCGGGAACCCGCGATAGGTGATCATCGTCTTTCCTGAAGTCACCTGTCACGGGTACCTGAAATGAATCTTAAGACGTAAGACTGATCTTGCTTTGAGGCCGAAAAGCAACGGAAGCCGGCTGCAAGGGCCATACAAGATGTTGCCATAAGTCATGAGAGGCTTCGAATTGCAGGAAAAATCTCAGAATCCGATTGGAAATGCTCAACCGTTCCATGAAGTGTAGCAGTTGCCGCACAGACCTTAAGTATTCTTTCCGGTATAAATATCTATCTTCAGCCCCCGATGGTTTTCTTATAGCAGGTTTTAAATCCGGTGTCAAAACCAGGAAATATCCTGCAGTTTATTCATTTAAACGCTTGGCTGCAGAAAGGGTTTGTTCCAATTTTTTTGTGACGGCTTCGGCCATGACCGCCGATTCCTCGATCCGGCTTGCCGCTTCATGGAGATGATGGTTTCTGGCCTGATCGGCCCACTCCCGGTAAGTTTTGACATGATCTTCATTGTGCCTGATCCAGTGCTCGAGAAGGCGGATCAATTTCTCTTCAAATGACTGGGCATTTGGCGTATAATGTTCGTGGGTGTGATCATGACTCATGACAAACCTCCTTTTTTGACTAAAAGCATTTTTACAACAACAATGTTTTTTTCGTCAAGGGCAATGAGGGAATTCAAAAATATGAAACCGGCCCGGATGATACCGGTTGTGTGTCTTATCCTGGCGGCATGCCTTTTCGGGGCTGCTTCCGGTGTGTTTTTTGCTCTAACGTCGGATCTGCCCCAAATTCGCTCCCTTCAGGAATTTAAACCCTCTGCCGTCACGCGGATGTATTCTTCGGATGACATCTTACTGACTGAGTTGTTTGATGAAAAGAGAAATCCGGTCCCCCTGGACCGTATCCCTTCTCTGTTGAAATCGGCCCTACTGGCCACCGAAGACAGAAACTTTTATAACCATATCGGCGTAGACCTGAAAGGTATTGCCAGGGCGATCATTAAAGACATCTTTGCCGGTGAATTTGCGGAAGGTGCCAGTACCATTACCCAGCAGCTGGCCAAAACCCTTTTTCTCACCCCGGAAAAAAGCCTCTCCAGGAAAATCAAGGAAGCGATTCTTGCCATCCAGATCGAACGCCGGTTTGCCAAAGATGAAATCCTGGGACTTTATTTAAACCAGATTTACCTCGGAAGCGGAGCTTACGGTGTGGAATCCGCCGCACGGATCTACTTTGGCAAACCGATTGAGTCCCTCGACCTTGCCCAATGCGCCCTGATCGCAGGTCTACCTAAAGCCCCGTCACGATTTTCGCCCCTTGTCAATCGTGAAGTGGCCAAAAAAAGACGCAACGCAGTCCTCAAGCAGATGTTGGAGCTGGGCATCATCACCCAAGGGGGCTTTCACCAAGCCGCCAAAGAGCCGATTATTTCTGAAGAAACCGCTCAGGATACACAGCACGCCTCCTATTTTATTGATTATACAAAGAAATTTCTCGAACGAGAAATCGGTGCTTCCCTTCTTTATAAAGGGGGCCTGACCGTGAAAACCACTCTTTCATCGAAACTCCAAAAGGAGGCTGAAACCGCTGTTGAAACAGGACTTTCCGCGGCCAAAAAGCGCATGGTCCAGGCCAGGATCAAGGCCCCGGACCCCCAGGGAGCCCTGATCGCTCTGGATGTTTTATCGGGGGGCATCCTGGCAATGGTAGGTGGAAAAGATTTTGTCAAGAGTCCTTATAATCGGGCGACATCGGCACAAAGACAACCGGGATCCGCGTTCAAGCCCTTCGTGTACGCGAGCGCCATTGAAAACGGCTTTTCCCAAAACCAGATGCTTCTCGACACACCGGCGGTCTTTCGTGGAGGGCGTTTCGGAGAGGAGTGGAGACCGGACAACTTTTCAGGCGAGTATCTGGGTGAAATCACAATGAGGAAGGCGTTGGCGATCTCGGAAAATATTCCAACGGTCCGTCTCATTGAAAAGGTAGGACCGGCATCCGTGATCCGCTTTACAAGAAAAGCAGGGATTGATTCGCCCCTTTCCCCGGATCTTTCCCTTGCCCTTGGAACTTCCGAGGTCACGCTCCTGGAACTTACGGCCGGCTATGCGGTCTTCGCCAATAAAGGGGAATGGGTCAAGCCGGAATGTGTGACGGAAGTTCGCAACGCCGAGGGTCTCATCATATGGGAAATGATTCCGGAAAAACGGGTTGTCATGACCCGAACGGGTGCCGCCATCGTAACCGATATGCTTCGAGCCGTCATCGAAGAGGGAACCGGAAAACAGGCCCTCCAACTCGGTCGCCCCCTGGCCGGGAAGACCGGTACCACCAATGATTTCAAGGACGCCCTGTTCATCGGATACTCCCCCTCCCTCGTCTCAGGCGTCTGGGTAGGGCAAGACATCCAAACAAGCCTGGGAAATGGGGAGACCGGCTCAAAAGCCGCTCTCCCCATTTGGATCGATTTCATGAAAGCGGCTCTTGCCGATTCTCCCTACTCTTATTTCGATGTTCCCGACGACGGGATCTATTTATTTTTGGATCCGGACACCGGGCGTCTTGCCCAGGAACCTTTCGAGGGATCCGTAAAAGCACTTTTCCCAAATACGATTGAGATCCCCCCGGATTGATGGTGAAGCCTTGCTTTGATTCATCAACGTGATATAAGGGCGTTCTCAATTCATCAGAAAGGACTCAGTTATAGACGATGGAAACCAACGCCGGTCATTCACAGCCATTGATCCGAAAAGCAATACTTTCCGATATTCCGGCCATTCATCGTCTCTTGCAGGATTACAGCCAGAAGGGAGAACTCCTCCCCAGGCCCCGGAGCAATCTCTATGACCATATTCGCGATTTTTTTATTGCCGAGGAAAGCAAAACCGGGCGGGTTGTCGGATGTTGCGCCCTCCAATTTTGCTGGGAGGACCTGGCGGAGGTTCGATCCCTTGCTGTTTATCCGGAATTCACGAAACAGGGCACCGGGACCCGGTTGGCGCTGATCGCCATCGAAGATGCGAAATCCTTCAACATCCGAAAAATATTCGCCCTCACCTACCGACCAGGCTTTTTTTCACGCCTGGGTTTCATTCAAATCGACCGCTCCGAGCTTCCTTATAAGATATGGGCCGATTGCATCATGTGCGTAAAATTTCCAGAGTGCGACGAAATCGCCATGATCTATCGGATCGGGCATTGATCCTCTATCCTTTAAACTGAAGAAAGCCCATCGTCTTCGCTGGGCCCCATGATCTTCGAGTAGATCACATTGAGCGGAATCGGCGGGTGCTTCCAATCGCGCGGCTTAGGAAGCAAGTGCTGGGTATCCACCCGAATCCAGTTCAAATCCGGTTTGATCTCGCGCAGCTTCCCATCATCGGGGGGGCGAGCATGGCTGGTATGGACATAAGCGGTCTGAAAGATGCAGACATCGCCGTCTTTTTCCGATGCCAGAGCATAGTTTTGTCGAAACCTTCGAATAGGAATCCCCTTTTCCTGACAGATCTGCTCCACCTCCTTGTCGGAAATTTTGATCAGAACGGCCTTTGAAACTCCCCTTTCGGAAATTCGATACAACGCCCGGGATTCGCAGCTTCCCGCGTAAATCGTCGTGATGCAGGGGATCTTCCTGAGATATTGGGCTGCCACAATGGCGGCCGTCCTTCTTCCTCCCACCATGGCCGGAAGAGCATAGTATTCAAAAAATTTTTTCTGAATGTCCTCGGCGTATTTATCTCCCTTTTCGTAAATATCCTTGGAGATATATCGCAGCCCCCTAGCCAGATCCTCGGCGGCTTCTATGATGGGCCAGTCGATCCTGACGTGGAAATGAGAGAGGATGTACTGACTGTGGGCTTTCCGGTAAGAATTTCTCTGGATCAACAGGGCATAGTCCATAGGAAGGAGTTCTTTTAGAAATTCGATAAATCGGGCTGACTCCAGATACTTCTGGGTTCGATCGAACTGATCGGAAAGGATGAGGGCTTCAGATCGCAGCAGGTTGGTTTTGGTGGTTTTATTGTCTTCAAAAATCCGGATGTACTTTTTATGTGCTACCGGAAGACTATTTTCCAGGAATATCACCAAAAATGCGTTCTGGCAGTCCCATTCCACATCCGGAATCCGCCCCCTTGGCTTGAGTTCACGTTTTTCAACAAAGGGATAAGGAATTTGTCTTGCGCAAAAATTTTGGTAGGAATCGATGAGTGAAAATTGGAGCATGTATGCGTCGAGGTCGTCCCTGAGAAGTTCGTAATAGGAACGTCTTAGACAATCGGCCTTGCTGAGTTCTTCCCGATAAAGCCAGTGCATCAAGGTGCCCTCCCCGGAGGTCTTTCGTCAAAATACCAGTTGCATCTGTCAAACCCATATATCAAATACCCTCACTTTACCTATTCGTCAATTCGAATCTTCAGGAGCCATCGTTGAGTCGTTCGATCCAGCGATAAAGTCTTTCCCGATAACGGTAGGCGACAATCACCAAAAGGGCGCTGACGCACAGCATTCCCAGGAGGAGGCCATATTGCTTTTCGAACAAAAACGCCCCCTGAATACTTAACATCAGGGTGCCGGGAATGCGTCCGATGCCCGCCATGGCGATAAATACCTTAAAAGGAATGGACGTGACCCCGAGAAAGAGGCTGAGCAGATCCTTGGGAAAACCGGGAATCAAAAAGCAGATGAACACGACGATGGCGCCCTGGTGTCTGACAAAGGCATCGAACCAATTCAACTTCTTTTCGGGAATCGCCTTTCGGACGTATCGCTTTCCCAATAGCCGTCCGACGCCAAAGTTCAGGCATGACCCCAGTGTCAAGCCGATGCTGGAATAAATAAACCCTTTCAGCGACCCAAAAAGAAATCCCCCGATGAACCCGGTCGCCTCTCCCGGGATCGGCGCGAGGAGCACTTGCAGAATCTGAATCAGGATAAATACGGCAGGCCCCATGGGACCGAAACCGATTACAACGCGTTTGATCTCTTCCCGGTCCGCCAAAATCCGATACAGGACCGTCAGTTGATCCAACACGTATTCCCGGTATATATAGACTAGGGCGAGAAGAAAAGCGGCGGCCAGAATGAATATGACGAACCGTTTCAAAGCGCTTCTTTCCCCGCTCCGGTTTCGGTTAGTGAGGAAATTCCTAAGCCCCTCTCTCAGATCTTTTGAGTGCAGCGATCCCCGGTAACTCCTTTTCTTCCATCAGCTCTAAAAAGGCCCCGCCCCCTGTAGAGATGTATGAAATCCGTTGGGCAAGACCGCTTTTATAAACCGCCTCCCCGGTTTCCCCCCCGCCGACGACGGTCAGCGCATGGCATTGGGCCAGGCAATGCACCATGCCGAGGGTTCCCCTGCTGAACGCATCCAGTTCAAAAACGCCCATGGGGCCGTTCCAGACGATGGTCTTGGCATCATAAAGAGCCTGGGAGTACAGGGAAAGCGACGCCGGGCCGATGTCCAGGATCATCCACTCGGCCGGAACTTCCTGGACAGGAACCATGCGGATCGTCGCATCGGCAGTTGCACGATCAGCCGCAACCCCATCGACAGGCAAATAAAAGGGGATCCGTTTTTCGGCAGACCGGCGTATGATATCGGCGGCGACCGTCAGCATTTCCGGTTCTACTTTTGACCGTCCCACATCTTTTCCGCTTGCCGCCAGGAATGTGTTTGCCATCGCTCCGCCGAGAATGAGCTTGTCCACCCGTTCAAGAATTTTTTCTAAGGCTTTCAGCTTGGTGGATACCTTAGCCCCACCCACCACCGCCACAAAAGGCCGTTTAGGGTTCTTCAGAACCTGATCGGCATAGGTGATCTCTCGTTTTAAAAGGAAACCTGCCACGGACAGCGGCGCATGGCGGGTGATGGCGGAAACCGAGGCGTTAGCCCGATGGGAAACCGCAAAGGCATCATTGACATAAATATCGCACAGGGCGGCAAGGGACGCGGCAAACGCATCGTCGTCCTTTTCCTCCTCGGCGTGAAATCTCAGGTTCTCCAGGAGGAGGACCTGCCCTGTTTTGAGGCGGGCTACTTGTGTTTCCACCTCATAACCGATGCAGTCCGGCGCCATACCCACTTCCTGGCCAAGAATTCTGCTCAAATGCACCGCCACAGGCCGCAGGGAAAATTCAGGGGCTTTTTTCCCCTCGGGTCTTCCCAGATGAGAGGCCAGAATTACCCTGGCTTTCTTTTCTATAAGATACCGAAGTGTGGGGAGGACTTCACGGATTCTCAGATCATCCCTAACTTGAGATTGTTCGTTAAGCGGCACATTGAAATCCACCCGGACCAGGACCCTCTTTCCCGTCACATCGATTTCATCAATGGATTTCATATTGCTTCTCCTTCTTTTTATGATTTTGACTTTTTCTCCCGATGTCGCTTTTCCATCTCCTGCCGGAGAGATTTCTTCTTCGACCAACGCGCCCAGAAACCGATCACTCCGCATGAATAAGCCCGGTCCACCGTTTCTTCCCGAACGGTCAGGCCTTCCACTTGATCCATGGCGGACCTCAGGCACTCAACCCGGAAGATGCATGGAAAGCAGGACTCGGGAGTTTCCCGAAAGCCCTGGGATCCCATGGGAAAGACGCATTCGAGTTTGCCGAAGCAAAAGGGTCGCGCGCCTTTTCGATCGGTCATTGCTTTCTTCTCTCCCGATACATTTCCCGGTTAACGGGAACAAACCTGTTGCTCATATTCCCTTCGCATCTTCTCAATATGTCCCTCATCCGCAAAACTGAAATAGCGATTGTCCCCGATGATGATGTGATCATGAACTGCGATCCCCATGACCCGGCAGGCGAACATGAGTTGTCGGGTGACGGCAAAATCCTCCGTTGATGGCGCCGGGTCGCCGGAAGGATGGTTGTGTGCAAAAATGAGCGCGGCCGCCCGTTGATTCAACGCCGAAGCGACCACTTCCCTCGGGTAGACCTGGCTTGCAGTCAATGTTCCTTCGAAAAGGGTCTCAGCCGCAATGACCCGGTTTTTTGCATCCAAAAAAAAGACCTTAAAGGATTCCCGGCTCTTATCTCGAAGGGTATGATAGAGATATTCGAAAAGGGATCGGGAATTTGAAATGGGATCTTTATGGATAATCGCCTTTAAAAGGTACCGGTCCGCCACCGCCTTGATGAGTTTGATCCCGAAAAGATTTTTCGGGCCGATTCCGGGAATTGCGGAAAGCTCTGCGGGATGGGCTTCCAGCACCCCTTGCAGGGTTTTGAAATGCTGCAAGGCGGCTTTAGCCGGACCTTTGCAATCCCTTCGGGGGGTTGCCAGCGTCAAGAGTAACTCGATAACTTCATAGTCATGAAATCCGGAAAGTCCGGATCTTAAAAACTTTTCTCGCAGCCTTTCGCGATGCCCTTCCACCATGGAAGCGAGGTTATCCATGCTTTCGGCTCGATTACGCTTCATCCTTTTCCTGCTTGAGTTCTCGGGTCATGAGGCGATGCAACGCCTCGGAAGGCGATGCATCTTCATAGAGGATACGATACACCTCACCGCAAATGGGCATTTCCACACCCAGCCTCTCAGAAAGCTTATAGACCGAATTAGCGGTTTTTACCCCTTCAGCAACCATCCGCATCCCGGAAAGGATCTCTGAAAGCTTCATTCCCTCCCCGATCTTTTTCCCGACGGTGTGGTTCCGGCTCAGGTCTCCCGTGCAGGTCAGAATCAGATCCCCGACCCCCGCAAGCCCGGTGAAGGTGTCCGGGTCTGCTCCGAGGGCGCGCCCCAGTCGTCTCATTTCGGCAAGCCCCCGGGTGATCAGGGCCGCACGAGTATTCAATCCGAGATTCAATCCATCCACGATGCCGCTTGCGATGGCAATGACATTTTTCAATGCCCCGCACAGCTCGACCCCAACGACGTCATTGGAGGTGTAGACTCGAAAAAAGGGGGTAGCCAGAACATGCTGTACGAAAAAGGCTGTTTTTGGATCCGTGGAGGCAACGGTGGCTACCGAAGGGACCTGCCGCGCCACCTCGACAGCAAACGTGGGGCCCGAAAGGGCGGCGATACGATCCTTTGGCAGATGATTCAGGGATGCCTGCAGGACGGCGGACATGGTGAAATGGGTTTCATTTTCGATCCCCTTGGAAGCTGAAACGAAAAGGGTTTTTTCCTCAACGAAATCCGCCATCCGGCATGCCACATCCCTGAGAAAATGGGAAGGCACCACGACGACCACCACATCCTTTCCCTGTATTGCCTGACCCAAGTCATGGGTCGGCAACGCATTCCGAGACAACAGGACTCCGGGAAGGAAAACCCGATTTTCCCGGAATTGCCGTATCTGCTCCCGCACTTCAGCTTCGTAGATCCACCAATCGATCCGAAACCCTTTGAGAGCCAAAAGATTCGCGATGGCAGTTCCCCAGCTTCCACCCCCCACAACACCCACATGAATATCGGCAATCGGCAGATGCATGGCTTTCTCTCCGGGTTATTTCTCCAGGGCTTCGGAGATTCGAACCGCTGCGGTCAACCGCTCGCTAAGCTCCATGCCCATCAATTTGACCCCCTGAGTATTACGGCTAATGACCGAAACACCGTTGATAGGGGTCCGTATTAATCTCCCGGTATTGGTAATGAGCATGACTTCATCCGAATCGCTCACCAAGAGGATTGAGACCACCTTTCCGTTTCTGGTACTGGTCTTAATCGTTATCACCCCTTTTCCGCCGCGCCGCTGGACCGGATACTCGTCGATGGAAGTCCGTTTTCCGAATCCGTTTTCCGTGGCTGCAAACAGGGTCTGTCCATGACTGAGAACCTCCATCCCCACCATTCGATCGTCTTGTTCCAGTTCCATGCCGCGTACCCCCATGGAATTGCGTCCTGTAGGCCGGACGTCCGACTCGTGAAATCGGATCGATTTTCCTTTCGCCGATCCCAGAAAGACGTTATAGGTGCCGTCGGTAAGCCGTGCGGAAATGAGGGCATCCCCTTCGTCGAGAGTCATGGCGATGATGCCGCCGGAACGGGGTCGGCTGAAGGCCATCAGATCGGTCTTCTTGATCGTTCCCTTTTCGGTGGCCATGATTACGTAGCCCCCTTCCTTGAAGGAAGGCACCGAGAGTATGGTGCTCAACCTTTCCTCTTTACCCAGATTCAAAAGGTTGACGATGGCCTTTCCCCGGCTCATCCGACCGGCCTGAGGGATTTCGTAGACCTTGAGCCAGTAAGCCTTTCCAAAATTGGTGAAAAAGAGGAAGGTATGATGCGTGGACGCCACGAACAGAAGAGAGACGAAATCCTCTTCCTTCGTGCCCATGGCAGTCTTCCCTTTCCCGCCGCGCTGCTGACTGGTGTAAAGGGAAACCGGGTTTCTCTTGATGTAACCAGCGTTGGAGACGGTCACCACCATATCCTCTTCCACAATCGTGTCTTCGATGCTGATCTCCCTGGTTTCCTCCACGATCTCGGTCCGGCGGGCGTCTCCGAACTCTTCCCGGATCCTGAGAAGTTCCTCCTTGATGATGTCCAGGACGATCCGTTCGCTCCCCAGGATCTCCTTGAACCGTGCGATGTCTTTGAGCGTCGCCTCATAGTCCAGGAGGATTTTTTCCCTCTCGAGTCCGGTCAACCGCTGGAGGCGCATATCCAAAATCGCCTGGGCCTGGATGGCCGAAAGTGAGAAGCGCTCCATGAGCCCCTCCTTGGCCTCTTTGGGAGACGTGGAGCTCCGGATGAGGGCCACCACCGCGTCCAGATTATCCAGGGCGATCTTGAGCCCTTCGAGGATATGGGCCTTCTCTGTCGCCTTTGCCAGGTCGTATCGAGTGCGACGGATAATCACCGTTTTCCGGTGCCGGATAAAATGCTCCAGGAGCGCCTTTAATGTCAACAGCACCGGCTGGTTATCGACGATGGCCAGAAAAATGATCCCGAAGCTGGCTTCCATCTGGGTTTGCTTGTAGAGCTGATTGACCACCACCTCGGAGGTCTGTTCTTTTTTAAGCCCAATGGCGATCCGCATCCCTTCCCGATCCGATTCGTCCCGGATATAGCGGATGCCTTCGAGATGCTTGCTCTTCATCAGCTGGGCGATCTTTTCGATGAGCCTGGATTTGTTGATCTGATAGGGAAGTTCGGTGATGACGATAGTTTCGCTCTGGGTCCGCTTATCTTTTTCAACAACGGCCCTGGCCCGCATCCGGATGATCCCTCTTCCGGTCAGGTAGGCTTCCTTAATTCCGGAGGTCCCGTAAATCATGGCGGCGGTGGGAAAATCCGGCCCCGGAATGATCTTCAGGAGTTCCTCCGCGCCGGTATCGGGCCTGTCGATCACGACACAAAGGGCATCGATCACCTCCGTCAGGTTATGGGGCGGGATATTGGTGGCCATCCCCACGGCAATACCGGAGGATCCGTTGACCAGAAGAGCGGGTATAACGGCGGGAAGCACCGAGGGTTCCTTAAGGGATTCGTCGTAGTTGGGGACAAAATCCACCGTCTCTTTCTCCAAATCGGCCAGCATCTGGTGAGACAGGCGGGCCATTCGGACCTCCGTATACCGCATGGCGGCAGGCGGATCCCCGTCGATGGAACCGAAATTCCCCTGTCCATCGATGAGTGGATAGCGCATGGAAAAATCCTGTGCCATCCTGACCATGGTATCGTAAACCGCCACATCCCCGTGGGGATGGTACTTACCGATGACATCTCCGACGATCCGCGCGGATTTTTTATACGGCTTGTTCCAGTCATTCCCCAGCTCGCTCATGGCAAACAAGATCCGTCGATGCACCGGTTTAAACCCGTCCCGGACATCCGGCAGCGCCCTGCCGATAATCACGCTCATGGCATAATCGAGATACGATTTCTTCATCTCGCTCTCGATACTGACCTCAGGCGACCTCTCTTTTTGAAGCAAATCCATAGATATTACCTTTTCTTCATCCGCAGATTAACCCTGCTGTTGCAAAAGCCGAGGATACCCCAGATCCAAGGCGTCCAAGGGCGAAGCCGTAGTATTTTACTGCAAGCCCTTGGCAACGAAGGAGATGGGGCATTTTCGACTTTCCCTCCGGGTAAAAAACATGACAAATTTTAGTTTTAGAAGTCACCAAAAGTTTATTCGCGAACCATGCCTAAACGTATTCAAATGACCTGTTATCATTCTTTTTTCTATTCCTTGTCATGTTTTTTATGCATCTGCAGGGTTAATACTGCCATGTGAGCCCGACCGGGAAACATCGCCGGTCTATTTTTCCGAAATTTCTACCTGTTGCTGGTAGCTGGTATGGTAAATATCGGTCAGTGTAATAAATGCGGTGACGACCAGGGGACCGTAAATGATTCCTAAGATTCCGAAAAGCTTCAACCCGCCCATGATGGAAAGAAAAACTAAAAGGATGTGCATTTGCACCCTTTGACCCACCAGTTTGGGTTTCAGGACATTTTCAATCCCCAACGATAAAATGAGATATGCGATAATGAAAAAAACGGCTGCGGGGATCCGCCCGTTCAAAAAAAGATAGATGGAAGTCGGGATGAAAACGAGCCCGATTCCCAGAATGGGCAAAAAGGCCAGCATGGCCATGATCAATCCCCACAGGAAGGGCGATTTGAGTCCAAAGAGGGCAAAGATGATACCGCCGAAGAATCCCTGGACAATGCCGCTCAGGATGTTGATAACCAGGATGGCCCCGGCCATGTCTTTAAACTTCCGGATGATCTTTTGGTCCTGTTCGGCGGGTAGCGGCGATAAGTCGCCGATAAAAGAAATCATCCGATCTCCGTCTACCAGGAGGAAATACATGATGAGCAACATGAGAAAGAAATGTAATACAAACCTGAAGATATTGGAGGCGACGGCGCTTGCCTGCTCGTAAAGAAAAAGGCCCACGGACTTTCCGATTTCGGATATGGCCTTATTGAGTTCCTCGCCCGATACCGTATAGTCAAAACGGGAAAGA
>Ga0100377_1001452_pt1 | contig 20427 bp, 12 predicted proteins | sample CryGeymeta201501_FD_83664 | JGI IMG/M metagenome (GOLD analysis project Ga0100377, IMG submission 83664) | Groundwater microbial communities from Crystal Geyser aquifers in Utah, USA - Crystal Geyser metaG 2015-01 | ecosystem: Environmental > Aquatic > Deep subsurface > Groundwater | place: USA...
CGTGGATCGGCTCGAGGAGCTCCGGAAGGAGCTGGCCGATCTGAGGGAGGAGAGGGGCAGGCTCGAGACCAGGGCGTTGCTCGCCGAGGCGAGGATCGCGGACCACCCTACCAGATAGAGCGTTTCGTCGATCTCGGGCGCAGGTTGGATGACGCACCGATCAGGTGCGGAGCAGCACCCGCACAGCACCCACACGGCACCCACACCAAGCACCCACATAACACCCACACGGCACCCACATCAGCACCCACATAAGGGGCTTGTCACAGACAGTCAGGGCGCGCCAGGGCGCGTCACTGGTCAGCGGTGCCGTTGCCGAGGTCGTCGTGGAGGGCGTTAAATTCGATGTCCGGAAATGGGTGGTGTGGGACTCGAACCCACGGCCGACGGATTAAAAGTCCGTTGCTCTACCAACTGAGCTAACCACCCCGCCAGCGCCCGAGGCACCCGGCGGGAGGGGAGATAGCAGCGGGCTGCGCGGCTTGTCAAGCCGAATGTTCCGGCGCGGGCCCGCGGCGAGGCGCTGCGGTGGCGCCGTTGGAGCGCCGTGATCACGAGGTGGAACCGGGCTCGGTCGCGGCAGGGCGGTCCGGGGGCGGTGGTTTGATTGGGGGTTGCCTCAACCGCGGTTGTCGGCTACGCTGGCGTCACTCTGGATGAACCGTTCACTCTCCACACGCAGGAAGATCATGACCCGTACAAACCTTCGCTCGTCCCTCGTGCTGTTGTTGCTCGTCGCGTTCATGGGCCTCGGGCTGAACGCCTGCTGTGGAAGCTGCGGTCAGCCGACCGACTCGACCTCCACGGGCACCGACGACAAGGTGAACGAGTCCGACAAGGTGGACGAGTCCGACAAGATGGACGAGTCCGACAAGATGGACAAGCCCGACAAGATGGACGAGTCCGACAAGATGGACGAGTCCGACAAGATGGACGAGTCCGACAAGATGGATAAGGAGGACAAGGAGGACAAGGACGACGACAAGGGCGGCTCGGTCGACCTCAAGGACATCAAGCCGAAGGACCTCGAGAAGTCCATCAAGGGCGCTGGCTGGACCATCATCGGCAAGCCGACCGAGACGAAGGAGCGTGAGATCCGTGGGGTGACCTTCGCGGTCACCGGGCCGGAGTTCGCGGCGGGCAGCGTGTCGCTGTACGAGTACAAGAACAAGAAGGTGGCCAAGGAGTTCGAGAAGACGATGAAGAAGCAGAAGGCCGCGACCGAGCGGGACGGCGGCAAGGTGATGGTGGTGCTGCTCCCGGGCAAGGAGAGCGTCGCCAAGGATCTGCTCAAGAAGCTCCTGGCGAAGTAGGGTAGGTTCGGACCACGTCCGCTCGGTCCGTCGCGACGTGATGGACGCGGGCGAGCTCCTCCGCGAGGGCGCGGTGTTCTTCGGGGCACCGGGCCCTCGCGTCGTTTGGAGCGGACGGTCTGGACGCCGTGGAGGCCGGTGGGGTGGGCATCGAGGGGTGAGGCGGGGCAATTCGGCGTCGGGGTCATCGAGATGGTTGCATGGGCCGGGCGGCGGCGATATACCGTGGGGTTGAAAAATGACGTCGCCGCACCTCGCGCTGAACGACGACGTCTGATGTTGACGTGCCTGCACGCGCAACTCGACTGAACGGTCCTGCGCGGGTCGGGCGCGAGACGGACGCTCGGGCGCCGGCGGTGAGCTGGGTGGCCATGCGCTGTACATCGGTGATGTCCTCCGCACCCCCTGTTTGCCGAGCTGCCCGTGACCGCGCTCGCCCCGGATCCGTAGCGATCGTCGCCGCCGGGCGAATCGGGCTAGCATGTTTTTCTTGTCCACAAGTTCGGGTCCGGGCGTGTGCACCTGTGGATGGGTGTGGACGTCGCGGTGAACCCGAACGCGGAGGCGGAGAACCTCGATGAGCGCAACTGAGAATGGGAGCACGCCCACGGGCGGCAAGCAGCACAAGACCCTGGATGCGGTGGTCATCCGGTTTGCCGGCGACTCGGGCGACGGCATGCAGGTCACGGGCAACCAATTCACGACGACGAGCGCCCTGGTGGGCAACGATCTGGCGACGATGCCCGACTATCCGGCCGAGATCCGGGCGCCAGCGGGCACGCTGGGTGGTGTGTCGGGTTATCAGATCCAGATCAGCAACCACGACATCTACACGCCGGGCGACCGGCCCGACACGCTGGTGGCGATGAACCCCGCCGCCCTCAAGGTGAACCTCCGCGACCTCGAGCCCGGCGCGACGATCATCGTCAACACCGACGCGTTTACGGACAAGGACATCGAGCGGGCCGGGTTTGTCGGCGATCCGCTCAAGGACGACTCGCTCAAGAACTTCACGGTGCTGCCCGTCATGCTGACCAGCATGACGCACACGGCGCTGGCCGACTCACCGCTGTCGAAGAAGGAGAAGGACCGCTGCAAGAACTTCTTCGCGCTCGGCGTGGTGTATTGGATGTACGGGCGTCCGCTTGAGCACTCGAGGGAGTGGATCAAGCAGAAGTTCGCCAAGAACCCGGACGTGGTGTCGGCGAACATCCTGGCGCTCGAGGCGGGTCACGCGTTTGGCGAGACGGCGGAGATCTTTGATACGCGCTACGACGTGGCGGCGGCCAAGGACGTGCGTGAGGGCACCTACCGTCGCGTGACGGGGAACGAGGCCACGGCGCTGGGCTTCATCACGGCGAGCCAGATCGCTGAGATGGACCTGTTCCTGGGCAGCTATCCGATCACGCCGGCGAGCGACATCCTGCACAACCTCAGCCGTTACAAGCACTACGGGGTCAAGACCTTCCAGGCGGAGGACGAGATCGCGGCGGTGGCCTCGGCGATCGGCGCGGCGTTTGGCGGCGCGATCGGCCTGACGACCACGAGCGGACCGGGTGTGGCGCTGAAGGCTGAGGCCATCGGGCTGGCGTTCATGGTGGAGCTGCCGCTGATCATCGTCAACGTGCAGCGCGGCGGCCCCTCGACGGGCCTGCCGACCAAGACCGAGCAGTCGGACCTGTTCCAGGCGATGTTCGGGCGCAGCGGCGACGCGCAGCTGCCGGTGCTGGCGGCGGCGACGCCGGGCGACTGCTTCTGGATGGCGATCGAGGCGACCCGCATCGCGACGAAGTACATGACGCCGGTCTTCCTGCTCACCGACGGCTACATCGCCAACGGCGCCGAGCCGTGGCGCATCCCGGAGGTCGAGACGCTCCCGGACCTGCACGTGAAGTTCCACACCGAGGTCGAGGGCTTCGCGCCCTACCACCGTGATCCGACGACGCTGGCCCGTCCGTGGGTCCGTCCGGGCACGCCGGGGCTGGAGCACCGCATCGGCGGCCTGGAGAAGGCGGACGGCAGCGGCGAGATCTCCTACGACGGGGACAACCACGAGCGGATGAGCCACCTGCGCGCCGAGAAGCTCGAGCGCATCGCCAGGGACATCCCCGACGCCGAGGTGCATGGGGCCGACAAGGGCGACCTGCTGGTGCTGAGCTGGGGTGGGACGTACGGTTCGGTGCGCGCGGGCGTGGAGCTGGCACAGGCCGAAGGCCTGGCGGTGACGCACGTGCATCTGCGTCACATCAACCCGATGCCCGCGAACGTGGAGCGGCTGATCCGCAGCTTCCGTCGCGTGCTGGTGGCGGAGCTGAACATGGGTCAGCTCCACTTCGTGATCCGCGGCAAGTTCCTGGTGGACGCCGACCTGCTGAGCAAGGTCCAGGGCAAGTCCTTCCACGTCCGCGAGATCCTCGACCGCATCCACACCCTGCTGGGGGTCGGCTCGTCCGCGCCCCATCACGCCTGAGGAGTCAGACGTCATGACGACCGAACCTATCAGTGGTCCCACACGGGACGACTTCCAGTCCTCCAATCATGTGCGTTGGTGCCCGGGGTGTGGCGACTACGCGATCCTGGCCCAGGTTCAGCGCACCCTGCCCGAGCTGGGCATTCCGCGTGAGCGCTTCGCGGTGATCAGCGGCATCGGCTGCTCGGGGCGCTTCCCGTACTACATGAACACCTACGGGTTCCACACGATCCACGGCCGTGCGGCGGCGGTGGCGACGGGCCTGAAGGCGTCGCGGCCGGACCTGTCGGTGTGGGTGGCGACGGGCGACGGCGATGCGCTGTCGATCGGCGGCAACCACACGATGCACGCGCTGCGGCGCAACATCGACATCAACATCCTGCTGTTCAACAATCAGATCTATGGTCTGACCAAGGGGCAGTACTCGCCGACGAGCGAGGTGGGCAAGGTGACCGCGTCGACGCCGATGGGCTCGCTGGACCGTCCGGTGTGGCCGCTGTCGCTGGCGCTGGGGTCGAACGCGACGTTCATCGCCCGGACGATCGATCGCGAGCCGAAGCACATGGTGGACGTCCTGCTGCGGGCGGCCCACCACAAGGGGACCTCGCTGGTGGAGGTGTATCAGAACTGCAACATCTTCAACGACAAGGCCTTTTCCCATCTGACCGAGCGGACGTCGAAGGACGCCGAGCAGCTTCGGGTCGAGCACGGCAAGCCGCTGTTGTTCGACAAGGGCCGCAAGGGCATCGGGTTCAAGAACTTCCAGGCGGTGATCATCGACGTGGAGAAGGACGGCCTGGACGGCGTGGCGATCCACGACGAGCAGGGTCCGGTGGCCTACCACATGGCGGTCGCCGAACTGCGTCACCCGCACTTCCCGACGGCGATCGGCGTCATCCGCGCGGTGGACGGCCCCGTCTACGACGAGCGCATGACGGCGCAGATCGATCTGGCGGTCAAGAAGAAGGGCCGCGGCGAGCTCAAGGCGCTGCTGGCTGGCGAGACGACGTGGCGGGTCCACACGACCCTCGACGCCTGATCGCGTCCGTGTCTTGACCGGAGGTGCGCGGGGCCAGGCCCCGGGCCGCCGGCGCCCGGTGTGGGCGCTGGCGCCGGTCACCCCTTCCCTCCCTCACTCCGCGTAGGCGAACACGACGACGCTGGTCCGCCAGGAGCCTCCGGGCTTGATCCCGTAGACCTGAAAGCGGAACTCGTGGGGGCCGGGTGTATTCCAACGGCTGGGTTCCAACGTCATCGGCGGCGTGATGCTGCCCGGGCACCAGTTGGCCCGCGGTGCTCTCACCGAGCTTATGGCGCCGCACGGGTTCTCTTTGCAGTATTCCAGCGTGGAGCCAAACGGCCCACCTTGCTCCAGCGTGCAGAGCGACTCGCAGTCGTCTCGCCAGGGCACGACCGAGGCGAGGCTGGCGCCGTCAGCGGTGAGGCGATGGGTGCGCTCGCAGAACTCCTCGGCGGGGCCGATGCAGCTCGTGTCGCGGGCGCCGCCGTGGCCGGTGGTGCGGTACTCCACCTTCGCGCGCACGGTTCCCTCGGGGAGCTCGAAGCGCAGGGGCTCCCAGGTGGCCGTGTCGCCGACGGAGCCGTCGAACAGGGGGAGCACGGCGATGGGGATGGGCGGGGCCGGGCCGGCGACGAGCTCAAGGCGCGCGCTGACGTTCCAGCCGCCGTTGGCGCCGCTGACGCGGCCCGACCCGTCGCCCCAGGTGGAGATCTGGGCCTTCATCTGGTGGGCACCCGGCTGGGCGTTGGCCAGGTCGGTCATGTCGACCTCGAGGTGCAGCGGGCCACCGAACGGCGTGATGGCGCGGACGACCTCGAGACCTGGCGGCTGTCCGTCCGCGGTGGGCTCGTCCATGATGAACTCGAAGTTCCGGTCGAAGGCGTCGCAGCTCGCCGGCCAGTTGTGCCCGGCGGGCGGCGGGTCGTCCCGCCACTGCTCGAAGGGGTAGCAGGTCGAGCGGAGGTCGACCACGAGCGTGGCCGAGGCCCACGGTCCGGTCGGCACCTCGAAGCCCGCGCGCACCTTCTGGAAGTTCTCGGCGCTCGGGTCGCTGGTGATGCGCGCGTCGTCGAACAGCGCGACGACCACGGGGGCGGGCGGGCCGGTGTCCTCGGGGGTGTCGGGGGCGACGTCCGGGGTGGCGTCGGCCGCAGCGTCGGCGGTGGCGTCGGCGGAGGCGTCGTCGGCTGCGGCGGGCGTCGGGGCGTCACCGCCATCGGAGCAGGCGGCCGCGAGCGCCGCGCAAAGGGCGAGCAGGAGAGCGGGTTTGCAATGCGGGTGCGAGGTGCGCATGATGCTCCGGTGTCGCGAGGGTCGGTTGGTTGAGAAGCCATTCGGAAAATAGGTGCCGATGGATCCGACGTAGATTCTGGTTCCAGGCGGTGTCTGATGTGAGGGAGTGGGCCCAGAGGCCCATGACCGAGCAGAAGACACGCCTGGGGACAACCCCGTCTGCATCTCGGTTGAGCCCGCAGTGCAGGGGGGGTCTGTGAGTAATAGCGAGTCTGGGGTGGGTTGAGCCCGCAGGGCAGGGAGCTCCCTGAGCGTCAGCTCAGGGAGGGCCCTGCGTCGCGGGCTCAACGCGCCCCAGACGAGCGAACTGTAATAGCGAGTCTGGGGTGGGTTGAGCCCGCAGGGCAGGGAGCTCCCTGAGCGTCAGCTCAGGGAGGGCCCTGCGTCGCGGGCTCAACGCGCCCCAGACGAGCGAACTGTAATAGCTCGCAGAAGACCCTGCGTCGCGGGCTCAACCGAGATGCACGACGGTCTAGAAGATACGAGGAAACAAGGTATATATTTTCCGAACGGCTTCTGAGGCGCACGGCGCGCCGCGGCGTCGCACCGTCGATGGTCGGCGGACGAGGAGGTGGTGTCAATGGTGGAGACGGACGTCGAGGGTGTGCGGCCGTGGAGCCGCGCGGTCACGTGGATCGTGGTGGCGTCCGCGGCGGCCGCAGGCCTGTGGGCCTGGGGCTGCGTGGCGGAGACGGGGGAAGGCGAGCCGACGATCGGCGTCGTCGACGTCATCTGCTCGGAGTCCACCTCGGCGCAGTACGAGGGGCAGGTGGTCAGCCGGATCGAGGCGCCCGTCTCGGATCCGGACGACGACATCGTCCGCGTGACCGCCACGGTGCGGGGCGCCGTGCTGACGATGAACGCCGAGGACGAGGGCATCTACGTCTACGCCCAGAGCCCCGACTCCGAGACCTTCATCCGCTGCGACGCGGGCTTGAAGGTGGTCATTCGCGTCACCGACGAGGTCGGCAACGTGGCGGAGCGGGACGTGCTCGTGAACAACTGAGCCGTCCTGCTCGGTCGATCGTAACTTATTGTATCTAAAGAACTTTAGGGCTCGTTTAGAAATAAGTGGTCTATTTGGCAGGCGGAAAAATGGGGTCCAGGGGGCGCTGCCCCTTGGCCGCCGGAGGCACGGTGCCTCCGGCGGCCGGGGGCGAGCCGCCCCCGGACCCCCACTTATTTCTAGACGAGCCCTTATGGCTCATGGGCGAGGCACTGCTCAGAGCGGCACGGCCCACCGCTCGACGTGGAGGGGTGGGCCGTGAAGGCGGGAGCAGGCGCCCGGAGGCGCCCGCGGCGGGCTCAGTTGCAGACCTGCGACACCATCAGCTCGTAGGGGTTCTGCGCGCCGAGGTAGCCGACCACCTCGATGTCGATGAAGCCGTCGGCGTCCGCGGTGAAGGTGACGGTCTTGTTGTTGGTGGTGGAGCCGCCGCCGGTGCCCAGCGCGCGGCTGCTGGCGTCGTAGACCGAGATGTCGATGTCGCCGCCGGCGTGCATGAACCAGGCGTTGACGGTGACGTCGCAGCCCTGGAACACCTCGGTGGTGTACCAGTCGGCGTTGCCGCAGGTGATGCCGGTGGCCAGCGCGCCCTCGGGCAGGTCGGTGGCGGTGGCGGAGGTGTCGTTGGGCTCGAAGGCGTCATCGGCGGGGCAGGCCAGGGTGGCGAAGCCGCAGTTGACGTGCTGGGTGGCGGAGTAGCTGGCGTTGTTGCCGTCGGAGTTGTCGATCCACCAGGTGTAGGTGCCGGCGGTCGCGGCGCGGAGCTGGACGCTCTCGCTGTTGCCGACCCCGAGGGAGGAGGCGACCTGGGTGCCGGCGGGGTTGTAGAGGCGGAGGTCGATGTCGGCCGCGGCGCCGTCGAAGGTCGTCTCGAGACGCACGAAGCAGCCGGCCTCGACGTCGAACGCGTAGTAGTCGTCGGGGCTGGCGGTGCAGGTGGTGGCGACGAAGCGTGCGTTGTCCGGCAGGAGGGGGGCGTCGGCGAGGGTGTCGTTGCCACCGGCCTCGAGGAGGTCGTCCTCGGGGCAGGTCGGCGCGGTGCAGGTGACCCGGACGCTGCCGTCGTAGCTGTTCGAAGCCCCCTCGACCGACAGATACACGACCGAGTCGAGGGGTGAGGTCCCGGCGAGTCCCTCGCTGTCCGTGACCCCGTCGCTGGTGGCGAGCACGGCGCCGGTGTCGTCGAGCAGCGACAGGTCGAGGTTGCCGTCGGCGTGGGTGAAGGCGATGCCCGCCTCCAGCAGGCAGTGCGAGCCGACGAAGACGCCGTAGACGTCCGCCGCGTCGCAGAGGATGCCACGGAAGTCGGCGGTCTCGGGCAGGAACGGCGCCTCATCGATGGTGTTGTTCGGCTCGAAGACGTCGTCGTCGGTGCAGGCCAGCGCCTCGCAGGTGACGTCGAGCGTGAAGCCGTAGGTGTTCTCGGCGCCCTGGTAGCCCGCCACGACGAAGTAGTAGGTGTCGCTCAGGCCGATGGTGCCGGCGATGCCCTCGTTGTCGGTCTCGCTGGTGCTGCCCGCGACGAAGGTCTTGTCGGCGGCCAGGAGGAAGAGGTCGAGGTCGCCGGTGGCCTGCGTGAAGGTCAGGTTCGCGTCGAAGGTGCAGCCCGACTCGATGGTCGCCGCGTAGTAGTCGAGGCCGTCGGCGCCGCAGAGCGCGCCGCTCAGGGCGTCGGCGCCGGACAGGGGGGGCGCCGCCGCGGCGGTGTCGTTGGGCTCGTAGGCGTCATCGGCCGGGCAGGCCGCCGGGGCGGTGGGGCAGTCGGCGTCCCAGGTCAGCTCATAGTCATTGGTCGCATCGCCAAACCCTTGAATCACAAGGAAATACGGGTCGGCGCTGGTCGCTTGGCCGATCACGCTCTCGTTGTCCGTCTCAGTGACGCCGGCGTCGATGGTGGTGCCGTTGGCTGCGACCAGGAACAGGTCGAGATCCCCGCTCGCCTGCGTGAACGAGAGCTCCGCGCTCACCAGGCAGCCCTCGCCGGGCAGGATCGGGAAGATGTCCGCGCCCGAGCACAGGATGCCGGAGGCCGTCTCGCCCAGGGGCAGCGCGCCGTTGTCGACCGACTCGAGGAAGGTGTCGTTCGGCTCGAAGGCGTCGTCGTTGTCGGGGCAGGCCAGCGGGGTGCAGGTGATGGTCGCGGTCAGGTCGTAGCTGTTGGTCACCTCCGCGGTGGCGCCCTCGACGATGGCGTAGAAGGTGCCAGCGAAGAAGAACGCGCCGCCCACCTGCTCGTTATCCGTGGTGGAGTCGGAGCGCTGGAGCTCGTTGCCCTCGGCGTTGACGACGACGAGGTTGAGGTCGCCGTCGGCGTGCACGAAGGTCAGGTCGAGGGTGGCGTCGCAGTTGGCGTCCGCCGTGAACGCGTAGGTGTCGAGGTCGCCCGCGCAGATCTGGCCGGTCAGGGTCTGGCCGTCGGTGATGGCGGTGGCCTGGGCGATGGTGTCGCTCGGCTCACGGGCGTCGTTGGTGCAGCTGCCGGTGACCTCGCACATGCGGGCGGCGTTGCAGCTCTCGGTGGGGTCGCAGTCGCCGTCGGTGAGGCAGCCGACGCAGGCCGAGGCGGCGGTGTTGCAGACCGGCGTGTCGCCCGAGCAGTCGCCGTTGGCCAGGCAGCCGACGCACAGGCCGGAGGTGGTGTTGCACACGGGCGCGGCGGCGTTGGTGCAGTCGGCGTTGGCGGTGCAGCCGGTCTGGGCGGGGATGCAGGTGTTGTTGGCGGCGTTGCAGGCCTCGTTCATATCGCAGTCGGCGTTGGCCAGGCACTCCACGCAGTCACCGGTGGCGGTGTCGCAGATGGGCGCGGCGGCGTCGGTGCAGTCGGCGTTGGCGGTGCAGCCGGTCTGGACGGCCTCGCAGGTGTGCGAGGTGGCGTTGCAGGTCTCGTTCATGTCGCAGTCGCCATCGACGAGGCAGGCGACGCAGACGCTGGCCGTGGTGTCGCAGATGGGCGCGGCGGCGTCGGTGCAGTCGGCGTTGGCGGTGCACGCCGCGGGCGGTGCCTCGCAGGTGTGCGAGGTGGCGTTGCAGACATCGTCGCCGGCGCAGTCGCCGTCAGCGAGGCAGGCGACGCAGTCGCCGGAGGTGGTGTCGCAGACCGGCGCAGCGGCGTCGGTGCAGTCGGCGTTGGCGGTGCAGCCCGTCTGGACGGCCTCGCAATCGCCAGTGGTCGTGTTGCAGGTCTCGTTGGCGTCGCAGTCCGCGTCAGCGGTGCAGCCGGTCTGGACGGCCTCGCAGTCGCCGGTGGTCGTGTTGCAGGTCTCGTTGGCACCGCAGTCCGCGTCGGCGGTGCAGCCCGTCTGGGCGGCCTCGCAGACGCCCGTGGCGGTGTTGCAGGTCTCGTCGGCGCCACAATCGGCGTCGCTCGTGCAGCCCGTCTGAATGGCCTCGCAGTCGCCCGTGGCCGTGTTGCAGGTCTCGTTGGCGCCGCAGTCGGTGTCGGCGGTGCAGCCGGTCTGAGGGGCCTCGCAGTCGCCCGTGGCGGTGTTGCAGGTCTCGTTGGCGCCGCAGTCGGCGTCGCCGGTGCAGCCGGTCTCGGCAGGCTCGCAGTCACCCGTGAGGATGTTGCACGTGTCGGTGCCGTTGCAGTCGTCGTCCGTCTCACAGCCGGGGGAGCCGATCACGCAGACGTTGTTCTCGCAGATCTGGCCGAGGTTGCACTCGGTGTCGACGATGCAGCCGCCGCCGTCGTTGTTCGCCGGCTTGCCGCCGCTCTCGTCACCACCCGCGCAGCCCACGAACAGGACCGACGAGGCGAGCAGCGTCGCGCCGAGGAGGGTGAGGGTGCGGGCCAGGCGTCGGATGCGGCCGGACGGCGTCGCGGTTGGATAGGGAGAGACGATTCTCATGGCATACCTCAGAGGTGTCGAAGCGGCAGGAGCCGCGGAAGGAGCAGGCAGTTTCGGCGCGTCGCGCGATTGGAGCCGCGGCCTGCGTCGTTGAGGGCCGAGAGCGCCGTGGCCGAGCCTCGTCCAGCGGGTCACCGTCGCGCTCGACCGTATCCTCACCGACGGCAGGCGGGGGCGAGGAGGCATCTCCTATATGGAGATTGGCGAGTGGTGTCAAATCGGCCGGACCGGGCGCGAGGAGAGGCGCAGGGCGTGGTGGAGCGCGGCGGGCGCCGAAGGTCTGTTCTCGTGTGAGGACAATGAGGTGTGAACGTGACGTTTGAAGGCGCGCCGTGTCGATGCTATGGTCGTCGGGTTTCAGGGCGCTGTCAGACCGGCGAATCGGGGCGAACTCTCCTGCTCAGGGGAGCTTTCGGCTCTCGATGGCCCTGGATATGACCCTGTTTTCACAGAGGTGCTCGATGATTCGGATTCGATGGCGGCAACTCGCCATACCCCTGCTCCTCGCGCTTCTTACGGCTTGCCCCGGGTTCGGCGATCAGGACCCGGCGGGCCAGTTCACCGAGGTGCCGGCGTTCCCGACCTACGAGCAGCACGTCAAGATCATCCTTGACGGCGCCTGCGTCGAGTGCCACACAGCCACCCCGACCAACGGCGCGCCGCCCGGCATCCGCCTCGACGTCTACGACGACACCTCGAGCGCCAGCGGCGCCCGGTCGCTCGCCAGCCGCATCGTCACCCGCGCCGTGGACTCGCCCGCCAACCCCATGCCGCCCACGTCGCGTGCGCCGATCGGCGCCATCGACAAGGCGATCCTGCGGAAGTGGAACGAGCTCGGCGCGCCGCGCAACGCCGCCGACATGAACACCAACAACGGCGACCTGGACGCGGGCAACAACGGCGGCAGCCTGAGCTACGCCGACGACATCCTGCCGATCTTCCAGCGCCACGCCTGCACCGCGTGCCATGGGGTCGGCCTGCAGCAGGGCAACCATCGGCTCGACACGCTCGAAAACCTGATGACCACCGGCGACAACGCCCCGGCCGTGATCCCCTGCAACAGCGCCGGCAGCCCCCTCATCGCCAAGCTGCGAACGGCGACCGTGCCGTTCGGCGAGTTGATGCCGCAGGGCGGCCCGGAGATCCCCCAGGCCGACGTTGACACCCTCGCGCAGTGGATCGACCAGGGCGCCGAGACGGGCATGGTGTGCGGCGGCAACAACGGCGACATGGACGCCGGGAACAACGGCCAGGACGACACGGGCATGGACGCCTCCAACAACGGCGGCGTCGAGCTCGTGGGCCAGAAGCGCAACTTCTCCGGCCGCTTCTTCGTCGCCATGCAGGCCCCCGACATGCCCGACGGCCCGCTGTTCTTCCAGCTCGACGCCGCCGTCGCGGCCGACCTGTCCACCGTCGACTTCACCCTCCAGGCCCTGTCAGCCGACCGCACCGTCTCGCCGCGCAATCCCGTCGGCCCGAGCCTGGCCGTGACGAACGTGCCGTTCAGCGACTCGGGCACCTTCGTGCTCGAGGTGGGCCGCGTCACCCTCGGCGCCGACGTCAACCCGATGGGCGACACGCCGCTGGAGCTCAGCGTCGTGCTCAACGGCTACGTCTGCGGCGGCGAGCTGCTCTGCGGTACCGTCGACGGCAACCTCCTGGCGCCCGTCCAGCGCAGCCTCGCCGGATCGACCTTCGGCGCGGTGGCCTCGGCGAACTTCGCCGGTGTGCTGCCCGCCACGACCTGCCAGGCCGGCTGGTGCGAGGTGCCCGTCGCGGCGAACAACGGCGGCAACAACGGGGAGATGGACGCCGGCATGGACGCCGAGGCCGACGTGCCCGACGTCATCGTGCACCCCGTCGCCCACCCGAGCTTCCTCGACGTGACCGACATCTTCGAGACCGCCGGCTGCTGGGGCTGCCACGGCGGCTCGGGTGGCCTCAGCGTGCGCTCGCCCGCCTCGACGCTCGCCGGGGGCAGCTCCGGGCCGGGCGTCGTGCCGTGCCAGCCCGACGCGAGCCTCCTCATCAAGCGGCTCCGCCCAGAGACCCTGAACGGCGCAAGCCTGATGCCGCTCGGGCGAGCCCGGATCTCGGATGCGCAGCTCGAGACGCTGCGCAACTGGGTCGCCGACGGCGCCGCTGAGACCTACAACCCCGCCACGTGCCAGTAAGCGGGCCTGCCACCGGCAGGCTCCTGACGACACCGGCCCCCGAGAGGGCGCCGGTGCTTTCGAAAGGGAGTCCCATGTCTGACCACCGTGCTGTCCCGCTGCGCGGGACGCAGTGGATGCTTCGTCTCCTGCCGGGGCTGCTGTGCGCCGCGGCGGTCCTCGCGTGGGCCCCCGATGCGGGGGCGACGCCGATCTACGCGCTGCGCGCGGCTAACGCCTGCGACACCTGCCACATCGAGCCGAGCGGCTGGGCGAACCCGCCGGACGCCGATCGGCTATGCACGCTCGACTGCCGGGGTTGCCACGTCAGCCCCACGGGCGGAGGGCTGCGGACGCCCTCGGGCCTGTACTACGGCCGCGAGGTGCTGCCGACCTGGGGCACGCGGCCGAGCCAGTTCGCCGACCCGGAGAAGTACCGGCCCGAAGGGCACCCCAAGAAGGGGCGTGCGCGCCTGTTCGAGGACTTCACGGGGTGGTGGCCCGGCAGCATCGACATGCAGGATATCAAGGACAGGTTCGGCGACATCGATCCGGACCCGAAGGTCCGATTCGGGTTTGACATTCGGGCGATGGTGTACCTGCCGACCAAGGGCGAGGCCGATCCGGCCGTCTTCCCGATGCAGTCCGACTTCCACCTGGCCTACCGCCCGCTCGAGCAGTTCGTGACCTACCTCAGCGGCGGTCTGGCGGGGCGTCGGGCGGAGGACAATTACATCGACAGCGACCGCAAGGACGAGCGGGAGGTGCTCGACTACTTCACCGTCCGCGAGGCGTTCGTGATGATGGACCGGATGCCCAACAACATGTACGTCCGGGCCGGCCGCTTCGCGCCGCCGTTCGGCTGGCGGATCCCCGATCACACGAGCTTCATCCGCCGCGACCTTCAGTTCGATCAGTATCGGTCGGTGTTCGGGGTGGAGGGCGGCTGGAACCCGAACTACCCCTACGCCAACGTCGCGGCGTTCTACCAGGGGGCCGAGTTCTGGCCCGGCGACCAGAACGACAAGGGCCTCGGCGCGGCGGCGACGTTCGGCCTGCGCGAGCTCAACTACCAGTACGGCGGCAGCCTGCACTACCTGTCCCGCACGGACGACGGCGCGGCGGATGACCTCACCGCCGGCGTCAACTGGGGCGTGACGCTCTACCCGCTGGTGTATCTCGGCGAGCTGGACTTCAAGCGGTCGATCGCGGACGGGGACGCGCCGTCGGCCAGCGGGCTGGTGGCCTACCACGAGCTCAACTGGCTGATGTTCCGGGGCCTCTCCAGCATGCTCAAGTACGACTGGAGCGACCTCAACCTCGACACGAAGGACGATCACTCCCACCGGGTGACCGCCGGCGTGACCTGGCACCCCTACACCCACCTCCAGATCGACGCCCAGTACCGCAAGAACTGGGTGGGCACCAACCCCGTGTTGGACCTCGGTGACTCGACCGCGGACGAGACGCTGCTGATGTTCCGGGGCTGGTTCTGACGCCCTGAGCGGGCGTTCGCGTCTGCGCGGGCCGTCGCGGTCGGCGCTCAGGCCGGTGGCTCGGCGCGCTGCTTCTGAAGGGCCTCCAGGGCTCGCCGCAGCCGGCTGTCCGGGCCGAGGTCGAGGGTGCCGGCCAGCTGGCCGGCGAGCGAGAGCCACGCCTCCGGTGACTGCCCCACGGCGACCGCCAGCTCGACCTGCTCGAGCATGCACTCCAGGCGCGCCGGCTCGATCCCGGCGCGGTCGAAGTAACGCCAGGCCTGCTCGAGCTGGCGGCGCGCGGCGTCGATGCGTCCGTGGCGTCGCTCCAGCGCTGCGCGCTGGAGCTGGACGAGGGCCATCGCCGGACGGTTGGCCTGGCCCTCGGCCTCGGTCCAGGCGTCGTCCAGCATGCGCTGCGCAAACCCGAGGTGGCCGACGTTCAGGTGGTTGCGGGCCAGCAGGACGAGGCAGAGGATGGCGTCGCCCTCGTGGCGAATGTCGCGGTAGTGGGACAGCGCCCGCTGCAGGTGGTGGAGCGCCCGCACGGCGTCACCACGGAGCTCGGCGATGTGGGCTTCGTTCAGCATCGCCTCGGCTTCGGACATCCGTTCGCCCAGCTCCGCGGCGAGCTCCACCGCCTCGGTGTGGAACGGCAGGGCGCGGTCGATGTAGCCGGCGTCGAGCCAGCAGCGGGCGAGGTGGTTCAGGTGGACGAGCGTGCGCTTGCGCTCGCCCAGTCGACGCGTGGCGCTCGTGGCCACCTGAAGCTGCTCGACGGCCTCGGCCGTGCGCCCCAGGACGCCGTACAGATCACCGATGTTGCCGAGCACATAGGCGATCCGACGAAAGTCGCCGAGCTCCTTCCGAAGCGCGAGGGACTCCTCGAGCAGCTCAAGCGCGCGGGCGAGGTTGCCCAGCTTCCGCTCGACGAGGGACAGGTTGTTCAGGGAGAGGCTCTCCAGCGTCCGGTTTCGCATCTCGCGGTGGATCTTCAGGGCGGCGTGATGCAGGCTCAGCCCCTGGGCCAGCCGCCCCCTGCGCGTGCACAGGTTGGCGAAGTTGGTCAGCACCATCCCCTCACCGCGCCGGTCGCCGACGGCCTGGTAGGCGCCCAGCGCGCGCTCGTACAGGCCGAGCGCGCGCTCGTAGCGGCCCTGGGCCTGATGGACGAGCGCCTCGTTCTGGTCGATGTTGGCGCTCAGCCGGACGTCGTCGGTGGCCAGCGCGCGGGCCTGCTCGTAGAGCTCGAGGCTGCGGGGGAACAGGCCCTTGCGGTAGAGCGCGTCGGCGAAGACCTTGAGCATCCGAGCTCTGCGCGCGGCCTGGTCGGCGGGCAGGGTGTCCAGCCCCGCCGTCAGGGTCTCCAACGCGCGATCGAAGTGCCCGAGATGATTGAGGAACTCACCGATCAGGCCGAGCGTCGTCCCCCGCTGGAGCGCGGTGGCGTCGCGCAGGTCGAGCTCGGCGAGTCGGCGTCGGCCCTCCTCGTAGCGGCCCTGGGCCAGCAGGACGTGCTCGGCCAGCTCGAGGTGGACGTCGATGCGGCGCGGCGAGTGGGGGGGGAGGAGCTCAAGCGCGGCCGCGAAGTGGGCTTCGGCGTCGGTGAAGGCGAAGCGCGGCGCGGCGTCGCGCCCGGCCTGCATGTAAAGCACCGCCGCGCGCTCATGCTCGCCGCTGGACCGCCGGTGCCACGCCACCCGGGCGGCCTCGACGCGCTCTCCCCGGCCCATGGCGGCGTCGAGGGCGTCCGCGAGCATCCGGTGAAGGTCGCGCCGCACCTCGGGGGCCAGGGCATCGGTGGCGACGTCGCGCACGTGCTGGTGGCTGAACCGGAGGTTGCCGTCCATGCCCGGCTCGAGCACGGCCTCGGCCACGAGGCGGTCCAGCGCCCACAGCACCGGCGCCTGGCCGAGGTGGAGCGCCTCGCCGATGAGGCCAGGCGCGAACTCCCTGCCTGCGACGGCGGCGGCGTCGCACACGCGGCGGACGGGCGGCGCCAGCCCGTCGAGCCTTCGCCGCACCAGCTCCTCGATCGAGGCCGGGCGCCCGACGCGCTCGAGCGACGCGCCGTCGGCGGCGAGCTGCCAGCGCCCGGCGAGGTCGCGAGACCAGACCCCGCGGTCGACGGCGAGGCGTAGGAGCTCGGCCAGGAAGTAGGGGTTGCCCTCCGAGCGTGTATACAGGTGGTCGACGATGTCCGCAGGCAGTGTTCGAGTTCCCAGAATTGCATTGGCCATGCAGCCCACGCTGTCGATGTCCAGCGGCGCGAGGCTCAACGTCGTTGTATTCGGCCGATCGGTCAGCGCGCGAAGTCCCTCGGACGGATGGCCCGTCCGCAGCACGCCGATCACCAGCCACGGCCGCGGCAGCTCCAGCAGGTGCTGCAGGGCCAGCAGCGAGAGCGCGTCGGCGTTCTGGAGGTCGTCGGCCACAAGACAGAGCGGCTTGCTTCGAGCGAGCGCGTCCAGCACGCTCGCCACCGCAGCGTAGAGCTGCTGCGGGCTGAACACGCTCGACAACGACAGCGCCGGTGTCGGCTCGTACGTCGCCAGCTCCGGCACGAACCGGGCGAGCACCGGTCCATCGGCCCCCAGCGCCTTCCACGCCCGCTCGGCCCCGAGGTCGTCGATCCACCGCCTGAACACGGGCGCGAACAGCTGCAGCGGGCTGTGAACGGCGTGGCCGTCGGCGTCCAGGGCCGACGCCCAGGTCGCGACCACGCGCATCTGCCGGCCGCGCGCCCGCCGGATCAGCTCCACCGCGAGCCGCGTCTTGCCAATGCCCACCGGCCCGGTCACCATCACCGCTGCGGCGCGGTCACCGACGGGCCACAGGCCGCCCAGCCGGTCGAGGTCTGCGCCGCGCCCGAACAGCGGCGACTCGAACAGGTAGGGCGCCCCCGCGCTCCGGGGCACCGGCGTCACGCCCACCTGCTCCAGCACGTCCAGCACGGCCCACGCGTGTCCGGGCCGGTCGGCCGGTGCCTTCGCCAGCAGCGCGAGCACCAGCGCCTCCAGCGCCGCCGGCACGTGGATCCCGCGCTCCCTCGGCGGCGTCGGCGCGGCGTTGAGGTGCTGCACCAGCAGCGAGGTCACGCTGCCCTCGAACGGCAGCGCGCCGGTCAGCACCCGGTACAGCAGCACACCCACCGCGTACAGGTCGCTGCGCGCGTCGAGCCGCTCGCCCCGGATCGCCTCCGGGCTGATGTACCTCATCGTCCCCTGCACGAGCCCGGCGACCTCGAGATTGTCGGCCTCGACCCGTCCGCCGAACCGCGTCGCCAGCCCGAAGTCCAGCAGCACGACCCGCCCCTGGTCGGTCACCAGGAGGTTGTCTGGCTTCAGGTCGCCATGCACGATCCCCTGCCCGTGAACCACCCCAAGCGTCTGACACACCTGGCCGATCCAACCGAGCCACTCCATCACCTCCTCGCCGAACGCCGCCCCCTTGCTGCGCCCCCTCACCTCGAGCCTCGACACCTCCATCGTGCGCTCGCCCCCACCTCCTCCCACCGCTCCCAGCTCCCCCACCGCCTCCGCCGACAGCGTGTGGAGCCGTCGCGCCCACGCCCCACCTTCCCCCGGCCGCCACGCGGCCGCCTCCATGAGCGTGGCGTCCGGCATCCCCGGAAGCTTGTCGCTCCCCCCGCTCACCTCCGTACCATCGTCGGCCAGCCGCAGGTGCTGCCCGACGGTCAGCCCCGTCAGCAGCTCCATCGCCACCCACGGCACCCCCTCACAGACCCCGTCATCGACGATCCGCACCACCCCCGGATGATCGAGGTGCCTCAGCGCCGCCACCTCCCGCCGCAGCCCCCCCAGCGCCCCGGCCTGCGACGCCGTGAGCGTCTTGAGCGCCACCCGCCGCCCCGTCGGCGTGTGCCGCGCCAGATACACCACCCCCATCCCACCCTCCCCAAGCGGGGCTTCGAGCGTGTAGTCGGTCGGGACGCGCAGGCCGTGGGGCTCCATGGGGCGATCCTGTCTCAGGTGGTGCGGGGCCATGGACAGGTTAGCGGGTTGGGGTGGGCTGGGGAAGCCCTCACCCTTCAACCCCCTCGGCTATTACAACGCTCCGGCCTACGGCCGTCGCGCCCTCACCCCCCGGCCCCCTCTCCCGTATGACGGGAGAGGGGGAGGCCCTCACCCCCCAGCCCCCTCTCCCGTATGACGGGAGAGGGGGCTGGGGGGTGAGGGCTTCCCCCTGAGGGCACCGTTGGCGGCTGAGGTCACGGCGAGGCGCCGGGCGCCCAGGGCGGATCGCATCCGGGCAAGGTGTCGTCGAAGCAGCAGGGCGGAGGCTCAGGGACCTCGCAGGGGTATTGGGGCTCGTCGGTGGACACCGGCTCCTGCGGAGAGCAGTCGTAGCCCCGCGCGCGGGCATCGAAGACATAGATGCGATATTCTTCATCTGAATTGTGGGCCGCTGCTGCGCGCGGGCACGCGCTGGCGAGCCGTGCTGCCAGGTCATTCAGCGTCTCGACGACGCCCTCGAAGGTGTCAGGGAGGTCGGTGTCGGTGGGAAGCCGGTCGGTGGGTTCGAGGCGGACAGGGGTCACGGTGCTGGGCACCCAGGCGTAGTCCACCTTCCTCACGGTAAGGAAGAACACGCCGTCTTCGACGAGGTCGTCACGGCCCACAGACTCGAGCATGACGGCCGTGAATCGGGCTGGGACCTCCTCGCCCCAGGCCACGCCCCAGGTCTCGAAGTCGAACTGGTACACGTCGTCGGAGAAGGGCCCAGCGCACTCCTTCGGTCGGGGGATGTAGTTCACCTTGCCGACGACCCGCCCGAGCACCACGCTGCCGGCCTGAGCGAGGTGTATGCAGGCGCTGGACTCCCGCGTGCTCCCCCCTTCGTCAGTCGCGTTGCCGCCCGCGTTGGTGTAGTAGAGCGTGCCGAGTTCGCGCGTGGTCTGGCCGGGCCCCACCATCACCTCGCCCACCTCGCCGGTGCCCGGATCCGGCGGCGGTGGCGCATTGCTGCAGTGCAGCAGGGAGGTGGCGAGGGCGAGGACCGCGAAGAAGCGTGAGCTAAATTTTTTGATGTTCATTGTGTTGACCGTTTGGTTAGAAGGTGAGAGCGTGTTCGGTCCAGATGAGCGCGGTTTCACCACTGCCCGTGGGATGGTAGAGCCAGGTCGGCGCATCAACGACTCTGGAGCGGCCCATGTATTGGGTGGTCGACCAACCGGAGAACAAATTCGAGGATGCTGGGCGGTGGGTCCAGGCTGCGTCGGACACCGTGCCGAGGGTCTTCCAGGCGAGCCAGTACTCGCCGTCGAAGTACGCCGCTGAGACGTTGCCCACCGTGAACGCCGAGCCACGGACTCCGACCGTTCCCTGCCAGACAATATCGCCGGTAGCAGGGTTGATGCTGAACCAGGTGTACAGAATGCGACCATCGGGGATCCCGCGGTCCTGCCAGGCGAGCATGCAGTTGGCGCCCTGCAAGAGCCAGCTGGTTCCACACGCGATGCCTGGTGCAGTGTCGGTCTTGAGCGTGTAGTTGAAGGCAGGCTGCGTTCCGTACGGGTCACCCGGCACCGTGACGTTTGCAGGGCTCACGTAAGCGTCCGGTAGATCGACGGGTATGAATCTCCCCCTCCGAGCGTGATGATGACGCGTCGCGTGAGCTTCGCGGCGTCCATCACCGTTTGAGCGGAGGGAGTATGTTCGAGCCCATACGATCTATGGAGCAGGTGTCGAGGGAGTGTCGCTGGAGTCGAGCCGAGGCGGAGGTCGTTGTGGAGGCGTTCGCCCGAAGCGGCCTGGACCTGACGGACTTTGCTCGACGGTGGCGCATCCGGGCGTCACGCCTTCAGCGCTGGGTCGAGCGCATC
>Ga0100377_1001462_pt1 | contig 20323 bp, 13 predicted proteins | sample CryGeymeta201501_FD_83664 | JGI IMG/M metagenome (GOLD analysis project Ga0100377, IMG submission 83664) | Groundwater microbial communities from Crystal Geyser aquifers in Utah, USA - Crystal Geyser metaG 2015-01 | ecosystem: Environmental > Aquatic > Deep subsurface > Groundwater | place: USA...
TCAAGCCCGTTAAATTTAAAATTTCTTCTTACAAGAGCATCGTCGAGATAGGAATAAAATCCAATCACTTCTAATTTTAGTTTGTCTGTAAAGAGTTTCCACAAACCAAGCTCGGCGCTGTAAACATATTCAGATTTCAAATTAGGATTGGGAACAATAACAGCCCCGGGTTCCGAATCGAATATTTTCCCAATATCATCAATGTTCGGCGCCCGGAATCCGGTTGACAGATTTAAATTAATTTGCCAGTCTTTTTGCGGATGCCACACAAGCCCGGCGGTTCCAGTAATTGCTCCGGTGGTTAAATCTGCCGTGGTGAAAGGGAATGAGAAAAAAGTTCTGTCGAATTTTGCGCTGAGATTAATTAAACTGTAACGCAATCCGGTTTGTAGAAGATAATCTTCACTTAAATTATTTTTATAAGTAAGATAAGCGCCGAACGAATTCCAAACCGAACCATCAGGATAACGACTGCTTATAGATGTACGTTTATGGGTTTTTATATTTTCTTCTTCACCGGCGGATTCAACTTTGTTATGTATTGCCTCTACTCCATAATAAATTTGAGAAGCATCATTAATCTTTTTGATGAAGTCAAGATTTGCAGAAATTGCATTTAATTTTTCTGTTCGATGGTTAAGTGTGTTTTTCCCAAATTTACGATCGTGCCGGCTCTCTTCAAAAGTTTGATAAGCAACAACAAATTTTGATAGATCTGCAACAAAATTAGGATTAAAACTTGTGATAGAAAGACTGTTCATCATCCAGTTTTGGGGTCCATAATACCACTGAGCTGATTTGGGTATGCCTTTGCTTAATTCAATTAATCTGTCGTAACGGGGCACATCCGATGTAGTTGAATAATGGAAACCGTAATTGAATTCCCAATCTTCGTTTGGTTTAAATCTTATCTTCTGCATAATATTTAATTGATTGTACGCAGATAGTTTTTGCAGCTCGGGATCGGGATTGACGATCGCCGTGTCTATCCCGTTAATTTTGTCCTGGTAAACCGGTCGAAGATAATCATCAGGTCCGTTTGAACCCATTTGCAAATCACTAAAATCAGAATAAGTAGCGCTGGTTAAAAATCCCCATTTCTCAAGTCCGAAACTAAACTGAATATGTCCGGTTTTTTCATTATTGGCGGAAGAGTATCTCGTCATCGCACTGCCGTTAAAGAGCAAACCGTTACCGTAAGAAAATTGAGGATCGAGAGTGTTAAAATTCATTACTCCGCCAAGAGCATCACTTCCGTAAATAACCGAACCGGGTCCAAAAATAATTTGTGTGTTGGCGAGCGAATTAGCGTCAAGTGAAATTACATTTTGCAAATTTCCACTGCGAAATATTGCATTGTTCATTCTGACGTTATCAACAACAATTAAAACACGGTTAGTGGCAAAACCGCGTATCATCGGGCTTCCGCCGCCAAGCTGACTTTTTTGAACAAACACAAATCCAGATTGGCTTAGCATATCTGCGGTAGTTTGTGGGTTTTGAAGTTCAACATCTTTAGGAGAAATATATTCTATTGTATTTGGAACATCAGAGCGTTCTTCATCCCACCGATTAGCCGAGACAACAACATTGCCAATTGCAATCGGAGCTTCTTTAAGAAATACTTCGTAATTGTTTTGAGATAATTCTGAAAAACTCAAAGCAATTTTTTCATAACCGAGTAATTTGAATGAAATTTGTTTACTGTTTTTTAATGGCGAAATATCAACTTTGCCTTTTGAATTTGTGGTCAAGGCGCGGTTAATATCGGTGCTGTAAACAGTAACAAGCTCCAAGGGTATTTTAGAATCTGTATCTTTTACGGTGACGGTTTGTGCAAAAGAAAACGCCGCCATAAAAAAAGTTAGCAGGATAATTTTATACATAGTTTTTAAATCTTTAAATAAGTTAATGCCGCCAAAATAATTTCAGCAGTTAAAAATGGTTGTAATTTTGTTTTAACAAGAAAGCATAATACGGCAAGCAGTATGTAAAAAGTATAAAGTATAATGGATAAAGTAAAAAACACTTCCCAAAAGATGGCAGCGTTCATCCATACACTTTTTATAAATTCATACTGTTTGCAGATGTGCTTGTATTACGCTAAAGTAGTTTTGGCGGCGGAATATTGATGGAAGAGTACTCTTGTGGGATTAACAAAATTTGATGAGATAAATAATCATTTTCATACGGGAAAGAAGAATGATTAAAATTTAATTCACCGGTTAAATAATAAGTGTTTAAACTGTTTAAAATTGTTTGGAGTTCTTTATCTTTTTCAGGGTTATCATGCATGTATTTATTAAGGTAATCATCAAGTCTTGCAAACAAACCGGATTCTTTCATATCTCTATAGCAGTAAAAATAAACCGAGTCGCCATTTAGTTTGCTGCTGATAATATCGAACATTTCGTTGTTGTAACGGAACTCGTTTTTTTTCACCCACCTAAAATTTCTAATTTCTTCATTAAAAATATTTTTATGGAAGGCAAATAGTACTAACTCATCTTTAGGTATTCCAGCTTTTATTAACTCCTTAACCTCCCGTTTGTATTTTATTTCATATGCCTTAAAAATTAGCACCTGCATCTCGCTGTGCAAAAAAAGAAGGAGAAGCATACAAATCAATAGCGTGCTTTTCAAAAATATTTTTAGCGATATGTTTTTTATGTAATGATGCAATATTAATATGATCCTAAAATCAAATGCAAATTAAACAAAAGTTGAGAAAACGTACAATGGTTGAAATATATCCGTTGGCTAACGGATTGTTTTTTATGCCGAGATATTTTTAGCGCTTTGCAGCCTCTCCATCATCCATTAAATCTCAACCCTCAACCATGCGGTTCACCGCGCCATGATATTACTATAAAATAGAGTAGTTCTACTCTCTCTCTTGTTTTAAATAACATACTTTTAGTCTGTAGAAGGAGTAAAAACAGGCTTGGTTTTAAATGAAAATCTTAATAGTTGATGACAGTAAAGAAATGAGAAAATCAATTCGTTCAATAGTTGCTGCCCCTGCCGATATATTATTTGAATGTGAAGATGGAGATGCCGTGGTAAAAGCTTACACAGAAGCACAACCAGATTATGTGCTTATGGATATTAGAATGCCAAAAGTAAATGGGATTAAGGCAACTGAAAATCTTAAGAAAAAATTTCCCGAGGCGCATGTGATAATTGTTACTAATTATTCAGATCAAGAATTCCGTGATGCAGCAAAAGAAGCCGGAGCCGAACAATATTTTCTGAAAGACAATTTAATGGACGTGAAAAAATATTTAAATGCTGATTGAAACTATTGAATCGCTTAAATTCTAAACAGTGACTTTGTGGCGATGAAGTTTCGCCGCCAAGTCACATGGGACAAAGAATAAAATTTTCAGTTCTGCTTTACCGGGTTATGATTTTAGAAGTTAAAATAAAATCGTCCCTCTTCGCTAAGATTAATCCTTGCTCGTAAATCTTGTCCTAAAAAACAATCTGAAGTGGCAGAGTATTGCTGATACCGTTCATCTCAAATTATCCGGTTCTGGCTGGTTATGACATAAAGGAGAAAAACTGGTTTATTTTCTTCTGCTTGGATTTCTATAAGGTCTTTTAACAAATGGCTTTTGTGGCGGTCTTTTATGTTCAATGGTCTTATGCTTCTCCGGTATTGCAACGAGAAGTTCCTCATCGGGAAACGTAAATTCAATTTTCTTGCCAAGAAATTCTTCCAACTTTTTGATTTCATATGCATCATCTTCATCGGCAAAACTTATTGAAATACCTGAAGCTCCGGCACGTCCGGTTCTACCGATGCGGTGTACATATTCCTCAACATCTTGCGGCATATTATAATTTATTACATGAGAAATCGCTTCAACATGAATGCCGCGCGAAGCAACATCCGTAGCAACAAGTACCCTTATCTTACCTTCTCTAAATCTTTCCAGCCGTTTAATCCGCTGGTTTTGTTCTATGTCTCCCGACAGGAGTGCGCAGCTGATTCCATAAATATCAAATTTTTCTTTGAGCCGTTTTGCATCATCTTTCCGATTTACAAAGACCAAGACCCGTTCCAAATTCTTTTGCATAATGATGTTGTACAAAAGAGTTGGTTTTTCTTCAATGGTAGTAATGTAAGTTATTTGCTCTATACTTTGTACGGCAACCTCATCGGGTTTAATAATTATTTCGCATGCCTGCCTTGTCCATGATTCCGCAAGACGCTTTACATCACCGGTTAGCGTGGCGCTAAAAAACATTGTCTGGCGGTTTGCTTTTGCAGGAGTGTTTCTCACAATACTTTTAACAGCGGGAATGAATCCCATATCAAGCATTCTATCGGCTTCATCAATAATAAGAATTTCGACTTTGCCCAAATTGACTAAATTCTTCTGCATGAAGTCAATAAGTCTGCCCGGTGTGCATATTAATATATCACACGCTTCATTTCGTAATATGCTTTGCTGTTTACGATAATCCATTCCGCCTAAAAGTGAAAGAATAGAAAGCGGAATATACTTGCCGAGCCCTCTCGCGTCTTTTTCAATTTGCAGAACAAGTTCGCGTGTCGGTGCAAGAATTAGCGCACGCGGTGTTCCCGGATCCCGTTTGTCTTTTATAGGCTGTTTCAGAACGTGATTAAATATTGTAATGAGAAATGCCGCCGTCTTTCCCGTTCCTGTTTGCGCTTGTGCGGTAATATCTTCTCCGTTCATTGCTTTAGGCAGAACTTCCGCTTGAACTTGTGAACAATATTGGAATCCCAGGTCATAAACAGCATGAAGAATTTCTTTTGGGATTGTAAGTTCATGAAACCTGGTTTTGCCCTCGACTAAATCAACTTTGAAAACAGCATCGACCCATTCTTCAGTTGAAATTTCAGATGATTTTTGAATAACTACTGATCTGTTTTGTAACAGCTTTTCATGACGCAGCCGGTACTCCTCGCGGGTCTCTTTTTTATAAGGCTTGCGTGGTTTATTTATTACTGCCGGTTTTTCTTCTAGTTGAGTTTTAGTTTGAGGCGGTGATATTTTTTTAACTTTGGTAGTTTCAACGGGGGTAATTTTAGCATCTTTGGATTTACTTCCAAGAAATTTTTTCAGCTTTGAGGCAAATTTTTTAATCAAGGTGTATAACTTTTTAAATGAATGAAAACAATTACTGAACAAATATAATGGAAATAGTGCAGAATGTGAATAATTACAAGTTAGAGCAAACTTGGCAGACTAAAACAGCAGCAGACAATTATGGATTTGATAGAGAGAGAAGCGTAAGACGACGAACCTGCTGTAGTGAAAACAAGTAATCTGAACTCAGAATTAGCGAAGATTATTTTGTCCAAGACCGGGGAATAATAAATGTTCCGGAGGATAATGAATCTTTTGATGTTTCTCATATGCTGCACTTTACCAAGACATTGCTTGGGGAAAAGCTGCCTGACCGCTACATTGCCGTCAGAGAGGCGGGCAAACGGCGAAAATGAATAATGAACATCGAACAAGGAATTCCGAATGATAAACGAAAAAAACATTCCGATAAATCAAGACGATTTTATTTGGCACTCCGCTTTAGCGGAATTTGTTCGTGCAGCACAAACCATTTATGGTTGTACGGAATTAGAAATCTGTTATTCTATAGTCAATTATCGTTAACATGTTAGCGACATTGATTTTCTAACTGCCTGTTGAAAAGAATTACCGCTTGTTCCGTCTTCAGCTGTAGGTTGTTGTTTGGCTGGAGGAGCTAAACGATACTAAAAACAAAGTGTATGCAAGAAACAGTAACGATTTTTTCACTACAAATATCTGCTGTGTGTTTATAAAAATACTCCTCTCAGTATTGTTATAGAACAATAGTTGATTTTTTTAGCCGGCTAACTTCAAGTGGTAGGGCGAAATTTATTCCACCTTACAACTCTGATATTAAACGGGTTACCGTTCGTTTTACAATTTATTTTTATCTTTTAAAAAATTCAGAGACTATTTTCTCCCAATTCATATCATTAAGTTTTTCAAGCTGCCCAACGTATAATAGACTCTCCTCCACATACTCGCCTTCCTTCTTTTCTGTTTTGATTAAGTCTTTCATGAGCACATTAAACTGCTCGATATCATCTTGATAAAAAGTTACCGCAGACCTCCCGATTTTTAGATCTTTTATTTCGATGTCAATATTTTCGGCATCCAGTGCACAAACCCAGTTCCTTTCGTAAGGTGTAATATTAAGGACAGCAAGGTTTTGTTCGAGAACTGTATTGATCTGCGATACGTTCCCGCTAACCGGTGACTTAAAAGATATTGTTCTGTTGGCTTGCTTTATGGTGAATAATGGCTGACCTATTTTAATATTCATCCCAAGATTTGGAAGTTCAATCGAATCAATTTTACCGACAAGTTTATTAGCAAAATCATCAATTCCAACTTTGGCAATTCCTGCCTGATTCATACTAACCCAGGTATGATTTTTTGCAATAAATACTCCGCCCGGTATTGAAAACTCTCCTTTTGTAAAATCATCCGAAGCAGGAAGATGAGTTATGTGAACCTTTGGTTTAAGCTGCTTTTGAATTTTATCCTGACGTTTGATTAAAGATTTTTTAACAAACGCTAATAATTCATCCTCGGTAAACGGTTTTTGAACATAATCCATAGCCCCATACTTCATGGTTTCAACAGCGGTTTCGACAGAGGCATATCCGGTAATAATAATTACGTCAATATCCGGACGCAAATGTTTAACGGCTTTAGTTACTTCAACGCCATCCATCAACGGCATTTTAAGATCAGTAAAAAGGAAATCATAATGATGCCTTTGAATAAGTCCAAGAGCTTCTTGACCGTTTTCAACGGTATCAATGGAGTACCCATCGAGTACAAGAATTTTTCTGAAGCTGCCAAGGATCACTTCTTCATCGTCAACGCAAAGAATTTTTGCTTTCGGATTTGCAACTTCCGCCCGTTTCAATGATTTAGCTTCGTTTGTAAAATCTAATTTTAGACTTTCCTGCAAAATTATTTCGCGTTCTTTTTTCACTTTCTTTTCAGTTAATCGTCTTCCAACCATCCGGATCAGAAGATCCGCAATGATAAATATGATTACTGCAACTATAAGTAACGGCATGATATTTCTCCTAATATTATTTTATTTTTTCCTTTAATGATGACAATTATAAGAGTTCTGAACTATCCTTGATCAAATGTTTTTTTTCATATTCAATATCTGTTGGAATAACACGGTATACCCAACCTTCAAAATACGGGTCCTTCTCTATCAAACTTGAATTATTTAAAAGATTTTCATTTACTTCTACAATTCGACCTGAAACCGGTGATAAAATTTTATGAATTCTTTCGGCAATAGAAGTAATGGAAATACAACTTATTCCCTGCATGAGAACCTCTTCAGCCTTCAACAGTTCAATTTCCTTAACTGATTCTATCGTCTTGAGAAAAAGATCACAAACTCCCAGTAATACCGATCCGACTCTTTCTTCGTAAATCCAACTTGCGTAACCCAGTCGCAAATACTTTGCAGGACAGGTTACATAGAGCAATTCCACATCATCATTTTTCCCCAAGAATTGGTTCTGTTTCTTTTTTATCCGTTGGTATTTGCTTGCTCTAAAAACCGAGCTTAATAGTTCATCAACCGTGAACGGTTTTGGAATAAAATCTAGCGCCCCGTTATAAAGTGAGTTAACAGCATTTTCAACCGTTGAATAACCGGTCGTCATAATTACGGAACTGCCTATATTTCTATTATGCAATTCCTCAAGGATTTGGAACCCATCACCGTCCGGCATCATAATATCGCAAATAATAATCGCGTAATAATTTTTCGAGATTTTTTCAATTGCCGATTTCACGTTTGCAGCGGCATCAACGGTGTAATTATCCAGCATAGTGATTTTTACAACTGCATCTCGTACTACCTGCTCATCATCAATTACTAATATGTCTGCTGCCTTACTCATTTCAAATACTATCGTTGTTGGGTAAGTGGCAGCCGGATGACAAACGTCGTTCCTTTTCCCACTTCGCTTTCAACAGTTATAGTTCCGTTATGATTATCAATGATTCCCCAGATAACTGCCAGACCCAGTCCTGTCCCCTTTTGCCCTTTTGTTGAAAAGAAAGGCTCGAAAATTTTAGAAAGGTCTTCGCTATTTATCCCGCTACCGGTATCATTGATTTTAATTTCGATATACTCACTTAAGCCTGCAGAATCAACAAACTCCCACTTTTCCCAATTGTTTTTTTCTGAAGAGCAAACTTCATAAATCCCTTGCCCGTTAGTTTCAAAAGCAAGTAAAGCAGAACCGCATTCAGGGCAGCGTTTATTATTTAGGATCAGCGAAATATTGCAATCCGGACAAACAAACTTTGCATCTTTTGTTACGGAAAAGCCAAGATCAAAATGATTGCGGTGCTTCCCATAAACTGGATCAAGATGAATTATCCCATCATTATTTTCAGAGATAACTTTAACTTTTAACGAAGGAAGACCGCCGATTTTGAAATCATTATCAATAAGGCTATGCCGTTTTGGGCATAGCGCTTTTTTAATTTGCGCGACACCGTAAGGTGAAAGAGAAATTTGATGAGTCGTTACAGTCAGTGCTCCTCCATTTTCACCAATAGCATCGGATGCATTTACAAAAAGATTAATAAAGACTTGTTGGATTTGGTTTGCATCAACTGTAATCTTTGGAAGATAATTATCCAATTCTTTAATTATTTTTACTTTATTAAGAGAAAGTTGATTTTCTATTACTCCTATGGCTCTTTCAATAATTTCATTAATGTCGGCATTATTTTTTTTAGGAACCGTTTGTCGGGCAAAATCCAGAAGACTTTTCACAATCTCTCTACAACGCAAAGTTTCTCTCACAATAACTTTTAGGTCTTCCTGGTATTCAGCATTATCTTGGGTTCTCTTGAGGAGAAAACTGCTGTAAGTTAACACGCCGGTAAGCGGATTATTAATTTCATGAGCGACTCCTGCGGCAAGTCTTCCGAGCGAAGCCATTTTATCCGATTGAAAGAGCTGCATTCTTGCTTCGGAAAGTTTCTTAGTCATATTATTAAAAGAATAAGCAAGCATCCCAATTTCATCATCACCCATATTTTTGATTGAGTAGTTAAGATTTCCCATGCTTACTTGTTTCGTAGCACTAAGCAAACTATTTATTGGAAGGGAAACCCAGCGTCTAACAAAGAAACCGATCAATAGTCCAACACCCAGAATTGCAACTAAAGCAAAGACCACAATTTCCAATTCGCTTTTTTGAATCGTTTCATCAACCTCGGCAAGTGAGATGGTAACGTCTAAAACGCCAAGTACTTTTTGATCTTTAGGATGCACATGGCAAGCCGCCTGCCAGCAAGATTTTCCATTATAAATTGGCGTGATAATTCCCATAACACGACTTGAGCCGGAATCAATTTGGAAAATTCTCGTTCTTGCCGTAATTGATATTTTTTCAAGCGGTGCATTTGCCGAATGACACGCATAGCAGCTTTCGGCTTTCTTATCAACCATCTGGTTAATATTTGTCGTATCGGAAGAATAAATAATCTTGCCGACTTTATTTAGAATTCTTACATCCCTAATCTGCGGCTGCGTTCCAATAGAATTGATGACTTGCTGAATTCGATCCCGCTGATTCAGCATCATATCAAAACGGGTGCTTGATATTACTGTTTCACCAAGTTGATTTGCATGCCGCTCAACTTCATGGAGCAGCCCGCGGCTGTGCGATTGAACATTAAAGTAGGCAAACACTCCAATAATGGTAAGTGATGTGAGCGCAACGGCAAAAATTAAACGAAATCCGATTTTCTTAAACATAATGTTAATTAATAGAGTAATACTATTTCAATTTACCTAACCTGAACAAACCAAAACCCGACAATTTGAAAACTCCAAATGATTGATTGAATACTTGCATGATTGAATGAAAAAAATTCATCCATTCATCTTCATTCAGTCATTCTTTCGCTTTATTTATCTTCTTAACTCACGTTACGCAAGTATTAAAAACCTTGAAGGTTTTGTTAAGAGGAATCGTAAAGAATTCAATATTTTAATCTTGATTAGCGAAACCTTCAAGGTTTGGGTCATTTGTATGCGTAAGGTGACTTCTTAATATTCAGTCAAATATTACTCGAACTTTAGTGCTATTGTACTATTTAGTTCTAACCATCTTTCCCGGTTTTTGCTTTGGATAGATAAAATTTTCATGACAATTTGAGCATACGGGTTTTACCGCAAAATTCTTTTCTTCATGACAATCTTCACAATTAAGCTGCGCATGCGTTTCATCTAATTGCAATCCGGTGATAGTGTGTTTAAAGTTTTCAATATTCCATCCTTTATGGCAGTTCACACATTTAGTGTCAAGTTTTGAATAAGGTATTTTGGAACCATGACACTTAGCGCACGACAACTCATCATGAAACTTATTTAGCACCCAGCCGGTTCTCTTCTTATGATCAAAGTGCTCTGACGGCTTCCCGAGGTGGCAAGACTCACATTTATCTTCTTTGTGGCAGCTAAAACATTTTTTATGATGTTCATCCAATGATTTTTGAGCTCTTATTATTTTCGATTTTTCGTTGGAAGTTTTATTCACATCGTGACATTTTAAACAAGTTTCATTTTTATGACAACTCGTACAATCAATTTTGAATTTCTTTGTGTGATCATCATGGAAAAAGGTTACCATTTTCCCTTTTTCATATTTTGTTTCGAAGACTATTTTAGCTGGTTCGATAAGAGCTGGGTGAACTTTTCCCTTAACTTTTTTCTTTACTTCTTCCTTTTGATACTCTTTGTTGGTTGTCTTTAAATTATGGCATGAGTTACAACTTGTTCCATGGCTCCATTCACGGTGACAAGTTATACATTGACGATGATAAGCGGCTTCCAAATCCGGTTTACTTATGTCATCTCTTTTACGAGAAGTTTGATGACAATTTTTGCACGGTTGAATTGGTCCGCTTGTATTGTAATGATGACACGTACCACAACCACCTGACAGTACTGACATTTGTGCGTGTACCCGGTGTGAAAAAGTTACCGGAAGATATTTTTTTGAAAGCTCATCCAGACTTACAACATCCACGGTTTTATCCGGCGATTCATACACCGTTTTCATTTTCTCTCGCGGACACTGAACCAAGCACGGATCGTCCTTTGTCGGGACATCGCACACATGACACGTTTTACAATTTACGTTCGACTTAGCATGATCTTTCCCCGGATTCTTTTGCGCTGATAAGGGGAGAGAAATTGTAAGCAAGAAAATAATTACTATTATTTTTTTCATTTTTTTGCCCCTTTGATTGTGTATTTGGTAGGTTGTGCAGTTCGTAAACCGGGTAAACTGATAACAGGAAAATTTAATACAATAAATCTGTAAACAAGAATGAGTATTGCTGCAAATCCAATCGTTACCGATATTTCTCCAAACGACGGGAAATATGATTGCGTTGAATAAGGAGGATTGTAGGCAACTACAAAATTATTAATCCTATTTAAAAGAACTCCAAATACAACTAACGCCGATGCGATAAAAAGAAAGAGCGGTGATTTTAAAACTTTGTGCGAGAGAAACATTCTTAAGGGAATTATTACTCCGAAGAGAATTTCAATCGAAAACAGTACACTTACCGTGTTAAATTCTTTTAGATAAACAAAAGATTCACGAATGAACATATCACCAAGCTTAAAAGCAAGATAAATACCAAGAATCGGAGCGATCATCGAACCTAATTTTGATAGTACATGCATCTCCGGCTTCAACCCCAGTGAGCGGGATGCTAAAAGTGACTCAAATATTACCATCGGGAAGCCAACACTTATCGCCGAAAGTAAAAACAACAATGGAAGGATCGGCGTTTGCCACAATGGATGCATCTTAGGTCCGGCAATCACCATTAAAGTTCCGAGGGAGGATTGATGGAGGGTAGAAAGAACTACTCCGGCAATGATAAAAATAAACATCGTTTTTGAAAGACCGTTATCAAGCAATCTTAACAATTTATCTACAAAGTTATTCAAGCCGGAAAGAAAGCCGGGTAATTTCACTTTACCGATAAATCTTTCTGTAACAATTGGAAGAAATTCAATATAAAGAACGGACATATAAATCATCACACAAATGCCGACCTCAAACAAGGCAGAACTACCGTTCCACATAATTAACGGATGCCAGATAAAATACCACCTCCCGATGTCAACAAAAACACCCATCGCAACAAAAGTGTAGCCAAGCATTGCAGTTAATAAAGCCGGGCGAATGATAGCGTTGTATTCTTCTTTGTGCATAACGTGACCAAGCGCAGCAGTTGTAAAACCGCCGGCTGCAAGTGCAACCCCTGCTGCAACATCTACACCTATCCATAATCCCCACGGGTATTGATCGTTAAGATTCGTTACCGAGCCGAGCCCGAAAAAAAATCTTCCCATCAGAAAAATAAGACCATTTAAAGCAATTATCAGTAAGATAAAAACACCCGGTGTAAAATATTTGTGTTTTATAGGAACAGGATTTATTTCTTCGTGGTTCATAATTTCCCCTCCTCATCCAATTCCTTACGATGCTTTGAAATCCACATAATTCCACCGAGCAAAGCATACAAAGATACCGGCGGAACGAAATATGCAAATATTCCATGTTGAATAGATTCAGAAACACCGGGAGCCGGATTTGTGCCGAGCTTTGGAAAATCAAGTTCACTAAAATCTTTACTCGAAAGATACATCCATGCGGTACCGCCAACTTCGTACTCGCCAAATATATGATCCACATATTTATCTGGATTCCTTTTAATCCGTTCACGTGCAATTTTTACAAGTTCGGTTCTTGTTCCGTAGGTTAACGCTTCAACGGGACAAATAGCTACACAAGCGGGGAGTTTTCCTTCTTTGGTTCGATTAAAACAGAAATCGCACTTCATTATGGATGGATTAATAGCTTTGTCATATTCAAACGCCGGAACTTGAAACGGGCAAGCAGCCATACAATAACGGCAGCCGATACATTTATCGGTATCCCAAATTACACTTCCATTTTCTTCTTTAGAAAAAGCGCCGACAATACAAGCTGAAACACATGCCGGATGATCACAGTGCATACATTGGACTTTTACATCAAGCGGAAGATTTGAATTCTTCCCGGAAGAATATTCATTCACAACAGTAAGAGCTTTAGTTCCCGGTCTTCTTTTTTCAGTGAAAACACTTCTATCTTCATAAGAATGAAGTTCGCCTGCAGGCAAATCGTGAGCTGTTTTACAAGCCCATTCACAATTCCGGCAGCCAACACAAACAGTCGTATCAACCAGAACGCCCATTCTGTCTTCAGACAGTATATTTTTTGGTGCTGCTTTTGCAGTTGAAGACGAAAGTCCAGCGACTCCCGCTCCGATTACTGCAGTGGTTTTAAGGAAATCACGGCGGCTTTTACCAGGCATATTATATTCCTTTCAAAATGTCAATTAAAATTTTCAATGAGACGAAAAATCAATTGCTATTTTAAATACAATATTATGCCATGCATTAAAAAAAGAACCAGAATTAAAATTGTGAGAAATTTTCAAATAGGTGAAGAGTTTTGGAACATTCGCTTTTAATAAAACGATTTGATGACGCTGATATTTCTCAATAGTGGCAATGTTTTAATTGATTTTTAAGGATAGAGAATAAATGATGATATGCAATTCTTTAAGAAACATTATTGTTGATAACTATTAACCGATACCTTTCTCTAAAGTTTATCTTGAGCTTCTTGTGGTGATAAATTATGGGCACCTCTAAAATCTTGCTAAGAAACCTTCAAGGTTTTTATTTTAGCTAAGTTCGATAAAATTTTAACATAACAAAATATGGTAAAGATAAACCTTGAAGGTTTTTATAGATGCCCTATAATAATTGAAACCTAATCCGGATAAACTGGAAATCACAAAAAACAAATGCCAAATAATTTGGGATGAATGACTGAATGGTTGTATGATTGAATGGAAAACATTCCTCCATGTAAACGACAATAACTTTTAGCATTCCGCTTTAGCGGAATTTGTTCTTGCAGCACGATCTGTTTATGGTTGTGCGAAATTAAAAATTATTTAGTGGAATCAATGAAGTTGAAATACATAGCACGATAGATAAACCGCATGGTTGATGGTTGAGTTTTGCCTTTCTTACCGGCAAGCAAGATGAATGATGGAATTGCACTGAAGCGTTCAAAATATCTTAACATTAAAATCAAAAAGTTAAACAGCAATACTGTAGATGAACCGTGGGATATTAGGATGTTTTTTTAGCGCAACATCGCGTCTTCGTATTGTAACTTCGTGTAACAAAATTCTTTTTCGAAGTACCGCGAAGTTTTTCACGTAGAAACACGATGTAGGTTTATTAGCCGTTATTAAGTTACGCTGCATAAAAGCTATAATTGAATAACTGCAAGCTTTCGGGACGTGTACAAAAAGGCAACAAAATCCTTGGCTTTAGCCACAGAAAACTGACATCTTTAGGCTAAACCCCGGCGTTCGAAATACAATTTATTCCACGACCTAAAGCTCATTGCAATACTATAATTATTTTTTTTGTTTAACTTTACCTGACAATTATTACCCTAAATTTAGAGTAAAAGCGCTAAAAACCAACTATTTTCATATTTCCACCTTTTTTCTCACCTTAATTTACGCCGTATTGTAATTATATTATCTTTTTTTATAATAATATAATCTTTCTTTATAATTTGACATTTGTTATTTGTAATTTGAAATTTGTTATTTGTAATTTGAGATTTGTTATTTATAATCTAATCTTCATTAATTGTAATTTGTTGATTGTCTTTTGTAATTTAACATTTGTTATTTATAACTTGTGCACTAACTTTTTAACGTAGCCGAAAGGACTTTTATGCTTAGATACAACCTTAACAAACATTTCAAGCTAAGGGGAATTACTTATCCCGCAAGGTATTTAATGGAAATCGGTCTTACCAAACAAAGCGCGTACAATGTTGCAAGAGGAAATTTCGTTTCGCTTTCACCGGAACATCTTGAGAAACTTTGTCTTGCCTTAAACTGTACTCCAAATGATTTAATGGAATGGGAACCGGGTAAAAACGTTGTTAATCCCGAGGCGCAGTCTTTACAAAAACTTCGTCCCGTTCAATTGACAGATTTAAAAAACTTTATCAATTCACTTCCGTACGAAAAGATGAATGAAATCATCGCGCAAATTGAGGAAGCGAAAATAAATAACAGCAAGTAAACAAAAAAAATAGGACGCAGATTTATTAAGATCATTTATCATTTTTAAGATTATCTTAGTCAGTCTTAACTCAATCATAACAAATCTGCGTCCCATTGTTTTTCTTTTCATAAAATCTAAACTTCGATCTTTGCCGCACAAGTGTCATTGTTGTGATAAAATATTTTTCATCTTTTTTGTAACTAACAAAAACGAACATGTTTATGCAATTAAAGTTCTCCGGTTGCAATATTTATTGGAAAGTTGTTCAGCTAAAATTATATTTGACTTACTATTTACCATTTTTAAATGAAACAATTTATCGCCGAGTTAACATCCTCGTATGAAATTTTTCTAAAAAAATCATGCGCAGAAAAAACAAACACAAAAAAGCAGAACCGGCTCTTGAGTTTTTGTTCTACATTCCCAAAGCCGTTTAGTAAAGATGATTTCTCACATTTTTTCAATACTTCCCCCGAAGTTTTTTATTCCTGGGAAAAGAATGAAGAGGTTTTGGCAGTTGGGAATGTTCATTCTCTTGCTGCGCGTGGTGCTTTACGCTGGAAAGAACTTGAAAAACAATACAATGATTTTCCCGAGCCGTTTCTAAATTCCGGTGAACCACAGTTTATTAATTTACCTCTCTTTCTAACGGCGATTAAATTTAATGCCAATAATCAAAGTGATGAGTGGAGTAATTTTAAAAATAGTGAGTTCTACATTCCACAATTTCTCGTAAAATTTGAACGTCACTCTTCCTTCTTTCGGTTTAATGTTTTCGTTAATGATAATTTTTCAATTGAAAATTCGGTAATGGAATTTTCCTCGATCCTCCAAACAATTTCTCAAAGTATCTCCAACAAACCAACCGAGAAAATCATAAAATATAACCGAATAGATACTCCATCGAATGAAAAAACAGTCTGGAAGAATAGAGTGGAAATAGCCCTTTCCGAAATTAGAAAGTCATCAGTAACTAAAGTTGTCCTTGCAAGAAGAATTTCATTAAAGACAAGAAAATCTTTTAATATTGAAGATTTACTAAATCGTTTAAAGCTAAAGAATCTTAACGCTCATGTCTTTTGTATAAAGAAAAACGATTCGATTTTCTTGGGCGCTTCTCCCGAAATTTTACTTGAACTGAAAGGGAACAATATTTTAACCGAAGCAATTGCCGGTTCACGGAAAAGAGGCGGTACTGCTGAAGAAGATGTTTATTTAGAAAATGAATTAAGAAATTCTGAGAAAGAAATCAACGAACATCGTTCTGTTGTTGATTTTATTAGACAAGAATTAAAATCTTTTGCTTTAGAGCTTCACTTTTCAGATGTTCCGAAAGTTAAAAAGCTCGCATCTATTCAGCATTTATCAACAGAGATCTCCGCAGCGTTAAAAAACAACGCAAAGATTTTTTCAGTTGTAGATAAATTATTTCCAACACCGGCAGTGTGCGGTTACCCAAAAGAAAAAGCAATGAAACTCATTTCTGAATTAGAAGATTTTGACCGCGGTTTATATGCAGGATTGATAGGCTGGATTTCTCCAACATCCGCAAAATTAGTTGTGGCAATACGTTCGGCGCTTATAAATAAAAACACGATATTTGTTTATGCCGGTTGTGGAATTGTAGAAGGCTCAGACCCGGAGAATGAATTCGCAGAAACTGAAACAAAATTTAAAACAATCCTCTCAACGTTGAATGATAAAAATCAATAAAAATATACTGTGGTCAACAATCTTTTTTGAACAACTTGCAACTCTCGGAGTAAAGCACGTTTGCATTTCTCCCGGTTCACGCAGCACTCCTTTAACGCTTGCAGCCGTGTACAACAAAAAACTTATTTGCCTAAAAATAATTGATGAACGCTCTTCGGCATTTTTCGCTTCGGGTATTGCGCGCACTACCGGAAAACCCGTAGTACTAATCTGCACTTCGGGTACGGCAACAGCTGAATATTATCCGGCAATTATAGAAGCATACCAGCAGAGAATCCCTTTAATTGTCTGCACAGCAGACCGCCCGCCGGAGCTTGTAAATAAAGGGGCAAATCAGACAATCAATCAAAAGAATTTGTACGCAAATCATATCCGTTTTTTTGCAGATGCGGGTCTGCCGGATATTTCAAAAAAGAAACTTCAGACGATTCAAAAAATTGCTGTGCAATCATTTGAAGTTGCCGCGTTAAAGAACAAAGGTCCGGTTCACATCAACTTCCCTTTTGAAAAACCATTTGAACCGGGAACTTACACCGATACTATTCCTCTTTATTTCAAGTTGCAATACACTCGGAAAAAAGAATTAACGCAAACCGCACGAGTAAACACAAAAAGAGTTGAATCGCTCGTTAAAATAATTGCAAAAGCAAAGAGAGGGTTAATCATTGTTGGACCGGATGAATACAATCCTAAATTTCCACAGTTAATAAATGCTGTTGCAAATAAAACCGGCTTCCCGATCTTTGCTGATGGAGCTTCTCAACTTCGATTCGGCAAAACTTCTAAAAATAAGGTAATCACAAATTATGACGCACTTCTTCGTTCAGAATATTTCTTAAAAGATTTTTCTCCCGATTTGATCCTTCATTTTGGAAGAACAATCACTTCAAAAGGACTTGAACTCTTCCTTGAAAAAACTTCCGCTCCGAAATATTTCATAAATGAATTTGGGGATTGGTTCGATCCAATAGGAAGAGCTAAAAATGCTTTGGCAATGAAACCGTTTCTCTTTTGTCAACAATTATTAGCGTCGGATGCATTATCAAAACCCACGGTTGAGAATAAACTTTGGTTGAGATTTTTAACAACTGCGGATTTGCACACTGAAAAGATAAAAAAACAGACATTAAAGATTCCCTCTTTCCCGAACGAGCCGTCAATCGTCAATTTACTGCTGAATAGTCTACCGCAGAAATCAAATGTGATGCTTTCAAATAGTTTGCCTGTGCGCGATTTTGATTTTTTTGCCTCAACTTCGGATAAAGAAATCACAGTATTTCATAACCGTGGAGCCAGCGGAATTGACGGAATACTTTCAACCGCGTTGGGAATTGCTTCCGTGTCAAAAAAACCGACAATATTGATTACAGGTGATCTTGCTTTTTATTATGATCTCACTTCCCTGCTTACAGCCAAACAATACAGTATTCCTTTAATAATTATTTTAGTGAATAATAACGGCGGCGGCATTTTCCAATTTCTTCCGATCTCGAAATATGAAAATGTATTTGAACAATATTTTACGATGCCTTACTCACTATCATTTAAAAACTTTGTTAAAGAATTCGGCGGGAATTATTCGCTGATTAATAAGCAGAGTGCATTTGAAAAACATTTGAGCGCTGCTTTATTAGAAAAATATTTTTCGGTACTTGAAATTAAAACTGATGCAAAAACTTCATTAGCATTAAGAAAAAAATATTGGGGGGCTGTTTCCGATTCCCTTCAACCCGAATAAGCCTTTTAACAAAGGCGCAAATTGTTACTTCAGAATCTCTATGTTTCATTTTTATTCAAAACAGAAGAGCCCCGACAAACTTCGAGGCTCTAACTATTATCTATTTACAACCAAATTTTATTTCATCAGTAATAATTTTTTTGTTTGAACAAAATTTCCAGCTTGCAACCTGTAGAAATAAACGCCACTTGATAAACTGCTTGCATTAAACACAATTTTGTAGTTTCCGATTTCCATTTCTTTATTTACCAATTCCATTACTTGCTCGCCCATTGCGTTGTAAATAACAAGTTTTACATTGCCAATTACAGGAATTGAAAAACTTATCGCTGTGACCGGGTTAAATGGGTTCGGGTAGTTTTGAAAAAGTTCAAATTTTGATAAAATTTTATTATCCACAACGCCATCAGGATTTTCAACTTTACAAATAAGCGAATATGGGTTTTCCCAGCTTGAGTTTGTCGCTGTACCAGTTATGACGATATAATAAGTTTTACCTTCAACAATATCGTTTATATTTATGGTGTTAGTCCCACTTTGAATTACATTTTGGCTGAGCAAACTTTCTCCATTATATACCAAAACAGAATCAGTTCCAGAATTTGAATCAGTGATTGTAAGAACCATAATTCCACTTGACAACGCTTTAAATAAAAAAGCATCAGCATCATTTTTGTTCAAATTCATGCCGTAAGTAATATATCCTTTTGTTAATTGCTCGGCTCGTAATTTGTATGCATAATTTGTATCTGCCGGTTCGTCAATTCCGCGAATTATTGCTTGAATGTTATTCGGTTCATCAATATGGTTTATTCTTAATAGTAACGTATCGGCGCTCTGCGGTGTAATTGAAACTCCGCTGTGCAGTGATTGACGTGAAAGCTCTACTAAGCCATCTTGATTCAACCCGATAAAATTTGAGGTAATCCACGTATATCGAATATTTAACGGAAGCGGCATTGAAGCATTATAGGTTGTTCCGCTGCTTAACGATGTAATATTATCCAAAGCGCTTCCATTGCAATTAACATCCTTGTTGTATGGCGCGGGATTCCAAAAGAACGAAGCTTCATTTCCACCAAAAAGATACGGCGTTACCGAACCGCTTTGTGTGTATCTTAAATCTCTAATTGCCTCACTTTTTTCATCTGCGCCATTTAAAATTGCAGTTAGAATTCCCCCCGAATGATTACTTCCCAAATGCGGTGTGCCTAACGAAACTACACGGGCAACGCGGTGCCCAAATTCAGAGGTTTGATCAACCCAATTTGTTCCTCTTCCGTTAGCTGTTCCGTTATACCCGCGCTGGAGATATTCGCGCGTTTCTAATCCGCCCATCGAGTGTCCAACCAGAATTACTTTATCAGCATTCTCTATTGTCAGCACAGCTTCAATCATCGCTTTGAGCGCAACACCTTGTTTATAAATAGCCGCTTGATTGCTGAGTGAATGGAATGTATGTCCCGCTTCGATAAATTTTGAATTATCAAAATTAATTACATACAAACGGTTTGGAGATGGAGTTGAATTTCCGTCTCTCCAGCCGATAACGGAAATATCATTTGTTAAGGAAGCGGTTGTATTACTTCCATCGTGATTGAGGCA
>Ga0100377_1001463_pt1 | contig 20305 bp, 20 predicted proteins | sample CryGeymeta201501_FD_83664 | JGI IMG/M metagenome (GOLD analysis project Ga0100377, IMG submission 83664) | Groundwater microbial communities from Crystal Geyser aquifers in Utah, USA - Crystal Geyser metaG 2015-01 | ecosystem: Environmental > Aquatic > Deep subsurface > Groundwater | place: USA...
GACCGGCACGGACAGGTCCTTGATCAGACGGAATTCCTTTCCCGCGGTGCGGAACTGGACATTCCCGTCGGGATTTACATTTTTGACCAGATTCTCCATCCACCAGATTTCTCCGGTGTCATTGATGCTCGAATAGTATTTTTCGAAATAGCGGTGAAATGTCCCCGGCGTATCGGGTGTGAAGCCGGGCATCGATACAAGCTCCCTGGTTGTGTCTTCTCCCTTGCGGAGCAAACCAAGGGGAGCCGGTTTGGGCGCTATGAATACCTTTACTTCTCCAAGTTCAGATCGTTCGCCGTTACGGTTGCAGCGGCCGGCCGCTTGGTTTATCGAGTCAAGCCCTGCCATGGCTCGATAAACTACGGGGAAACTCATATCGACACCCGCCTCGACAAGTTGCGTGCTGACCACGCGGCACGGCTCACCGAGAGGCAACCGCTCTTTGATATCGGCAATGATTTGCGAACGATGTGCACCGCACATGAGCGCCGAAAGATGGACCGTGCCTTTCGGCATCTCTTTCCACAGCGCAAAGCAATCCGGGCGGGTGTTGACGATGCATAGCACCTGTTCATGTTCGACAAGTTCGGAGGCGAGGGAAGGCCAGTCGCGATGCAAGTTCATGTCTTTGGGGAAAACGATATTCGTACGCTTGAGTTTTTCGTAAAGGGAAACAGTGTGGGGGATGATTTCGCGCGGAGTCTGACAGAGGTTTGGTAACGCCGGTTGGGTGGCGGTGGAAAGCACAACCGTTGCGTTGTAATCAGAAACAAGCCGGTTGATTGCTTCGACACAGGGGTAGAGAAGTTCGGGTGGAAGAAGCTGTGCTTCATCGAAGATCACCACACTGTTGGCAATATTATGCAGCTTACGGCAGCGTCCTGGCTTGGCGGCATAGAGCGATTCAAAAAACTGGACGCTGGTGGTGACGATAACCGGCGCGTCCCAGTTTTCTGCTGCAAGGGTGAGCCTTGGCGATTCTTTTTCTTTTTCCGGGGCAATGTTGCTGTGATGCTCGACGACGTTTTCCGGACCGAAATGTTTGCGAAGCACATCGGCGGTCTGTTCGATAATACTGGTGTAAGGAATGACATAGATGATGCGGCTTTTGTTGTGTTGGATTGCGTGATCAATGGCGAATGCGGTTCCCGAAAGGGTCTTGCCGCCGCCGGTAGGGACAGTGAGGGAAAATATACCCGGAGACTGCTCAGCGGCAGACCTGCAGGCAGCGAGGATATCTGCCCGGATACGATTTATGAAAGTATCCTGCGCTTCCTCCACCATCTTCCGCATTTGTCGGTCGAAACGGGATTTCAGTTCGGGCAACGAGGGAAAGATCGGGCGTTCGGCGTGTCTGCTTGCATCCATGAAGGCTTCCGTGTTGAGGAAGTCGGCATCCACAAGGCATGAAAAGATCATCCGAACCCAAAGATGGTAGGCAACAGCATCCTGATTTCGACAACGCATTGCGAAAGGAGGAGGCTGCAATTGATCAAGAAGCTCCTCAAGAAATGGTTTGGCATAATTGCGAACGGTATCGGCAATACTTTTCTCATTTGCAAGGCGATAGGGCAGCGAATCCCGACCACCGAACCAGTCCAGCAGGCCTGCATGATGTCCCGCGACGAGGTAGGCGAGAGTTTTCCCGATGATATTGCGACACTTTTCATAGGCCAAGATAGCGCCAGCCCCTGAGTGGTTGGGGTGGGAACCGGTGCCTTGATCGTCATATTCCGAGGCATCAAGACCTCCTGAGATGCGCAGGTAGGCCTGAAAATCCGGATGGGCTTTGCCTATATCGTGGAGTATTCCGGCAGCCCGTAACCAGGCATCAGACTTGAACGCTGCGGCAAAGGTCGACGCCATTTCGGCCACCTGTCTGAGATGATCCTCCAGCGGCTGCCAGCGATCCAGCGGCTCCCCATCTTTGGAATGTGCATAGAAAAGTTCAGTCATTTCAAGTCGTCCCTCTCGTCTGCCATTGGTCTATCCGTCCTTCCCGTCGAAGCCGATCTTTCGCCGGGACTTTGCCGGAGGCGTCATCAATTTGCGGATGGCGTCAAAGATGAGAGTGATCTCGCTATCGTGTTTTTCTAACTTTTTCTCAAGCTGTGCCAATTTGTGGGCAAGTTCCTTGCTGGCCGACAGCACTTCCCTGAGTTTTACAAAGGCCCGCATGATTTCAATGTTCACCCGGATAGCTCGTGGGCTGTTCAAGACGCCGGACAACATGGCAACCCCCTGCTCGGTAAAGGCATAAGGCAATGCCCTGCGCCCGCCCCAACTTGAAATCACAAATTGTGATTTCAAGTTTGTAAACTCCTGTAATGTCAATTGAAACATGAAATCAGGAGGAAAACGTTCAGCGTTTCGTTTGACTGCTTGTATGAGAATCCTGGGTTCCACTTCGTAAAGCTCCGCCAGATCCATGCTGAGCATGACCTTCCGCCCCCGGATGAGAAAGATGCGGCTTTCAATATCCGCGATAGAGACGATCAAATGGCGCTCATCCATGCCGGATTCCCCTTTCCATGTTCTGTCGCCTGTGACGGGCAAAGGCCGCGTCAGAAGCAGTGCCGTACTGCATGCAATGATCGGAGATATCATTCCCCGCACCCGTGTCAGGTGTTCTTCATGCGGGGAATTGTCGATGAAATGTGTGGAAAGTCGGTCGCTTAGTGCCGTGGAAAAGAAGAATCACCGCGTCTGCGGGGTCATCGAAATACGGATGGGGATTACATCGGAAGAGTATCATCGTTTTTCCCCCAATCTGTTTTATGATACGGGCTGAAGAACGCGATCCGGAACGATATGCGGGAGAACCTTAGCGCCGGTCAGGGCGTTTGTCAATGTTAAAGAACGGCTGTGAAATGTTTATCCTTTGAGCACCCCCGCCCTTGACGGGAGGGGGTTAGGGGGCGGGTGAAATTGCAATATGATGATTTCATGCTAACATCCCCCCCCCACCCTAACCCTCCCCCGCCAGGGGGGAGGGAATTTATTGGCACTTTTGCAATTACCTCGCATGACAAAACGTTTTGCAATTACCTCCTTTTCCAATCGGCGGTTTGTCTTCTCTTGACTCATAAAGATCGCAGGCCGCAGCTTGCAGTTTGCGGAGGTTTATTTTCCCGCCAGCTTCAGCCAGATCTTCGCCGTCATGCGGGCGTCGTCGAGGGCGCGGTGATTCTGCCGGTGAAGGCCGGCGTCGGGGAAGAGGTGGAGGTAAACGGTCTCCAGGGTGTGGTCCGAAAGGCGGGGGAGGAGGCGCCGGCTTAGCTCCAGCGTGCAGACGTGCGGATGAGGAAGGCCCAGCCCCAGCCGGGCAAACTCGTGGCGGAGAAAGCGGACGTCGAAGGCGGCGTTGTGGGCGATCAGGACGCTGTCGCGAATGAACTTGTAAAACAGGGGAAGGACTTGCTCCGGCGTCGGCTGCCCGGCGAGCATCTCGTCGGTGATCCCATGGATCGCCTGAACGGCGTAGGGGACCGGCACGCCAGCGTCGATCAGCGAGGTAAACTCCCCGACGACGGTCCCCTCCTCGATGGCGACCGCGCCGATCTCGATCACCCGGTGTCCTTGCCGGGGCGAAAGCCCCGTCGTTTCGACGTCCACGACCACGTGGCGGTTAAACAAGCTCATGATTTAAGACTTCTGAAATTCTATTCTGGCTCAGCGGCATTGAATATGGATCCATCCCTTCTGCCCTCCCACTCCCCAGCGGGTCGAAAGAGGATTTGAAAATCGGGATGATCTCCCCGGAAACCGCTTCACCGCGGGGCGCCCCCCGGTGAAGAAGGGACAGCGGGCAACACCATGGTTTGTCTGACGAATGTCGCAACGTCCTCCGTGAGGAGCGTGAGGCCGAGATGCCGGGTCATGTCGAGAAGGGTGTCGAGATGGTCGATATGGACGCCCAGGGTGATGTCGATGTCCCGCGTGAGCCGGGGTTCTCCATACAACAGCACGGCCTGTCCCCCGATAATCATGTAGGGGATCCCGTATCTTTCGAGAGAAGCGCCTATTCCGGCAAGGGTTTCGTCAAACATGCATTGAGAATTCCGGCCACCCGGATGTCCACATCGATGCCTTCCAGCGGGTCCGCGGGGGGAAACACCCCGAGCAGGACCGCCTCCCGCCACATGCCGGTAAAAAGTCTCAGGGACTGTTCATAGGGCAGGGGGCCTTGGACGCGGAGGAAATCATCTTCAAATTTTCCGAGGATTTCCGGATGATTGATCATGGCTAACCTATAACAGAAATCTGCCGAAATGTCATGGGTATTCCGCTGGGTCATGAAAAACGAGAGGCGTTCTTCATGACCCAGCGGAAGGTCATGCCTGGAGGACAAACAGCGCGTCGGCGACGACGGGCTTGGAGCCCGCGATGATGATCGGGTTAAGGTCGATCTCGGCGATTTCGGGGTGGAGGAGGGCGATCGCGCCCACCGCCTGGAGGATCCCGGCGATGGCCGGGCCATCCACGGCGGGAAGGCCGCGGAACTCGCCCAAAAGCGCCTTCGCCCGAATGTCGGTCAGCATCTCCTCCGCCTCGACGGCGCTGAGGGGCGCGGCGCGGAAGGCGGTATCCTTCAGCGCCTCGGTGAAGACGCCGCCCAAGCCGAACAGGACGCAGGGGCCGAAGCCGGGGAAGCGGGTCATTCCGGCGACGAATTCGCGGTTTCCCGAAACCATCTCCTGGATGAGGACGGCAATCGGCTTCCCGGCGGCCTCGCGGACCGACCGGAAGGCTTCGCGGAGGGCCTCTTCCGACCGGATGTTCAGGGCGATGAGCCCAAGGCCGGACTTGTGCATGATCTCCCGGGCGCACGCCTTGACGGCGACGGGGAAGCCGATTCCGTTAGCAATTTTTACCGCCTCGTCTTCGGTCCGGGCGATCTCCTCCCGGGTGACCGGAACGCCATAGGCGTCGAGGAGCTGTTTTGCCTGGTGCTCGTCAAGCGCCTTCTGACCGGCGGCGAGGGCCGTCCGGATGATCCCTACGGCTGCAGGGCTGGCCGGAGGCAGGACAGGCGTCACAATGGATTTGCGCCGGCGGATCTCAAGGCGGCGCAGCAGCGACGCCATCCCCCGCGCCGCCTTTTCCGGCGAGTCGAAGACGGGGATGTCATGGTCCATGTACAAGGAAGTGAAGTTGTCCTCCCGCCCGAAGAATGAGGAGACCACCAGCGGGAGATCGTATTTCCGGGGCAGCTCCATAGCGGCAGGCATGTCCTTTGCCATCATTTCCAGAAAGGCTTCCCGCGAAACATCGGCGATCAGTCCGCTAACGTGGGGATAGACCATCTTCAAAAAGCCGGAATTCACCGCGCCGTGGAGGATGAGACCGTCCACCTCGCCGCTCTCCATGATGAACCCGGGGATGGTCAGGGCCAGTACCTGCGTGTCGAGGTGAAAGGTGAGATCCACCGGATTGCCGCTGGCGGCATGGGGCGGTATCAGCGGCCGGATCTTCGCCTGAAGGGCGTCGGAGAAGCGGGGGACCGTCATGCCTCCCCGATCGGCGGTATGGGCGATGGCTGTTCCCGGCCCTCCGGAGTTGGTAACGACGGCAAGCCGGTTGCCGCGCAGCGGCGGCTGGGTGGCGTGGACCCAGCCGTGGGCGTAGAGATCTTCGATCGTGTGACAGCGGATGATCCCGGCCTGCCTGAAGATGCCCTCATAGAGTAAATCAGGGCCGGTGAGCGCCCCGGTGTGGCTTTTGCCGGCCTGGGCGCCGGAGACTGATCCGCCCACATACTGGGCCAGCACCGGCTTGTGGGGGGTGATCCGCCGGGCGGCCTCGATGAACCGCCGGCCGTCGCGGAGCCCCTCGATGTAGAGGATGATCGCCTTCGTCTGTTTGTCTTCCCCCAGGTATTCGAGGACGTCGATCATATCGATATCCGCCTCGTTTCCGCAACTGACCGCCTTGCTGAATCGGATTCCCCGCTCATTGAGGTAGGGGAGCGTTTGCGCGACGTAGGTGCCGCTCTGGGAGGCGAAGCCGAGGGCGCCTTCTCTTTTGGGAAGCTCGCCGATGGTCATGTTCAGGGCGGTTGCGGTATTCATGACCCCCATGCAGTTGGGGCCCAGGAAGCGCATCCCGGATGCCGCGGCAATCTCCTTGAGCCGCCCTTCCCGCTCCCGCCCGACGTCGCCGGTCTCCCTGAAGCCGGCGCTGATGATGATCGCCCGCTTCGTCCCGATCTTCGCGAAATCTTCGAGTACAGGGATGACCTGGTCGGTTGGGACGACGATCAGGGCGAGGTCCGGGGTTTCGGGGAGGTCCAGCGGCGAAGCGTAGGCCCTGTGACCGAGGACGATCTTGTCGGTGGGGTGGATGGGATAGAACTTGCCTTGATAACCGTCCTTGATCAGCGAGAGGGCTTGCAGGGTTCCCATTTTCATGGGATTGTTTCCCGCGCCGGCCGTGGCGACGGATCGCGGGTGCAACAGCAGATGCAGCGGATTGTCCGGCATGAGTTCCCCTTCTTGTGTAACGGATTCTTGCTGATTCCCAACAAAACAGCGGCACTATAGGCAATCCGGCGCACCGCGTCAAGGCATAATGGCAAAGGAAGGGTTTCTTTTACGGCATGGCTTTGTGATCCGGCGGCAGCAAGTTTCTTGACATGGTCGGATCGGGGGTGAGAACAGATAACCGCCGGGAGTGCTGCCGAGGCATCGCCTGGTTCACTCTCCAGCAACCTGACTGCAAGCTGAATTTAAGATTTATCTGCATCGCTGCTAACCTGCCTGCGGAATTTTGATACCTCATGCGCCACTTTTCCGAGACCCAATTCGTTCAACTTTTCCACCGTAGGCATCCCGTTTTTATCATAACCCATAAAGTCATAATACTCATCCAGGAGGCTGTCCATCTTCCTGATGACCTGCCCTGTAGAAGGCCCGGCATTCTTCAGGGGCTCTTTGAACATCCTCTCCGGAAGCGTATCGTCCTTTCTGCTGAACCCTTCCCGGACATTAAAGCATCTTTCTAAGCAGACAATCCTCTCGCCAAACTTGTTGATGTTTTTGGCCTCTGCCAGATCGCTTCGGCCCGTAGCGCTCACAAAGAGGTCGCAGATCAGTTGCGGAGTAATATTGGTGTCGGCAAAATTGCAGAGGATACCCGTTTCCTCCACCGCCTTTTTTATCTGGTTCCATCCCGCCACGTCACCCTTGCCTTCATCGGCAAAACGGTCTATTTCTCTCGGTTGCATGAAGCCGGATATCTCCTGGCGGGCATAGCCGTACATGTGGCTGCCGCCGATGTTCGAGGTGGCATAACCAAGACCGTGAGCCTTGGCCGCCCGCGGGTCGTATCCGGGAAGTTCCAGCCCTTTCGCGGTCATGGCATAATATTCCGCGCCTTTCCCGATCAGTTGACCGGCCTTTCTTGTCCCTTCAGCCAGGATGTTGCCGATGCCTTCTCTCTTAGCTACTTTTTCGATGAGTTTAAAGAGCGCCTCATGGTCGCCCCACTCCGGCTTCATACCATCCAATTCCTGCGCGCTCAAAATGCCCTTTTCGTAAAGCTCCATCACAAATCCAGCCACCACGCCCATGCTGATCGTGTCCAACCCCAGGCGATCACAGAGGGCGTCGGCCGCGATAATCGCCCCGGCGTCCGTGTTGGCGATTTCTCCGCCGAAGGAGAAGATCGTTTCGTACTCCGGCCCTTCACTTTCCGCCCCCTTATAAGGTCCTTCCGCGGCCTTGAAGACATTGCCGCAACGGGTCGAACAGGCATAACAGCCGTAGTCGGCTGTTTTCAATTTCTGGAACGCCTCGCCATCGATCTTCTCCACACCCGGCAGGCAACCTTCCTGGAAATTCTTCACCGGAAAAATCCCCATCTCATGCATCTTCGAGGTCATGAAGGTTGTGCCGTAGGTGGTCATTTTCTTCCGCCGGACATGGGTTTTGAGGATCTTGTTGTGATCCTTGACCAGCTTCAGGAAGGCTTCCCGGTCGTGGAGTGCAGGCGTATTCGCACCGGTTGTGTGAATTACGAGGGCCTTCAAATTTTTGGCCCCCATGACCGCGCCGACGCCGCCCCGGGCCGCCGCCCTTTTCTCATGGATGATAGCGGCAAATTTTACGAGATTCTTGCCCGCCGGTCCGATGCAGGCAATATGGGTATGGGTTTTGCCATATTTGTCCCGGATTTTATCCTGGGTGGCAAAGGTATCGAGACCCCACAGGCAGTCAGCATCAAGGAACTGAACACCCTCACGGCTCAGATATACGAAGGTGGGCTTGTCCGCCTGGCCGTGGACAGCAATAAAGTCGTACCCGCCATTCTTGATGGCGGCCCCGAATTTTCCTCCTCCCACCGATCGGATATAAGCGCCGGTAAGGGGGCTCTTGGTGGCTACGATCCATCTCGAAAACCCGGGGGCGCTGGTTCCGGCAAGGATTCCCGGGAGAAACAGGAGAATATTATCGGGGCCAAGGGGGTCCGTATGGGGCGCCAGATGTTTACCCTGCTGCCATTCTCGGAAATATACTTTCCCATCAGGTGGGCCACATGATGGGAGCCCATATGACTCAGGCGGAAATGCCACCCCCGGTTTATCATCAGGGGCACTAAATAACCCAGACCTTCGAGGTCGTAATCAAGCCCCCACATGGTGGCGAGATAGAGGAAGAGCGTCCGGACCTTGTCGTTTAAATCTCCTGCGCCAGTTTTACACCTTCAATCTCATGCAAGCGAGTCAGCTTCGGGTCGGCTGTGGGCCCGAAGGCCTTCAAATGCAGTTCCTCCGGCACCTTGATCCAGCCTACGTCATGGCAGATAACCGCCGGGATTGCTACCGAGGCATCGCCTGGTTCACTCTCCAGCAACCTGACTGCAAAACGATAAACGATCTCCGTATGAATATCGTTTCTACGAATATTCAGGTAGGGTTTGGCCAGTTGAAAAATATGGCGGTACTCAGCGTACATTTTTTCTCTCTTTACACGAGCGATATCGCATCGGATATGTTGAGTTCCAGCATCTTCGTGCTCGCGAGGAGCCGAACAAGATTCTTATTTACGGCCTCGATATCTCCCCCCAACTCCTGGAGTTCTTCTGCGGCTTTCCTTATCTCTTTGATCTTGGCATCCATTTTTTGGATGTTATACCCGGTTGTCATGGTCAATGCTCCTCATTATGCTGACTTACTAATGCTCTCTCAGATCTTTGAACCTCTTCGCCTTCAAGGCGTACCTGGGCAAGCTTTCGTATGGGTGAATTTCCATTTTATAACCGAGATTCGTCTTGACCCGGAGTTGATCTTTTAAACGCTTGAGAATATCCGGTTCCTTCTTCTCGAGTCCCGGCATGATCTCTATCTTAAGGAGGATTTCATCGATGTCGCCCTTTTTGCTTACCACAACTTCATATTCATTGCCGAGCTCGGTAATACTCCTAACCACTTCCTCAATGGCCGTCGGGGCCAGGAGTACGCCCTTGACCTTGGTAATGTCATCGGTCCTGCCGACGATACCGCCGTCGATACTCCTGAAGGTGCGGCCGCAATCGCATTCATAGTCGGCCCAACGGATCACGTCTTTCGAGTCGAAACGGATGCAGGGCTTGGCCATCCGGTCCAGGGCCGTGATAACCATCTTGCCGTTCTTTCCGGGCGTATCGATGATTTCACCGGTATCGATATCCGCTATCTCGACGAGGAAGAAGGCCTCGTTCACGTGAAGGCCCTTCTGGAAGGTGCAACTGTAACTCCACGCGCCTATCTCCGTGGCGCCGATGTGGTCATATACCTTCGCACCCCAGGCATCCTCGATCCTCTTCTTCGTGGTGGGGATGCTGGCGCCCGGTTCACCGGCGCAGGTGATCCTCTGGATGCCGATCGACCGGGGATCAATCCCGATCTTTCTCGCCGTGTCGGCCATGCCGAGCACATAAGTCGGGGTAGCTCCGAAGGAGTTGCACTTGAGTTCCTGCATCTTCATGATCCGTGCCTCCGTGTCCAGCACCCCGCCCGGCACCACCTCGCAGCCGAGCTTCTCCGCTCCGTAATGACAGGCCCAGAAGGCAACAAAAATGTTGTACCCGAAGGGGATGAACATCCTGTCCGTATCGCGGTAACCCTGGGCATAAAGTATATAGGCCCAGCACTCCGCCCACCATTCCCAGTCCTGCCAAGTGTCTGCCTGATATACAGGGGTTCCCGTGGTGCCGCTGGTTTGCCTAAACTCCGTGACCTGACGGAGCGGAACGGCCAGCATATCGCCATAGGGGAAAGGCGGCCGGCTCTGGACGTCTCTCAACATGCCCTTATCTGTCCGGGGGACCTTCTTGATGTCCTCATAGGTTTTGATGTCGCCCGGCTCCATGCCGGCATCCCGGTAAAGTTTCCGATAAAACGGCGAGTTTTCGTAAGCCCAGGTGAAGATCCGCCTGAACTTCTTCACCTGAAGCTCCCGGAGTTTTTCGCGCGGCATCGTTTCCATGACGGGATTCCAGTAAATGCTTCCATTCTTGGTCATCACATTACCTTCATTCATTTTTTTTTCGTACACATATAAAGTAGATGATCTTTCCCATGCAATGCAGGAGCTCAAAGAGAAACATGTCAAACTAATCGACAACAAACCACGAAAGCTCTTCGGGAACCGATATGCCTTCATACACCATCCCAATAAGCTCAGCGGGGTGCTTACCAAACTGATTGAAGGGGAGTTCGATTCAACCTTCGGTCCAAGGTCCCAGCGGTAGATAACGAACCGCCAGCACGCCGGGTATGGCTGCGATCAAATCAACGACCTGTTGCGGCACTTGACTGTCGACGTCGACCAGCGTGTAGGCCACCTCGCCCTTGGACTTGTTGATCATGTTGTGAATATTGAGGCTGGCCTTCGCCATCACCGTCGATATCTGGCCGAGCATGTTGAGTACGTTGGCATTAGCGATGGCAAGGCGGTAATTCGACTCGCGCGGCAAAATCACCGCCGGGAAATTCACTGCATTCAGTACGTTGCCATGCTCGAGGTAATCATGCAGTTGGTCAGCCACCATGACCGCACAATTCTCCTCCGCTTCGCCGGTCGAGGCGCCGAGATGCGGCAAGGCAATAACCTGCGGATGGCGATTGACCTCCGGGCTGGGAAAATCGCAGACGTAGCAGCTTAGTTTCTTTACCTCCAGCGCAGCGAGCACTGCCTTCACATTGACTACCCCATCACGCGAGAAGTTGAGCAGTATGGCCTCGGGCCTCATCTGCCCTATGTTGCCGACGTTCTTGATTGCTGCATCGGCGACCAGGCAACCGATCTTGCCCAAGCCGATTACTCCCAGAGAGTGTCCAGTCAGTTCGAATCCGGTGTAGTTTTTTTTGCCGTTCTCGACCTTCTTCTCCATGCCGGGATCAGCCGGATCGAGTGCGGAAACAAATTCCATCGCGCCGCGCAAATTTCTGGCCGCCAGCAGCATTCCGGCAATCACCAGCTCCTTGACCGCATTGACATTGGCCCCCGGGGCATTAAACGCCGGCACACCGCGATCGGACATCGCCTTCACGGGGGCGTGAGTATAGGGGGGCTGTTTTTGCTTGTCAATGGATATTTTGGGCAGCAAGCTTCTTGACATTGTCGGACCGAGAGAGATATAGGAGAACCCACAGGGCAGGTTTTCCGCACGAGACCCGTTCTATTGGCGTTATGCAATTTCGCACCTTGAATATGCTGAAGAAGGAAAGGATATTTGGAGGCTGACATGAAACTAAAACAGATCGCCATTCATATTGAAAATTCACCCGGCCGGTTGTTCGAGATTACCAAGACCCTTGGAGATGCGGGGGTAAACCTGAGGGCCCTGAACCTCGTCGATACGGGTGAGTTTGGAATCTTGAGGCTCCTGGTTTCAGATCTGGCAAAAACCAGGCGCATCCTGATGGAAAAACAGATACCCGCAAAGGTGGATGAGGTGGTAGCTGTCGAGATTGAAGACAAGCCGGGCCAGCTTGCGGCGCTCCTGAAGCCCCTGCAGAAAGCGAAAGTCAATGTGGCTTACATGTACGCATTCATCGGATTTTCATCGAAAAGGGCGGTCATGATTTTCCATTTCAACGACAATGACAAGGCTATCGAGATACTCCTGAAAAACGGCATCAAACCGATCGACGCGGAGGCATTCGGGATGCTTGAAACAAAGTAGCGACCCACGCCCCGGCGGCGCTTTATCGTTGAGTGACTTCTTTGAAGTTACTCGGAAGGCGGCGCCGATGCCGGTTATCGGCAATATCGATCCCTCAATACGCGATGTAATATTTTCCCCGTTGGCGTTCGCGGCATTTCTTCGGCTTTGATAAAGAGTATCTGCTTGGGCCGCTTGAATGCGGCGAGTTTGTCCCGGCAATATTCGAGAAGCGTGTTTTCATCGACATCCGCCTTGGGGATAACCACCGCGACCACTTTTTCACCCCATTTCTCATCGGGCATGCCGATGACCGCAGTGTCGAAGACGGCAGGATGACTCCCAACAACCTCTTCGATTTCGCTTGGATAGGCATGCTCACCCCCGGTGATGATCATGTTGTCCTTCCGGTCCACGATCTGATAATACCCGTCCTCATCCCTTCTGGCCAGATCCCCCGCCGAGAACCATTCTCCCCGAAAAGAGGAGGCGGTCTTTTCCGGCATTTTGTAATACCTGTCAAAAAGCATCGGCCCGCGTGAGTAGAGCTCCCCGACTTCTCCAATGGCGGCCTCGTTTCCTTCCGCGTTGATGATTTTCACAAAATCGGTGCCGACCGCTTCGTATCCGATGGAACCGAGCTTTCTCATCTGATCTTCCGGTTTCAATATCGTGACAATGCCGGCCTCCGTAGATCCGTATGCCTCATACAGCTCGACGCCGGGGAAGAAATCCAGGATGGCAAGCTTCATGTTTTTGCGGACCGGGGCAGAGGAGCAGAGCAGCTTGCGGATGGAGCCGACATTTCGTTTCCGCGCCTCGGGAGGCGTGTTCAATATGAGGTTGTAATGGGTGGGGATCAGAGAGATGAAGGTGATCTTTTCCCTTTCGATGATCTCCAGGATCTCTTCGGCCTTGAACGACCGGGCCGGATGAATATAGGCTGTGCCGCCGATATAGAGGAACGTGAAGGTGTAAAAGGTTGAGTTGATATGGCACAGCGGCATGACATTGAGGCAAATGTCCTGGGGGGTGAATCCGGAGTCCACCGCATTCAGCAGATAGAAAGCAATGTGTGATTCGTGGGAACGGATGACCCCCTTGGGCTTTCCGGTGGTCCCGGAGGTGTAGATCAAAATCCACGGGTCCTTCGGGAGAACGTCAACTTCCGGTTCCTTGTCCGCCGAACCTTCGATCAACCGTTCATATTCAACGTAACCCTCTCTCTTCGGGCCGACCACGACATAGCCGTCTCCGGCAATGTTACCGAGCCCCGGCCGTATATCCTCGATCAGCGGGACGAATTCGTTGTCAATCATCAGCATCTTTGCGTCGGAATTGTTGACGATATATTCGATGTCTTTCCCCGCAAGCCGAAAGTTTATCGGCACGATGACGATGCCCGTTTTGGCTGTAGCCAGATAAACCTCAATGATTTCAAGACAATTTTCGAGGAGGACGGCAACCTTGTCTCCCTTTTTCAGCCCCTTGGAAAGAAGGCTCGCTGCAAGCCGGTTTACACGTCCGTTTGTTTCCGGATAGGTGAAGCTTCTTTCCTTATCCTTGATGGCAGTCTTTGCGGGGAACTTCTTTGCGTTCACTTTCAGCATTTGACCGAGATTCATCCAGTAAGCCATGTTACACCTCTTGTTTGATACATGCGGCCTTGCCTGCTTCAAGGGCGTAGAGTGCGGCGCCGATCGCGCCCGTCAATTGGGGATGGTCCGGAACGAGCAGCTTCCTTCCGATCCTCTCTTCGGCCATGGTGACGAGAAACGGATTGTGGGCCACAACGCCTCCCGTCATCACAATATTCTCCGTCAGGGAGTCCATTTCCAGAATCCTCTTGATGACGGAGAGAAAAAGGCCTTTGACGATGTCCGGAACTTTTTTCCCCTGGCGGATTTTTTCCAATACCTCCGTTGCCGAGAAGACGGTGCAGAAACTTCCCAGTTCGATCATATTCCGGGATTGCCTGGCCAGGCCGTCCATCTTTTCGAGGGGGATGTCTAAGCGGATGGACATTTCCTCGAGAAAGGCCCCTGTCCCGGCGGCGCATTTTCGATTCATTTTAAAACCGGTGCGACGGCCCTCACCGTCTAACTTGATAATTTTATTGTCCTGGCCTCCGATATCGATAATGCTTATTTCGAAAGGGAATTCGTGAAAACACCCCTTGCCGTGGCAACTGATTTCCGTCTTTTCAGCCGTGGCAAAGGAGACGTTTCTTCTTCCGTATCCGGTTGAAATGGAGGCGAATATCTCTTCCCTGGACGCGTTCGCCATCGCGAGTGAAACCGCCAGGCCGTTTTCCGCGGCGGCGCCGAAATCGTTCCCTGACTTGGAAACGGCATGCCCGATAAGCCTTTTTGCCGAATCGAGTACGGCAACCTTGGTTCTGGAGGCGCCGATGTCCACGCCGACAAACACGGGTCGAGAATTCATATCGGTCTATTTCGGTTCCAATGCCTTGACAAGGGCCCGCAGCGTCTTATTGTAAGGCGCTTCCACCCCGGCCTGCCGTCCATATTCGACAATCTTGCCGTTCATGAAATCGATCTCCGTCCGGCGTCTGTTTTCGATGTCGATGAGCATGGAAGGTTTATGATCGCCGGCTTTTCTCATGTACTCGATGGCCTGGGGATAGTAGTTCCAGCCCAGCTCGATCTCGTTGGCCCTGGCAACGGCGATGCACTCTTTCAAGAGCGATTCGACAATCTGCAAGACGATTGGATCGTTCATCGCCTGCGCCATGGTCAAGCCGGTCACCGCGCAAACGGGGTTCATCGAGGAATTGAGGATCGCTTTTCGCCAGACCATGGAATTGATGTTGTTTGTGTGGCTGGTGGGCAGCCCGCACGCGGTCAGGATTTTTGCGATCGCCTGCGCCTCGCCGGCGGAGGCCGGATCGAGCTCCTGCAATAAATGGGGGGGATGGTGAAACGCCATATGGACGTGGCCCGGTTTTACCAGGCTGCAGCCCCAATTGACCACGGCTCGCATCACCGGTTTTGCGCCGAGGGTTTGCGCGATAACCGCTTCCGTGTCAATGCCGTTCTGCCAACTGATGACATAGAGCCCCTCTCTGTAAAAACCTTCGATGGCGGAAGAGATCAGCGGCAGGGCATTGGCCTTGACGGTAAGGAAGATGACATCGGGACGATATTCCGCAAGATCGTCAACGCTGGTGCAGGTTCTTGTTACCGCTTGTTGGAGATTTTCAGCCCCTTCGATGATGATGCCGGGATTCAGGGCCGGCTTGAGCAATTCCGGGAAGACGTCGCACAGGGTCACCTCATACCCGCCTTTGGCGAGAAATGCGGCGACAATACACCCGACCGGGCCGGCGCCCACAACCGCAAACGATCGCGGCCGAAAATCCGACTTATCTTCCATAGTAGCACCCCCCTTTTTTTTTCCGTTGCGAGAACGGAAGTCAAGCATTTACATATGGCGCCGATCCCCAGTGGGTGATCATTGTTTTCCCAGGTAGGCATGGCGCACTTTTTCGTCAGATAGGAGATCTGCGGTCGGGCCTTCGATCGCCACGGAGCCGGTTTCCAGGACATAGCCGTACCGGGCGATTTGCAACGCAGCCCGGGCGTTTTGCTCCACCAGAAGGATGGTGGTCCCCTGGTCATTCAATTTTTTAATGACCCGGAGGATTTCTGCAACGAGCATGGGGGCGAGGCCCATGGAGGGTTCATCCAGGAGGAGCAGCTTGGGCCGCGACATGAGGGCCCGCGCGATAGCCACCATTTGCTGTTCCCCGCCGCTCAGCGTGCCGGCCAGTTGCCTGGTTCTTATCTTGAGGAGCGGAAATATCTGGTATATCCACTCCAGCCGCTTCTGAATTTCAGCCTTGGTTCGGTTGCTGTAGTACAAATAGGCCCCCAGATGGAGATTGTCTATGACGGTCAAATGGGAAAAGAGCTGCCTGCCTTCCGGGACCTGGGAAATGCCCAAGGAGACGATCTTGACCGGCGGCAGGGAAGATATTTCCGTTCCTTCGTAGGTGATGGAACCGGTCTTCGACTGGATGAGGCCGGAAATCGATTTCAGCAGGGTTGTTTTACCCGCGCCGTTGGCGCCGATAATGGTTACCATGCTGCCGGGCGGAATGGTCAGGGAAACATTCTTCAATGCCTGGATATTTCCATAGAAGGCATTCACCCCTCTCAGTTCAAGCATAATAAGGCTTCTCCTCCCAGATAGGCTTCGATGACCTTCTGGTCATTCTGAATCTGCGCCGGCGGCCCCTCGGCGATCTTTTCCCCGTAATTGATTACAAGAATTTCGTCCGATACCTTCATAACGAGCGACATGTCATGCTCAACAAGGAGGATCGTAACGCCGCTGTCCCTGATGCTGTACAGCAGGTCCGCCATTTTTTGCGTCTCCACCTCGTTCAGGCCGGCGGCCGGTTCATCGAGAAGGATGAGCTTGGGGCCGGTGGCGAGGGCCCTGAGGACTTCCAGCGTCTTCTGTTCTCCCAACGGCAGGCTTCCGGCGGGAAGATCGGCCCTTCCCAGCAGGCTGCCCAATTTCAATATCTCGAAGGATTGATCCCGTATCCATTTTTCCTCTTTTCTCATGTGCGGAAGTCTGAACCCGGATGAAAACAGGCCGGCCCGTGATCGGGGATGGCAACCGACCATTACGTTTTCAAGAACCGTCATCTGGGAAAAAAGCTCGACCGTCTGGAACGTTCTTGAAATACCCAACCTGGCAATAACATGGGGTTTAAGGCCGTTGATGGGCTTTCCCTGGAAATGGATTTTGCCGGAGGAGGCGGGATGCACACCTGTGATCAGATTGAAGAGGGTCGTCTTGCCGGCCCCGTTGGGTCCGATGACGGACTTGATCTCCCCCTCCCGTACCTTGAAGGAAAGGTCGGAAATCGCCATCAGGCCGCCGAAGGCTTTATGCAGGCACTCCGCATCGAGTATAAATGGATTGGTGGTCATGCCTCGCCTCGCTTGAAATATTTGCGGTAGAGCATCGGTATTCCCTCTAAAAATCCTTCCGGCATAAACAGAAGGATCGCCAGCAGGATGGCGCCGTAGATCAAGATATCGAACTCTTTGAATACCCTGAGGTATTCCGGCAGGAAAGTCATCAGCGACGCCCCCATGACGGCGCCCCAGATGTTGTGGAGCCCGCCGACGACGCCCATCATGAGGAACATGATCGAGTTCATAAATGCAAAATTGTTTGGCGCGATGAAACTGACGAAGTGGGCATAAATGCTGCCGGCAATCGAGGCGTAAATGGCGGAGAGGACAAATATCTGGATCTTATAGGCCGACAGATTGATCCCCATCGCCCCAGCGGCCACTTCGCTGCCATGCATGGCCTTCAGCGCCCTTCCCACCCTGGAATGGATCAGATTCAGGGAAAACCAGAGGATGACCAACAATGCGCCCCAGACAAGATAATAATACTGGATGCTGTGGCTGAATGGATAACCGCCGACATGAAAGGCGGGGATGTTGGAGAGGCCGGAAGGACCGCCGGTCAGGCCTACCATTTCATTGAAGATGATGTAGATGATCTCGCCGATTCCCAGGGTGGCGATTGCGAGATAGTGCCCCTGAAGCCGCAGCGCGGGGATGCCGATGATGACGGCAACCAGCGAGGAGAAGAGGATGCCGCACAGAAATGCGGCGTAAATGGAAAGGCCGAACTGGGTGGTCAGGATACCCGTGGAATAGGCGCCGATGCCAAAGAAGGCGGCATGCCCCAGGGATATCTGGCCGGCATAACCCATCAGCAGACTCAAGCCGACAACGACCATGCAGTTGATTCCCATGAAGACCAGGATGCTCAGGTGGTAATCCCCGCTGACGATCAGCGGGACCACCGCAATGATGGCAGCCATTACCAGGAGCTTGAGGTAATTGTTCTTTCCCATACAATATCCCTATATTTTTTTAATTTTTCCGACTTCAGCGCTGCCGAAGATGCCGCTCGGCTTGATGAACAGAACAAGGATCAGGATGATGAGGGCGGTCGCTTCCTTGAATGCCGATGAAATGAATCCCGTCGTAAATGATTCGATCAACCCCAAGAGAAAGCCGGCAACGACCGCCCCGGTGCCAAAGCCCAGCCCGCCCAGGACCGCAGCGCAAAACCCCTTTAACGCGAGCATGGGCCCCCGGTCATATTCCATCAGCGCAATCGGGGTAATCGATGCCCCCGCCAGGGCGCCCAGTGTGGCGCTCAGGGCGAACGAGAGCAGCACCATTTTGGAGACGTCAATCCCCACCAAAGAGGCCGCCACACGATTGACCGCGCAGGCGCTCATGGCCTTTCCCGTAATGGTCCGGTTGAAGAAGATGTTCATCAGGATGACCGCCAGGAGTGACAGGCCCAGGATCCAGAATACCTGGGGAAGGATCGCCGCTCCGCCAATAATGATGGGTTCCGGGGAAGAAAAATGGGGGAGGCTGTACGGCTCTTTCCCCCAGATAAACATCGCGATGCCGCGGAAGAAAATGGAGACCGCCACCGTGATGATCAGCAGGGTCATCAGCGGGGCTGTTTTCGACGGGTGATGGATGAAGAGTCGCTCATAGAGCATGCCGATGCCGGTGGTCAGCGCCAGCGTGATGAAGAATGACAAGAACAGCGGAAGGCCGAGCGTGGTTGTGAAAAAAACCATGATCAGGCCGCCAAACATCACAAACTCGCCCTGCGCCAGATTGATGATGCCCGTGGCATTGTAGATGATCGTGAAACCCAGGCCCACCATGGCGTAAATGCTGCCCAGGGTGAGCCCCGTTGCCAGATATTGAATGATTTGACCCTGCAGATCCATCTGGTCTTCCCCGTATGCGTTGGTTATGCAGCAGTCAGCGGTTGGCAGTGATCCACCGACTGCCAACCGCTGACGGAACGGAATGTCGCAAACAAGTCTATTTGGCGAAAGCCCAGTCGCCCTTTACGACCTGGATCATCTCGAATGCGGAAAGGTCCAGCCCGGTATGGTCGGTAGCAGACATGTTGAATACACCGCCCGTACCCGGCCAATTCTTGATATCGTTTTCCAGGAAGTCCCTGACCTTCGTCCTGTCCGGGCCTACGGCCTTGATCGAGTCGATCGCCAGGTAGAGCCCGTCATAGCCATGGCCGCCAAAGGTTGAAACATCGGACTTGGTTCGCTTTTCGTATTCCGTGGCATAACGGGAGAGGACTTTATACTGGGGATGGGTCTTGGGGAGTTTTTCCCATCCGATAAGACGGCCCAGCGGAGCAATGACCCCTTCGGCGGAACCGCCTGCCAGTTCGATATTCTTTTTGTTGCCGAAGCCGTGACTCTGATAAAGCGGCATCCCCATGGCCAGGGACTTCCAGTTTTTCGTAACAATCACCTGTGTGGGGCCGATTGACCAGTTAATCACAGCCTGAGCGCCGCTGGTCCTGATTTTTGTCAACTGTGCCGTCATGTCGGCATCCTTCGGTCCATACACCTCGTCGGCTACGAGGTTGATGTTGTATTTCGGCGCCATCCGCTTCAGCTCGTTTCGTCCGGCACTCCCAAAGCCGTCGCTGACCGTGACAATGCCCACCTTGGTGATGCCCTTCTTCTTCATATGGGCGTAAATGGCTTCCACCGCGGAGGTATCCGTTTGCGGGGTCTTGAATATCCAGGGACGCTGAACGCGGGGCGATTCAATGGTCCCGGCGATTCGCTTGTATTCATCGGCCGGCGTCACGATCTGCAGGGCGGCCGCCATCGAGATCATCGGGATTTTGGCGGCTTCGCAGATCGAGGCCATGGCCATCGATTCGCCGGAAGTGGAGGAGCCGATGATCGCGACCACCTTGTCCCCATCAATCAGTTTCTTTGTCGCGAGAACGGCTTGGCTCGCATCGCTTTTGGAATCTTCGATGATGATTTGTACCGGAACGCCCTTGATCCCCCCCTCCTTGTTGATCCACTCCTGAACCATGAGGGCCGTGTCCTTCTCCGGTTGTCCGAGCCAGGAGGCGCCGCCGGTGATGGAGGCTACGAAGCCGATCTTGATCGGCCCCTGAGCCATGGCCGGACCCGTTAAGGAAAGACAGAAAAACAGGGTAAACGCGGTGATCAGACTGATTTTGCTTAATTTTTTGTGATTCATGCTATTTTCCCCCCTTTTAATGATGAATTATC
>Ga0100377_1001465_pt1 | contig 20291 bp, 24 predicted proteins | sample CryGeymeta201501_FD_83664 | JGI IMG/M metagenome (GOLD analysis project Ga0100377, IMG submission 83664) | Groundwater microbial communities from Crystal Geyser aquifers in Utah, USA - Crystal Geyser metaG 2015-01 | ecosystem: Environmental > Aquatic > Deep subsurface > Groundwater | place: USA...
CACTTTCAATATTATATTCTGTAATTCTGACAATGACCGAAGAAAACCCAACCAAAAATTTCTTTGAATTGTACAAGGAGGCTGCCACCTTGGGGAAGGTGAACTAGGTCAGTGAGTGGTTACCTAAACCGGTAGCTTCACCTGTTAAATAGTGATCCAGCCAGATTGCCTTAATGCCCTCATGTTGCATTTGTACTAGAGCCTCATCTATGTTGGTGGCCATGAGCACTTCAAAACCGTGATATGCCAATTTAGTTTTAATTGCCGCAATTAAGAATTTTTCATCCTCTACTACCAATATGATTTTTTTCTTTAGTTGTTTCATATGGGTATTAGTTTAAGGTTTTTGTTCCCACTTTTTTCTTCATGCCATCTGTTGGAAGAATGATATAAAAAGTTGTTCCTTTATTCTCCTTTGATTTAAACCAAATTTTACCTTTGGCATTCTCAATGATCGATTTAACAATGTATAAACCAAGTCCAGTACCTTCGGTGTCTTTAATGCGAACATTGTCAGCTCGGAATAGCTTTTCAAAAATATGTATTTCTTGGTCAGAAGGAATGCCGTATCCATTATCATTAACCATAATAATTAAGCTGGTTTTATCTACTTTAAATTTATCAACCATTTCTCCTTTTTCTGCAATATAAGCTCTTAGTTCCACCTTGCCCTTCTCTTTTGTATATTTAACAGCATTTGAAAGTAAGTTTTGGAAAATAATAGTCATCAGTTTTGCATCTAAAGTGAGATCGGGGATTCGCGCGATTTTCGTTGTGAGTTTTATTTTTCTTGCATTTATTGAAGCAGTCATTTCGATCAGTATATGTTCTATTAGCTTTTTTATATTAATTATTGTCGGTTCGACACTAAAGGTTCCTAATTCTAAACGAGATACATTTAATAATGAATTAATTAGATCAATCATTCGATTATTACTAAAATCAATTACACCTAGATACTTCATTTGTTGCTTACTTAATTTCTTGTCATCTTCAAGTAGCATTTCGGTATACCATTTAATTGCAGATAACGGAGTCCTTAATTGATGAGAGGCCAAAGAAACGAATTCGGTTTTAGCAATATCAATATTTTTTTCAGTAGTAATATCTCTAAAAACCTGAATCGTACCAATTAGTTTGTTGTTAAGCATTACTGGCGTTACAGTCAGAACAATAGGGAATACAGTCCCTGATAGCCGTTTACATGTATAATTATGCGATGATTTTATGGAAATAGTTTTTTCCATTTTTGTAACTTTGTTAATTGGACGCTGGCTATTCTTTACGATTTTGCCATCACCATCTATTAATGTGATTACATCAGATAAATATTCACCATTGGCAGTACTTATATCTAATTGCAGTATTCTAGATGCAGCGACATTTACAAATTCAATTTTACCATTGGCATCCGTAAATATCATTCCTTCACCCACACTTGCCAATATCGCTTCATCTTTTGCTTTGGATCGTTCCAATCCAGTTTTTTCCTTTTCCAAATCCTCAAGAATATTGACCATTGCAGATTTTGTGTTGGCCAAGTCTTCATTTTTCTCAGAAATATATTTAACATTTTTGGAAATATTATTTGCCATGAGATTAAAGGCATGACCTAATTCTGCAATTTCATCATTTGAATTAGTACTAGCCCTAACTTTAAAGTCACCCTTGGCTAACTTAATTGTTGCTAAACGTAAATTATTAATTGGCGATGTGATGAGCCATGAGCCAAACCAAGCGGTAAGACCAATAAAAAATGCAGTAATTGAAATTATCAGTACAGATTGTGATTGGGTTGATGAAATGATTTTGGTTAGTGCTTTTAAATTAACTTCTACAATTAGTACTAAGCCAAGTTCAGGGAAGCATTTTGTTGTTCCAATAACTCGCTCGTTGTTATAGGTTTTGTATTCCTCTCCCGAGATACTTTGACCTGAATTAAAACATTTATTGACCGGAGCCGTATCCATAATGCTTTCACGATATTCGTTTTTAAATACGTTGGTATCGGATGCAAAAACACGCTTACCCGTATTTACAACGTATAGGCTTGGCAGAGATTGGTAATTTGCCATGTTTATTAAACTGGTACTCATTTTGTCGCCAAAATCTGATGATAAGGATTTTTCAAAATCATCAACAGAGTATTCTAACACGAGCACACCAAGTAGCTCTTTATTGTCAAGGTTAGTAATTGGCATCGAGATAAGAATATCACCATTAAAATATGTGTGAGTACTTTGAGTAGGGATATTTAAATATGCTTTCTTACGCCCTTCAATATAATATTCAAGCTGCGAAGCATTAATTTCACGATTTTTTTTGTCTGTCGCTGCAATTATTTTTCCGGTTAGGTCAATAATTAAGCCACCCTTAATTGTACCTTTATGAGCTTTACTTTTTTCGCTAATATGGTTTGCTAGCTCTTTAGTATTATTGCTTACTATTAGTTTTTGAATTTCTGTGTCCGAGGCAAAATCACTAGCATCATTTTTGATTAATTCAAAATACAAAGAAACCTGGCTGGATTTAGAGGCGGTCAGGCCGATGGTATTATTAATAATGTCTGTACTTAAGGTGTCATTAAGTTTATTAACATGAAGAATACTTAAAATAATTAGAGGGATAATACCAATTATTATAAATAGGAAAAAATTTTTGTAGCCTAAACGATTATGAATTTCGGTATAACGCCAAGACAAATTTTTCACACTATATTTAAGCATAGTATATTTGCGTAAACCAAAAACCATAAATCCTAAACCAACTAAAATGACTAGAGGAGAAAGGCTCGTCCAATTGAATATGTATGTGAAGACATCGACCAATGCCAGGCTAGTAAAGCCTGCAATAAAAAATAAATTAATATTCTTTTTTGACTTATGGTATTGATACCAAAGGTGAATTATTAATGCTAACAAAGTCGAGGTGACAATGATGCTGATTATTTGGAAAAATCCAATGAGTAACTGTTGTAGATAAGGGGCATTTAGTACAAATATCAGAAAGCCTAATAAGACTAAATTGCTTACTAATAAAATATAGTATTGATTATTTTTAATCTTTACGCCCAAGCCATCCGGTATAACTACCATACCCACAAAGGCTGCCGTGCAAACGAATAAACCATAATGTTCAATAATCCGGAGAATTGGCGCATTGACGCCAATCGCAATTGACAAGACAACAAGTAGTCCCAATACTACTGTCATCATTGAGAATCCCAAAGTCACTGCAAAGAAATTGATGTCTTGAGATTTTCGGTAAGCTCTAATAGAAAAGAGTGAAGAATACAGCGCTAAACCGGTTGCCAGTAATGTTACAAGTCTATAAAGATTCTCCATATCACCTATTTTGTTTTTGAAATAAATGCAATGACAAGCCAGTTAACAAATCCTAAAATTACGCCAATTAGTGTTATCGATATAATTTGAAAATTATTATATTCACTGTAATAAGTCTCATCGCCTCGATTGGTTCGTATTACAATCTTAAAGTCATCAATTTTCGTAGTGGACTCAATATTAAGCGTTGGATCATTTAAGTCTGATGGCAGTTTAGGCATCCCAAGTTCAGGTTTATTTAAGATTGTATCAATAAAGGCTTCGCCGTTTTTATCAACAATAATTGTGCGCCAACTTGGCGTGATAAGCTGATGAAATAGATTGTCCAAATTGACACCGGCAATTAGTAATCCAATTAATTTTCCATTCTCTAGAATAGGTGCGGTAACCGCCACAACCGGTTTGCCAGATGCAGCACCAAAATAGCTACCTGATATGTATGGGTGTAGCTTAGTAGTTGTTTCTATAAAATATTCGCGGTCAGAAAAATCTTGACCAATAATATTATTAGCTGCACGTGCATCTACCGCAATATTAATACCTTGTGCATTAAGTAGCCCGATGTTGCCCAAAGATGAGTACGTATCAACTAATGTCGTAAGTGTATCGGTTGCTTTTTTGAGTTCATCTTCGCCACCTTGTTGCAGAGCCTCTACAATTGCCGGGCTATTTGCCGTCGCAATCAAAGTTGACTGGGCATTATAAAAGTAATTTTTCACAAGATGACCAGTGTACTTTATCATATCTTCCATAAATTCTTTTTCTTCATCTAAAATAATTTCATTAACCTTATTATTGTTAAACCAAAGAGACGTACCTAAAACGATGTAAGAACACAGCATTGATACAATCAGGAATTTTATTTTTGCGGAAGTTATCATAGTTATAAGTCAAAGTAATCTCATAATTATAGCACAGTATTTTTGATTTGCATATACTAAGAGGTGGCTTAATTACTTGCGCTTTTAGGGTTTTTCCTTCAGATTATGGACTGACATTAAGTATTATGTATGAAAAAGTCTGAAATTATGGCTCCAGCAGGCTCATTTGCCGCCATGGCAGCCGCCATTAACGCCGGTTGTGACAGTATCTATTTTGGTGTTGAGCAGCTAAATATGCGCGCCCGTGCTTCCGACAATTTTAAGGTTTCCGACCTCGCAAAAGTAGCAAAAGTAGCCAAAGAGGCTGGCATTAAAACCTACATTGCACTAAACACAATTTTATACGAACACGATTTAACTTTAATGAAAAAGATTATTGATGCTGCCAAAGCAGCCGGCATTACCGCCGTAATTGCCGCCGATATTGCCGCCTTGCAATACGCCCGCGAAGTTGGACAGCAGGTGCATGCCTCAACCCAGCTTTCTATTTCCAATTTTGATGCCCTAAAATTTTACGCCCAATTTTGTGACGTGATGGTCTTAGCGCGTGAAGTCGATTTAAACATGATGAAACAAATTTGCGACCAAGTAAAAGAGCAAGACATCAGAGGCCCCAACGGTGAATTGGTAAAAGTTGAAGTATTCGTGCACGGAGCGCTATGTATCGCCCAAAGCGGCCGATGTCACATGAGCATCTTGCAAACAAACACTTCCGCCCAAAGAGGCGCTTGTTTACAAGAATGCCGCAAAAAATACCGTGTAATTGAGGAAGAGACCGGCCGCGAAATGCGCATCGAAAACGAGTACATTTTAAGCCCCAAAGATTTATGTTGTATCGACTTTTTAGATAAACTGGTAGATACGGGTGTAACCGTCTTTAAAATTGAGGGCAGGGGACGATCGCCACAATATGTAGACGCTGTAGTCCGCTGTTACCGCGAAGCTGTCGATGCCATTGCCGAAGGTACCTACACAAAAGCCAAAATCAAAAATTGGATCGAACGTCTAAAAGAAGTCTACAACCGCGGCTTTTGTGATGGCTATTATCTCGGTAAACCTTTGCCGGACTGGAGTGGTTTTTCCGGCAACCATGCCACAACCGAGCGCGTCTTTATTGGCCTTGTTAGTCATTATTTTGACAAAGCCAAAGTTGCCGAAATTAAGCTGCAAGCCCAACCCCTAAAAATTGGCGACACATTAATTATCATGGGCAAAACCACCGGTGTTGTTAAAGCCGATGTCACCGCCATTTACAACGATGACCAGCCCGTAGAAAACGCCAAGCATCCCGCCGTTATTACAGTTCCAATCGCCGAAAAAGTCCGACGCAACGACAGTGTCTATTTACTCCGTGAACGCCAACTGGATGAAAAAAATTAAAATTATTCACGACCGTAAAAATTGCATTGGCTGCAACGCCTGCGTCGAAATTGCGCCCCAAAACTGGATTATGGATCCCGAAGATGGTAAGTCGCGGCTTATCGGTTCTAAAGAAAAACGAGGCCTTTTTATAGGCGAAGCCTTTGATTGTGATTTAGAAGCCAACCAGACCGCAGCGAGGGCTTGTCCGGTCAGTATTATTAAGTGTCCAAAACAGTCCTAAACAAACCATAACGATACCGAACCAACAGTTAGCACCAGTCCCAGCACACCGGCAAGTCGCCATGCCACTTTTTTGCTACCAAATAAAGCAAAAATCCCCACTTTAATCACTGTATTCGTCATTGCCGCAATGGTTACCGCGACTACTGCCGGTTTCATTGTAAGTGTCCCTTCCTTTACAGAGTTAGCCATAGACACTGTAATCGCATCCACATCTACTAAGCCCGAAAGAAAACTGGTTGCATAAAGCCCCTCATGACCAAAGTAATCATTTGCCGCTTTGGTAATGAAAGAGATCGCTACAAAAAATAGGCCAAATTTTAAGGCCGGTAGCAAACTAAATGGATTTTCAATTTCAGCTAAATTATTTTGTACATCTGTAGGTGTATTTTCTTTTTTAATCCAAAAATAGCCGGTCACTAGCAAGCCCGTAAATCCCATAGCCAACATTGGTATTAATAAAAATTCCAATAAAAGTGGATTAATTACTGTCACTTCTACTAAGATCCGAAAAAACATAGCACTACTGGCCACCACAATCGCTACAATATATGGATTAACAACTTGTGAATTCTTTTTACTTTGTTCCGAAAAAGAAAGTGTTAAGGCTGTACTGGAAATAAATCCCGCCAAAAACCCCGTCATCCCAATGCCCCGTTTAGCGCCGAGCAATTTAATTGCAATATAACTGGCGTATGAAATCGCCGAAATTAAGACGATCATCAGCCAAGCCACATACGGATAAAAAAATCATAAGGCCCAAATCCTTGATTTGGCAATATTGGCAAAACCACAAACGCAATTAAAATAAACTGCAACGCCGCAATCATTTCCTTGTTTTGAATATGCCGCGCCCAGTTATGCCAAGAGTGCTTAAAGTGCAATAGCCCCACAATAACCAGCGCAATTGCCATCGCCAAAACATACTGTTGCATCCCACTCAATATCCCCAGTAAATAAACTAAAAGTGCTGCCACCTCCGATGTCATACCTACATTATTTGGCTGTTTCGATGAAATTACGTAAGAAACAATCAATAGTCCAAAAAATCCAATTGTAATTAAGATTAAATAAACAATTGAAGTTTGTGCCAAAACATAAGCCAACACACCCAATAGCCCAATTAGCCCAAACGTCCGCACCCCACCAAAATGGTCATGGTTGTCTGCTTTATTTTTTTGCTCACGTTCCAGTCCCACCAGCAATGCTAGCGCCAACGCCACCCCAAATTCCTTAAGTAAATCGATATTCATAAAAGCATTATACCAGCTTTAAGCTAATAAGGCAACGAACCAGGCACGCCAATTAGACTTGATCATAGTAACTAAGACCAGGTAATTTTCCGCCATTGGCATGTCGATTGTCAAAGATAATCACAGATTCGGCACTTTTCAGGTGATTACTTTCTTCTTGTGAATTTAGTTGGCCTCTTAAATATTTTACAATTAAAGCAAAACTAAAGTACACAGCCTCACCACCATTTTGCTGTAGGCGACTATAAATACTATTAAATAGATCCACCATAGAAATAGACTTCTGTTGTTTTGTAAGCATTACCTTAAGGGCATTGCGATGTTCAGGTTCAACCATTAAAATAATTAATTCAATGAGCTCGCGCGCTGTTTCTGAACCTTTTAATTGTTTCCCGATCCAAATCTAATCCTCTATTTTATCAAAAAGACTGAACAATGTTTCATGAGTAGATTCTTCCATCCAAGTTGTTTCACCAGAAAAGATTCGAGATGTCCAAGATCCAAACTGTCCACACTGTTTAGAAATCCACATAAACTTAACATCCGGGTATCTGCTTTGAATTTTTAAGTAGTAGCGCTTACTTGCTTCTTTATCAATTGTAATTATTTTTGGCTGTGATTGTAGGTAATCGATTTACATTTAAACAGAATGAGCTAAACTGGTGTCCAAATAATAAACAGTATGAAATTTAAGATATTGTTAGAAAATATGGGGCTGAGTGACAAAGAGGCCAAAGTCTATTTGGTTTTATTGGAGTTAAACGACGCTACCAGCAGCGAGATCGCCAAGCGCGCCAATGTAAAACGGCCAACAACATACGTAATTTTGAATCAATTAAAAGAACGCGGCATTGTTAGTTATGTGAAGAAAAATAATGTGCAGTATTTTAGAGGCCTACACCCAAGCCTCTTATTAGAGGACCAATATAATCGCTACATGAAGCTAAAAGCCGTTCTTCCCGACCTTGTCGGTCTCCACGAAAAATATGCAGTTCAGCCTCAAATCACCCTTTACGAAGGCAGGGAAGGCTTAATGAGTATTTTGGAAGACACCTTAACAACCAGTACAGAGCTCTTATGTTGGGCAGATGTTCAGTTGGCATCCAAGTCGACTTTAGAAGACTACTATCCAATTTATAGCCAAAAAAAGGTGAAACGTAAATTACCATTACGAGGCATTTTTGCCTACGACCAAACATCATTACGTCTAAAGAAAAATGGTCAAAAAGATTTACGAGAAATTTATTTAATTCCCAAAGAAAAATTCCCATTTAAAAATGAGATTAATATCTATGATGATAAAGTGGCAATTGTGTCTCATGAAGATGAGGTGGGCGTAATTATTCAGAATCAAAATATTACCGACACGCAGCGCAGTATTTTTGAATTTGGGTTTGAATACGCAAAACTACTGGAAAAAAAGATTTTATCTGCCGCTGATCTAGCTTTTTTAGATGATGACAGCGAGTTTTTAGGTGAAGACTTAGGCCAATATTAGTATGGAGCACAAATATATTTTTTGGGATAACGACGGGACTTTGGTCGATACCGAGCCTCTATATTTTGATGCCACAACCCAGGCCTTAGCCTCAATTGGCGTGGAATTTACTCGGGAATTTTATTTAACCGAGGTGTTAGAACATGGGCGCTCACCATTTTTTGCCGCAGAGCAAAAGGGGATGAGCAAGGCAGAAGTTGTGGCACTTCGAGAACACCGTGATCGCATTTACGTATCGCTTTTAGCCCAAAAACCGGTTATAATTTTACCCGGAGTAAAAGAAATTTTGACCAAGCTCCACAATCGCTATCCTATGGCCATTGTTACCAGTAGTACCAGAAGTAATTTAGATCTAATGATGAATAGTAGCGGTTTAGGACACTATTTTGATTTTTTTGTAACATACGATGACATCAAAAAAGCCAAACCCGACCCCGAGCCATATTTATTGGCCGCCCAAAAAGCCAACCAGCCCCCCTCCGCCTGTTTAGTAATTGAAGATACCGAGCGTGGCGTGGTTTCAGCCAAAAAAGCGGGAATGACCTGCTATTTAATCCCTAACCAATACCAAGCGGCACAAACTCTAGCAGATAAAGTATTAGCCAGTTGTACAGATTTGGAGCAATTAATCAGTTTTTAATTATCACTACATATGCTACTGGAATTACCAACGATTGAAGATCAAAGGTTTCATCGCCGTTTAATCGCACTTGCACAAGATTTGTTTGCAATCATTGCGGCAAACACTCATGCCCGGCTAGGGGAAAACAGTTACCAGTTAAGAGGACTTTTTACAACCAACCAAGAATTTGATATCCGCATTAAAGTAGATGGCGTCAATTGCAAGATGGGGATTCAAATTATTAACGCCAACAGGGGGCAGCGATGCGCTTTTTTAGTTGAACACAATTTGGAGGATGACATTGCCAAGTATAAGTCAGATTTCGCTATGACGATGGATCAAGTAATTCACACGCTATTATTGATTTGTGAGAAGTTAATGCCAAAATCGGCAATTATTAGTGCATCTAGTACCTTTGCAGAACAGGCATTAGCTGTATTGCAAGATTAAACTTGAGTGACACATTCGCCTTTATGTGCCAAAATTAAACTACTCTAGATTTTAGCAAATAACATATGAATGGCTTAATTGATTGGTGGCAAACTCTCCCTATTAACATTAATCCCGTGGCCTTTAGCGTTGGCCCGGTGGATATCCGTTGGTACGGCTTGATGTACATTGTGGCTTTTGCCGTAGTATACGTTTTGGTTCAGTACCGCATTAAGCACGATGCCCTGCCTAATTTACCTAAGCCCGTTCGCCTTAAAGAGCTGGTTGAAAATATGTTCTTGTGGGGGTTGGCTGGCGTGCTCATTGGTGGCCGTTTAGGGTACGTTTTGTTTTATCAGTTTAGTCTTATTTTTAATGACCCTTTAGCCATTATTTGGCCTTTTGTAGATGGCAAATTTGTGGGCATTGCCGGCATGTCTTTTCATGGCGGTGTGATTGGTGTAGCGCTTGCTTTTCTCATTTTCTGCCGCAAAAACAAACTAAACCTGTTACGATTTGCCGAGTTATTTATTCCTGCCATTCCGCTGGGCTACATGTTTGGACGTCTTGGCAACTGGTTAAACGGCGAACTGTGGGGCCGCATCACCGATTCCGCCATCGGCCAATATTTTATCCGTTCCTCCGGTGAAGCGTTACGTCACCCGTCACAATTATACGAAGCCTTTGGCGAGGGGATTATCCTCTTCCTAATTTTATGGCCCCTCCGCACCCAAAAATGGTCCCCCGGCATTTTAAGTGGCATCTACCTAGCCGGCTACGGCCTCGTCCGTTTCATTATCGAATTTTTTAGAGAACCCGACGCCCACCTTGGTTTCATTTTCGCCCAACTTTCTATGGGGCAACTGCTGTCGGGGTCAATGGTTTTGGTGGGTGTGGGGTTGGTTATTTGGAAGCGGAAGAAATGAATCAAATCGAAAACAAGGCGAAAGTATTAGCCTTCCTCCGCCAAAATCCGCTTACAACAATCTCCACTATTTCTGCCATTAGCCAAAAACCGCAGTCTGCGCTGGTCGCCTTTTGTGAAACCGAAAATTTGGAACTCATTTTTGAAACTTATAATTTTACTAGAAAAAACAGCAACCTCAAAGCCAATGCTAATACCTCGTTTGTTATTGGGTGGGATCCTATCAAGCATATTAATGTTCAGTATGAAGGAGTTGCAAGCCCTATTCCTGCCGTTGATCTCCCTTATTACAAAGCAGTGTTCCTAACAAAGAACACACCTTGTACTGAGGAATATATTAATAATCCACTGGCACAACTATATAAAGTGTCACCTATTTGGTTGCGCTATAGCGATTACACACAAACGCCTGCTGAAGTATTTGAGATTGACTTTGACTAGCCCAGCTTCCGAATCTTCGCCACAAAAAATCCCTCAAACTCCTGAGTCGGAATCACCCTAAGCGCCATTTTAACCGTTGGATCAAGTTCCTTATCATTCCATTTGGTAATGCCGGGACGCACATTCGGCAGTTTTAGCTCAATCGGCTCCAGTTTAATTTGACCCTCAAATTTCTTAAGCATTTTGCTCACCACCATCTCGTTTTCTTCCGGCGCAAAGGTACAAGTGGAATAAACAATCAAGCCACCAGGCTTACAAGCATGAATCGCCGAATACAAAAGTTTATTCTGCTTAAAAACCATCTCTTTAATTTTATGGCGAGTCCAGTAGTGCAAAGTTTTGGGCTGCAACAAACTAAACTGCCCCTCCGACGAACACGGCGCATCAATTAACACCCGGTCAAACTGCTCGGCATACTGCTTGCCAAAAACCTCTCCCGGCAAATTATGAATTTTAACAAAGTCGCCACCCACCTGCATTGCTACATTAGCCTCCAGCCTTTTGTAGCGAGGATAATTTTTGTCATTGGCGGTCAGTTTGCCTTTTGCCTGCATCATTGCGGCCATTTGTGTGGTTTTGCTGCCCGGCGCCGCTGTTAAGTCTAGGATCGATTCGCCCGGCTGCGGGTTTAAAATAAGCGGCGGAATCATACTCGATAAATTTTGCAGATAAATTTTTCCCTCTTTATAAATATCCCACTCAGTCGCCTCTCTGGATGTAGTTTTAGGCAGCACAAAGGCAAACTCCAACAGATTATGACGCACAAATGGAATTCCATGCTGCTGCAGCCACTTTTGCACCGTTGGCGCATCAGTCTTTAGTGTGTTCACCCTTAGCGTTGTGTTTCGCTCCTTGCTAAAACTGCTTAACGTCATAATGAGATCGGTCGGCTGAAGAATAAGCTTTAACCGCTCCTTAAAAAGCTCCGGTAGCTCGGTTGTTTTACTTGTTAATTTTTTACGCTTTGCCATTTTAAAAGGAGTATATTTATGGAAAGTTTAAGGGGATTTAAGTCGGAAAGCAACCACTCTTTACAAAAGTAATTTTGTACGTATAATTAGTTAGATTTAATCTGAAACTATGGGACGTTTTGAGCCAATAGCGTGCCCAACAGGGTTTAGCACCACTAGAGCTCTTCGTGTTTTAAGAGGCGTTGCCCCCAACATAATTATTCAGGGTGGTGACACACTCCATGACATTGCAGATCAAATAGTTGCCCAGGTGGCAGAAGCGTTTCCCCGCGACTTACCCGTTGTACTGGATTATATTGCCGCCCACGCCAATGGTATAGATCCTAAAATGGCTGCAGTTATCATTGAGGCCACAAAAAGGCGATTAGCCTTGTGTGAATTATTAAGGTCTCATCCGGGGGGAGCACTTGAGTTTGAAGATGCCGATTTACATTTCGGCAACGTGAAAGGTGCCTGTTTGCCTCTAATCGGATTACAGTATTCCAATTTAGCCGAAGCTAATTTTACTGGAGCTAATTTAAGCGGAGGACAATTTCAGGGAGCCGAAGCACCAGGTGCAACTTTTGAAAAAGCTGATTTAAGCGCCGCCGACTTAACAGCAGTAGATTTTCATCGAGCTAATTTTACAGATACCAACTTAAGTAGAGCAAATTTATATATGGCAGAATTTACCAGTGCCATATTTAATAATACAGATTTGTCCCATGTGAACGCAACAGACACCAATTTTTTTAGAGCAGATTTAAGAGGAACAAACTTATACATGGCAAACTTAACCAGAGCTATATTATACGAAGCTAATCTCACAGGAGTTAACTTAAGCGAAACAGACTTAACCCGAGCAAGTTTAAGAGAGGCTACACTCAATAGCGCCAATTTACGCTTTGCAGTTTTACTGGGAACAAGTCTAATAGAAGCGAGTCTGATTGGGACAGATTTAACCTGTGCACATCTAATGAATGCCAATTTAAATGGAGCAGACCTAACCGGAGCCAATTTAACCGATGCCAATTTAAGTGGTGCCAATTTAAGTGGAGCTAATTTAAGCGGCGCCAACCTAACCGGCGCAATTTTTTTGGACGCCGACATAAGAAGCGCAATTTTAACTGACGCAATTTTAGACGGTGCCACCTTTGCCGGTGCGGATTTTACTGGTGGGATTTTATAAAGTGTTGAATCTACCCCCGTCCCACAATCACCCCGCCCCCCAAACAAACATCCCCCTCATACAAAACAATTTGTTGCCCCAGCGTAACGGCCCTTTGCGGCTGATCAAACTCAAAATGCCATTGGTCATCGGCCACTTTTACCAATGTTATCACCTCGTCCGCCTGCCGATAACGAATTTTGGCTGTGCCTTTCCAGCCCGCCGCCTTCGGCTCTTCTAAAATCCAATGAAAGTCAGTCGCCACCAGCTTTTGGTGAAACAAGGCTGGATGATTAAACCCTCGACCAACAATTACCAGATTTTTTGTCACATCTTTATCCACCACAAACAGGGGCTCGCCCGGGCCACCAATGCTTATGCCCTTTCGTTGGCCAATGGTGTAGTACATTGTGCCGTTATGCTCACCTAAAACATTTCCGTCTGTATCAATAATCTGCCCCTTTTGCGCCGGCAAAAATTGCGATAAAAAGTCATTAAATTTACGCTCACCTATAAAGCAAATACCCGTGCTGTCTTTTTTATCATGTACCTTAAGGTTTTGCTTTTTGGCTAGGGTGCGCACTTCATCCTTGGGTAAATCCCCAATTGGGAAAAGCGTTTTACTCAAAGCCTCCTGATTTAACAAACACAAAAAGTAGGATTGATCTTTGTTGGCATCCACACCTTTCAGCAGCTGAAAGGTGCCATCTTGTGTTTCCCTTATACGTGCGTAATGCCCGGTCGCAATTTTTTCCGCCCCACTGGCAATTGCCTTTTTAAGGAAAAACTTAAACTTAATTTCCTTATTGCACAAAATGTCCGGATTAGGTGTATAGCCTTTTTTAAAGGCATCCAAAAACAGTTCGAATACATGATCCCAATACTCATTTTCAAAATTGAACGTATAGTAGGGAACATCAAGTTGATTACAAATTTGGCGTACGTCTTCAAAGTCTTCCTCGGCCGAACAAAATTTTTCGTCAGCATCTTGCCAGTTTTTCATAAAAACCCCAGTCACATCGTGACCTTGTTCCTTTAGCAGCAGCGCACTAACGGCAGAATCCACACCTCCCGACATACCGACAATAATTTTCATTTTAAGTAATTTAGCCTATCTCCGCCCTCTTCGCCCGCCTCTATCATCTCGACGACGACCGCCACTGTTACCTTGTCCCTTATTCCTTGCCTTACTTCGGCCATCTTTTTTAACCGGTGGCAAAGTGTGTCCACTTGGCGACTTAATTGGCAAAATCATTTTAATTAGTTCTTGAATCTTCACAATATCATCATTTTGATCCGGTTCCGCAAACGAAACCGCTTTACCTGATCGCCCCGCCCGCCCGGTTCTTCCAATTCTGTGAGTGTAATCATCTGTTTGTGACGGCAAATCAAAGTTGATCACCAACTCAATATTATCTACATCTATACCTCTGGCCGCAATATCGGTTGCAACCAAAATACGGTAAAGTCCACGCTCAAACCCCTTAAGGGCCTGTTGTCTTTGTGACTGTGATCGATTTGAATGTAATTCATCAGCCGAATGTCCTTTTGTTCTAATAGCGGCAGCAATTTTTTTCGCACCATGCTTTGTCCGTGAAAATACTAAAATTGCTCCTTTGTACTCATTTAAAAGCTTACCCAACAGCGATAACTTATCTTTTTTCTCAACAATAAAAATTTCTTGATCAATAGTGTCGGCCGTTGTTCCTGGCCTTGCCACCTCAATACGTAGTGGTTTTTTCATATACTTTTGCGCAATCTTCGTAATTTCATCCGGCATAGTCGCCGAAAACAACATTGTTTGGCGATCCGCAGGTACGTAAGCCAAAATTCGATTTAGCTGAGGCGCAAACCCCATATCCAACATCCGATCCGCCTCATCCAAAACCAACATTCCCACATTAGCAAGCGATATGTTTTTTTGTTCAACGTGATCCAATAATCGTCCCGGTGTTGCCACAATAATATGTGGTTTTTGAGCCAATTGTCGTACCTGTGGCCGCGCATTTATGCCACCAATTACTAGCGCTGTTCGCAACCCTTTGGCACCTGCAATTCCTCGTAAAGTTTCTTCTACCTGTACGGCTAGTTCACGTGTTGGCAACAGGATTAGCCCCATTTTTTTAGTTGCCCCCAACGACTGAATCATTGGAATCGAAAAAGCCAAAGTTTTACCGGAACCAGTCTGCGCAATCCCCACAACATCTTCGCCTGCAGTAGCAACCGGAATCGCTTTAAGTTGAATTGGTGTTGGTTCCACAAAACCCATCTCGGTAAGTCGCGACAACAAAGCCGGGACAATACCCAAATTATGAAAAGTCTCTTTCTGATTTAAATTTTTTGACATATGACCTGCATTATCACACGTAATTTTTAGTTTGTCAAACCTTGTGGCACCAGTATTGACAAAAGCCCAACATAACGCAAGAATGCAGGTGTTTAAAAACATATTATGCGCCCAAATTCGCCAGGAAAATTTGACTACGATGACCTTAAGACGCAATTAACAAATATATTAGCCTTGTCGGTGGAGAATCTAGAACAATTCGACCGCAAAATTACAGGCATTATCAATGCAACTAGAGGTAATGCAAAAACGATTCTGTCCGGACCTGATTACGCATGGGAAATCTCCTATATTCATAATGATGATCAAAATCCCATGGTTCTTATTAAGGGGGGTAAAACAGGTAATAGCAGTAGTAGCAGGTCTATTCAGGTCGGCTTTAAAAATTGTCGAAAAATGACAGATGAGGGGATTGCTTTATATCAGAGTGGAAAATTTGTGCCTTACTCACACTATATTGAGACACGCGAACTTTTGGTCAGCGTGATTCATTCTCGTCAACAATTTGCTAGGCAATTTTAATCTTCCACGGCATACTAAGGTCGAAATCTAAAACAAAATCATGAAACAATATTTAAGTCTTGTTGAAGAGGTTTTAGCTAACGGCACCAAAAAAGAGGATCGCACCGGCACCGGCACCATTTCCATTTTTGGCATGCAGCGTAAATATGACCTACGTGACGGCTTTCCGCTTCTTACCACAAAAAAAGTATTATTTACCGGTATTTTGCGTGAATTATTATGGTTTTTAAAAGGATCAACCAATATTAACGACGATCTCACCCAGCACACCCCCATTTGGGATGCCTGGGCCGACGAAAACGGCGAACTTGGACCCATTTACGGTTACCAATGGCGTAATTGGGACGGCAAGGGGATTGATCAAATTCAAAACGCCATTGACATGATCAAAACCAATCCCGACTCGCGCCGCATTATTGTAAATGCCTGGAACGTCGCCGATGTTCCCCGCATGGCGCTTCCACCCTGCCATCTCTTATTTCAATTCTATGTTGTTGATGGCCGTCTCGATTGCCAACTATATCAACGTAGCGCCGACATTGCGTTAGGTGTACCCTTTAATATCGCCAGTTACGCCGCCTTAATGCACATGGTGGCCCAAGAGTGCAACTTGCAACCCGGCATTTTCACCCACACACTGGGCGACGCTCATATTTACCTAAACCATGTCGAAGGCTTGCAAGAACAGCTAACTCGCACCCCCAAAGCCCTACCGCAACTAAAACTAGCCAACAAACCATTTTGGGACCTAGCTTTTGAAGATTTTGAAATTACCGACTACGAACACGACCCTTTTATAAAATTTAAAGTTGCCGTTTAATTATGAATAATCTCCCCGAATTCGGCCTGATTGTTGCTTGCGACCAAAACCGCGGCATTGGTATTAATAATCAATTACCTTGGCACTTGCCCGGTGATTTAAAGTATTTTGCCAAAGTAACAACCCAAACCGCCGACCCAACCCGCCAAAATGCCGTAATTATGGGACGCAAAACTTGGGAATCAATTCCCGAAGCCCATCGTCCGCTTAAAGGTCGCCTAAACATTGTGCTTACCACTCATCCCAACTACCCTTTGCCGCAAGAAGTCTTCATGGCGAACTCCCTAGACCAAGCCCTCCAAATTGCCGCCGATCATAACTCCGAAACGGTGTTTAACATTGGCGGCAGCCAAATTTTTGCCCTCGGCATGAACCACCCCAACTTTAAATTCGCCCACATCACCGAAATTGATGACACCTTTAACTGCGACACCTTTTTACCAATTCTACCGCTTGGTTTCACCAAAACAGAAATCCACAATCCTGTTAACGAAAATGAACTCACTTATACATTTACAAAATATGAGCGACACTAACACCGTCTTTACCGGCCAGTAACTTTTGTAGGTTTTCTCCCGAACCAAAAACAAACTTTAACACCTTTGTAAATTTACGTTTTTTGGGGGATTTAACTTGTCTGACAGTAGTAATAATTTGATTTGAAGGTAAAGCCATGTGTGGGCTTTTCATAAATGCTCGAATTTCCTGTTCCACTTTCTTTAATGTTAGCTCGGGAGAAAGCTTACAGTAACCCTTATCATTAAATTTGTGCATCAGCATATCAATAACAAGGTCGTGCATTTCCGCCTTTTCAAAGATTATCAAAATAGATTGGGCCATTATTCGAAAATTTTCTCTATTTTCATTTTCTTCATCACTTACAATTACTTCTGTTTCTTCATGGGCACACCTAACAATTTCATATATATCTACAGGTGTATATTCCTCTTCAGGTAATTCCCGACGTCTTGCTCCCGTTAATGGTGCTCCCCCCAACTCTGTACACGCAGCATCTAAGCCTGGTGCAATCAGTCCAAATGGATTAGGTGGATTTTTCACAAATTTATTATAAATTTTATCGCCATGTTATTATACCGATCAAAAACTGTTGTCAACTAACTATTTAAGGGTAGATTTAATTACAGTTATTTAAAATCACATCAATGAAAAAAATCATCATCAGTCTTATCATTACAATAATGCTTGCGGGATGCAGTACTACGCCACCAACAAAAGCCGTTTCCGCCACCGAAGCCACCCAACTTGCCGTCGACTACTTGTCTGCCCAGCCTCTACAAAAAGATCACTATTTACTTGAACTGCCGCATTTTGACAGCGAAGACGACCAGTTTTATCGCATAAAATTTGAACGCACAGAGCCCAGCAATCCCTCCTTTGGTATTGTCAAAATAGATAAAAAAACCAGGCAAGCAACGTGGGAACCACAAGCCCCTACAAACTAACTTGTAGGAACCTCGTCTAACCAAACTTTTTCCTCAAAACCAAAGCGCATTTTGCGTTCAGTTTGTTCTTCTATGTCAGCTTTATGTCCCAACACTACTAGCATAATCGGGTAGTATTCTTTAGGGATTTTAAAGGTTTCTACACAACCATTATAATCAAAACCTTCTAATGAGCCACTATCCACCCCAAAATTTTGAGCAGCTAACATCAAATTCATACCGGCTAAATTACAGCTACGGGTTGCCCATAAGATTTTTTGATCTTCGGTCATGCCTGCAAAATTACTTTTAAGTCTTTCCGTTGTTTGCGTTACGGCTTCTTGTGGCATATAGCCCTTTGCTGGCCAGTCTGCAAAAACACGATCGATGTATTCGGCAGACGGGTCTTTGTACCCCAAAATCATCACAGCAACACTAGCATCGGTTACTTGGGATTGATCATACGCCAACGCTCGTAATTTTTGTTTGTTGGCCGGGTCTCGCAATACCAAAAACTGCCAAGGTTGCATGTTGTAACTAGATGGCGCCATCATTGCCTGTTCAATAATTTTACGAACAGTATCCTCATCTACTTGCCGTTCCGGATCAAAATAGCGTACCGATTTTCGACTTTCATTTAGTTCAATATATTCCATATATATTTTTAAAATTTAGCAAAATTTACCATACCTGATTTTTGATAAATAGAAAAATCTATTGTGACAATAAAACCAAGCTGCTATAAATTTACAGCTGGTATGTGCCGGGGTAGCTCAGTGGTAGAGCAATGGATTGAAAATCCATGTGTCGAGAGTTCAATTCTCTCTCCCGGCACCACTAAGCAAGGTTATTTTTGATTATTACTTTGTATTTGTAATACTACCTTCTACAAGTTTAATGGTATTATTCATTCTCTCACGTACTATTTGTGGATCACAAATTTCTACCTCAGATACCTTATTTTCAAAATAAGCATGCTGTGATTTATGGTACAACCATAAAAAGAAATCGTAATTTTCACCTAGTTCCCTAATTTCAGATTCAGGTAGCCTACTCAGGTTTTCTGCGTAGAAATACAATAATTTGTCTACTGTATTTTTCGGCATTCTTTCAACAAATCCTTCAGGGGAATCATAATGTCTAATCGTTTTTGTAATATCAGCTGCCACTTGCATTTGAACCATACGCAGAGGACCATATTTAAATGACCCCAAACGTTTTGATGGATCATAACTCATTACGCCTTCATCTAAGTCAAAATGCTGCAAGACTTGACCCCCATATTGTTGACAACCATTATCTCGACTGATCTGTTTAAATTGTCTTACCCTAGACCGTACTTGATCCTGAATATTTTTGCCCTTTGCTTTAACTTCTTGTACTAAGTCCTTTTGAAATAATTTCACTAATTTTCCGCTTTTATCACCCATAATTAAGTTAGCATCATAGCTACGTGATGGTCTAGGATTATGTGGATTATTTTGATAGTTAACAATACTATCTGTACCTAGTAATTTAAAGTCCGTTTCAAATACAACGCGTTTATACCGATCATTAATATGGTCAGCAATTACTCTTATTTTTGCATCATCATCATCACTAATAATTATTAAGTCCATTTGAGAGTCTGGACCACATTCTAGACGACCACCGCTACCAAATTCTAAAATACCAAAATTTTCTTCTCCCAATAAGTCTAGATCATGTGGATCAAAAAAGTCACGAAAATTTTCCCTACGCTCTTCATTTTTTGCCTTTGTTATATAAGCATATTGACCAAGTAACCCAGCATTAATACTTACTGTATCTACCTGATACAGTTGGGTACATCCTCTTTTGAGTTGTGTATATTCTCCAGAATGAATCATAGCTATTTTTAAACAAATAAACCATAGTACATTCTGGAGAAAAGTCAAGCAGTATCTACTGACATTCTACAAAAATTCGACATAGCAAGTAGGATTTTGGTTTTGCGGTAGCCAAATAAAGAACTTGAAAGAAAATTCAAAAAAAGTGGAAAAAGGGTTAAAATGACAATGATAACAAC
>Ga0100377_1001474_pt1 | contig 20212 bp, 13 predicted proteins | sample CryGeymeta201501_FD_83664 | JGI IMG/M metagenome (GOLD analysis project Ga0100377, IMG submission 83664) | Groundwater microbial communities from Crystal Geyser aquifers in Utah, USA - Crystal Geyser metaG 2015-01 | ecosystem: Environmental > Aquatic > Deep subsurface > Groundwater | place: USA...
CTGCAACCAGAGTGAACCACTTTCAGCGAAGGCCGATGAACACGGCCTTCGCTGAAAGTCAGAACGAGCCCGTGGAGTCGACCTCAACCCAGATGTCAAATGGCGAAACCCAAGCTAAGGGCTTGTGGAAAAACAAGTGGGGGTCCAGGGGGCGCTGCCCCCTGGCCGCCGGAGGCACGCCATATATGCCTTTCAAAGGGTCTTATGTGCCTCCGGCGGCCGGGGGCGAGCCGCCCCCGGACCCCCATTTCCAGAACTCGATAGCCCTGGTTGGCGCTCCTGGGACTGTTGCCTTTGCGGGAGACGGCGTGCGACTCTTGAGCACGCCAGCGTGTCCTGCACCGCTTCGAGGGGCGACCCTCGATCGTCGTCGCCAGGGGCCAGGGATGCACCTTGATCGGCCCGGCTGACAACCTCCGCCACGACGGTGTCCTCTGCGTATGGGGAGAGTCATGAGCAACGCTCGCCGCAAGAAGGTTCCGATCCACATCCCGATCCTGGTGGTCGGGGTCTTCCTGCTCTTGTTCGGCGGGCTCGGCTTCGCCATGTGCTCGGACGTGCTCTGGTACACGGAGCAGGGCGAGCGGATGGATCAGGTCGTGGAGCGGGATTACGGGGGGCTGCGTCGCGACCTCGGCTTCCGGCACACGGCCATCGCGGACGACGAGGCGAAGCTCGAGGGGACCATCGACGGCTTCGAGGTGACGGTGCAGCTGCACGAGAGCGGGCGGTATCGGGGGGAGCGGCTGCGGCGTGAGGTGACGTTGCGGCTGGAGTCCCCGCTGGAGGTGCCCGCTGGCGGCGAGGTCCAGATCATCGGGATCGAGGTCGACCCGGCGTCGGTGGTGGCGAGCGTGGATGACAAGACGGTGGTCAAGGCGGGCGGGGAGGCGCTGGCCCAACGGCTGAGCCCGGCGCTCAAGGAGCAGCTCGGGCGGCTGCTGATCCGCTTCCCGGGGACGTTGAGCCTCCAGCGCGACCAGCTGGTGTGGACGTCCACCTGGACCGACTTCAAGGAGCCTCTGGACGGCCTCGTGCGGGCGCTTCCGGAGCTGGCGCGTGCGCTGTCCGCGCCGTAGCAGGGCTCAGCGGTTGCGCTCGACGGAGGGCGGCAGGCTCACGCTGGACAGGTCCAGCGGGACCTCGACGGTGACGAGGTCGACGAAGGTGAGCGGCTCGTCGCGGTAGCCCTCGTTGAGCATGCTGGCGGTCTCGCGGCGCGTGCCGGCGTTGGCGGCGGCGCCGGGGGGCGCGGTGAGGTCGCGGCCGTCCAGCCAGCGCGCCTCGACGGGCCGTCCGCTGACCTGGAGCTCGGCCGCCGAGCCCACCTGGAGCCGCGTCCACGGCTCGTGCTCGTAGCTCTCGAGCTTCAGGCCCCGGAGCTGAAGGCGGGCGCCGGCGCCGAGCCGGACGGCCTCGACGGTCGGGGTGCCGTAGAGCTGGAGCATGGTCACGCCGTCGGCCTCGAAGAGGGTGTAGCCGGCCACCCGGGTCGCCTCGACGAGCGGGTTCTCGACGGTTCCGGAGACGACGAACCAGCGCGGGGCGGCCGACGGGTTCTCGAGGTCCAGGTTGAGCGTCCAGAAGATGCGCTGGCCTCGCCGGTCCATCTCGACCTGGCGAACGGTGGCACGGACGCGGGGCTCATCGCGGGGGGTGGGGGTCATGGGCTCTGCTCGCTCCCGGGGCCACGCGTCGGGCGCGACCCTCGTCTTCGACCGTGGGCGCTCCGGCTCCGGGGCGACCTGATCGGTGAGGCGGCTGACGCAACAGCCGGTGGTGTCGACCAGGGCCATCAGGAGGGCCAGCCCGAGCGCACGGCGGAGCCAGCCTGATCGTTCCCGCACGGGCTCAGCCATTGGCCAGGTCGGCGACCGCCTGGGCGTCCAGCGTTCGCCCCGCGCGGGCGACGAAGCCGCCCTTGCGGCTGACGTTGTCGATCGGCGAGGTGTACTCGGGCTCGTTGAGGATCTCGGCGACGGTGACGCGGTCCTTGAGCTTGACTCCGTCGATGTTGAGCACGGACATGTCCTCGCCCTGCTGCTCGTACTGGCGCATCCTTCGCTTGTCGTTGTCGTCGCGCCTGCGGTTGTAGTCGCCGGCCATGACGCGCAGCATCTCGTCCTCGGTGACGTTGTCGACGCCGAACCCGCGCCAGCGCTGCTTCTTGTCGGGGCCGCGGCCCATGTAGAAGCAGTTCTCGCCCTGGTAGGCGCCGCCGGGGTGCTTGAGAAGGTACTTCGGGTGGTTGTAGACGTAGTACCACTCGCCTTCCTTGGCGGGACGTTCGTTCTCGGTGCCCGCGTTGCCGGTCCTGGCGGCGTCGGTCTGCTGGAGGTAGGTGCGCAGGGGGTTGTTCGAGGAGATGCGGCCCTCGATCAGCATCCGGCTCTGCACGGGCTTGTCGGTCGCTCCGAAGGCATCGTCGAACTTCTTCGCGCCGACGGTCTTGAGGATGGTCTTGTACTCGATCGCGACGATGGCCGAGAGGCACTCGCAGATGGTGAGCCCGCGGAAGAACGCCTCGACGCCCGCCGCGGCGCTCTTGCCGGGCAGCAGCGCGAACTTGTACGAGCCCTCCTTGGCGAAGTGGCTGGACGGTGCCATGCCGCTGCGCCACTCCTCCTTGAACTTCTGCGGGTAGTTGGCCTCGTAGGTGTGGGCGTACCAGATGCCGGTCGAGTCCGAGACGCGGCCCTCGTTGAGGGCGTTCATCTCCTCCACGTTGCTCCGGCCCATCTGCTGCGCGACGGCGTCGGCCGACACGCCGCCCTGGCCTTGCTGACCTTGCTGGCCGCCCTGACCCTGCTGACCCTGCTGACCTTGCTGACCCTGCTGACCCTGCTGACCCTGCTGACCTTGCTGACCCTGCTGGCCTTGCTGGCCTTGCTGGCCTTGCTGGCCTTGCTGACCCTGCTGACCCTGCTGACCCTGCTGACCCTGCTGACCCTGCTGACCTTGCTGACCCTGCTGGCCTTGCTGGCCTTGCTGGCCTTGCTGGCCCTGTTGACCTTGCTGGCCCTGTTGACCGTTCGGCGAGTCGTTCTGGGCGCCGTTCTGGGCGCCTTCGCCGAGGGCGGTGCGGAGGGCGTTGACGCGAGCCGTCATGCGGTTGCGCGCCCGTCCGGCGGTGTCGTAGCCACCGGCGATCGCCTGGCGGATGGAGGTGCCGTCGGCGGCGTCGAGGGTGTTCTTGGCGTCGACGATGTCCTCGCGGCCCTCGGTCGCGGCCTCGAGCACGTCGCCGTCGACGGTCTGCTGGTGGCTGCTGGCGAGGGTGCGGGCCTCGGCGAGCTGGGTGTCGAGGAAGCCGCTGGCGGTGTCGAGGGTGCCGTGGGCGCCCTGGCGGGCACGCTCCATCTCGGGAGCGACGGTCTCGGGGGTGGCCTCCTCGGGGAACTCCTGGTTGTTGTTGATCGCGGTGGCGATCTGGTCGTTGCGGGCGGCGGTGGCGGCGTGGATGGATGCCCAGCCCTGCATCTCGGTCATCGCGGCCTGGATCTCCTGCTCGAGCTGCTGGCGGCGCTGGCGGGCGGTGTTGAGCTGGTTCTGTTGCTCGGCGCGGGTCGTGGCGGCCTCGGTGGCGAGCTGGTTGGCCTGGTTCTGGGCTTGCTGGCCCTGCTGGATCCACTGGTTCGCTTGCTGGTTGACCTCGCCCTGGGCGCCACGGCCGCGGTTGATCGCCTGCTGGCTCTCGTCGATGCGGCCACCGCCCTTCTGGGCATGGCCGTTGGCGCCGTTGAGCTGGGCGTTCGGATCGCCCATCGACAGGGCGCGGTTGGCCTGGTCGAGGCTGCGGGCGAACCGTCCGGGCATCAGGAAGCGTGGCCAGACGTTGACGACGCCGACGAAGCGCCGGAGCTGGGTCATCCCGCCGCCGGCCTGGCCGCTTTGGTTGGTGGCCTGGCCCTGCTTGGTGCGGACCTCCGACTGCTGGGTCCTGGCCTGGTTGACGGTGCTCTGCTTCTGCTCGAGCTGGCTGTTGGCCGCCTGCATCTGCTGCTGCATGTTCTGGCCAGACTGCTGGGCCTGCACGCCGAGCTGCAGCTTCTGTTGGGCGTCGACCTCGACGGACTGGATCTGCGGGAGCTGCCCGGCGAGCTGCTGCTCGGTCTGCATGAGCTGCTCGACCTCAGCCTGCTTCTGGCCGAGGCCGTTGAGCTGATGGGGTGGGGTCGGCAGCGCCTCGACGCGGTTGCCGGACTCCGAGATGAACTGGGCGGCGTGGTAGATCCCGACGCCCGCACCGACCAGCGTCGCGACCGGCGCCAGCGTCGGCGCAACCCCGGAGGCCAGCGCGCCGAGCGCCGGCGCGCCCATGGCCCAGCGGGCGTGGCAGTTCTGGGCGTCGATCATCTTCTTCTGGGCGTCTGACCAGCCCTGGACGCGCACGGCGTTCGCGCCGGTCGCGGCCTGCGGCGTGCGGCCGAACAGGGCGCGCACACCCCGCTCCAGCCCGTCACCCGCGACGTTGCCGCCGGGGTTCGCGGTGCCGGCTGCCGGGGCCCATCCCGGCGACGTCGCCGTGGAGCCGGGGATGTTCGGGCGGGTCTGCTGCGGGTTCTGGAGGCTGGGGTGGTTGTTCGCCAGCCGTTCACCGACGTGCCCCACCACACCCGCCACGCCGCCGGTCATCTCGCTCCGAAGGTCGGCCAGCGCCGCGTCGATCTGGCGGGCGTCGCCGTCCATGGTCAGCACGCTGACCGTGCGGCAGGCTGCGGCGAGCAGGGTGAACCCGGTCTGGGCCAGCGTCAGCACCGCGTTCACCGCGCCGAGCGTCACGGCGATGCCCTCCAGGATCGGCACCGCAGGCGTCAACGGCGGGATCAGGCAGATCAACCCCGCGATCCCGCACACACCGCCCACGACGTTCACGATGTTGCCGAGGATGCCGAGGGTGTCGCCCACCACGCGGAACACATCGGCCAGCGCGCCCCAGGGGTCGTCGTCCCAGCGCTCTCCGTCGAAGATCCCCGCCGCACGCGAGGCGTAGCCCGCATAATCGAACGTCCAGAGCCCGTACGCGCTCCCGAGGCCACCGATGATCGCCCCGATGAACGGCAGGCCGTTGAGCACGGCCTTCTCGAGGAACTTCGCCCCCAGCACCACGCCGACGCCGCCGAGCCCCTGCAGCAGCCCCGAGCCGCCGCCGCCCAGGATCGTCTGCCCGACCGCGGCCCAACGCTCCGCCGACCCCGACCCGCCGTACTTGGCGAAGTCGCCCGTCCCCGCCCCAAGCGGGTTCGCCAGCCACGCCTCGTGCAGCTCCCACTCGCCGACGACCTCACCACCACCGCCGCTCGCGCCGGGACCGCCGTTCGGCGCCCCGTTCGGATCGGCCACGGGGTTCTGGTTCGGACCGAGGTTCGGGGCGGCGTTCTGGTTCCCGCCGGAGCTCCCGTTGGGCGCTGCGTTCTGGTTGCCGTTCGGCGCGGCGTTCTGATTCCCGTTGGGTTCAGCGTTCTGGTTGCCGTTCGGCGCGGCGTTCTGGTTGCCGTTGGGCGCCGTATTCTGATTCCCGTTCGGGGCAGCGTTCTGGTTGCCGTTGGGCGCCGCGTTCTGGTTGCCGTTGGGCGCCGCGTTCTGGTTGCCGTTGGGCGCCGCGTTCTGGTTGCCGTTCGGCGCGGCGTTCTGGTTGCCGTTGGGCGCCGCGTTCTGGTTGCCGTTCGGCGCGGCGTTCTGATTGCCGTTGGGCGCGGCGTTCTGATTGCCGTTGGGCGCGGCGTTCTGATTGCCGTTGGGCGCGGCGTTCTGGTTGCCGTTGGGCGCCGCGTTCTGAGTCCCGTTTGGGGCCGTATTCTGGTTCCCGTTCGGGGCCGCGTTCTGGTTCCCGTTCGGCGCCGCGTTCTGAGTCCCGTTGGGACTCCCGTTGGTCTGGGGCAACGGTTGGCCTTCGCTGTAGTCCTGCTGGATCTTGATGAGGGCTGCCTTGACCTCCTCCCCCATGGAGCCGTTGAGGGCGGCGAGGATGGCCTGCTGATCACGGCCGCGAATGAGCTGGAGGGCGGCCTGAACGGCGGCCTCTCCGGTCGGGCGGCTCTCGTTGCCGTTGGAAGCGTTGGGGGCGGCGTTGGCCTGGTTCAGCGCAGTTCCGGTTTGCATGGCCTCACCTCGGGATACGGTAGCGGGTATGGAATTCCTGCACGGCCTGCTCGAACCCCTCGAGGCTCCAACGGGTGCGAACTTGATCGATGATGAGCTGTGGGAGCGCGCCCCCGTCGGGGCCGAGAAGATCGGTCAGGCTGACCCGGGCCCGCAGCAGGGTGCCGTAGGCCTCCGGGCGCTGACCGTTGAGCTCGTATGCGTGGGCGAGGGCCGCCGCCACGAGGACGTAGAGGATGGGGTTGGACAGGCGCACGGTGTCGCGGCGCGCTTGATCCAGGACCTGGATCGCCTCGGCGCTCGAGCCGACCTGGGTCAGCTGCTGGCCATAGAGCAGCCGCATCGTGACGCCGACCTGCACGTGGCCTGCCTGGTCGGCCTCGGCGAGCAGGGCAAGAAAGCGGGCGCGGGCGGACGACCAGGCGTCGCCGCCCCGACGCATCGCCAGCAGCGCGGATTGCATCGCGAAGCCGAGCCGATCCCGCGCCCCGATCTCCCCGGCCGCCCCTCCGAGGAAGGTGTCGATCTGTGCGCGCGCGTCGTCAAAGCGCCCCATCGACTGCAGCACCTCGACGGCGTGCCCGAGCGCGGCCATCTCACCGGCGCGATCGCTCGCCGCCGCCGACGCCGCCCCGGTCTTTGTCCAGAGCGCCACGACCTCCTGCAGGGGCGCCCGGCCGACGAGCGCGTGCTCGGCGTGCAGGCGCGCCACCTCGGCGCGCAGCGGAGCGTCGACGCCCGCCGCGTCCTGGTCCAATCGGTCGATCTCCTGCCGCGCGCCGGCCGCGTCCCCACGAAGGTGGAGCAGCCGGATCAGCGACATGCGCAGCCTGACGCGCTCGACTGGCTCCAGCGACCTCGCCTCGAGCGCCGAGTGCATCAGCTGCTCAGCGCGCACGAAGTCGCCGACACCCAGGGATTGTGCGATCTGCCGTGGCAGCGCAACAGCCTCAGAGGTCATGCCTGGGATACTCTCTGCAGGGCGACGTGTCCCCGGTCTCTACGAGCAACGGATCGCGTGTTCGAAGTGGTGTGCGGACCACCTTCTCAACGAATGTTGCCTCACAGTCTAGGCCCATCCCCTCCCCCTCGCAAGCCCTCCCGAACAACATCTCCACAATATTCACCAGCGATACGTCGCAACGCCGCTGGACAGCCCGGCGGGCAGCGGCTACCATCCCGGCTGTCACCCCTCCATCCGGCCCGACGCCGGAGGTCTGCCGAGGCACCATGGATCCCGCTGGCTCCGCCATCGCGACCGTCGTCTGCGCGGTCGTCGCCATCGCCGCCGCCGCCGCCGCCATGTTCGGCGCGCTGCTCCACGCCGTCGTCCTGCGACCGCGGCGAGAGCGGGGAGCGCGCGAGGAGGCCCGACGCTGGCTGGCCGGATGGTCGGCCTCGCGAGGGTGGAGCCCCGGCCCCGACGGCGCACACGGCAACTGGCGAGGGCGCCGCGCCGAGCTGGCGCTGATCGCCAACGTCCGCCGCTCCCGGCCCCATCGCTTCCTCGTCGCGCGCACATGGCTGAACGGCGACGCCGCGCGCCACCTCAGCCTCGCCCCCCACGACGTGCTCCCGCGCTCGAGCATCGAGCTGCGGCTCGAGCTCACCGGCGCCCTGCCGCCGCCGCGGGTCCGATGCGACCCCGGCCTGCTCGGCCGCGCGGGCCTCGGCCTCGAGGTCGCGAACGGCCACGAAGCCGACGCCGCGGCCGTCCACGGCGCGTCGGCAGACCTCGAGCGCGCCCACGCCGCCCTGCAGCCGCACGGCCTCGTGGTCTTCGCTGGCCGCGTGCGCTGGGAGCAGCCCGGCTTCGCGCTCGACGCGCTTCACCTCGACGCCGTCCTCGAGGCCCAAGCCGGCGCGTGCGACGCCCTCGAGCAGGCGCTCGACGCCCACCCGCGATGAACGACCCTCATCACCAGCGACCCCACGCCCCAAGGAGCCCCCACCCACCGAGGCCCCCATGCGCGCCGACACCGTTCCTGACGACCTTCGCTCCATCGCGACGACCATCCTGGCCGCGCGCAACGAGGCCACCCTGGCCCCCATCCTCGACGCCCTGAACGAAGCGCTCGCCCGCGCGCGCGCCGCCGAGGATCTCCCGACCATCGCCGCGAACCTGCGCCTGCTCGGCTGGGCGCTGGCAGGCTCCGGCCGCGGCGCCCAGGCCGTCGAGCTCCTCCTCCAGAGCCTGCGAGGTAGCGCCCTGCTCGGAGACGTCGCCTCCTACGGCGCGACCTTCGACGACCTCGTGCACGTCTTCGCCGAGGTCCTCACCCCGTACGCCCACGCCCTCGACTACCAGGAGGACACGCTGGCGCGCCTCCGGATCCTGCTCGAGCGGTGGATCCGGTTCGCGCGCCCCACGCGCGGCGACTCCTCGGCCCTGTTCGTCGGCCACGACGAGGTCGACGCCTGGCTGCGCGGCGACCTCGTGCTCGACACCGACGCGCCCCTGGACAGCGCCGCCGCCCCCGAGGTCATCCAGGCGGCGCTCATCGCCAGGCTCCGGGCCACCCCAGCGCACGGGGCGCCGCTGCCCATCGCGCGGGTGATGCAGAGCTTGCAGCTGTCGGCGCTGGAGGTCTGGATCCTGATCATCCTCTACTGCGGGCAGGTCGATCCCGTCGTGCGGCGCATCTACACCTTCGCCTGGAACGACTTCAGCCAGAAGACCCCCGACGCGAGCTTCGTCGCGGGCCTGCTCTTCGGCGCCCCGCGCCCGATTTGGGGCCTCGTCGACGCCCTGCTGGCCCCCCAGGCCCCGCTGCTCTACTTCCAGCTCGTCGAGGTCCAGGCCGCCGAGGGCAACGTGCGACGGCTCCACCTGACCGACTCCGGGCTGCGGCTGCTCCAGGGCATCGAGGGCCTCTCGGGCGAGCTGTGCGCGTGGTGCTCCATCGCCCCACCCCAAGGCCCGGTCGAGGACGCCCAGGACACCGAGCTGTGCCGCTGGCTCCGCACCTGGCGCCAGCGCCGGGGCGAGCTGGTCGACCAGCGCCTGCGCGTCATCGCCCGCGGCGCCTCCCGCGGCGAGCGCCACCGCGTCATCACCCACGCCGCCGCCGCCGCCGGCTGGAGCGTCCTCGTCGCCGACCTCGCCGCTGTCCGCCATCGCCCCCAGGAGGCCGTCGCCGCGGCCCTCGGCGGCCTGGCCCGCGAGGCACGCCTGAACGATCACGTCGTCCTGCTCGAGGTGCCCGCCGCCCCCCAGGAGGAGGTGCCCGGCCAGGGCGGCCAGGTGCTCGCCCAGGCCCTCGCCCAGGCCCTCCCCGGCTTCGACGGCCCCGTCTTCCTGAGCGCCGAGCCCAACGCCGACCGCTACCTCCCCGCCCTGGCCAACGTCCTCGAGATCGAGGTGCCCCTGCTGCCGCTGGACCAGCAGGCCACGCTGTGGCAGGACGCCCTTGCACGCCTCGCCCTGCCCGCGCTCCCCCTCAGCCAGCTCCAGAGCATCGCCCAGCGGTTCCCGCTCGACGCCAACGCCATCGAGGAGGCCTGCCAGGAGCTCACCCTCAAGCACATCCTCGGCGGCGGCCTCACCCCCGAGAGCGCCCTGGCCGCCGCCGGACGCAAGGCCCGCAGCGCCCTCGGCGGCATCGCCCAGCGCGTCTCCACCACCCTCGGATGGGGCGACGTCGTGCTGCCCGAGGAGACCATGGAGCGCATCCAGGAGATCGTCTCGTTCGCACGCTACCGCAACATGGTCCTCGACGACTGGGGCTTCCGCGCCAAGCTCCCCTACGGCCGCGCCCTCTCGACCCTGTTCTGGGGACCGCCCGGCACCGGCAAGACCATGATGGCCGGCCTCATCGCCCACGAGATCGGCATGGAGCTCTTCCGGGTCGATCTGTCCCAGGTCGTCAGCAAGTACATCGGCGAGACCGAAAAAAACCTCGCCCGCATCTTCGATGAGGCCACCCAGAACAACGCCATCATCCTCTTCGACGAGGCCGACTCCCTCTTCGCCAAGCGCACCAAGGTCTCCAGCTCCGTCGACCGCTACGCCAACCTCGAGGTCAACTTCCTCCTGCAGCGCATGGAGTCCTTCGAGGGCGTCACCATCCTCACCACCAACTTCGAGGCCTCCATCGACGACGCCTTCAAGCGACGCATCCGCTTCAAGGTCCACTTCCCCTTCCCCGAAGCCACCGAGCGCGCCCAGCTCTGGGAGATGATGATCCCCCGCGCCGCCGCCACCGAGGATGCCATCGACTTCAACAAGCTCGGCAACGCCTTCGAGATCTCCGGCGGCCTCATCCGCAACGCCGTCCTCCGCGCCGCCTTCCTCGCCGCAGAGCGCGACAAGGCCATCGGCTTCAAGGAGCTGTGGGAGGCCGGTACGCGGGAGTTCAAAGAGCTGGGAGGGCTGATCCGGGACGCCTGAGCCCCCCTCGGCCACGCGCCGAACGCACGCCACGTCCCTCGACGCCGATCATCACGGCACAAGCACGGTCAGGAGGCCCGACGCCCAGCCCTCAGCGCCGCCCCACCTCGGCCGCCTGAACCGCCTTCGCCAGCTCAGCGTCGAAGTTCGCCACGGTGGCCGTACCGCCGTTCAGGTCGTCCACCTCGCGCACCGCCTCCTCGGCCATCTCCATCTCGCTCATGATGCCCTCAAGCTGATCCGAGATCCCCTTGGGATTCTGAATCGTCATCGAGGACTCCTTGATCAGCATCAGCATGTCCTGGACCGTCGCGAGCTGCGTGCGCAGCACCTCGTGGTTCTCCCGGACGTGCTCAAGGCGCTCGATGCGCTTCTGCAGGATGGTGCGACGCTCAGACAAGCTGGCCTTGAGACGCGCTGGCGCGTTGCCGAGCTGCTGCTCCAGATCCCGCAAGGCCGCGTGGAGCTGGCCGCCGCTGACCGAGTTCAGGTACGTCTCGTACAGGTTCAGGCTCTCCATCATGCGCAGGTACCGCTCCTGGAGGTTCTCGAGCTGCGCCGAGACGTCGTCCAGCAGCCCCGTGCCGTGCTCGGCGATGTTCTCGCGCGTCGCCAGCACCAGCTCCTGGGTCAGCTTGTAGCGGTACTGCTGGTCGGGTGTCAGACGCTCCACCCGCGCCCTCAACGCCAGCTGACGCTCCTCCTCGTCGATCTCGCGGTACTTCATGTCCACGTACCGCCGGAACAGGTCCGTGCCAGGCACCAGCGCCATGAAGATCAGCTCGAGGCCCGCCGCCGCGATCATCGGGAGCGGGTTCCAGAGGAGAACGCACAGGATCGCCGCGAACCCCAACAGGATGAGGTTGTACTGGTTCGTGAACGCCTCGACGTAGAGGTTGCGCTCAGGCTTCTTCTGCTTTCCGTTGGTCGCCACAGCCGTCCTTCACCCGTCGTCAGAGGGAGATCTGCATCTCGGCGCCGCCCCTGGACCCCTGGGCCAGCTCGTGGATGCGGCCAAGCAGGTTGGTCTCGTACTGTCGGAACCGAGGCGTGTTCTTGACCTCACGCGAGCGCGGATAGGGCAGCTCGATCTTGATCTTGTCCGCCACCCGGCCCGGATGGGGCGCGAAGATGTAGACCGTGTCCGCCACGTACACCGCCTCGGCGATGTCGTGGGTCACGAACATCACCGTCGCCTCGAGCTCGTCCCAGATCTTCAGCAGCAGGTCCTGCATCTCGATCCGCGTGTTCACGTCCAGCGCGCCGAACGGCTCGTCCATCAAGATGATGCTCGGACGGGCCGCCAGCGTCCGCGCGATCGCCACGCGCTGCCGCTGCCCCCCGCTGAGCGCCTTCGGATACTTGTGCTCGTGGCCCTTGAGGCCGACCTTCGCGATCAGATCCTTCGCCGTCGCCTCCCGCTCGCTCCGACCCACGCCGCGCAGGCGCAGGCCGTACGCCACATTGTCGAGCACCGTCAGCCACGGCATCGAGGAGTACGACTGGAAGACCATGCCGCGGTCCGGCCCCGGACCGGTCACCTCCACCCCCCGCACCTTCACGCTCCCCTTCGTCGGCGTGATCAGCCCCGCGATCAGGTTCAGCACCGTCGACTTGCCGCAGCCGCTCGGGCCGAGGATCGCGTGGAACTCACCCACGTCCGGCAGATCCTCGATGATCAGGTCCACGTCCTTGATCGCCGTGAACGTCTCGCCCCGCGCGTCGACGAACTCCTTCGTCACGCCCTTGAGCTCGACGCGACGAGGCTTGCCCGCCGCCTTGCTCGCCTCGGCCTTCGGGGCGACCTTGTCGTCGCTCATGATCGCCTCACTTCTTCTCGTACCAGGGGAACAGCATCCGGCCGATCCAGCCCATCAGCAGGTCGACCATCACGCCAAGGATCAGGATCAACGCCACCGCCACCAGGATGTCCGCCAACGACCCGTACCGACGCATCTGGTTGATCAGGTAGCCCACGCCACCGTACCCCAGACCGCCCTGGCTCTCCGAGACGAACTCCGCCAGCATCACGTACGTCCAGCCGATCCCGAACATCACCCGCAGCGCCTCCCAGATCGCCGGCAAGCTCGCCGGCACCAGCACCGTCATGATCACCTGGAAGCGCGTCGCACCCAGCGTCGAGGCCGTCTTCAGGTACACGTCGTCCACCTGCTCCACCGTCTCCACCACCAGCGGCAACAGGTACACGAACGTCCCGATAAACAGCAGCATCACCTTCATCTCCTCGCCCAGACCGAACCAGAAGATGAAGATCGGCACCACCGCCGCGATCGGCAGAAACCGCAGCGGACCGATGATCGGGTTCACCACCGCCTTGATCGGCGCGAATGCCCCCATCAACACCCCCAGCGGCACCGCCACCAACCCCGCCAGGATGAACCCCAGCGAAATCCGCAGCAGGCTCACCAGCGCGTTCGCGATGACGAACTGCTCAAAATGCATCTTCGGCACCGCCACCGCCAGCTCGCTCGGGCCAGGCAGCGTCGATGGCTCGACCGTCCCGCTCATCGTCAGGCCCAGCCAGGCGGCCACCAACAACAGGATGGTCACCCCGCCGATCATGATGCGGGTCCTCTGAGGCAGAGTGGCGCGGAGTTCGAACACGATCAGGTCCCCCTCGGCTGCGACGGCGCGACGGCGCTCTACTTGATGATCTCGAAGTCCGTCCGGCGGTTCTGGCTACGGCCCTCGTCGCTCGTGTTCTCCGCGACGGGGTTGTCCGGACCCGCGCCCACCACAATGAACTTGTCCTTCGGGAAGCCGTGCTTGCTCACCAGATAGTCCACCACCGACTGCGCGCGCTTCTCCGACAACGTCCGGTTCGCCTTGGCGTTCCCCACGTTGTCCGTGTTCCCCGTCACCCGCATGCGCGTCGCCCCGAACGTCTGCGCCAGCCTCGCCGCGTCATCCAGGATGTACTTGGCGTTGCCGTCCAGCTCAAACTTGCCCGACGGGAACGTCACGCTGATCCGCCTGGTCAGGATCGGCGTCGCCGCCTTGGCCTTCTCCTGCTCCGCCGCGTCGAACGCGAACGCAAACTCCTGGGCCGGCGCCGCCGCCACCACCGCCGAATCCTCCACCTTCCCGAAGCGCTTCTCCGCCTCGGCCTGGATCGCCTTCAGGAAGCTCGGGTCCACCGTCGCGTTCGCTGGCGTCCGACCCGAGATCTTGCCCAGCTTGCGCCAGATGTTGCTCGCCTCGTCGAAGATGTCGCCGTAGCCACGAAGCTGGTCCCCGCTCACCTCGAAGAAACCCAGGTTCTCGCTGTACGACGGCAGCTTCACGTCCTGGTACATCCCCTTGGCCGCCTCCAGATCCACGCCCTCGAACCCCGCCGCCATCAATTTGTAGGACAGCTCCGGATTCTTGTTCACGCGGTCCACGCCGTCCAGCCAGCCCAGCACGAACTTCGCCACCAGATCCTTGTGCTTGTCCGCGAAGTCACCCCGCGCCACGAATACATCCGCGATCAGGTTCGTCGCCTCGCGCGTCGACGCCAGGATGTGACCGCCCTTGCGATCCTCCGCCGCCTGATACACGTCCGGAGACCACGACACCCCCGCGTCCGCGCGGCCCTGACGGAAGATCTGCGCCGCCTCGATCGCGCTGTCCGTAAAGACAAAGTTCACGTCCGTCGTCGACAGGTCTGCCTGCGCCAGCATGTACAGCGCGAAGTAGTGGCTCGGCGTCCCCTCCGCCACCGCGATGCGCTTGCCCTTCAGGTCCGACACCGACTTGATCTCCTCGCTGACCGCGATGGCGTCGCCGCCCCGCGACCAGTCGTACTGCATGATCACCTTCGGGTTCAGATCCTTGAACTGGTCGTACTCCAACGCGTAGCTGTCCACCGTCGCCCAGACGATGTCCACGCCGTCCTTGTCTCCGCCCAGCTTGAACGCCGTCCGGCTCGCCGGATAGTCGTCAATCACCTTCAGCTCCACCGCGATCCCGTACTCCTTCCAGAACAGGCTCTCGGCGTTGGCCTTGAAGCCGTTGTTCGCCACGATCCCGCCCGCGTACCCGCCCCAGGTCACGATCCCCACACGGATCGGACGGCCGAGGCCTGGCGTCTTCAGGTCCGGAGAGGCGGCCACCGGCGGCTTCGCCTTGTCGTCGCCCTTGCCGGCCGAGTCGCCCCCCGGATCCTTGCCCGGCTCCCCGTCCTCGCCCACCGTGCTGAACTCGGGCTTGACGCCCTCGTCCACGCCCTTCTTCGGGATGAACATCCAGGCCGCCACGCCGACCAGGGCCAGCCCCAGCACGACGAGCACGATCTTTCCACCGGTGTTGATGCGAACCTTGGCCATGATCAACCTGCCACTTCATTCAGGATCGAAGCCCGACGCCCGCGCGGCGACGGCCCACGTCTCAGGTCCTCGTGATGGGATTCGTGTCGGCCGACTCCAGCAAGGGGGCCACCGCGTCGTACAAACGCTGCTCCTCCCGCGCCTTCGCCGCGCTCCACGCCTCGAACTGCACGCGCGCGCCCTCCAGCCGCGCCTTGTTCGCCGCGATCTCCTCGCGCTTGGCCTCCAGGTACTCCTCGATCTCCTGCTGGATCGACTCGTTCGTCACCTCCACGTCCGCCACCAGCTCGTCCAGCTGCTCCTGAAGCGCCTCCTGGAACGCGTCCAGAGCCTGGTCTCGCTTCATCGCGTCCGTGATCACGTCCGCCAGCGCCACGCCGTTGGCCTCCATCGAGACCATGATCGCCGCCGCCTTCGCACGATCGCTCAACCCCGCGATGTGCTTGCTCTGCAGAAGGCGCTCCACCGTGAAGATGTGGAAGCCCGGATCCCCCGCCAGCGGAAGATCCACGCGTGTGTAGATCTCCTCGAAGCTCGCCAGACCGCCCAGCTCGATGTCCGCCGACCCCGCCAGCTCCGAGGTGTCCAGAGACACCGACTGCGCCGTCACCCCCAGGTCCGCCACCGATCGGCGCGACTCCCCGGCCGACGAAGCCCCACGCGACACCGCCTCCTCCGCTGCCGCCTCCGCGGCCACCTCCGGATCCGGGTCCGCCGCCTGCGCAGGCGCCTCGGCGCCCTCCTCCGACTCGACGCTCACAAAGAAACTCAGCAAATTCTTCAACTTGCTCATGCGGCCCGTCCCTGCTCCTCGGTGAGCGGCGCGATACCCCACGCCGCTCTCATTGATCAATGACCGCGCACATTAGACGCACCCCCCGCCAGTGTCAACGCCCCCCCCTCGCCACCGGCCGGCGACGCAATTCCGTCCGGCCGTGCGCTCTGCCCTTGACCCCGAGCCCAACCCCTGAAAAAGTACCCCCTGCTTCAGGCAGCGACGGGAGAGACGCGGTGGCTATTTCCATTCCGCCTGGTTTCTGATAGCAAGGAGCCACATCGGCGCTTGAACGCCTGGCGCGCTCTACCGCGATCAGCACCTCGCCTCGCCCTTCGACCTTCGTCCTGGCGCTCAGGCACGACCCTCCGCGGTTTCGGGTCAAGACCCCATAGCGACCTTCGGGGAGCCCCATGAATCACACCGAACGCTGGGTTTACCAGGAAGACGGCCCCCTTCGGGCCAAGGCCGTCATCAAGGCCCTCGAGAACGGGCAAGAAGACTGGGAGACACACCTCGTCGGCTTCCACTTCGTCGAGGAGGTCGCCAACGGACGAGACCTCCGCGGACTCGACCTCTCCGGACGAGACCTCCGCAAAGCACGCCTCGAGCGCACCACCGCCTGGGGCGCCAGCCTCCAGAACGCCAACCTCCAGAACGTCAGCCTCTACCGAAGCGCCTTCAACGACGCCCTCATGAGCGGCGTCAACCTCCAGGGCGCCAACTGCCAGCACGCCAACTTCGAGGGCGCTGTCCTCCAGGACGCCAACCTCCAGAAGGCCAGCTTCGCCAACAGCCGGCTCACCCACGTCGACCTCTCCCGCGCCAACCTCGACAACGCCGTCCTCAAGAGCGCCGACTTCCACGGCGCCATCCTCGATGACGCCTCCCTCTGCGACGTCGACGCCGAGTTCGTCATCTTCTCCCGAGCCCACGGAAAGCGCACCCAGGCCCCGCGCTCCAACTTCCGAAAGTCCATCTGGAACCGCACCGTCCTCAGAGACGCCAACCTCGACGACGCCGACTTCTCCGAGGCCAACCTCGCCTTCGTCGTCCTCGAGGGCTCCTCCCTCCAGCGCGCGAACCTCAACAACGCCCGCATGCGGCGCGGTAACCTCGAGTCCGTCGACCTCACCGGCGCTGACCTCACCGGAGCGCAGATCAAGGAAGCCCTCATCGGCGCCATCATCCTCCAGAAGGCCAACCTCGAGAGCGCCGACCTCAGCAACACCATCGCCGTCCCAGGCGCCAACCTCACCGGCGCCAGCCTCAAGAACACCGTCATCCGCTCCGCACGCTTCGACCGCGCCAACCTCACCGACGCCGACCTCACCGGCGCTGACCTCGCCGGCACGAAGCTGCCCGCCGCCAACTTCCACGGCACCAACCTCCACGGCACCAACCTCTCCGGCGCCGACCTCACCGGCGCCGACATGCGCGAGGCCCAGCTCCGCGGCACCCGACTCGACCGCACCAGCCTCCGCAACGCCTCCCTCGAGAAGGTCGACCTCACCGACGCCGACTTCGAACGCGCCTACTTCGCCATGGCCGACGTCAGCGACGCCGAGTTCAACGAGCAGCACGAACAGCACCTCGCCGGCAGCGAAGGCCCCGCTCGCATCCGACGACTCCCCGTAGCCGAGGCTACGGCCGCACCCGCCGGGGCCGCACCTGAAGCCGCCCCCGAGACCACCGCCACAGACGGCGCCTCCAACGGCGAGTCCAAAGCCCCGAAGAAAGGCGCGAAGAAGGCCGCCCCGCCCCCGCCCGCCGAACCCGCACCCGTCGACAAGACCCCGTGAGACGACGACCGGACAGCACCCGCGACCGACGCACCCGCTCGCCCCGGCGCGCCTTCACCCTCCTGCTCGCCGCCGCCGCGCTCGCCCTCCCCGCCTGCCCCTCCCACACCGGCATCACCGAGGGCCACGGCGCAGCCTCCATCAGCGACCGCCTCGATGGCCCCGAGGCCCGCGCCTTCGCCATCCAGCGCGCCGACCACCTGCTCATCGGCCCCAACGCCCGCGGCGCCCTCGGCGATCTCTGCCTCGAAAACGCCGACGTCATCCTCATCATCTCGACCCCCGATCATCCCATCGGCTTCGGCGCCTCCGGCGGCAACCTCATCGACGCCGCCACGACCGCCCACCGCGTCGACGCCCTCTCCCAGCTCCTCACCTGGTTCGACGCCGCCTGGCCCCGGCAGGCCGTCTACACCGACCTCTCCATCGTCGATCCCGGCGGCCTCCGCACCCCCGCCATCATCGAGGCCTCCGGCCACGACAGCGACAACAACGCCCTCCTCGTCCGCACCCGCTACACCCTGCCCCCCACCGGCGCCACCCTCACCGTCACCACCGAGGTCGAGAACACCTCCGCCGCCCCCGTCGACGCCTACGAGCTCGGGGATGCCGTCCAGTGGGGCAGCGCCCGCGCCTTCGCCCCCGGCCTCGGCTTCGCCCTCAAGAATCAGCGCCCCGACGTACCATGGCTGGCCGGCGAGTCCGACGGCGTGAGCTACGGCTGGGTCAGCGAGGCCCCGCAGGTCTCCTCGCTCAACGGCTCCGCCTGGTCCGACGTCGTCGTCAAGACCGTCGACCTGCCCCCCGGCGCAAAGGCCTCCTACACGCGCCACCTCATCGTCGGCGACGGCACCATCGCCTCGGTCCTCCCCCCCATCTACGCCACCCTCGGTACCCCTACCGCCCCCCTCGACGCCCTCGTCCGCGAGGCCGTCACCCACTACCCCGTCCCTGGCGCCAGCGTCGACATCCTCACCGCCACCGACCCACCCGCACCGTTCGCCCGCGCCGCCTCCACCCCCGACGGCCACGTCCGCCTCGACCTGCCGCCCGGACGCTACCTCGCCCGCGCCAACGCCCCCGGACGCTCACCCGGCCCCGACGCCCCCTTCACCCTCGCCTCCGGCGCCACCGCCTCCGTCACCATCGAGCTCTCTCAGGCCGGCGAGCTCGTCGCCACCATCGCCGAGCGCGGCGTCGCCATCCCCGGCAAGCTCATCGTCACCGGCCGCGACGGCACCCCCGACCCCACCTTCGGTCCCGACCACGTCGCCGCAGGAAGCCTCGGGCGCATCAACACCCCCGACGGCCACCTCCGCGCCCCCATCCCCCCCGGCCTCTACCGCGCCCACGCCGCCCGCGGCCCCGAATACTCCATTGACTTCAAGGACTTCGAGATCAAGGGCGGCGCCACCACCACCCTCGACCTCGCCATCGACCGCGTCGTGGACACCCGAGGCTGGCTCGCCGGCGACTTCCACCAGCACGCCGTCCCCTCCCCCGACTCCATGGTCCCCCTGCCCGACCGCGTCGTCACCAACCTCGCCGAAGGCGTCGAGATCCTCGTCGCCACCGACCACAACCACGTCACCGACTACGCCCCCACCATCGACGCCCTCGGCGTCCGCCCCTACATCACCTCCATCGTCGGCGACGAGGTCACCACCTCCAGCCTCGGCCACTTCAACGTCTTCCCCCTCCTGCTGCAGCCCGACAAGCCCTCCGGCGGCGCCCTCGCCCCCGAGAACCTCGCCCCGAAGGACCTCTTCGCCGCCATCTACGCCCTCGAGCCCGCCGACAAGATCCTCCAGGTCAACCACCCCCGCTCCGGCCGCAGCGGCTACTTCGACGCCATGACCATGAAGCGCGGGCAGCTCGACACCGCCAGCGACGCGATCGCCTGGGATTTTGACGCCATAGAGGTCTTCAACGGAAAGCGCATCGAGGATGCCCTGCCCGCCATGGACGACTGGTTCGCCATGCTCAACAACGGCGGCCTCTTCGTCGCCACCGGCAACAGCGACACCCACCTCGTCACCGGCGGCGAGCCCGGCTACGCGCGCAACCTCGTCTACTTCGGCCACGACGACCCGAGCAAGGTCACCCCCGAGGCCCTCGTCAAGGCCATCCGCGCCCGACGCCTCGTGGCCACCAACGCCCCCTTCGTCGAGATGACCCTCGACGGCACCCCCATCGGCGGCTTCGTGCCCCCCGGCAAGAAGGGCGCCCGAGGCACCCTCGCCATCCGCGTCCAGGCCGCCCCCTGGGTCGAGCTGGCCCGCGTGGAGCTCATCCAGGCCGGCGTCGTGCTCCAGACCTGGACCGTCGACCCCGCCAACACGGACGTCCTCCGCTTCGAGCAGAGCCTCCCCGTCCCCACCGACGCGCCCACCTGGTACGTCGTCCGCGTCTTCGGCGACAAGCCCCTCTGGCCCGTCCTCCCCGACGCCGACAGCAAGGCCTTCGCCTTCACCAACCCCATCTGGGTCGGCGCCCTCACCCCCCAGCCCCCTCTCCCGTAGGACGGGAGAGGGGGAGGCCCTCACCCCCCAGCCCCCTCTCCCGTAGGACGGGAGAGGGGGAGGCCCTCACCCCCAGCCCCCTCTCCCCTCGACGGGGAGAGGGGGAGCCGGGCAAGTAAGCTGTTGCTGTATAAGTAAAAACCCTGTTCTACCCCCCCTCTACCCTCATAGGGGAGAGGGGGCCGGGGGGTGAGGGCCTCCCCCTCTCCCGTCCTACGGGAGAGGGGGTCGGGGGGTGAGGGCCTCCCCCTCTCCCGTCCTACGGGAGAGGGGGTCGGGGGGTGAGGGCCTCC
>Ga0100377_1001475_pt1 | contig 20212 bp, 9 predicted proteins | sample CryGeymeta201501_FD_83664 | JGI IMG/M metagenome (GOLD analysis project Ga0100377, IMG submission 83664) | Groundwater microbial communities from Crystal Geyser aquifers in Utah, USA - Crystal Geyser metaG 2015-01 | ecosystem: Environmental > Aquatic > Deep subsurface > Groundwater | place: USA...
CATACGGGAGAGGGGGTTGGGGGGTGAGGGCCGCCCCCTCTCCCGTCATACGGGAGAGGGGGTTGGGGGGTGAGGGCCGCCCGTCACTGCAACAGCACAATCACCACCCCCGCAACCACCACCAGCCCGACCAGCACGGCGACATAGATGGCCACGAGCACCCAGGTGTCGGATGCGGGCTTCGCTTTGCGCTTGCGCCGACGCGCCGGCTTTGGCGTCGCGGCCTCGGGCGACGCGGCGAACGCCTGCGCCGACTCGGCCGCGCGGCCAGCCTTGTCATCGCGTCGTGCCTGCTCGGCGAGGTCGGCTTCGAGCTCGCGGGCGATCCGGTCGCGCTCCTCGGCCTCCAATCGGTCGATCATCTCGTCGAAGAGGACGTCGCGCTCGGCGTCGGGGCGGGCGGCGAGCTGGGTGGCGGCGGCGACGAGGGTGCCGACGGACAGCGCGCCGGGCTTGTCGGCGCGCGCCTTGCCGAAGCGCGGGCCGGACTGCTCCTGCTCGTGCGCGGCGTGCATGAGGTGGGGCAGCAGGTGGGTGAGGCCGGCTGTGGCGGTGACGAGGGCGTCGATGTCGCCGGGCGCGATCGCGGCGGCGCCGAACCTGGCGGTGAAGAAGGCGAAGCGCGCCTGGAGGTCGTCGAGGCGCTCCTGCTCGACCGGGTCGAGGAGGCCGGCGGTGTCGAGGCCGAGCAGCGTGCGCATGCCGAGGGTGGTCATGGGCGGGTTGGGCTTGTTCTTCTTGCCGCGGCGCAGCGGCACACGCATCCCGCTGGGGAGCGTGACGTTGTTGCCGCGGCCCATGAACAGCGCCGCGCGCAGCCGGGCCTGCCGAACATCCCACGACAGGAGCGCGTAGTCGTAGTCGTCGGTGCCCGGCACGGGCGGGAAGGACGCCTGGAACAGCAGCGTGGCGCCGCCGTGGGCGAAGCCGAGCAGGTGGTTCTGGTAGCGGTAGAAGCCCTGCACGTAGGCCCAGGGCGTGACGACGGCGTGGAGCTCGGCGCCGGTGTTGGCGTCGTAGAGGCGGAGCTCGTGGGACCAGTTGTCCTTCGCCCGGTTGCGATGCTCGATCCAGAGCGCGAGCGTGGCGCCGTCGGGCGACAGGGCGCAGCCGCGGAAGCTGGCGTCGTCTTTGCGCTTCGCGACGCTGATCTGGCGAACCTCCTTCCAGCGCAGCGGCTCGAGGCTCTCGAAGGTGCCGACCTTGACCGAGGCGTGCTCGTTGGCCCGCTCGATCCCCGCCATGATGCGGCCGTCGGCCGAGAACGCTACGGCGTAGAGCGGGCAGCCCTGGGCACCGCCGTCGCGCGCAAACAGCTTCGAGCGGCTCTCCCCGGAGCAGAACATGTGGTGGCCGTCTGGAGAGAACAGGCCCTGGACGTGTACCGGGGCGTTGAACCGGTGGAGCACCGCGCCAGAGCGGAGGTCGACCACCGCGGCGTTGGGCGTGTCCCCCGACTCGTCGCGGCCGCTGGTGACGAGCGCCAGCTCCCCGTCCGGGCTGACCGCGAGGCGGTGCTCGTCGGTCAGGAGCTCGAGCACCCCTTCGCACAGCAGATCCTCCCGGCGCATGGCGCCGCCGAGCCCGGTGATCTTGATGAGCGTCCCCTTCCCGTCGACGCGGCCGCACAGCACCAGGCCCTGGCTGTCCGGTGTGAAGCCGCCCGTCACATAGTCCACCCCGTCGCCCGGCAACGCGAAGCTCTCCCCCGTGGTCAGGTCGACCAGGCTGCCCCGCGAGAAGGGGATGTAGAGCCAGCGGCCGTCCGGGCTGAGCGGCGGGATGCAGGGGTAGCTCTCGAAGGAGGGGACCTCCAGCGGGGCGAGCGGAGGCTGGCCGGCCGCAGCGAGCCGCGCCAGGCGATCCCTGGCCTCACGCCACGGCCGGGCGAGGTCTTCCGAGGGGGCGGCGCCGCCTTCGGTCGGCTCTGCACGGACCTCGGTGACGACGGGCCCCCTGAACGCCTCGATGAGCGGCTTGAGGCGCGCCTTCACCTCGGCGACCGACCGAGGCCGCTCCTCGGGGTTGGCCCTGATCATCTGGTCGAGGGCGAGGATCAGCCGCGCGTCCGTGCTCACAGGCGCCAGCGCGGCGCGCACGTCGAGCTGGTTGCCGTTGAACGGCAGGTGCTCCGGCTCGCTGCCGGTCGCGACCGCGATGTACGTCATGCCGAGGCCATACAGGTCGGAGGACGGCGACGCGCGCCCGATGAACTGCTCCATTGGCGCGTACCCGAAGGTCCCCGCCGAGGTCGAGCTGATCGTGGACTCCGAGCGGACCGACGCCTGCACGGTCCCGAAGTCGATCAGCATCGCCTCTCCGTCCTCGCGGATCATGATATTCTTCGGCGAAATATCCCTATGGATGACAGGGGGTTGCAGGTCATGCAGGTAGGCACAGACGTCGAGCATCGTCAGGAACCACCGCAGCATGGCCCGCTCGTCGAGCGGTCCGGCCTTGCGCAGCTCGGCCAGCGTCCGACCCCGGACCAGCTCCTGCACGATCACGTACGCCTCGGGAGCGTCCGCCGGCCCGAGGGCGAGGTCGTCCAGGTAGCGCGGGATGTTCGGGTGCGCGAGCTGGCTCAGCACGCGAGCCTCCCGCTGGAACAGCTCCACGGCCTTCCAGTCGCCCACACGGTCCAGCCGCAGCCGCTTGACCACGACCTCCAGCCCGTCGGACTCCCGGCGCGCCTTCAAGGTGACGCCGAAGCCGCCGTGCCCGAGCTCCTCAAGAACGTGGTACGTGCCGCGCGGCCCGGCGATGGTGGGGGGCTGAGTCTGCATGACGCTATCGTGTCCATGTTGTCGAAGGGGCGAGGATAGGGCGTCGGTCGCGGTGCCGTCAAGGCAGGCTCCCTCGCCGCCGGTTTCACTTGACGCCGCGCGACGCCCGACGTTCACTCGCGCATCCCCATGCACGACCGCGGAGGCAACAGCCCCGGTCGCGACCACCCCGCCCCCACCAGGAGGTGCCCATGACCGCCCCCGAGATCGCCCCCCTCGTCCTGTTCGAGTACGAAGACCACCCCGGCGACTTCTGCCTGATGCTCGCCGATGCGCACGTCACCGACGAGGCCTTCGAGGTCTTCGAGGAGTGCGGCCAATACGGCAATGGGTATGGCTGGGACGGCGTCGCGCGTCAGGCCATCCGGCAGTTCATGCCCGAGCTGACGGAGCAGTTCGACTTCGACTCCGAGGCGGGCACCTTCGTGGCGCACAGCAAGAACGAGGAGGCGCTCCGGCGGCTTGGGGCCATCCTCGCGCGCACGATGATCGACCTGGCGTTTCTGACCGAGCTGATCGAGGCCGCCGACCCGGACTGGTTTGACTGAGGGGGGCTCATCGGTGCGCCCTGCCCTACTCCGCCGCCTGGCCGAGCTGCAACGTCGCCACGACCGGCAGATGATCCGACCGGCCCTTCGCCACGATCCCCGCGTCCAGCGGCACGAACCGCCGGTCGTACACCACATGATCCAGCCTGCTCGTCACCTCGCCGACCGACGTGTTCCACCGCCACGTGTTCCCGTCCACCCCGAAGGCCGGCAGCGCGTTCTCGAAGCCACGCGCCTCCAGCCACCCGATGGCCGCACCCCCATCGCCCTCATTGAAGTCGCCGAGCACGACGGTGGGAAGATCGTCCCGAAGCTGCGGCGTCAGCGCCTGGATCTCGGCGTCGTGGTAGTCGCTGGCCTCGAAGTAGCCCACGACGATGCTGCCGCTGTCGCTGTACGGCGGCCGCAGGTGCACCGCGACGACCTGAATCGGCTGCCCCGGCGTGTCCACCTCGACCCGCAGCGCCGGGAACCAGCCCGGCGGCGACGGAGGATCGATGGTCTGCTCCGCCAGCAGCGGGTGCCGCGACAGCACCGCGATCCCGCCCGCGCCCGAGCTGTGCACGAACGTCATGTGCGGCCACTTCCCCTCGAACCGCTCCCGGATCACCTCCTCCCACGCCGGCGTCGTCTCCTGCAGGGCGACCACGTCGGCGTCGAGGCCGCCGAGGGCGTCCAGGGTCGCCTCGTCGCCGGCGAGGCCGTAGTTGAGGTTGAAGGTGGCGACACGGACGACCGTGGCGCCGGGGTCGGCGGGGCGGGTGGTGCGCTGGGGGCCGGTGCAGGCGGCGAGTGTCAGGGCGGCGAGGAGGAGGGGCGCGAGGAGGAGGGCGTAGGTATGGCGCATGGCGGGCTCCGGGGTGGCGTCGGTGGGCGCGAAACGGCCAGGGGACAAGGGCGGAGCCGCGGGGGTTTGTTCCCGTGTGGAACACGCCGAGAAAATCGCGTGAATCGCGATTGGCTTTTTGCAACACGCGTTCCCGGAGCGTTTGGAGCGATGTGTCGGCGGCGAATCGCGTTCCCGGAGCGTTTGAAGCGATGTGGCGCCGGCAAATCGCGTTCCTGGAGCGTTTGGAGTGATGTGACGATCGCAAATCGCGTCTGCGGACCCGATCGGCAGGCTGCGAAGGGTCGGGTGCCATCGTCGCCCGCTTCGGGTAGGATTCGGCATGCCTCGCGGCGAGGCGGCGCGGTGATGACGCAGGGAGAGGCGATGTCTGAGCTCGAACAGCTGTTGGACTGGGTGAAGGACCTCTACGGCGAGGCGCTGGCGTTTCAGGAGCGCGCGGCGGGGGCAGCGAGCGAGGACATGGACGCATGGAATCAGTCGTTCGATGCCTGGCTCAAGTCGGATCGGGCTGTCAACGGACTTTGGCGATCTGTCCGTGAACGATCTACGACCCAGCTGATGCCCATGCGCCTGCGTGCAGTGTTCAACACGCACGGCGACCGCCTACGCCACGTCGTCCATTCCCCCCAGGTGATGGATCCCCTGCGTCCTACGTTCGACCGTGCTCGGTTGAAGGCGACGCTTGACCTCCTTGGTGAGCTGAGCGAGCTCCTCGAAACCGCTATCCAGATGTCATCTCCCCCTCCTCCCACCACCGAGCCCGCCCCGACCCCTCAGCTCGCGGCCCCCAGCGACGACCGCATCGTCCGGCTCCAGATCGCGGGTCTCCGCAGCATCGAGTCGCTCGACATCGATCTGGATGGGCTGCGCGTGCTGATCGGGGAGAACGGGGCGGGCAAGAGCAGCATCGTGGAGGCGTGTGAGCTGCTGTCGCGGGCGCCGGGGCGCAACTTCATGGAGACGCTCGACCGACAGCATGGTGGGGTGCGTGCGTTGCTGCGGCACGGCGCCGAGGCGGTGGAGTTGAAGGTGAGCACGGGGGGCAGTGGGGGGCCGTTGACCTACGCGATCAAGCTGGGGCTGAGCGGGCTCTTCTCGGCGGTGATGGAGGAGCGGCTGGAGCGGGGCCCTCACGATGGGAAGGGGCCGCCGTTGGTGGTGCTGGAGCGGCGGAATGGGAGCGCGCGGGTGTTCGATCAGCGCAACGGGCAGCACGTCGTGGTGGCGCCGCCGAGCGGGTTGCTGCTGTCGGTGGCGAATCAGCTTCCCGGCAACGCGGCGATCACGCGCATGATCGATGCGTTGACGCGGATCCAGGTCCATGTTCCGTTCTTCTCGAGCCCGTCGTGGGTGACGACGCGGATGGGAGGCGAGGTGCAATCGGCGAGGCAGCCGAACCTGGCGCAGCAGACAGACCGGGTGGAGCGGTTCGCTGCGAACCTCTCCAACGCGTACCTTGCGCTACGAAACGACGTCGGGCGGTGGAACGAGGCGCTGGATCTCGTGCGGCTGGGGCTGGGATACGACGTCGAGGACATCGTGACGCCTCCGTTGGCGGGCGGTCAGATCGTCATGGAGGTGAAGTTCAGCACGTGGGATCGGGCGGTGCCGTTGGCCGGGCTCTCGGATGGCCAGGTGGCCTATCTGGCGTTCGTGGCCATGGTCACCCTGCCGGCCACGTTCTCGTTGCTCGTCTTCGATGAGGTGGAGCAGCACATGCACCCTGGCCTGCTCGTGCGCGTCCTCGGCCTGTTCGAGACGCTCGCCGAGCGCGGCCCCGTGGTGCTGACGACCCACTCGGACCGGCTGCTGGACGCGGTGGACGACCCGGCCGCCTGTGTGCGCGTGCTCGAGCTTGACGACGAGCGGAGGACGCGGCTCCTGAAGTGCGACGCCGACAAGCTGGCGACGTGGTTGGAGAAGTACCGGGGGCTGGGTGAGCTTCGCGCGATCGGCCTCGACCAGCTGGTGATGGTGGACGCGGAGGGGGCGCCATGAGCAGCGCGCCGCGGGTCACCATCCTGCTCGAAGACCAACTGGCGAAGGGCACGCCGCTCGCGAACGCCGGTCCCACCAGGCTGATCAAGGCGTGCGTGGCGGATTGGTCCGATGCGTTGGGGAGGTCCGAGCCTCGATACGAGCTCGATCGACGCACCCAGGTGGTGTACCAGAAGGGAAACGGCAACGTCTTGCGGCAGTGCCGGAAGGACTCCGAGGCGCTGTGCAACTCCGGCCCTGTCATCGCCGTGCTGGACCGGGATCGAGCCCACAAGCTGTGGGAGCTCGCAGGGGGCGGCTGCCGCACTATGCTCCTCGACAGGTTCTCCGCGGAGTGCGATTCCCAGATCGAGCTCGTCTTCCTGGAGCAGAACCTGGAGACCGTGGTGAGCTGCATCGCCAACCGCCTCAACCTTGGACCGATGCTGATCGAACAGGCGGTGAAGCGGAAGGATCTGAACCAGCGCGACAGTGTGCTGAACCGCGCGGTTGGGGCCCAGTCGCTAGCGGTGCGGCAACACCTGCTTCACGACGTGCCGTCCTTCGAGCGCCTGATCGACAAGATCTGCCACCACCTCGGCTTCACCGCGCCAACTCCCTGACCGACTCCCCCGGAACGAAAAAAGGCGAAGCCCAAACGGCCTCGCCTTCTTCGATTCAGTCATTTCAGCTCATCAACAGCGCACCAGCTCAGCTCAGCGTCAGCCACATCGCTCATTCGGACACGCAGCGGTCATTCAAGCTCAACAGCACAGTCACAGCGTTCAATTTTCAGCGGAGCTTCCACCCGGCGCACCCCAACAGCGACAACGAAACAACATTCAATGGGTGGGTGAACCCGAGGCATCAAGCAAGTCGAGGGAGAGGCCAGGCGCCTCGTCCTTGATGACCAGACCCTATCGCAATGGCCGTGCCAGCTCCAACGTGGTCTGTGCGGCCCGTGGAGACGGGGTCGCAGGGGAGATAGTCGGGGAGAGTGGGGACTGGAGTCGCCAGGTGGGGGGGCGACTGGAGTTGCCGGTGGGGTCTGCAGTAGCCAGCCGGCCGCCCCACGCTAATCCGTCGCGCTCGACGCGCTCCGTCTCGCGCGTGGGGGCGAGGCGCGACTTGCAATTCTGGGGCGTCCCCGATTCAGTGGTGCGAGGCGCGCGATGATCGGCACGCCGACAGACCGGGGGGGCTGGCGACGCTCAAGGAGCGTGTAGCACAAGTCCTGGCACACGCCGACGGCCCACGCCCCCCCGCAGCGACGAAGCCCATGCACGAACGCCCCCGCGACCGCACCTGGCCCGAGCCCCCTGCCCTGCCGATCGACGCGGTGCGTCCGGCGTTTGCGCTGGCGCGGGCGGCGGGGCGGCGGCTGGTGATCACGGCGCCGACGGGCTCGGGCAAGTCGACGCTGGTGCCGCTGTGGTGCGCGGCGGAGGGCAAGCGGGTGCTGGTGGTCGAGCCGCGGCGCGTGGCGTGCCGGTCGCTGGCCCGCCATGTGGCGGAGCTGATGGGGGAGGAGCTCGGCAAGGGCGTGGGGTACGCCGTGCGGCATGAGCCGAACTTCGGGGGGGAGAGCCGGGTGGTGTTCGCGACGCCGGGGACGGTGCTGCGGATGCTGCAGCCGGACTCGGGAGGCCCGTCGCTGCGGGATCGGTGGGACACGCTGGTGCTGGACGAGTTCCATGAGCGGCAGCTCGACACGGACCTGCTGCTGGCGTTCGCGATGGCGATGGGCCTGGAGGACCTGATCGTGATGAGCGCGACGCTGGAGGCCGAGCGGCTCGGCGTTCACCTCGGCGCCGAGGTGATCGAGGGGCACGGGCGGCAGTATCCAGTGACGGTGGAGCACGACGAGGGGCCCTCGGTGCCGTCGGTGCAGCACCTGGAGGCGCGGGTGCACGACGCGGTGCAACGGGCGGTGGGTTACGCCGGGGACATCCTGGTGTTTCTGCCGGGGCGGGGGGAGATCCAGTCGTGCGCGGACGTCCTGCGACGGCAGAGCAGCCTTCAGGCGTTGGAGGTGTTGCCGCTGCATGGGGCGCTGCCGCCGGAGGAGCAGGATCGGCCGTTCGCGCCGTCGGCGCGGCGGCGGATCATCCTGTCGACGAACGTGGCCGAGACCTCGGTGACGCTGCCGGGGGTCGGGGTGGTGGTGGACGCGGGGTTGGTGCGACAGACCCGGTACCATCGGGGGTCGTCGGCGCTGCGGCTGGTGCCGATCGCGCAGGACTCAGCGGAGCAGCGGCGAGGGCGTGCGGGGCGGCTGAGGCCGGGGCACTGCATCCGGCTGTGGAGCCAGGCCGCACGGCTGGACGCGGTGACGCCGCCGGAGATGCTGCGGGAGGAGCTGACCGACGCGGTGCTGACCGTGGCCTGCTGCGGCCTTGACCTGCGGACGCTGGAGCTGCTCGACCCGCCGCGGCACTACGCCGTGGACGCCGCCGTGGACGAGCTTGAGCGGCTCGGCTGCCTGGACGGACGGGGGCAGATCACGCCGATTGGGCGCGCGGTGGCCCGGCTGCCGGTGCACCCGATGCTCGGCCGGATGCTGCTGGCCGCGGCCGCGCTGCCGGTGGGCGATCCGGGGCACGCGCCGGTGCAGGACGCCATCGACCTCGTGGCGGCGCTGTCCAGCGGGCGGTCCATCCTGTTGACGGGCCAGGGTGGGTTGAGCGAGGAGCGGATGGAGTGGATGGGGCCGCGGTGCGAGGCGACCCAGCTCATCCTGGCGCTGCGCTTCGGCAAGGCGGGCCGCGACGCGCTGCGGGCGCCCGCGCTGGTCGAGGCCCGCAAGCTCGCCGAGCAGCTCCGCCGCCTGATGGGCGTGCGGGGCCAGAAGCCGACGGCGGTGGACCGGGAGGCGCTGGTGCGGGCGTTCGTGACCGCCGACCCGCGCACGGCGTTCGCGCAGCGCAAGCGCAACACGGCGTATTCCAACGAGGGCATGGAGGTGCGACCCGGCCGGGACAGCCTGATCGATCCGGCGTGCGAGGCGGTCGTGGTGGCCGACATCCACACGGACAAGGACCGCTCGGGGCGTGTGACCCACTTCGCCAGCTGCGCCATCCCCACGACGCTGCGCCTGTTCGGGGAGCTGGGGCTCGGCACCGAGGTCATGGACCAGCCGAGGCGCGAGCGCGGCCGGATCGTCTGCGTCGTGCGCCGCGTGCTGGCCGGCCACACGCTCGGCGAGCGGACCACGGTGCCGACGGGCGCCATGGCGCGCGAGGCGCTGGAGGTGCTGCTGCTGCGCGGGAGCGTGCTGCGGACGACGATCGAGCGGTCGAAGCAAGACATCGCGTGGTGGAACCTGTACCGGCGGTGGGCGGAGCTGTCGGGCGGTGAGGACGTGGAGCTGGAGGCGTGGGTGCGGGAGCGCATCGACGCGATCGGGTTCAGCGCGGGCGACGAGCTGGCGCTGGTCATCGAGGACGACTTCGTGTTCCAGTGGCCGGTGGCGATCCCGACGTGGGACCGGGAGAAGTTCGAGCGCGACTTCCCGCTGGAGGTCCACCTCGGGGACGTGGTCTACGCGCCCGAGTACGCCACGGGGCGCCGGATCGTCACGCTGGTCCAGATCCAGGGCTCCAGCAAGAAGAACCCACCGCTGCACTACCTGCCGCACTGGCCGGGCTGGACCATCCAGGTCAAGCGCGGCAACGCCATCTCCCTGCTTCGAGGTTGACGCACACCCCCATGTCGCCCGTCCTGCCCAAGGCGCGCCGCCCGCTCGGCGTCTACATCCATTTTCCGTGGTGCCAGCGCCGCTGCCCCTACTGTGACTTCAACACCCGCGTGGACCGCGAGATCCCCCACGATGCCTACCGCGACGCCGTGCTGGCCGACCTCCGTGCCCGCCGCGCGGCGTTCGAGGGGGCGCACCTGGTGTCGATCTACTTCGGGGGCGGCACGCCGAGCCTGTGGCGGCACGACTGCGTGGCCGACGTGATCGCGGCCGTCCGAGACAGCTTCCCGCTCTACGACGACCCGTTCGACCGGGCGCTGGCGGCGCAGACCGACTCGCCGGAGGCCATCGAGGTGACGCTGGAGCTCAACCCGCGGGCGGCGAACCCGGAGCGGCTGGCGGCGATCAAGGCCTCTGGCGTCAACCGGCTCTCGGTGGGCATCCAGACCTTCGATGCGGCGTACCTGGCGCGGCTGGGCCGGGATCACTCGGTGGAGCAGGCCGTGGAGACGCTGGCGGACGCCGAGCGGGTGGGGCTGCGGCGGATCTCCTTCGACCTCCTGTTCGGTGGCCCGGAGCACGACCTGGCGACCTTCGGGCGCGACCTGACCGCGGCCGCGGCGCTGAGTCAGCCCGATCATGTCTCGGCCTACAGCCTCATCATCGAGCCCGAGACGCCGTTCGCCCGCCTCCACGCCGAGGACCGGCTGCGCCCCGCCCCCGAGGACGACGTCGTGGCCATGCTGGAGCTCTGCGAGGCGCGCCTCGGCGCCGCCGGTTACGGCAAGTACGAGATCTCCAACTACGCCCGCCCCGGCCGCGAGGCCCGCCACAACAGCGTCTACTGGACCGGCGGCGAGTACCTGGGCCTCGGCGTCGGCGCCCACGAGCTCCTCCTGACCCCCGAAGGTGTCCCCACGCGCCGCGGCGGCGCCCTCACCCCCGCCGCCTACCTGGCCGACCCCACCCACGCCCACGAGTTCACCGAGGCCCTCGACGCCGAGACCCACCTGGCTGAGCGGATCTTCCTCGGGCTGCGCACCCACTTCGGGGTGTCCGTGCAGGAGCTGGTGGGGCAGTTCGGCGAGGGCGCACGGGGGATGATCGAGGACAAGGTGGGGCGGGTGGTGGCGCGAGGGTGGGCCGTGGAGGCCGGCGAGGCGCTGGACGGGCCACACTACCTCGTGCCCGAGGGGACGCGGGTGGTGCCGACGGCCACGGGGTTCCTGTTCGCCAACCAGGTGGCGATGGAGGTGCTGTGAGGCCCGCTCAGGGTCCACACTCCGAGGTCCAGATCCCCCACCGCTCCACGTGCCACTCCGGCATCCCATCGGTGCCGACGCCGTAGAGCTGGTCCCCGGCGAACCAGATGCGCAGCCGGTCGCCGTCGAGCAGCGGGTTGACCGAGCGAATCTCCCGCGCGGTCCACGGAAAGTCTTGACGCGTATGGATAAACGTCTCGTCGCGGGTCCAGCCGGCGCGCCCGTCGGCCGACGACGCGTGGAACAGCGCGACCTGCAACCAGCCCTCGCCGTAGCTCGGATCGACGCCGTCATTGGCGACGTCCGTGAACAGGTGGACGCGATCGCCGACCACCACGGCCGAGGGCGTCGAGAGCCCGACCCAGCCGTCGGCGCGCGGATACCGGTCCCGGTCGAGCTCCAGCACCTTGTCGGCCTCCGAGAAGACCTCGCCGTCCTCCGAGGTCACGAGGGCGATCACCTGGTTGGAGCTCCCCCCAAGGGCCGCGTCGCTGCCGATGGCCGTGAAGTACAGAACCAGCGTACCCCCGACCACCACCGGCGCGGGCTCGCCGATGATGATCCCATTGAAGTCCGTCACATCGCCGGTAGGCTTGACGCGCTCGGTGGTCACGACGTCGAAGGCGACGCCGTCGTCCGAGATGGCGTGGCCGATGGTGAAGGTGTCCGGGGCTCCGTCGCCAGGATAGGTCGTGTAGAAGAGGTGGTACCTGCCGGCGAAGAACACGACGGCCGGCGTCTCGACGCCCTTGGAGGCCCCCTCGGGCGAGAGCACGGGCGCGGCAGGGGCGAGGCGCCAGGTGTAGCCGTCGTCGGACTCCAGCCGGTAGATCTCGACGAGGAGATCGGTGAGGCTGAGGCTGGCCGAGATGTACATCACGTAGCGGCCGTCTCCCTCTTTGAGCACGTGCGGGTCGTTCCAGAAGGCGCCAGGCAACAGGTCGCCCTGGGCAAGAATGGGGTCGGTCGACCAGGGGACAAAGCACGCTGGCGTGATCGCGGGGAGGGCGGGGGTGACGTTGTTCGAGGCGTTGTTCGAGGCGTTGTTCGAGGCGATGTTCGAGGCGTTGTTCGAGGCGTTGTTCGAGGCGTTGTTCGATGCACTGTTCGAGGCGTTGTTTGAGGCGTTGTTCGAGGCGCCGTTGTTGCCCGTGACCGACGGCTCGGCGTCGTCGCTGCACCCCGCGCCAAGGGCGATGACGAAGGCCGCCACGACGGCGGGCCGAAACAGATAATCCCTTGAGAACATGATGGTTTCCCTGCAACTGTACCGCGCTGCGCGCGGGCGCTCTCCCACGTGTCGAGACGCGGGTCAGGTGCGAGCGCCCGTGGCGGACGCTCGTCGACCACGGACGTCAGGGGTACAGGTCCATCCGCTGCGACACAAGAACGCCGATCAAGGCACGGCGCGACGGACGAAGACCCGATCGACACGGAGATAGGTGGTGTCCTTGAAGTAGACGCGGGGCTCGATGGAGTGGCCGCCAGACGGCGCGGTGAACGGCAGCACAAAATCCTGGTAGGTGTTGGCCGCGGCGAAGTCGCTGCGGAGCTGGTAGGCGGGGCCGGCCAGGACCGTGTTCGCGGTGATGTCGCGGGTGTCGATGTAGGAGACCTGTGTGGCGTTGCCGATGGAGGTGGTCTGCATCCTGAACACCGCCTCCATCGCGCCCGAGGGGATGTCGCTCGTGGCACAGCGAACGAGGAAGCCCTCGGGGTAGCTCGCGGTCGTCGCGGCCCAACCCTCGCTGGCCGTCGTGCCGACGGAGTGCGTGCACTCGGGGCCCTCGGCCTCCCACATCATGCCGTCGGCGACCTGGAGACTGTAGCTGTTGATGGTCGCGCCCGCGGTGGAGGTGCTCATGACCAGGATCTTCGAGCCCAGGGCCGGCACCTCGACGGGGATGAGGCGGTTGAGGGTGTTGTCACCGTCGTAGCTGTAGCTGCCCTTGACGCAATGATAGAGCGGGGACTGGCTCGCCCAGCCGGTGTCAAACTCGCGTGTGGAGCCGTCGCCGGTGTAGGCGACGTCCACGGTGGTGAGGATGCGCCGGCTGGTGGGGTTGACGAGCACGACCACGTTGAAAGGATGAGCAGCGACCCCGTCCGCGGTGCAGGTCGCAGAGGGGCGATCCCACATGGCGTCGCTGGCGTCGAGCCTCGTCGCGGTGCTCGTCCAGACCTGAAGACCGGAGCCGGCCGCCGGAAAGCCCGGACGGTCGCTGCTGAGCTCGGGGCCGACCATGATCGTGTTGATGCGAGCGTGTGCTTTGCAGTCGTGTGGGGTCGTGTCCTCGATCAGGCGACCGTCCGGGCAGATGGTGTTTGTGTCGGTGCCGCTGTTGGCGAAGGCGGCCGCCCAGTCGGTGCGGCTGTAGCTCCGTGCGCCGGTCATGTTGACGTAGGACACCGAGGCGGCGGCGATGTCGACGCCGTCGAGCAGCGCGCCGGAGAAGTCGGTGTTGAAGATGGTCGCTCCGAGGAACGACGCGTCCTCCAGGTCTGCTCCGATGAAGTCGACGAAGAAGGCGTTGGCGATACCAACGCCGCCACCCATCTCCGCGTAGTGGAAGCTCGCGCCTTTCATGCTGGCGCTCGTGAAGGTGACGCCCAGAAACAGCCAGGCACGACCAAAGTCGGCAGCGGTCAGCTTCGCCTCAACGAAGGTGGTGGTGGTGAGGTTCGCGTCCCGGAAGGAGGCTGGGGGGGCGAGAGCCGTGGGAGGACTGAAGTCGGCTCCATCGAACGTGGTGAGCGTGAGGTCGCTGTCGTCGAACGCCGAGCCACGCAGGTCCGCGCCGGTGAAGTCCGCGCTGTAGAAGTAGGATGATTCGAAACGAGCGTCTCGGAGCAGCGCCCCGCGGAAGGTCGTGCCCGAGATCCGCGTGCGATCGAACAGCGGGGCGACCGTTCCAAGGTTCGCGTTCAAGCCGTCCAGATTGCTGTTGCTGAAATAGGACTGTGTGAAGGCGGCCTCGTTCGCCGTGGCCCCGACCATCTGGACGTTGTAGAGCTCGCACGCCCTGCACGTGAGGTTGTCGAGGACCGCGTCATCGAGGTTCGTCGCGACGGAGTCAGGCCCCGTGGAGGAGCCGAAGTGCGCGCCGGTCATGTCCGCGTACCGCATCGACGCCCCGGTCATGTCCGCCCCCTCAAAGCGTGCCCCGAGCCCCACAGCGTTGTCCAGGATCGCGCCGACGAAGTTCACCCGCGTGAAGGTCGCCTGGGACAGCGTGGCGTTCTGCAGGTTCACGCCCGTGGCGGTGACATCGGTGAACACGACGCTGGAGATGTTGGCCTGCTGCATCGCCGCGCCGCTGAAGTTGGCGTTGCTGAAGTTGTTGGTGCCGAGCACGAGGGTGCCCCTGAGGTTGGCGCCATCGAAGCGGGTGCGGAGGGCGGTGACACCGTCCAGGGTGGAGCCGGAGAGGACCGCGTCGGTGAAGTCGGCGTCACTCAGGGTCACCCCCGTGAAGGAGGCGCCGACCAGCGAGGCCGCCCCGAGGCTGGCGCCGCTCAGCGTGCCGCCGCTGACCTGGAGGCCGTTGCCGCGCAGATCGTCCAGCTGGGCGTTGGTGAACGTGGGGTTGGTCACGATGGCGCCGGAAAGGTCTGCCCCCACAAACATCGCGCCCGTGGCGTTGACGGTCGCCAGGAGGCTGCCGGAGAGGGAGGCGCCGGTGAGCGCGGCGTTGGTGAAGTTGACGCTGGTGAGGTCAGCCAGATCGAGCGCGGCGTACTCCAGGCACGCACTGGTGAGGTTGGCTGAGCGCAGGTGGGCGCGGTTGAGGGGCTGGTCGCGCGCGTTGAGGCCCACCAGGCGGGCGCCGACGAGGACCGCGTTGTCCAGCCGCACCTCCGAGATGTCCACCTTCGCAGCCGCCGCAGCGCACGGGGTCGCGGGCGCGTTGACCGTGCCGAGGTCGGCGCTGGTGAGGTCGGCGCCAGACAGATCCGCTCGCCGGAGCACCGTGGACGTCGTGTCGGTGGCACGGGCGCACGCCGCGCTGGGCGGCCGGAGGTCGCGGCCAGCGAGTGACGCGCCGACGAGGCTCGAGCGCTCGAACCGCGCGCCGCGGAAGGACGTGACGGCCGCCGTGGTGATGCTGTCGAGGATGAGGTCGGAGAGGTCTGCGCACGCCCAGGAGCCGCTCAAGACCACGCCGGTCAGGTTCGCGCCGCGGATGACCGGGATGGGGGTCAGGTCAGCGAGCCGGAGGGTCACCCCCGCCAGGTCCATGTCTGCGGCGCGCAGGTCGAGGATGGAGAGCGTCCACGTCGCCGCAAACGAGGGCTGCGCCGAGGACAGCGTCACGAACGTCTCCTGCGCCGTGAAGCCAGGGCGGGCGACCCGCACGAGGTAGGTGCCGTCCTGCAGCGCCGCGAAGGTCGCCGGGGCGCCGCCCGCGGTCGCCGTGTCGGCGTCCGCGACGGGCCGATCGACCCCCGTGAGGCTGATGGTGAAAGTGCGCTCGGCCGCAGGCACCCACGCCGGCAGGGCCGCCACGGTGATGCTGACGGTGCCGTTGAGCGGCTGGGCCGGCAACGTCACCTCGATCGGCAGGCCACCCACCTCGAAACGACCGTCCACCGCGTCCCAGTCGGCGTCGACGGTCTGCTGCTGGTAGCCTTCGCGCGAGGCGATCAGCGTGTGCGGGAACTTGTACGTTGGCACCGACAGCTCCCCGGACGAGCCCGTCAGGAACGTGCCGATGGGCGTCCCCAGCCGACTGAGCCGCACCTCGATGCCCCCAGCCGCGGCCCCGTCCGAAAGCGCAAAGCGCCCCGCCAGCTGCGCCGCCTCCGGCGCCAATCCCACCTCGCCAACACCCACCGTCTGCCCCGTGGTCACGGTCACGAGCCGCGACGCAGGCAGGTGACCCGCTGCCGTGGCCTCCAGGCTGTAGGTGCCCGGCGACACGCCCGTGAACGAGAAACCCCCGCCGGCCGCCACGGCGCCCGTGTAGCTCCTCGGCCCACTGAGCGAGACGTTGGCGATGGCGGGCCAGGTGAGCCCGGTCACCGGCGAAGACAGCGTCCCTGTCGCACCGGCCGTGGTGTCGAGCGGTAACGTCACGCCAGAGAAGGCCGCGTCAAAGGCCGCGCCGCCGACCTCAAATCGACCATCAACCTCGTCCCACACGGCGTCGAAGGTCTGCGACACGTAGCCCGCCCTGGAGGCTGTGAGCTGGTGGGTGAACTTCCAGGTGGGCACCGACACCACGCCTGTCACCCCCGTCAGGAAGGTCCCGAGCGGGGCGCCGAGGCGCGTGACCTGCACGTCTATGCCGGTCGGCGTCGCGCCGTCGCCGAGCAAGAGGCGACCGGCCAGCTGCACGCTCTGCGGCACCAACGTGATCGTGCCCACGTTCAGGGCCTGCCCGGAGATGACCGTGATGGCCTGTGAGGTGCGGACATGACCCAGGACGACGATCTCCAGACTGTAGGTGCCCGGCGACACGCCCGTGACGGTGACTGCGCCAGCGGCGTTCACGGTCCCGTTCACGGTCCGCTCGCCGACGAGTGTCACCGTGGAGGCCGCCTGCCAGCCCAGGCCGGTGACGGGGCTCTGCAGCGCCGCCGCCACGGACGCGCTCGTGTCGCGCTCCAGGGTGATACCTGTGAATACAGCATCCAGCGCGACATCGCCCACCTCGAAACGACCATCCAGTTCGTCCCAGACGACCGTGATGGTCTCACTGCGGTAGCCCGTTCGATTGAGCACCAGCGTGTGATCGACGGCGTAGGTCTGCACCGAGAACACACCTGCGGCGTTGGTCGAGACGAGGTCGACCGGCGCGCCCTGCCTCAGCACCTGCACGGAGATCCCCTCGTGGGTCGTGGCGCCCGAGAGCGTCGCGCGCCCGGTCAGCTGCACACCCACCGGCGACACGGTCACGTCGCCCAGGTCCAGCCGCTGCCCGGCGACCAGCGACACCGCCCGAGACACGGGCTGGTGGCCCGACACCACCAGCTCCAGCGTGTACTCGCCGGGCGCGACGCCCCCGACCAGGAACGCTCCGCCAGCGTCCACGCTGCCGCCGTTCGTGCGGCGCCCTGTCAGGCGCGCCGTCGCACGGGACGCCCACGGCAGGCCCGCGAGCGATGAGCGCAGCTGACCCACCACCGAGGCGCTCGTGTCCAGGGTCAGGGTCAACCCCGCCCACGAGGCGTCCAGCGCCACGTCCTGCACCTCGAAGCGATCCTGGGCGCGGTCGAACGTGACCTGCACGGTCGCGGGCTGGTACGCGGGGTGCGTGACGGTCAGCCCGTGGTCGAACTTCCAGGTGCTGAAGCTGAAGACGCCATCGCGGTCGGTAACGGCGAGCCCGACGCGCTGGGCGCCGAGGCTGCCCGCGACCAGGATCCCCTCGAAGGTCGCGTCCGCGCTCAGCTGGACCCGGCCAACCAGCGTCGTGGTCTCGGGCACCAGGGTCACGACCAGCGGCTCACCGTCGGTGCGCGGCAGGGTCACCGGCAGCTGCACGCGGTGGTGGCCGAAGACCTCGAGCTCGAGCACGTAGGCGCCTGGGGAGGCGCCGTTGATCGCGAACAGGCCACCGGCCTGCACGGAGCCTGCAAAGGACCGCTCGCCGACGAGCTCCACCCGCTGCACCACATCCGACCAGGAGAACCCCGTCACCGGGCTCAGGAGCTGCCCGGCGAGGCTTTGGCTGAGGTCCGGCTGGAGCTCGGCGACGACGAGGGTGGGCGTGACCTCGACGAGGTTCGTGGGGTCGGCCGGCGGGGCGACCTCAAAGAGCTGCGCGGACTCGTTCCACAGGAACGGCGCGGCGGGGGTCGCCTGGTAGCCGGGGCGGGTGAAGGTGAGGTCGTAGCTCGTGCGGGCGAGGGTGAGCGCGAAGGTGCCGTCGCGGTCGGTGAAGGTCGAGCCGTTGACGCGGCCGTTGAGCAGCGCCGTCACGCGGATGTTGGAGTGGTCCAGGACGCCCGCCAGGTGGGCCTTCGCCACCAGCACGATCGGCTGCTCCGCCTCCAGGTCCGTCGTCAGCGCCACCTCGCCGAGGTCCCGCGTGCCCGCCTCCAGAAGCTCCACGAGCCGCTCGAGGCGCTGGTGTCCCTCCAGCTGCACGACCAGCCGGTAGACGCCGCGCGACAGGTCCCGGGCCTCGAAGTGGCCCGTCGCATCGACGCTCGCCGCCGTCACGCGGTCCCGCACGACCGAGACGCGCGCCTGCGACAGGTCCGCGCCCGGCAGCGACGACGTCAGCTGGCCGACCACCGCGACGCTCCGGTCGCGCGTCAACCGCAGGTCGGCCCCGTTCTGGATCGCAAAGGTTGAGGTGGCCTCCACCCAGCTTGCCCGCACGTCGAGCAGCGGCTGAAACCCCTCTTTGACGAAGTCAAGCACGTAGCCCACGGGGGCCACCGCCGCCGTGAAGCGCCCGCCGAAGTCGGTGACAAGCGCCTCGACAAGGTTGCCGTCGACGTCCGAGACAAAGACTGCGATGCCGCTATGGTCGGTCTCGCCCTCGAGCTGGACCTGACCGCTCAGGCGTGCGTCTCGGTTGTACACCATCGCGAGGTCGCCGAGGTCGATCGTCGACGGCACGCCGTGCGGCACGAACTCCAGGGAGCGCGTCACGCCCTCGAAGCCCGGCCAGGTGACGGTCAACACGTACAGCCCCTGCGCCACCAGCGCGCGGTCAAAGCTGAATACACCTGTGTCATCAGGCACTTGAGAGGCAAGCACCCCGTTCAAGCGCACCTGCGCCTGCCCGAAGTCCGGCTCGGCGATGCCCGAGGGCACCAGCCGCCCCGTGAGCGTGATGCCCTCCCACGCCTCATCGCAGGCGTTGCCGCCGCCCTGGCCGTCGGCGTCGTACTGATCGGGGTTGGCAGTGAGGGGGCAGCTGTCGTCTGTGTCGAGCACGCCGTCGTTGTCGTCGTCGTTATCGCAGGGGTCGCCCTGGCCGTCGCGGTCGTGGTCGGCCTGGTCGGGGTTGCTGACCTGAAGGCAGGTGTCGACATCGTCGGGCACGCCGTCGCTGTCCACGTCTCCCTCGCACGCGTCGCCAGTACCGTCGCTGTCCCGGTCGGCCTGATCGGGGTTGGCGAGGCGTGGGCAGCTGTCGGCGGCGTCGGGCACGCCGTCGCCGTCCACGTCCGCGTCGCAGGCGTCGCCGAGGCCGTCACCGTCGAGGTCGGCCTGGTCGGCGTTGGCGAGCAGGCGGCAATTGTCGAGGTCGTCGGTGACGCTGTCGGCGTCGGTGTCGGGCTCACAGGCGTCGCCCGTGCCGTTGCCATCGCGGTCGGCCTGATCGGCGTTGGCGAGGCGAGGGCAGCTGTCGGAGGCGTCTGGAGCGTCGTCGCCGTCGTCGTCGTCGTCGCAGGCGTCGCCCTGACCGTCACCGTCGAGGTCCTCCTGGTCGGTGTTGGGCGAGGTGGGGCAGTTGTCGCGGGGCTGAGAGACGGACCCATCCGGCACGCCATCCCGGTCTCTGTCCGCCCCCACGTCCGCCAGGCACCGGCCCACCGCACAGACCTCGCCGAGCTCGCAAGACGCATCCGAGGTGCACTCGGGAGCCGCGCAAACGCCGCTCTGCACGTCGCACAGCTCGCCGTCCGAGCAATCCCCATCCCCCGTGCACGGGCAATCGACGCCCTCACACGGCGTCTCCACGACGCAGCGGGAGTCTTCACAGCGGCTCCCCACGGCGCAGTCGCTGTTGAGCCGGCAGCCGACCTGAAGCAGGGCGCCCGTCGCGCCGTCATCCCCACAGCCACTCGACATCCAAAGGATGGGTAGGAGACACAGCGCCGCCACCGACGTCGTGCGCATCCAGACGCGACCGACCTGTCCCATGAACTTGCCCTCAAGCAGGCGGAGCACACCTCCAAAGGCTCGGCTCGCCCAGAACAGCCGCACCAGACACATCGCTGCGCCCGACACACCATCCCGTATCAAAGACAAACCGTTCGAAGGCAACACCACGTGAAGTACTGTAGGCCTTGGTCATCGTTTGGGCCACCCTTGGGGCGGCCACAAGGGCAACCCCACCATAGATCCCGTCTTGGCCGGGATTCGTAGGCGCACCCCTTGTGGGTGCTCCTCGCCGGGTGGCCGGAAC
>Ga0100377_1001478_pt1 | contig 20197 bp, 17 predicted proteins | sample CryGeymeta201501_FD_83664 | JGI IMG/M metagenome (GOLD analysis project Ga0100377, IMG submission 83664) | Groundwater microbial communities from Crystal Geyser aquifers in Utah, USA - Crystal Geyser metaG 2015-01 | ecosystem: Environmental > Aquatic > Deep subsurface > Groundwater | place: USA...
CCCCCCCCCTTCTTCCCCCGGGTGGCCCCTCCGCCCCCCCCCGGCCCCCCCCCCCCCCGCGCAGGCCGGCATGCGCGACAGGCTGACCGTGGGGCCGCCGAAGTCCAGGCCGCTGGCGACCGCGGCCCGGACCACCTCGGCGTAGCGAGGCACCGTCCGGGCCGCGTCCTTCAAGGCAGCCCCGCGTGCATCCACGACGTTGAAGTTGACGGCGTCGACGCCGAAGGCCATGGCGTAGTCGACCATGGCGCGCAGGTGCGGCAGGTTCGTCACGACCACCGTGCCGTTCACCCGGAAGTCGAAGGCGTGCCGGGTCCGCAGCGCGGCCAGGTTCTCCAGGCCGCGGCGCGTCTGCTCGAAGGCACCCGGCCGACCGGTGATCGCGTCGTGGACCGCCGCGGTGGGCCCGTGCGCGGAGATCGTGAACTCGTTCATGCCGGTCTGAACCAGGGCCTGGCACAGCTCGGCCCGGGCCAGGGCCCGACCGTTGGTGACCATGCCGATCACCCGGTAGCCGAGGTGCCGCGCGGCGGCGGCGGCCTGGGGCAGGTGCCGGGTCAGCGTGGGCTCCCCACCGGTGAAGGTCACGGTGTCAGCCAGCGCCCTGCCCCGCTGAAGCTGGGCTGTGTGCTGCGCCAGGGTGAAGCGGTCCCCTCCCTTGCCCCCGTCCATGCAGAACTCGCACCGGTTGTTGCAGCCGGGGCTGGTGGCGATGTGGACGATGGGCGGTCCAAAGGAGGGCGGGTCCACGGGCACCTCGAGTCCCCTGGTATCGCCGCGGGCCGCCTTCAACCCCCGCCGCCGTGGTTGGCGACCGTAGGCGGCACCACCGCCCCCCGCGCCTGCAGCTCCAGGGCCTCGGGGTAGGCGCGGTAGTGCTCCCGAACGACCTGGGCCAGGCGGCCCTTGGTCTCATCGGAGACCAGGCTGGGTTGCAGCTCGGGGAGCGCCTGCACCAGGGCGCGGACCAGCGCATCCTGGGGCGCCGGCGCCCGCCCGGCCCAGGACGCCAGCAGCTCCCGGTCCACACGGGCCGGCAAGGAGCCGAGGATGCCGACGTCGTTGTCCCCGTGGATCATCAGGCCCGAGGTGGTGCCGCGATCCAGCGTCAGGACCTGGAACAGGTAGAGCGTGTGGTACGCGAGCTGGGCCTGCCGCTCGGCCACAGAGGGCGGCGGGGCCCCCTCCACCGCACGCAACAGCAGCGCGGCGTAGCGGTCGATGACCCCCTCGCCCACCCGCCGCGCCAGGGCCAGGTCCGCCTGGAAGTGACCCGAGTCGTGACCCTCCAGGTAGAAGTGGGCCACCCCACGGTGGCGGTCCAGGGCGGGGATGAAGAAGTACCGGTCGCCGTTCTCCGCGGCAGCGGCGGCCAGGGGACCGGCGAGGGAGGCCAGAGTCGCGCGGAAGGAGGCGGTCTGCGCCGCATCCGGCAGGCTCGGGTTGAGATCCGCCATGATCCGCCAGCCGCCGGTGCCGTCCCGGCGGACCGTCCAGGAGATGTGCATGTGCAGGCTGGGCCCGCGCGGGTGCTCGGGGTGCACGATCGCGGACAGGGCCGTGGCCGAGGCGAGGGCCCTGTCGGGCACGTCATCGTAGAAGACGCTGGAGATGTTGACCGAGGCCCGCTGCAGCAGGCCGGGACCGAGAAAGCCGGGGCCGCCATGATCCGTGTCGCGAAGGCCCAGCCGCGTGCCGCCCCCGTGGCGCCCCTCGTCCCGCTGCCAGGAGCGCGGCGAGAGCTGCAGCGGCAGCCCCACGCGGCTCCCCACCTCCTCCAGGCGGGCGACCAGGCGGGCCTGGAGCGAGGTGACCAGGGCGCGCGCCGGGGCGCGGCCGGGGTCGTCGCGGGCGGGCTCAAGGGGAGGGGTCGGCATCACGCGGGGCTATCCCGGCCCTCAGCTCGGCGAGCCGGGCCAACCAGGCGTGCACCTGTCCGTGCTGCACCAGGGAGCCCCAGGCGCCATCCCCGAAGCGCTCGCTGCGGACACAGTAGGTGAGCATCGACCGCAGCTCGGCCAAAGAGGCAGCGGCCAGGGCCTCCGGATCACGCAGGCGCGCCCCCTCGACCTCGGGCCGATAGCCATGGTCACTCCACCAGGGTCGCCCCGCCTCGCGGAAGAAGGCGGCGACCGGCTCGGCGTAGTCCGGCCAGGGACCGATGGGCGGACGGTCGGCGTAGGGCTGCTCCGGGTCCATCCGCGCCCCCAGGGCCAGCAGCGCGTCGATCTGCGCGACCGAGGGTAGGGGCTTCGCGACCGAGGGGGGGGGCGGCTCGCGGGAGTCGGGGTGGGGGCGGCGGTCCGTCACGGCGAAATGATGCCACGCGGCGCCCCCCGCAATGCCAGGGCCGCCGCATGCGCCCCTTGCGGGCCCCCACCAGGCCGGACATAGTCCCGCCATGCTCGACCTCCCCCTCCTGATCGCGCTCGTGGCCTGCACCGCGCCTGCCTCCCACACCTGTCACGCCCCAGGGTGCATGGGGGACGACAGCGGGGACGACAGCGGGGACGACACGGGCCGCACGGCGCCCGCGGCGGTGGCCGGCATCGAGCTGCGCGAGCGCGACTCCAAGACCATGGCCGGCGAGCGCGTGGAGATCCTGACCTACGCCATCACGGCCGAGCACGAGCCCCACATCGTGGACAACGAAGGCAACGAGCCCGTCTTCTACGTCTTTCACAATGTGGGCGACGCAAGCGGGGGCGACGGCAGCGGGGCCCCCAGGGGCGAGCCCGAGCGCGCTGTGGTCTGGCTGCACGGGGGCGGCGACGAGGTCGACACCCCCGACCTGCCCGCCCCCGAACACTGCACCTTCGAGCACACCAACAACCTCGCCTACTCCAGCATCGTGAACGGACGCAAGATCATCCCGCAGATCCTGGCCAAGCAGCAGGGTGTGCTGATCCTGCCCGTCGACACCTGGTGCGACATGTGGAGCGGGCGGGGGCCGGACGACCCGGTCGATCCCAACCACCAGGGCACCGTGCTGGTGCAGGCCGCGGTCGACGCCCTGGTCCACGGCATCGACGGGATCCGCGTCGATCGCGGCCGGGTCGGCCTGTGGGGCAGCTCCCTGGGCGGTGTCGGTGTGTTCCCGGTGAACCAGTGGCTGGGCGAGCACGGCACGCCCGTGCGCGGTCTGGTCACGGACAGTGGTCCGGTGAACATGACGACCATGTACGGACCCGCCAGCAACATCTCCACGGACTACCTCGACCACATCTTCGGGGGGCCACCCACCAACGACGACGGCACGCCGACCGAGTGGTACCCCAACTGGGCCCGCGCGGACGCCCTCGCCCTCATCCAGGACAATGGCCTGCGCACGCCCATCCTGTCGACCTACAACACCTACGACGAGATGACGCGCGCCCGGCACGGCGAGGTGCTGGAGGCCGCGCTCGACGGGAGCTACACGCCGGAAGGTCTCGACTTCTTCAGCTCAAACCTGGACCACCACGCCCCTGGGGACCAGTTCCACACCCAGAGCGCGCTGTCCACCTGGCCGGCCAGCTACATCACCTTCGAGGCCCTGAGCTTCCTGGATGGGTCCTGGGTACACTTCTACCCGGCCCAGGACCTGTGCCCCTCCACGGAGTGCAGGCTCATCTCCCCCGCGACCGATACCAAGCTCGGCGACCGGCTGGTCGACAGCGAGGGCGAAGACGTGGTGGGCCTGCGGGCCGAGGATCCGCCCGGCATGTTGGCCACCCTGACCCTGCCCACCGACCTGCCCCGCAGCAGCGGCATCCAGATCATCGTCACCGTGGACACCGCGGGCCTGGCCTCGGCCCAGCCCGAGGACCCGGCCCTGATCCTGCGGGTCGTGGACGGCGACACCACCCTGGTCGAGACCACGCTCGATGCCCGGGAGGTCGATGGCACCCAGAACGGGGACTCCGGGCGCCTGTCGCGCATCGCCGCCACGACCCTGACCCTGGACACCGGGACCTGGGCCGCCGCCGTCGCCCCCCAGGTCCAGATCGAGACGCTGCAGGCGGCCAACTGGTTCGTCGACGGGCTCTGGCTCGACGTGCCGAAGCACCACTGAGCGTCCACGCAGCGCGCCCACACAGCGCGCCCACACAGCGCGCCCGCACAGCGCGCCCGCACAGCGCGCCCGGACAGGTGAGCCCAGGGCCTCAGGCGCCGGCGAAGGCCTCGATGGTGCGGCGCAGCCCCTCCTCCCCCGAGAGCAGCGGGCGGTAGCCGAAGTCGGCCTGGGCCGCCGACAGATCGTACCAGTGACTGCTGACCAGCTCCGCCGCGACGAAGCGGGTCATGGGCGGCTCGCCCGACCGGCCCAGGGTCCGCCAGGTCCACTCCAGCAGCCCGCCCAGGGTCTGGGCCGTGCCCCGCGAGACATGCCGCTGGACCGGCGCCTGGCCCACGCCGACCAGCAGCGCGTCGATCCACTGCCACAACACGACCGGCGGACCGTCGGTGACGAAGTAGGCCTTGCCGGCGTTGGCGCTGCCCGGCGCCAGCGCGTCGGCCGCCTGGAGGTGCGCCACCGCGGCGTTGTCGATGTAGGTGATGCCGACCCGGTTGTTCCCCTCCCCCACCCGCAGCAGTCGCCCCTGGCGACGGCGGGCGATCAGGCGAGGCACGATGTGGGGGTCGCCCGGACCGTAGATCAGGTGGGGCCGAACCGCCGTCGTCACCAGCTCCGGCCCGTTGGCCGCCAGGACCAGCTGCTCGGCCAGGGCCTTGCTCTTGGGGTAGGGCGCCTCGAAGTGCGTCGGGTAGGGCTGCTCGGCCTCGGTGGCGTTCTCGGCGTCGCGACCGTCGAAGGTGGCGCTGGGGCTGCCCGTGTAGACCAGGCGGCCGACCCCCTGGGCCCGGCAGGCCGCCAGCAGGTTGCCCGTGCCGTCGACGTTGGTGCGCAGGAAGTCCGCCTCGTCGCCCCAGACCCCGGTGCGACTGGCGACGTGGAAGACCAGGTCCACCCCCTCCAGCAGGCCGTGCAGCGAGGCCGGATCGCAGAGATCGGCTTGCAGGCCGCGGGCGCCCAGGGCCTCCACCTCGGGGTGCCGCCCCCGCGCCAGGATGCTCACCCGGTCGCCCCGGGCCAACAGCTGCGTGGTGACAGCGCGCCCCAGAAAGCCGCCGCCACCGGTGACCAGGGCGTGCATCAGACCTCTCCCGCCCGCGCCGGGCTCACCGGCTCCCGGAGCTGGCGGGCCGCCTCGTCGCGGAGCTGCAGGCGGTGGATCTTGGCGTTGTGCCGCACGTCCACCGGGAAGCCCGGGTGGAAGAGCAGGTCGGCCACCTCGGCGCTGACCGGGTACTGCGCGCCCAGGGCCAGCAGCTCCTTGCGGATCTCCTCGCGGTCTCGGCGGACCCCGGTCTCCAGCTCCACCCACAACACCGGGCGACCGTTCACGCCCACCAGGGCGGTCCGGTACACATCGGGGTGCTCGTTGAAGACACCCTCGACCGGCACCGGGAAGACCAGGCTGCCGTCCGTGCGGGTCACCCGGTGGCTCTTGCGGCCACAGAACCACAGGCGCCCCTGCGCGTCCTGGTAGCCCAGGTCGCCCATGCGATGGACCACGGCCGCCTCACCACCCGGCAGCTCCTCGCGGATCTTGGCCGCCGCTGTCGCCTCGGGCAGGTCCTTGTACTCCGCCGTGACCACGGGTCCGCGGACGGTGATCTCGCCGACCTCGCCCGGGGGCAGGACCAGGTCCTCGGTCCAGGTGGGGATGGGATCGTCGCTGATCCGGATGATCCGGATCTGCATCTGCGGCGCCGCCCTCCCGACACAGGTGCCGGCCCCCTGCCGGGTGTGAGCGTGGGTCTCGCCCAGGATCTCGTCGGTGGCGACGCTCGCTACGGGCAGGCTCTCGGTCGCCCCGTAAGGCGTGTGGATCTGCGCCCCGCCGGTCAGGATCTCCCGGTACTGCTCGTGCATCCACACCGGGATGGGGGCGCCGAACATCAGCAGTCGCTTCAGGCTGGGCAGCGTGAGCCCCTGCTCGATGCAGTAGGTTCCCAGGTTCTTCCAGATGGCCGGGCTGCCCGCGCCGCTGGTGCAGCCCTGGTCGGCGATGGCCTCGACCAGCTTGACCGGGTCGGCCTGGGCGGGCTTGCTCGGATCCATGTCGGGGATCACCACGGTCATGCCCACGGCCATGCTGAACAGTCCGAAGAGCGGGAAGCAGGCCAGGTCGACCTCGCCGCCCTCCAGGCCGTAGAGCTCCTGGATGAACCGCGTCTGGGCCATGAAGATGCCGTGGGTGTAGGTCACGCCCTTGGCCGGCCCCGTGCTGCCGCTGGTGAACAGGATGGCCGCTTCGTCCCCGGCCGCGCAGGGCACCGAGGGCAGCGGCGTCAGGGCATGCCGGGCCAGCTCTGCCAGGGTCAGCCCTCCGTAGCCGCCGACCGTCACCGCCAGCCGCACCGAGCGGAAGGGTGCCCGGAAGACATGCTTGAGCAGGTGCACCACCGGCTCGGCGATGAGCACGGTCGGCTGCATGCGGGCCAGGCAGCCCAGGAAGGCCTCCCGCCCCATGCCCGGGTCGATGAGCACCGGCACCGCGCCCAGCTTGAAGACCGCGAAGACCAGCGGGATGAACTCCAGCCGCGGCTTCACCAGCAGGCTGACCCGGTCCCCGCGGCCCACGCCGTGCTCGGCCAGGCCCCGAGCGTAGGCGTCGGTCAGCGCCCCCAGCTGCTGGAAGGAGAGCTGGGTCCAGCTGCAGTGGCCGGCGCCGTCCCGGCCGGCCGGGAAGACCACCGCTCGCTGGAAGGGACGCAGCGCCACCTGCTCGTCCAGCAGGGCCGCGATGTTGTAGGAGGAGGGTGGGGTGGCGCTCACCGGCCGCTGCTAACCCGACGGGGCGCGCCCCAGCAGGCTGGTGGACCCGCCCCCCTCAGTGCCCCATGCCCAGGTACGCCTTCCGCACCTCGTCACTGGCCGCCAGGGCCTTGGCGTCGTCGGACAGCACCACCCGGCCGACCTCGATGACGTAGCCGCGGTGCGCGGCACGCAGGGCCATGCGGGCGTTCTGCTCGACCAGCAGGATGGTCGTGCCCGTGCTGTTGATCTCGCGGATGATGGAGAAGATGGTCTGTACGATCTGCGGCGCCAGGCCCAGAGAGGGCTCGTCGAGCAGCATCATACGAGGCCGGGACATGAAGGCCCGGGCGATGGCGAGCATCTGCTGCTCGCCGCCGGAGAGCGTGCCGGCCCGCTGCTGCAGGCGCTCGGCCAGCCGCGGGAAGAGCTCCAGGGCGCGGGCCCGGTCCCGGGCGATGCCCGCCCGGTCGTTGCGGATGTAGGCGCCGATCTCCAGGTTCTCGTCGACGCTCAGGTTCGAGAAGATGCCGCGCCCCTCGGGGGCGTGGGAGATGCCCAGCTGCGCGATCTCGTGCGCCTTGCGGCCGGCGATGCTCTGGCCGTCGAAGCGGATGTCCCCACCCGAGGGGCGGATCAGGCCGCTGATCGCCCGCAGCGTCGTGGACTTGCCGGCGCCGTTGGCCCCGATGAGGGTGACGATCTGCCCCTCCTCGACGTCCACGTCGATGCCGTGCAGGGCGTGGATGGCCCCGTAGTGCACGTTCAGGTCGCGGATCTCCAGCAGGGCCACCTAGCGCTCCTCCTCGTCCTGGGAGCCCAGGTAGGCCTCGATCACCTTGGGATCGTCCTGGACCTGGGCGGCCGTGCCGCGGGCGATGACCTCGCCATGATCGAGGACCGTGATCTGCTCGCACAGGCCCATGACCAGGCCCATATCGTGCTCGATGAGCAGGATGGTCAGGTCGAAGCGGTCCCGCACCTGGCGGATGAGGCCGCGCAGCTCGTCCTTCTCGGCCGGGTTCATGCCGGCCGCCGGTTCGTCCAGCAGCAGCACCTGGGGCGCCAGGGCCAGGGCCCGGGCGATCTCCAGGCGACGCTGGGCCCCGTAAGGCAGGTTGCGCGCCGTCTCCGTGCTGCGACCGTCCAGGCCCAGGATCTCCAGGAGCTGGTGGGACTGCTCCTCGACCGCCCGCTCCTCGGCTTGCTGGGCGCGGGTCCGCAACAGGGCGGACAGGGTCGAGCTGCGGGTGCGGGCGTGGCAGGCGATGCGCACATTGTCCAGGACCGACAGGTCCCCGAAGAGCCGGATGTTCTGGAAGGTCCGGGCCAGGCCCGTGCGCGCGATGACGTGCGGGGCCAGCCCGTCGATGCGTGCGTCCCCCAGGTGGATGGTCCCCTGGTCAGGCTTGTAGACGCCGGTGAGCAGGTTGAAGATGGTCGTCTTGCCCGCGCCGTTGGGGCCGATGAGCCCGTCCAGCGCCCCTTGCTGCAGGGCCAGGTCAAAGTCGGAGACGGCCTTGAGCCCCCCAAAGGACAGGCTCACCCGCTCGGCACGCAGCAGGGCCTCAGCCATCCTTCGGCTCCTGGCGTACCAGGCTGCGCAGCAGGCGGCGCACCCAGGGCAGCTCCCAGGCCTCGTGCAGGCCCAGCAGGCCCTGGGGCCGGGCCAACATCATCACGATGAGGGCCAGGGCGTAGACCACCATGCGGTACTCGGCGACGCTGCGCAGCAGCTCGGGCAGGACCGTGATCAGGACGGCCGCCAGGACCACGCCCGAGATCGAGCCCATGCCGCCCAGCACCACCATGATCACCACCTCGAAGGACTTCTGGAAGCCCAGCTCCTTGGGGTTCAGGGTGGTCCCGACCTCGTGGGCAAACAAGGCGCCCGCGATGCCGGCGAAGGCCGCCGCGATCATGAAGGCCCGCACCTTCACCGCGGTCGTGGGGATGCCCATGGCCTCTGCCGCGATCTCGTCCTCGCGCACCGAGAGGAAGGCGCGACCGTGACTGGAGAACTTGAGCCGGTAGGCCACCAGGATGGTGATCGCGACGAAGGTCCAGACCCAGAACAGGTTGGTATAGAAGGGCAGGCCCGTGAAGCCCAGGGCGCCGCCCACCTTGGTGAGCAGGGCCAGGGGTGCCGTGGCCCGCACGTCCTCGGCGGTGAACAACACGTCATCGGTCTGCTGGATGAACACCCGTACGATCTCGCCGAAGCCCAGGGTGACCAGCGCCAGGTAGTCGCCGCGCAGGCGCAGCGAGGGCAGGCCGACGATGTAGCCGAAGCCCGCCGCCGTCAGCCCCCCCACCAGGCAGGAGACCGCGAAGAGCAGCTCTCCCGCGCCCAGGAAGCCGCCGTGAGGCTGGGTCGAGCCCCAGATGAGCAGGCTGCCGTAGTAGGTGATGAAGCCCGCGGTGTAGCCACCCACCGCCATGAAGCCGGCGTGGCCGATGGAGAACTGGCCGGTATAGCCGTTCACAATGTTCAGCGAGACCGCCAGCATGATGTTGATGCCGATGTCCATCAGCATCTTGGCGTAGTAGGGCCCGATCCGCGGCCCGATGGCGAATTGCAGGAGGAGCACCAGCGCCGCCATCACCACCACCGGCAGCAGACTGCGGCGTGCGGCGAGGGCCGGCGAGGGCGCCAGGGCCCGGGCGCGGTCCTGGAGGAAGGAGGTCTGCATTGCTAGACCTTCTCCACGGTGGCCTTGCCCAGCAGGCCCTCCGGCCGGACCAGGAGCACGACGATGAGCAGCGAGAAGACGTAGACGTCCCGGAGCTGGGGCGACAGGTAGGCCGCGCCGAACAGCTCCACCATGCCGATGAGCAGCCCGCCGGCCATGGCCCCTCGGACGTTGCCGATGCCGCCGATGACCGCGGCCACGAAGGCCTTCAGCCCCAGCAGGATCCAGGTGCTGTGCGCCGGCTGGTTCAGGCTCGGGTACTTCTCGGCCGACAGGAAGCCCGCCGCGGCGGCCAGCATGGAGCCCACGACGAAGGTGAAGCTCACCACCCGGTCGACGTTGATGCCCATGAGCGAGGCGGTGCGCGGGTCATGGGAGACGGCCCGCATCGCCCGGCCCAGCTTGGTGCCGAAGATCAGGTACTGCAGGGCTGCCATCAGGGCCAGGGAGATGCCAATGACCAGCACGTCGACGAGCTTGACCTGGACGCCCAGCACCGTGAACAGGGTGGCGTCGGGAAGCAGGGTCGGCATGCGCTGGGGCCGCGTGCCGAAGGGCAGGGCCACGCCCAGCTTCTTCAGGAAGGGGAAGGGCTCGAGCTGCCCCAGGTTCTCGATGAACAGGGACACGCCGATGGCCGTGATGAGCACGTTGATCCGCGGCGCGTCCCGCAGCGGTCGGTAGGCCAGCCGCTCGATGATGAAGCCGATCAGGCCACACAGCAGCATGGAGCTGATGAGGACCAGGGGCCCGGCGATCCACGGCGCGTCGCCACCGGCCCAGCCCAGGCTCACGGCCAGGGTGAAGCTCAGCCAGGCGCCCAGCATGAAGATGTCGCCGTGCGCGAAGTTGATGAACTTCAGGATGCCGTAGACCATCGTGTAGCCCAACGCGATGAGCGCGTAGAGACTCCCGACGGCCACGCCGTCCATGAGCGTCTGCAGCAGCCGGGTCACTTGGCAGCAGCACCTTCGGCGGCCGCACCCTGCGCCGGGGTCGCGCCATCGGCAGGCGCGGCACCATCAGCAGGCGCGGCACCGGGGACCGCATCGGTCGGCGCAGCCGCCTGGGGAGCCGGCTCCATGCCCTTGGGGTGGATGGTCGTCACGTAGCGGGGCTGGCCGCCCTTCATCTGCACGATGACCGCCGACTTCTGGGCGTTGCGCTCGGCGTCGATGCTGATGTTGCCCGTCACGCCGTCGAAGCCCTTGGTGGCCGCGATGGCCGCCGCCAGGTCCTTGCCATCCAGCGAGGGCGCCCGGTCCATGGCCTGGGCCAGCAGGCGGGTCGCGTCGTAGCCCAGGGCGGCGATGCCGTCGGGGACCTCACTGTAGCGGGCCTGGTAGGCCTTCACGAAGTCCTGCACCTCGGGGCGCATGTCTTCATGGGAGTAGTGATTGCTGTAGTAGCTGCCCTCGATGGCGTCGCCGGCCAGCTGCGCCAGCTGCGAGGAGTCCCAGCCGTCTCCGCCCAGCAGGGGCACCTCCAGGCCGAGCTTGCGGGTCTGGATCGAGATGTTGCCGACATCCGTGTAGTAGCCGGGGATGAAGATGGCGTCGGGGTGCGTGTCACGGATGGCCGTGAGCTGGGCGCTGAAGTCCTGGTCGCCACCGGTGTAGGCCTGCTCGATGACGACGTCGCCGCCCATCTCCTTGAGCTCGCGCTCGAAGTCGTCCTTGAGCCCCTTGGAGTAGGCCTGGCCCTGGTCGTACAGGACCGCCACCTTCGTGGCCTTCAGATCGTCCAGCGCGAACTTCGCCACCACGTAGCCCTGGAAGCTGTCCACGAAGCAGACGCGGAAGACCATGTCGCCGACCCGCGTCACCTGGGCGTTGGTGGACGAGGGCGAGATCATCGGCACGCCGTACTGCTGGGCGACGCGACCGCCGGCCATGGACAGCGAGGACGCGACCTCTCCCAGGACCGCCACCACGTGATCGTCGGTGATCAGGCGGGTGACGGCGGTGCCCGCTTCCTGGGTCTTGCCCTGGTCATCGTAGGTCCGGACCGCCAGCTTGCGGCCCTTGACCCCGCCGGACTTGTTGATCTCCTCGATCGCGAGCTGCACACCGCGGTCGGTGGACTGCCCGAAGGTCGCCTCGGAGCCGGTCAGCGAGCCGTACTCACCGATGAGGATCGGCGCGTTGGGGTCTTCCGCCCGCACCGGGGGGCCCTGATCGGCCTGATCCGCCTCTCCACAGCCCACGGCGAAGGCCAGGGGCAGCAGCGGCAGCAGGGAGGAGAAGGAGCGGAGCAGAGAGGAGAAGGCGGGCATGGGAAGGTCCGGGCTGCGGTCTGCAACGGCCGGACCCGGAACGAGGCCTGCCGCGGGCAGCGGCCTTGTTAGCGCCGGAGGATCCTGACGTCAACCGAAGTGGGGCCGCGCTCCGGCCCCACCTGGCTGAGCGAATCAGTAGCTGAACTTCGCGCCCAGGCGCACGGAGCGCGGGGACTGCCGGTACAGGGTCTTGCCGAAGTTCTGGTCGTCGTTCTCGTAGTAGGTGATCGGCGCCTGCAGGTCGATGGCGTTGAACACGTCCACCGAGACCTGGAACTTCAAGTCATTGTGCAGCTTGATGTCCTGGGCCAGGCGCAGGTCGAAGTAGTGGACCGCCGGCATGGTGCGGCTGCCGCGCCCCTCGGGGAAGGAGAAGTAGTCCCCGTACAGCGCGACGTAGCCCCGCTTCTGCCAGGCGTGTCCCGAGTCGAACTCGTAGACCGCGCCCACCGTCGTCTTCCAGGGCATGGTGTAGCTGCCCGACACCTTCACATTGTGCCGCGAGTCATACGGCAGGTTGCCGTAGTAGCCGGCGTCGTCCGTCGGCGTACCCAGCCCGGCCAGGCCGTCCATGAGCCAGCCGTAGCCGTTGTCGAAGTAGAACTCGCGCGTGCCCGGGTCCAGCACATCGTCGGCAAAGACGCCGACCTGGTTACCGTCGCTGCCCGTCTGGCCGCCCGAGGAGATCTCGAACTGGCCGGGCATGGTGCCCTGGGCCTGGGACAGCGTGTAGCTGGCCAGGAGCTGCCAGACCCCGTCGTACTTCTTCTCTGCCGTGAGCTCGACCGCCCGGTAGTCGCGGCGCTTGTTGTCGGGGTTGGTGATGACCCAGGTGTTCAGGTCGTAGTCGACGTCCTCGGGCATGTCCACGGTCCGCGACAGGATCCCCTTGAGCCCCAGCGAGAACAGGGGGATGAGCTCGCGCTCCAGGCCGACCACCACCTTGTCCATGTGGTAGGGCTTGAGCCGTGTGTCACCGCAGGCGGAGTCCGCCGCCGACTTGATGTCGGGGTCGGTGATGGCCGCCAGGCTCTGGTCCGTGCAGTAGATGAGCGGGTCCTGGGCCGGGTCCTGCTCCCAGCTCATGAAGTACTCGCCCGTGGAAGGGTCGACGTCGTACTCGCGGTACACGAAGGCCGAGCGGGTGTCGCCCCAGTCGGCGAAGGTGTTGCCATTCAGGTCGAAGTAGCGACCGGCGTTGGCGCTGAGCAGGGTCTTGTCGTCCCCCGTCAGGTCGACGGCCGCGCCCAGCCGGGGCGCCGGCATCCACTGCCCGAGGATCTGGGTGCCCTCGTTCTGGTAGAGCTGCTCCCGGTCCAGGCGCACACCCAGGTTCAGGGTCACCGGCTCGACTACGTTCCAGTCGTCCTGCAGGTAGCCGCCGAAGATCATGCCCCGGTGGCCCAGGGCGCCGGCGGACACGTACTCGGTGTAGTGGTAGCAGTCGGCGTAGCCGGTGGCGGAGGTGCAGGGGAAGTCCTGGGACTCCCAGCGGTTGTACTGGTAGCCGTCGCCAGCGCCGGTGTAGCGCAGCTCCCGGCTGTCGGTGAGCGACCACAGCTCGGTGCCCACCTTGAAGCGGTGGTCCCCAAGGAAGTTGTCGACGAGCTGGGCGTAGGACAGCGAGCCCCCCAGCCGCCCGCGGTTGTTGTAGTCGAAGGTGTCGTAGTTCTGGAGGTACTGGCCCGTGTCCATGTCGTAGATGCTGGGCGTGTTCTCGTCGCCCGACATCGGCACGACGTCGATCTTGTTGCTCAGCCACGACAGCTTGAGCTGGACCTCACCCTTCTCGGTCGGACGCCAGCGGGTCGTGAAGATCTGCGAGAGCTGGGTGTTGTTGTACCGGGACTGCGCCTCGGCCGCGTACAGGCCCGAGGTCTCGTAGTTCGAGATCGAGCTGCGCCCGTAGCCGAGCTCGTACTGGAAGGTCAGCCCGGGGGTCGCGAACCAGGTCAGCTTGCCGAAGCCCTGCCCCGACAGCTCGTTGTAGGGGGCGCTGGTGTCGACGCCCTCGAACTGGATGTGGGCGCGCGTCAGGTCAGCCGCGGCGAAGTACCAGAGCTTCTCCTTGACGATGGGGCCGCCCGCGGTCAGGGCCAGCTCGTGCGAGTTGGACTTGCGCTTGTCGGTGGGGACCTCCTGGTGCGAGCTCAGGTCCAGGATGTCGTACTGCCCGGGCGAGGCCGTGAAGTCGAAGTAGTAGCCGACGCTGCCGTGGTGCTCGTCTCCGCCGTCCTTGGTGACGACGTTGACCAGCATGCCGGTGGCCTGCCCGAACTCGGCCGGTGCGCCGTCGGTGTAGACCTGGATCTCCTCGATGGCGTCGAAGTTGACGCCGGAGCCGAAGGTCTTGGTCGCCGGGTCCCGCGTCGAGATCCCGTCCACGAGGTAGTTGTTGCCGTACTGCCCCTCGCCGCGGACCGAGGGGTTGCCGTTGCCGGGACCACCGTTCTGGGTGTCGACCCGCCCCGAGACGCCGGCGATGGTGTTGATGGCGTCCTGGTAGCTGCGGCCCGTGGGGACGTTGGACAGGAAGTCGGCCGAGAGCTGAGTCGAGATGGACGAGGTGGTGGTGTCGATGATCGGCAGGACCTCCTCGATCACCATCTCCTCACCGGCCTCGGAGACCCGCAGGATCACGGGCACGAAGGCGCTCTGCCCGATCTGGATCGTCACCCGGTAGCCGGCCGGCGCGAAGCCGGGCTTGCTCACCTTGAGGTCGTGGGTCCCCGGCGGAAGGGCCAGCATGCGGAACTGGCCGTCGGCGTCGGAGCTCGTCGTCATGGTTCCGGCGATGTTCGGGCCGGTCACGGTGACGGTCGCGCCCGGCACCGCCAGGCCCTGATCATCGACCACATTGCCGCGGACGTTGCCGGTCTCGGCCGCCTGGGCGGTGCCGCAGACCACGCCACAGACCGCGCCGCTGAACAGTACAAAGGCGGGCACCAGCAGGAGCGTCGAGCTGCGCATCACTTGCCTCCGTAGGTCAGGGTCGCCGCGCCGGAACAGGGGTCGACCCAGGCGGTGTCGGCAGTGTCAGGGTTGGTGATGCTGCCGGCCGGCAGCGTGATGTCGCAGGCCGGGTCCGGCGAGAGCTGGGTGCCGGCGCTGTCGAAGAAGCCGACGTACCAGGCGGCAGGCTTGGAGACGGCCGGCGCCACGAAGGTCGCCGTCGCCGTCGAGCAGACAGCGGTCAGGGGCTGGTCGTCGCCCGCGTCCCCCACCCGCACGGTCACGGCCGCCGGGTCCAGGCCACAGCCCTGCAGGGTGATGGTGTCCCCGGCCGCGACACCCTCTGCCGGGTCGATGCCTTCGACCGTGCCCGGAGAGGGGCAGTCGACGTAGTAGAAGCCGCTGCTGACGGTGTCGGAGACACCGCCGGTGCTCACCTTTACCTCTGCCGTGCCCTTGCCGGCCGTGCTGGGCGGCGTGGTGCCGTAGACCTCGTAGCCGACGTCCAGCGGGAAGAGCGTCGCGTCGGGCAGGCTCTGGTCGGCCAGCGCCTGTCCGCCGATGGTGACCTGCACGTCGTCACCGAAGCCATGACCGCCCACGGCGACCGGGGTGCAGCCGTCGACCCAACCGTAGATGGGTCGGATGCTGACAGCGTCGAAGGCCTTGTCCCCGCAACCCGAGAGCACCAGCGCGAGGAAGAGGGAGGAAGCAGGAACCACGTCGACCTCCGGGACTGACGATGGCGCCCGAAAGCAGGACCTGCTCTCGGAGACACACCACGTCAACGTGGAGACGACTCTACGCCTGGCGAGACGCCTGGGGGGTGGTTGCGACAAAAAGTCCTGCAATGGCCTCTACCACCCGGTCGGGCGCGTCCTCCATCACGTAGTGACCCACGTCCGTCCACGCATGGACCTGGGCCTCAGGAAAGCGCTCCTGCCACTGCACACGAAAGTGCGGCGTGAAGCAGAAGTCCCGTTCTCCCCACAGGATCAGCATCGGCCGGTCGCGAAGCCCGGCCAGCCCGGCTCCGATCCGGACCAGCTCGTCCCAGCTGGGGTGCCCGGGCTTCATAGGGATGTCCTGCACGAAGCGCAGGGTCGCGATCCGGTCCTTCCAGGAGCCATAGGGCCACAGCAGCCCCCTGCGCGCGACCGTCGACAGAGGCTTCGCCGCCGCCCGGATGGTCGCCACCCGGGCGAAGCCGTTGAAGCCCCGCACCGCCAGCGGTCCATACACGGGGATCCGACAGGTGGCGATCGACAACGGGATCCGGCTGCTGGGGAAGGCGGCCGTGTTCGTCACGACGAAGCGGGCGAAGCGCCCCGGCTGGCGGGTCGCGACCCCCATGCCGATGGCGCCGCCCCAGTCGTGCACGATCAGGGTGACCTGCTGCAGGTCGAGGTGCTCGACCAGGCGCTCCAGGTTGTCGACGTGGCCCTTCAGGCGGTACGGCCAGTCCTGGGGCTTGTCGGACATGCCGCAGCCGATGTGGTCGGGCACCACCACCCGGAAGGGCCCGGCGAAGTGCCGCACGATCTGCCGCCAGTAGAAGGACCAGGTCGGGTTTCCGTGCACACACAACAGCACGGGCGCGTCGGCCGGCCCCTCGTCCAGGTAGTGCATGCGGCCGCCGTCCACGTCCAGCCAGTGGCCGGTCCAGGGATAGGCCGCGCGCAGCTCCTCGGGGAGCGCGGTCGCAGTCGGGAGGGCCTCGGTCACCAGTCCACCACCATCATGGCGCAGTTGAGCCCGCTCCCGATGCCCATCAGGGCCACCGTGTCGCCGGCGAGGACCCGGCCGCGCGCCACGGCCTGGGACAGGGTCAGGGGCACGCCGGCAGCGCCGACATTGCCCAGCTCCGGGTAGACGCGCAGGGCGCGCTCCAGGGGGATCTCCAGGGCCGAGGTCACCGCGTCGTGGTTGGCCTTGCCGACCTGGTGCAGGGCGTACTCGGCCACCTGGGCGGCCTCCAGGTCCAGGTCGGTCCGCACCTGGGCCCACGTGCGCTGGGCCAGCCGCACGCCCTCCTGGAGCAGGCGGGCCGGATCCGTCTTCATCTGCGTGGCCGTGCCCACGCACAGGCGGTTGAACTCGGTGGCGGCCTTGATCACCCCACCCCGCAGGTGGTGCTCGTGCCCGCCCTGCCCCGCCCGGACCAGCAGCATGGCCGCTGCCCCGCTGCCCAGGGTCAGCGTCGCCAGGTTGTCCTTGAGGCGCGCAAAGTCGATGCCCGGCTTCATCAGGTTCTGGACGGTCGAGCGGGTCACGTCCCGGCTGCCCTCTCCGGCGACGACCATGCCAGCGCCGATCTGGCCCAGCTCGATCATGTTGGCGACCATGGCCATGCCCGAGACGAAGCCCAGGCAGGCGTTGCCCACGTCGAAGTTCCAGCAGGCCTCGGCCAGGCCCAGGTTGCCGTGGACCAGGCTGGCCACGCTGGGCTCCAGGAAGTCCTTGCAGACCGAGGTGCTCACCAGCACCCCCAGCTCCTGGCGCGGGAAGCCCGTCTCCTCCAGCAGGCGCTCGGCCGCCCGGGTGGCGGCGTCGCTGGGCATCACGCCCTCCTCCCAGAAGCGACGTGCCTGGACGCCGGTCAGGCCCTCCAGGAAGCCCGGTCGCAGGCCCAGCGCCTGGTAGCTGCGGGCCAGCATGCGCTCGATGGCCTCGGTCGTGACCTCGGCCTCGGGCAGGGCCGTGGACAGACCAGCGATGGCGACGTGCTCGTAGCGCATGGGTCGAGGAGCCGGAGGAGGGGCCGGAGGACGGGCCACGGGGAGAGAGCCGGCGGTCTAACCGCCTGCGGCCAGGGTCAAGCGCCGACCGCGGCAGCCAAGGCGCTCAGCCGCCGCCAGGTGGCGAGGTCCAGCGCCTCCAGGCTGTCCAGGACGCACAGGGCATCGCCCCAGCACGGCTCGGCCCGGCGCGCGGGATCCGGCACGGCGATGCAGCGCATGCCGGCTGCGAGGGCCGCCGCCAGCCCGCTGGGAGAGTCCTCGAGGGCGACACAGGCCGCGGGAGGCAGCGAGAGCGCCGCGGCCGCCCGCAGGTAGACGGCGGGGTCGGGCTTGCCGCGGGCCTCGTCCTGGGCCGAGCAGCGCACCGGGAAGGCAGCGCCCAGGTCCAGGCGGTCCAGGGCCGCGTCGATCAGGCGGTGGCTCGAGGAGGAGGCCAGGGCCAGGGGCACCCCCGCGGCCGCCAACATGGCCACGGCCTGCTGCGCACCGGGCAGGGCCCGCCCCTCGGTCGCCATCAGCTCGGCCACCCGGGTGACGATCCGCGCTGCCAGCTCCGCGGGCCCGGCCCCGGTCCAGGGCCGTCGGGCGAACCACCAGGCGGTCACCTCGTCGATGCGCAGGCCGGTGGTCCGTGCGCAGTCCTGGTCCGTCAGCCCCAGGCCCACCCCGGCGAAGACCTCTCGCTCGGCCCGCACCCACAGGGGCTCGCTGTCAACCAGCAGGCCGTCGAGATCGAAGATGGCAGCGACGGAGTCCAGCGGCGCCTCCCGGGCGCCGCCTATCCACAGGCGGCGGCTCCGTCTCGAAGCGTCACCTGAGGTCACGTCTACCCGCCCACGGTGGCGCCTGGTGGATGGCAACATACGAAGGCCGTGCTTTGGATCGTTGACGCTCATTTTCTTCTTGGAGCTCCCCATGACGCAGTCGCGCAATGCCTGCTCACGCCTGTCCCTCGCGGCTGGCACCCCCGTTGCTCTCACCTGCCTGGCCCTGGCCCTGCTGCCGGGCTGCGACCTGCAGATCGACCTGTCCGCGCTCGGCGGCGTCGCCGAGCCCCACGCCGAGAACTGGCAGGTCGACCGTGACGGCTTGGGACAGGACACCGGCCCGGGCGCCGACCTCGCCGCCCACGACGGTCGCTGGCTCTACACCGACATTCGTGAGGGCCAGGGCGACTGCGCCGCGGCAGCCGAGCTGCTGCCCCTGGACATCGGCAGCCCCTTCTACGTGGATCGCAGCAACGACGGCGGCTTTCGCAAGGAGTTCCCGGGCCTGGACGTGACCTCGCCCTGCTCCGTCAACAGCGACCTCAGCTTCGCCTGCGGCACCGTCAGCGGCACCATGGCCGATCCCGCCTTGGACGTGGCCATGCCAGGCTCGCTCACCACGACCGGCGTCGTCGAGGACGAGCTGCACATGCACGGCAGCTACCTGGTCGAGGTGGACTGCGAGGGTGGCGGCTGCGGCGCCGTCCAGGACTCCTTGCAGGTGGCCTTCCCCTGCGCTGTGGAGCTGCACTGGTGGGCCGCCCACGAGACCGCCACCTGAGCCTCGCAGGTCCCCGCAGGGAGCCCCGGTGATCCCTGGGTGAAACGCGCGGCGATCCCGTGAAAGCCACAGCGAGAGGTCGGCTACCGGTGGACCGCAGGGCGTGATGGTTATAGCCACCGACCGCCCTCTCCCTGGAGTCCCCATGCGCGCCACTGCCTCCTCGATCCTGATCGCCCTCCTCCCCCTCTCGCTGCTGGCCTGCACCAGCAAGGTCAGCCCAGGCGGCCAGGACTCTGCCGGCGGGGACTCGGGCGTGCTCACGAACGACGGTGGACAGGCCGACACGGACACCGACACCGACACCGACACCGACACCGACACCGACACCGACACCGACACCGACACCGACACCGATACCGACACGGGGGGCGGCGACACCGGCACCTCGGCCCTGGTGGCCCACGACGGTCGTTGGTTCTACAGCCGCGTCGACGTCACCGCCACGAGCTGCAGCCCTGTGGTGGACCTGCTGCCGACGGCCACGGGCAGCTCCTACTTCCTCACCGGCTCGAGCAGCACGGGCTTCGACAAGGAGATCACGGCCCTGGCCATCACCACCCACTGCGACCTCGGCCGCGGCAGCTTCGCCTGCGACACGGTCAAGGGCGACGTGGACGTCTCGGACTACGGCGTGGTGCTCCCGACCATCCTGGACGGTGCGGGCAGCCTGAGCGACGAGCTCCACATGACCGGGACCTACGACATCTCCCTGGACTGCACGGGCTCGAACTGCGCGCTGGCCGAGCTCATGTACAGCATCAGCTTCCCCTGCACCTTCGAGCTGAGCTGGGACGCCGCCCACGAGAGCGTGTCGGCCTTCCGCTGAGCGCCAACGGCGGGGTGCGCACGACGATGTGGGGGCCGCAGTAGCGCTTTGGCGCCGCTCCGGGGTCGAAGGGACAGGCGGGCTGGAGAGGCCCGCTCCCCTTTCCCCGGAGGACCCCATGGACCCACGCACAGACGCTCGCCCCCTCGCAGCCCCGGCCCTCGCAGCCCCGGCCCTCGCAGCCCCGGCCCTCGCAGCCCCGGCCCTCGCAGCCCCGGCCCTCGCAGCCCCGGCCTCGACCCTCGTTTCGGCCATCCGGCCGAAACGAGGGTCGATGCGCTTTGTTGGCGGGGGGAGGATGCCTCCCCCCGCATGCGCTAGCGCGCCCCCCCTCCCCGCGCCTTATGGGCG
>Ga0100377_1001485_pt1 | contig 20129 bp, 17 predicted proteins | sample CryGeymeta201501_FD_83664 | JGI IMG/M metagenome (GOLD analysis project Ga0100377, IMG submission 83664) | Groundwater microbial communities from Crystal Geyser aquifers in Utah, USA - Crystal Geyser metaG 2015-01 | ecosystem: Environmental > Aquatic > Deep subsurface > Groundwater | place: USA...
GCGTCTCATTCGTTGATGCCGAGGGTCAGGAGGTGATTTCGGATTGGGTATTCTTCCGCAAGGGAGCGGAAGTTGAACAATACGCAGGTGGAGGGACTACTGTCTGCTCAGACGATGACTTCGATTCTGCGCAAGCGGGGCTCTATCACCTACGGGCAGGTTGGCGGGGCATGGAGGTCGAGGCGGAGGTTGAGGTAAACGCCACGCTCAACGAGTACCTGTGCGATGAGGTGAGCACCAAGAACCTCACGCTACAGTTTCCGAAGGAGGCCCCTTGAGCAATCCTTGGCCAGCCGCAGGCACACGAGTGGTCGCGAACAGGCTCTGGTCTAAGGCTGCAGCGGTTCTCCTGTGCTTCTTCGGACTGGCGGCCCTCACCTCCTGCGCCACCTCTCCCAACCTCTACCAGACCGCGTCGACCCTGCCGGCTGGCAGGTTCCAGGTCGCTGTGGTCCCACATGCGACCTACGTCGACGAGGTCTGCGGCCGCGTACTGAACGCCGACGGCGGGCTCTCTCGAGATTGTGTCGTCCAGCACGGTACGGTCGCCACCGACGAGCTCTACTGGGGCCACTTCCCCGCACTCCGCATGTACCTCGGTCTCACCGATGACGTGGAGCTCGGCGGGCAGCTCGCCGGAGAGGGCGCCTCCCTCATGGTCAAGGTGCGTCTGGTTGACGGCGAGCACTTCGATTTGGCCCTCGCACCTGCCGTCCATGGGGGAATCCCGGTGGACGTCACCCTGCCTCTGCTTCTCGCCTACGGCACCGATGATTTTGCGGTCTTCGGCTCCGTCGCGCCCATTCTCGCCTGGAGCAACGTAGATATCGGCAGTCAAGAGCGCTTCGATGTCGTGGTCTTCGGGGCCTCCGCGACGTTGGGCGGCTCGTTCACTCTGGGTGGGGTCTTTGTCCGACCCGAGGTCGGATTTACTCTCCCTATTGCAGGAATTCTGCTGCCGGAGCAGACGGCGTCGTTCAAGGCCGACTGGGTGAGTTTTGGCGTGGCGATCGGCTGGACGGTGGGGGACGAATGAAGCCTCTCATGCTCTTGCTTCCATTCCTGCTGCTGTTGACCTTTTGGCCATTCCAGTCGGGGTGTTTTCAGTGTCTTGAGCTCGATAACGCCGCGGTGTGTGTACGCTTTGTCGACGCGAACGGCGCAGGAGTAACGCCCGATTGGGTGCGTTATCGGGAGGGGGCTGGAGCTGAGATTGGCGTCGATCCTTGGGAACCTGTGACGTGTGTTGGCGAGGAACCCGGCGTCATCCATGTCTGGGCGGGCCTGAACGGCGAGCAGGTCGAGACCGAGGTCGAGGTCCAAGGAGAGCCCAGAGACATGGTCTGCTACAGTGTGGCCACAGAGTCGGTCACGGTTCAGTTTCCTGGCCAATAGCGCCGTCGTCTTTCTCAATCAGGGACCAAAAACCTCTCAAGCTGGCGCCCGTCGGTACAGGCCGCCGGGCTGCCGTTCATCTCGAGGCGATCGCGGCCCGTCCAGCATACCTAGTCCACGACCTCGGACGGCGTATCGGAGAGGTCGAGAGCATCGGCGTCGACAGCGTCAGGGTCGAGTTTCTTCTCCCCCATTTCTCCCCCCCAATGCCGGTCTCATCTGCGTCGCAGCCAACCCCAACCCAACAACAGCAGCAACGCCGGCGTGAAAGTCAGCGCCCCTTCGCTGGGATTCTCTGAAACGCCGCACTTGCCGCAGGGCCCCGCGGGCGGGATGTCCATCGACGGCACCTCGGTGCTGAGCGCTGGGGCCGCGTCGACGTCGGACGGGCCCACACTCGCGAGCAGAAACACCGCCGTGCAGGCCGCAACGAGAAAGAATCTAGGAACCATCGCTCGCATCTTCACCTCTGGCGGCTACGGAGACGTTTGTTGGGGCGGTAACCATGCGTAGACCTCCTCATCCCAGATCTCGGACGGAAAGTACACATAGCGCCAGCCCTGTTCGTTCGTCGAGACGTGGACGACGTGAGTGTCTTTGGCGGCTCCAGCGAACACCTCGCCGCCTGGCGCGGCATAGAGCAGCTCGCCAGGCCGCACAGAGATCAGCGAGGCGGAGGTTCCCCAGCCTCCGGTCCCAAAACCCGCCAGGCTGAGAGTGCACCCGGGTCCCGAAATGTCTTTGTCCGCCAACGCGCTGCTGCGCAGGAACCCCGTGACTTTCCAGTGCTCAGCTCCGTACTCGACCTGCGCCCAGCCCCCCGAGTCGTCGAGCAGTTTGAAGTAGGCCGTGATCTCTGGACCTAAGGTCGCGACCTTTTGTCCATCGGGCGCATCCAGGAGCTCCACTCGTTTCTCTGGGCGTCCCCTCGAGTCGTCGATGCAGGCCTCGAACGTATCAGGGATGTAGACTTTCGCGATCAGCGAGGCGGCGACCCAGCCCTCGAGTCGAACCCTCGTCTCGTCTTCGCCCTCTTGGAGCCGAACCTGAACCGTTTTGCAGACGCGGTCTTCCTGCAAGGTCTCGAGCGCAGCCCCACCGACCAACTCAACCCCCACCTTGGACGGCGTATCGCACGGTCCGACGGTGAGGAAGGAGGTCAGGGCGAGCGCGTCCTCGAAGGAGGTGTCGTCGACGTAGACCGCGTACCGAAAGGAGTAGTCGGAGAGGAGCAGGCGAAGCATCCGATTGGCGCTGCCCACCACGGCATATTCGCCGGCGCCCAGCGTGCCTTTGAACGCCAACGGTCCCGCCGGCGTCAGCCGGGCGCTGTCGAGGTCGATGGTGCTGCGGGCGCGCCAGCGAACGTTCGCGTCCAAAGTCTCCGGGTGGCTCAGGAGGTCTTTGAGGACCACGAGGTCGTGGCGTGGGGCCGGCTTGCTCTCCGCGGCCGAGGCTGGGAGCGGCAAGAGGGTCAAGAGCAAGAGGAGCGTCACCAGCAGTCGCGTTGTCATCATCGTGCCTCGAGTACGCAGTGGGTTGGCTCGTGTGAGTGTCCACTCGATGCTGGAAGTTCCCATTGGAGGTCAAGTTCGGGCGTTTCGGAACATTCCTGCGGTTCTGGGCGGTTGTGGTTTGAGCTTGCGACTTCGCTGTTCTAAACGACCCTGACCGTGCGAAACTCCTCGCGACCCTGCTCCCCTGCCCGCAACCGAGCGCTCGATTTGTTCAGAGGACCCTCAATAGCCTTCGTCATGGTCGTGATGCTCACCGGCTGCGGGCCGCGCTACCGGGACTTCTATGCCCCCTCTGCGCCAGCCGAGGCACTCGAGAACTTCCTCGAGTCCCGACTCTACCGTGAACGAGGGGACTACGAGCGCGCGTTGATGGAGATCGACATCGCCATCGAGGCCGACCCGGGCTCGGCGCGACTGCGGGTCGAACGGGCCGATCTGTTGCGCCTCTCCGGCAACTTGGACGCCGCCGCACGGCGGCTCGACAACATTCTGGACGACTTTCCCGAGGAGCCGGACGCCCTCTACATAAGGGCCTTGATCGCCCGAGAGCGCGGCGACGTTCCCGGAGCGATCGTCGCCCTCGAGAGCGTCCTCGCCCAACGGCCCGAGCACAGCGCAGCCACCTTCATGAGCGCTGAGCTGTCGGTGGCCTTCGGCGACCGCGACGCGGCGGCACACACCCTCGAGCAATACCTTCAAGTACGCCCAGATTCGTCGGGGGCCTGGCTCGCGCTGGCAAACCTCTACTGGGAGGGCGGCGATTTCCGGCGCGCGGCCGACGCCTACGAGGCCTTCATCGACCGCGATCAGCGCTCTGAGCTGGCTTTCATTCGTCTGGCCCAGTCCCAACACGCCCTCGGCGACTTCAAGGCGCGCGACGAGGCCCTCGCCGACTGCGTCGAGGCCGTCAGCAACAGCCCGTCCTGCAAGGTCGAGCTGCTCCGAGCCATCGCCGCCAGCAAGGATCCGGACGCGTTCAAAGGCCGCATGGACACTCTCGTCTTCGCAGTCTCGCACGACCTCGTGAGCCTCGAGGAGCAGCTGCTCGTCGACCTCAGCCTGAGAATTCTCGCCAACCAGCCGCTCGAAACCTCGAACCGCTTCGTCAAGGCCGTGCTCCGCGAGCGCCCTGGACTCTCGGATTTGGCTTATCACCTCGGCATCAAGCAACAGCTTGTGGGCGACCACACGGCTGCCGTTGGCACCCTGGAGCACGTCGAGGCCATCAGCGCCCTCTTCGTCGACGCCCAGTACGCCTCGGGGCAATCCCTCTTGGCGCTCGGCCGCATCGATGACGCGAGTCGCATCGCCGCTTCCCTCGTCGAGCGCGAGCCCGAGCTCTCGGAGGGTTATCGGCTCGAGGCCGAGCTTCTCTGGCGCACCGGCGAGCTCGGGGCCGCAGGTCGAGCCCTCGCGGAGGCCCACGTGTTGTTCCCCAAGAACCCAGAGATCACTCTGGCGTTGGCCGATGTCACCTACCTCCTCGACGACCGAGAGCGGGCTGTGACGCTCTACACCGAGCTGGCCAGTCCATCGATGGACGAGCTCATCGCCGATGCCGACTCGAGCGACTCGATCGCGGCCGTCTCTCGCTTGGCTTCGCTGGACATCCGCCAAGGCCACATCGAGCCCTTCCTCGCGCACCTCTCCCGCGTCGAAGCCGTCGATCCTGCCATGGCCGCGACGTTGCGTGGTGACCAGGCCTCGATCGCCGGCGAGTGGGACGAGGCAGCCCTGCGCTATCAAGAAGCCCTCACCCTGAACGCCCGCGCCGCTGACGCCCTCGTCGGGTTGGGCGCGCTCGCCTGCGCCTCCGGTGAACGAGACGAAGGGATTCACTTCTACCGAGACGCCTTGGACACCGCCTCGAACCCTCTGACGCGGGCCGCCGCGTTGGAAGGGTCGTCCCGCTGTGTGCCTTCATCTTCCACAGAGGGGCCCGAACCACGATGAACCACCGCTATGTTATTGGGGTTTACTCCCTCGCTTGCCCACGACCGGCTTTCACGTTCGTGGCAACCCTCGTCGTGCTGGTCTCCCTGCTCGTCTCGGCCTGCAGCGGCAGCATCAAACGCCCCGACGACGCGCTGACCTCGACCCGCGATGTGGTCGCCGCCATCGACTCTCGATTGGAGGCCGTGCAGGACGTCCGTATCGCCGCCAAGGTCGACTACTACGACGAGGAACGAGGCGAACGCGTGGTCGCCCGCGACGTGAGCCTCTCGGCGGCTGCCCCCGCCTCACTGCGGGTCACGCTCTCGTCCTTCGACAAAGCGCTCGCCTCACTGGCCAGCGACGGCACCGACTTCTCCATGCTGAACCTGCAGGAGAATGTCTACTACCATGGGCCGGCGACGGTCGAGAATCTCTCTCAGCTCTTTCCCCTCTTTCTCTCCGGCGCCGACTTCGTCCGGGTTCTGCGCGGCGGGTTTCCGATCGAGCTGCTGGCGGACGGTTGGCGCGAGAAGACCGAGCTCGGCTGGAACCAAGAGACAGGAAGGTATCGGCTCGAGGTCGCGACCGTCGACGGAGGGCTGCAGCTCGTCGAACTCACTTATCCAGAGCTCGGCGTCGCGCAGATCGAGATCAAGAAAGACGGAGAGTCGCTCTACACCTACGAGGGCAAGGACTTCCAGAGCCCTGGCGTGGCGCTCTTCCCGGTGAAGAGCCGCTTCACGCTCGTCGAGCGCGACACCGACGTGACCTTGCGAGTTGAGGGATTCGACGCCAACGTCGAGCCCAACGAGCGGATCTTCAAGATCCCGCCGCCAGCGGGCGCCAAGGTGGTGGACCTGAGCCTGTGACTCAGAAGAAATAGTGAATCACGGTCAGCTCGACCATCGAGTTGCAGGCGGCGTGGTAGACGATGGACGCGGTGAGGCCGCCGCTGCGCTCTCGCAGCCAGCCGAACACCAGGCTGGGGAAGAAGACCGCACCGCGAATCAGGTTGCCGTCGATGGCCACGTGGCCCAATGCGAAGAGCAGGCTCGTGACGACGATGGACCGCGACACGCGAAAGCGTCCGAAGCCGAAGGTGCCTGTGTCGAGCAGCCTCAACGTGGGCTGGATGTAGCCACGGTAGAAGTACTCCTCGGGCAGGCCCACGAAGAGCAGCTGGGTCAACAACAGATTGAGGATCCACCACCAATTGCGGCCAAAGCTGAAGGGGTTCGAGGCGGGGTTGGTCGAGTCACGGCCGATGAAGATCGCGCTCGTCTCGAGCGCCTTGCCCGCGCGTTGCAGAGCGAAGTCGACCTGGTCGACCCACTCTCCAATGCGCAGGTCGGCGCCAGCGACATTTTTCGAGTGCTTGTCGGTGAGGCGAATCGTCTGCTCGTCGATGACCTCGGCTTGGGTGTGGGGGTTGACCTCATCGAGCTCGAGCGGACCTGATTGTGTGGTGACTTGAATCGTGAGTGGCTCGTCCCCGGCGAGGGCCTGGCCATCGACCCACCAAATGCGCACCGAGCGTCCGTCGGCCCACGCCATCACCACCAAACGCAGGTCGCGGCTGACCTCGCCGCGGCCTTCTACGCCGGGCTCCCAGCGCATGGTGTTGCTCCACTGAAAATTCAGCTTGCGGCCTTGCACCTCGGCGGTCCAGATGTGGAACCCCAGCAGGAAGGGCACCAAGGTCAGGCCAGTCGCGGCAAGTCCCCAGGCCAGGCCAGGCCGAAGCCGCCCGTAGTCCATGCCGGCCGCGATGGGATCGTCGCGCCGCCACCAGCGCACCGTCCAAGTGGGCAAGAGAACGAAGCTCACCGCGACGAGGACGTAGATCCCAGAGGCGTAGGAGGGCAGCGCCCCCTGCAAGGCACTCAGACCGCTGGTGATGACCAACGAGGCAACAAAGGCGAGGCCCAGCTCCTTGAAGGACGCCGAGCGCTTGGATGGCCTCGCCGCAGCCTTCGGCGGCTCTCTGTCGTCTGAGGTTTCGTCCAAAGGGCACCTTCGCAGTTCAGATTTCGAGCGGAATCCCAATACCGTCGCGCTCGAGCGCGCACGATCCCCCATATCCCTCCTCGAATCAACTTGGGCGAAGAATCGTGCAAACCCAAAGGGTTGCACGTCCAAACCCAAAGGGTTGCACCTCCAAACTCGAGGGGTTGCGCGCAGGCGCGACCCTCCTGCTGCGAAGCCTCGGTGCCAGAGGCCGCGTAGTGCGAAGCCGATTACACACCCCCGTGCCGCCAACCCATGGCCGACGAGCCTCCGCACAAGTCGCGTAATAACGGGCACATACAGTGCATCCAGGGATGGCAAAGGGGTCGAAAATGACGTGGCATATGCCTTGCGGTAAGGTGCCTACATACAAGGTGTGCGACCGGCACAAGGAGTTGTGGCATGGCTACCATCGCGTACGAAAGACCAAATCAGCATCCCAAGTTCGCGCCACACGCATGGCGTCGAGACAGCCTTCGACCCGGCAGCTTCGCAGTGTTGGTCAACGCCAACGCACGCGGCTTCCAGAAAGCTCTCCGCCAGGGCGTGTTCAACGATATCCCCGAAGAAGACCTGTACCTCTCCAAGAGCTTGGACGATGCCAACTCGTTGGTCGCCGAGATCGTCGACCGCGGCTATTCGACCGTTTTCGCGTCCGGTGGAGACGGCTCCATTACCCAGCTGCTCAACGAGCTGCGCACCGCGACCCCGGATCCCAAACGCCAGCCGCGCGTCGGCATCCTGCGTATGGGCACGGGCAACGCCATCGCCGACTTCATCGACGTCGACTCGGCCATCAATGACGCCCGGCGCATCGGCCGGGGAACGGCCTTCGAGCGCGTGAACCTGTCCCTCATCGAGAGCGAAGGCCGCCTCTGCCCATTCGCAGGCTGCGGCACCGACGCGGGCGTGCTCAACGACTACATCGCCCTGAAATCTCAGGTCGCCGGAACGCCGCTCGAACAGACCATGACGGGCGTGCGCGGCTACCTCATGGCTGGCATCCTGAAGACCGCCCCCGAGGCGCTCTCGCCGTCGAAGCGTCGACGTGTCTTCGCCATCAACGACGGCCCGGCTGCCTACGCGGTCGACAGTCGTGGACAAGTCATCGAGACCTTCCGCCGTGGCGCGGTCCTCTACAGCGGCGACTGCATCATGGCCGGCGCCAGCAGCATCCCTAATTATGGCTACAAGCTGCGGATGTTCCCGTCTGCGACACGCTTCCCTGGCTTCTTCCAGGTGCGCGTCGCCAACATGAACCCGCTGATGGCCGTCGCCCGACTGGGCAAGCTCTGGAAGGGCCAGCTCGAGCGCAAGCACGGCGTGCACGACTTCCTCGTCCAGAAAGTCCGCTTCGAGTTCGACGCCGACGTCCCCTTCCACCTCGCCGGCGACGCCGAAGGCTACCGACGCGAAGTCACGATGCAGCTCAGCGACCGTGAGTTCGAGTTCGTCCGGCCCGTCGACCAAGTTGCCGATGTGATCGCTCACCCGTCGGTGCAGAGCTGGTTCAACCCCGCTCCAGCCGCGGCCTGAGACCACCTCGAAGTTCCCGCTTCCACGCCGCTCCGCGAGCGCCCCTAGGCACTCGAAATCCGATACCATTCCGGCGGGTGTGTAAAGTTCTGCTCACCCCTCAGAGCGACTCGTCTTTTTCGGTGAACGCCGACGGCATCAGGTCGAAAGGCAGAAGCCGCATGATGATGGGCAAGATGAACGTCCCACCCGGCGCGGCAAAGACCGCCAGCGCCGGGATGGTCTTGCAGATGTCGATAATCTGCTGGCGGATCTTGGCCTCCTCTTCGGGACTGAGTGGTCCCTGCGCCCGCTTGACCAAGAGCTGAGCCAGCTCCCCCGTCTCCCGGATCTCGAGCACCAGCCGCGATAGGTTGCTCGAGATCACCCGCTCCACCGATGCCGAGAGCCCACTGCTGAAGCGACGCACCAAGCCGCCAAGAGAGAACGCCTCGATGAGCAGAGGGTTGTTCTCCAGGGTCGAGAGCGCCTCGGCCTGGTAAATCAGCCGCTCCTCTTGGCTAATTCCAAAAGCCTGGCCGAGCTGCTCGATGAAGGCTTGCTCTTGGGCGACGAACTCGCCGTCGAGGTAGCCTTGAATCACCAGCTGCGCAAACAGAAATCGCCGCGTCTGCGGGTCGGTGATGAGCTTGCCGAGCTCGGTGGCCGACACTGGCTCCTTCACGCCCTGCCAGATGAGCCCTTGCTCTTCGGAGCTCAAGCGGGCGAGGCTGATGACGTTGTCGACGAGCCGGCGCTCGACTCGCGTGAGAACAAGGTCAGCGTTGGCCAGCGCGAAGATGGCCTCGATCAGGTGGAGCCGTTCCACCTGCGCCTGCGCCCGCTGGAAGCGTGCTTGGGACTCGTCGACTCGCCCCTTCTTGCGAAACTCGAAGTGTGCGATGCGCAGGAGCTGGCAGGTCGCGGTGTAGACGAGGACGCCGTGCAGAGGCAGTCCCAAGAGCGGGTGGTCCCAGCTCTGCAGCGAGAGCTCCTTGAGCTTGGAGCCCACCGCGCGCGCCGCTGGCCCCATGGCTTTCGTGAGTTTCTCCCTCTGCGTGGGGTCCTCCGGCCAGTCGGCAAGGCTCAGAGCCTCGAGGTCAAGGCTCACCTCGAAGAGCTGCTCGGCTTCGTCGAAGCACCCCACGTGCGCCGCAATGACCTCCATGATGGCGAGCTGGTCTCGGACCGTTGAGCTCCCAAGTCCCAGAGCCGACCGCAGCTCGAAGAGCAGCTCGAGCTGGTGCGCGAAGCTGTTGAGAAAGTGCCACTCGCCGCGGTCTTTGGGCTCGAGCCCCGCGTCAGGCAAAGGCCAGATGGCGGTCGGGGCGCTCGAGAGCAGCCCTCTGCGACTCAGCCCGTTCAACAGCCAAGCGTCAAACTGCAGGACGCCCTCTGCGTCTTCGAAATGCTCGACCGGCGCCGCGACCGCCCGCTCCGAGACCTCACGAAAGAAGGGAACCAGCCAGTTCTTGCGGCGCAGATCGAAGCTCAACATGGACACACCCGTTGCACGTGAAACGAACGCTGACCGTTGTGGTGGCGAGAAACCCTAGGATATCGGCCCGCTGTGGAAACTCCAAGGCTCGCGGCCCACTGGGTTCCAAGTCGACGGTGAATTAGCTGCCGGCACGGACTCGAAGTCCGACTGACTGCAGAAGCCAGCGCCGGACTCCGGACTCCGGACTCGAAGCCCGAATGACTGCAGAAGCCAGCGCCGGACTCCGGACTTGAAGTCCGACTGACCGGCGCGTCAGCGCCGAACGACGGCCGAGGGCTTCGCGATCAGGTAGAGCACGCCACCGCTGGCGATGGTCGCGAGCCCGGCGAGGGCGGCGATGGGGGCCGCCGAGATGGAGAAAATCACCATCCAGCACGAGAGCGCGATGAAGAGGATCGGCGTCAGCGGGTAACCCCAACAGCGGTAGGGGCGCTCGAGGTTGGGCTCGCGGCGGCGCATGACAAAGAGCCCGAAGACGGTCAGCCCAGCCGAGACCGAGAGCGTGAAGCCGATGTAGATGAGCAGGGAGTCGAAGCTCGCGGAGATCAACATGATGATGGCGGCGAACGCCTGCAGTGCGACGGCGTAGATGGGACCACTGTGCTTCGTTCGCGTCGTGAGGAAAGAGAAGCACTTGTAGTCCTCGCCCAGGGCCTGATACACGCGCGGCCCGGCCATGATCATGGCGCTCACAGAGGAGACGAGGAGCAAGGAGATCACCGCCGAAAAGAGCTTCGCGGCCGCAGTCCCGAAGAGGCTGACGGCGGCAATGTTGCCGACGTCGATGACGCCGCTGAGCGAGGAGGCGGGAGCCGACGAGAGGAACACGACGTTGAGGCCGAGGTAGAGCAGTGTCACGATGCCCGTGCCCAGGGCCAGCGCCTTGGGGAGCGAGCGCGAGGGGTCTTTGACCTCGCCGGCGATGTAGGCGGCGCCGTTCCAGCCGCTGTAGGCGAACGAGACGAAGATCAGCCCAGTGGCGAAGCCTGGCGACAACATGGAGTCGAAGGTGCCGGCGCTGCCTTCGGTGATGTGCGTGGTGTCGCCGAGGAAGAGGCCGCCGACGACAAACGCCACGACGACCAGGATCTTGGCCACCGTGAACACGTTCTGCAGCCCGGTCCCGAAGGTCACGCGGGCGGCGTGCACCATGGACAGCAGCAGGATCAGCACAATGGCGGCGGCCTGCTGGTCGATGCCCGGCACCAAAGTGGAGAAGTAGACCGCGAACGCCAAAGCCGATGCGGCGATGGGCGCGGAGAAGCCGACGACGAGCGAGACCCAGCCCGCGACGAAGCCGACAGCGGGATGATAGATGCGGCTCAGGAGCAGATACTCCCCGCCGTTGCGCGGCATGGCCGCGACGAGCTCGGCGTAGGAGAGGGCGCCGAAGAGGGCGATGACGCCTCCGAACACCCAGCTCAGCAGCACGGCCAGTGAGGAGCCGATGTCCTGCAGCAAGAACCCCGTCGTAGTGAAGATGCCCGTTCCGATCATGCTCGCCACGACCAACATCGTGGCGGTGACGCCACTGATGACACGGGTCGGCTCGTGCTCCAACGTTCCAGGCCGCGGCGCTTTACGAGCGACCAAGGGCTCGTCGAAGTCGACCGAGTCTACGGCGAGGGTCCGTGGGCTCGAGGGAAAGGTCATCGGTGACAGGCTCGTCAAGGTTTCCCCAAAATGGTGGCAAACTGCGGCGGGAATCTCGCTGATCGCGCGCATTGACGCAAGGTCTGTTCCGAGTAGCGCGCGGAAATCTGCTCGCGCGTCGGAACGCAAGGTGGCTCGAAGCGAGCCACCTCTGTTCCGAGTAGCGCTCGGAAGATCTGAACTTCTGTCTGGAAACGGTTCTTTCGCCGCGAACACTTTTTTGTCGCGCCGCTCTGCGGGCCACCAGAGGTTGAGCCCGTAGTTCTCCTCACGGCAGACCTGGCATTGGATTAAACCTCCCTTGCCTGATGGCGGCGAACTGTTGAGGTCACCGTGGCGCAGACAGAAGAAGCCGCGCTCCAGCAGGGGCACGGCTTCTCTATTGCGTCGAGCGGACGACTGGATTTAGGCGACGGTGATCGCGGTGTCCAAGTAGACGTCCTGAATGGTGCGGATGATGTTGACGCCTTGGTCGAAGGGCTTCTGGAAGGCTTTGCGCCCGCAGATGAGGCCCATGCCGCCGCCGCGCTTGTTGCAGACGGCCGTGCGGGTGACGGAGGCCAGATCGTTGGTGCCGGACTCGCCGCCGCTGTTGATGAGGCCGACGCGCCCCATGTAGCCGCAGGCCACCTGGTAGCGAACCAAGTCGATGGGATGATCGGTGGTCAGCTCGCTGTAGACCTTCGGGTTGGTCTTGCCGAACTTCACGGCGTTGTAGCCGCCGTTGTTGGTGGGCAACTTTTGCTTGACGATGTCGGCGTGGATGGTGGCGCCGAGGTGGTCGGCCTGGCCGCTGAGGTCGGCCGAGGTGTGGTAGTCCACCCCGTCGACCTTGAAGCCGCTGTTGCGCAGGTAGCACCACAGGATGGTGGCCATCCCTTCAGCGTGCGCCATCTCGAAGGCCGTGGAGACCTCCTCGATCTGGCGGCGGCAGTCGTGGCTGCCGAAGTAGATCGTGGCGCCAACGGCGGCGCAGCCCATGTCGCGAGCCTGTGAGACGGAGGCGAACATGGTTTGGTCGTTGATGTTGGGGTAGCTGAGGAGCTCGTTGTGGTTGAGCTTGAGGATGAAGGGGATCTTGTGGGCGTACTTGCGCGCGACGCTGCCCAAGACGCCGAGCGTGCTGGCGACGGCGTTGCACTCGCCCTCGACGGCGAGTTTGACGATGTTTTCGGGGTCGAAAAACATGGGGTTGGGGGCGAAGCTGGCGCCCGCCGAGTGCTCAATGCCTTGGTCGACGGGCAGAATCGAGAGGTAGCCCGTGTCGCGCAGGCGGCCGGTCGAGAAGAGACGCTGCAGGGCACCCAGCACAGGGATGGTGCGATCGCTCACACCGAAGATGCGGCTGACCCAGTCTTCACCGGGCACATGGAGCATCTCTTTCGGGATGGTCTTGCAGGTGTGGTTCAGCAGCGACTCGGCTTCACTGCCCAAAAGCTCGACGATACGATTGTGGTTGGACATGTCGTTCTTCTCCTATGGGCTCGTGGCTCTTCGTGAATTCAGAGAACCAGGCGGCCGAAAAAAAACCGAACAGAGGTTGGTTTCTGGGTGAGAGGGGGAAGCGATAGCACTGTGGGAATGGGCGAGCAAGGGTTGTCGCGGCTCCGATTAGGCGGCGCACACGGAGCACCGCTTCGCGTCTCGACGCGCAAGACCATGGCGGCGCAATACCGTGGCAAGCATCCCTTGACGTGTTAGGTTGTGGCAGCCCTGACGACGTCAGGCACCGATCGCGAGCGCAGGGGCGCGAGATGGGTCGCTTCGAGCCACCTCAGTTCCGGGAAGCGAGCGAAATCCGGTCGGGTTCGCACAGCTCGGCCTAGGGGGAAGCGATGAGTCACGGACGCAACGAACCCTGCCACTGCGGCAGCGGGAAGAAATACAAACAGTGCTGCCAAGGCAAGCCTGGCGACAAAGCGGCGAAGGACGGCGGACCGCCCGGAATGTCCAACGGCAAGCTTATCGGCATCGGCATCGCCTTGATCCTACTCATCTCGGCGGCCTTGTGGCTCGCGGAGCTGGCTCGCTTGGCACAGATTCTCGGGGCGGGGATGGTCTTGGTCTTGATCCTCGGGGTAGCGTTTCGCCGTCCGCCATCTCGCCGCGAGACTCCCGGCGACGCGTCGGGCATCAGCTTCGGCAAGTAGTCCGCGCCGCTACTCGGACAAACGTGTGCAGAGGACGGAGACTTTTTCGATCTCCGCTCTGCCCAGCCGAGCGACGGCGGCCTTGCACACTTTGACTGCGTCGTCCCCTCGGCTGGCGTTCAAGTAGGCTTGCGCGAGGTTGTGGTAGGCGCCCGCGAAGTCTTTGTTGCCTTCTAGAGCGCGCTCGCAAGCGGGGATGGCCTGCTCGAATTTCTTGGCCTTGAGGTTGCTCACGCAGTCGGTAAAGGCTTGGTCGTCGTGGCGGGTCCGGACCATCCCGTAGACACCGAAGCCGATGACCGCCAAAGCCGCGACGACCCCCAACGCCACCAGGCGCCGAGTGGTGGTGGTGCCCCAACGACCGCCTCTCTGGATGGGCAAGACCGCGCCGAAGGCTGCGCCGAACAAGAGCCCTCCGGCGTGGGCGTAGTTGTCGACGGCCATGAACCCGGTCATCGAAGCGATGAGGCCGAAGACCATCACGAATGCGGTCCAGCGGATCATCAGGTTGCGAATGGCGTAGCCGTAGCTGGTCCCCTCGCGGTGGCCCGCGACGCCCGCCAGGCCGATCCAGCCCATCAGCGCGCCGGAAGCGCCAGCGACGATGCCGAAGGGACCGATGAGATTGGAAGCCGCCATGGCGCCGACGCCGGTCACCACGAAGAGCACGAACGCCAGAGCGCTGCCGTAGGCCCGCTCGACCATGGGCCCAGCGAGGCGCAGCGCGTAGGCGTTGAAGCCGAGGTGCAAGATCCCGAAGTGGATGAAGTTCGACATGACGAGGCGCCAAGGTTCGAACTCCCCGCGGATGTGCGCGCCCCACCTCCACATGACGTCGATGGGGGGGTGCAGGAGCGCGCCAAAGAGGTTCTCTGAGCCGGTCGCTTGGAAGGCGTCTAGGGTCATCGCCACGTAGAGGCCGAAGAGGAGCGCGAGGAGGAGCTTGGTGGTGGGCTGCTCATCGGGCAGGACGCTGGTCAGGAACTTGTTGAGCTTGACGGCTGCGAGGCTCGGCAGAGCCTCGCCACAGCTGGGACAGGTCCTCTCGTCGTCGCTGACCAGTGTGCGGCAGGCCGTACAGTGCCGGTAGATGTTCTTGGGCTTGACTGGCGCAGCGTCATCCTTTGGGGCGCGCAGGCGCTCTTGCAGGCGCTGCCATTTCCACTTCACCTGCACTTCGTTGGTGCCGAAGAACCGGAGCACCTTCTTTTTCCAGGACATCGAACCTCCTGTGCGGGCACGAGCCCGTCGTCGGTCGCCGTCCTGATATAAACCCCGAAGTGCCCCCTCTCAAGTCGAAGTCGACGATTGGGTCAAGAAACGCCGAGAGGCGCGCCGGAGCGGCGAGCCTCTCGTATTTCCTGTCCGATAGCCGCTAGGGGAGCCGAGGGCACGCGTTGGCGTCCTCGACGCAGATCGGGACGGCGCTGACGAGCTGGTCGCAGCAGTCCCAATTGCCCCCGCAAGCGCCGCAGCCGCCACAGGTCGTGCAGCCATCGGCGATGCGGTAGTTGCGGCAGTTCCCTTCGACGCAGACCTCGTCGCGCTGGCAGGTATCCCCGCACTGCCCGCAGTTGTTGGGATCCCAATTGGTGTCGGTGCAGAGGTTTCCGCACTGATCGCCGTTGCACTGTCCCTGAGTGCAGACTCCGCCGTTGCAATACTCGTTTTGCTGGCAGAGGTTTCCACAGGAACCGCAAGTTGTCCGGGAGAGCAGCGAGTCGCACTGTCCGTCGTTGTTGCAGTCCAGGGTGCCTGGGCGACAGGCGCAAGCACCAGCGATGCAGAACTCATCGTCGGCGCACTGCGCGTTGTTGCAGGCGCCGCAGCGGCTGGGGTCGTTCTGGGTGTCGTAGCAGGTGTTGTTTGTGCCGCAGATGTCGTAACCGCCGACGCAGGAGCATTGGCCGGAGATGCATACACCCGTGTCTTGGTCGCAGCGAGTGCCACAGGCTCCGCAGTTGTCGATGTCGGCGGAGAGGTCTGCGCAGGTGTTCCCACAGGAAACGGTGTTCCCAGGGCAGACACACTGGCCGGAGATGCAGGTTCCGCCGGCGCCGCAGGCGGTGCCGCAGGTCCCGCAGTGGTCGACGTCAGCGGAGAGGTCGGCGCACGTGTTTCCGCAATCCACCATGTTTGTCGGGCAGGTGCACTGGCCCGAGACACACGTTCCGTTGTCTGGGCAAGAGTTGCCGCAGGTGCCGCAGTTGGCCAGGTCGGAGGAGAGCTGAGCGCAAACACCCCCGCAGTTCACGGTGCCCGCAGGACAGGCGCAGACGCCGTTCGTGCAGGTCCCACCGGCTGGGCAAGCGTTACCGCAGCGGCCGCAGTGGTCGGGGTCGGAGTTCAAAATCGCGCAGGCGTCGCCACAATTCGTGGTGTTCGTCGGGCAATCGCACTGTCCAGAGATGCAGGTGCCGCCGGTGGGACACGAGCGATTGCAGTTGCCGCAGTGGTCGAGGTCGCTCGAGAGATCGGCGCAGGTGTCGGTGCAGCTGACCAGTCCGGGTGCGCACACGCAGACGCCACCGCTGCAGACCGAGTCCGCGGAGCAAGGAGCTCCGCAGCGGCCGCAGTTTTCTTGGTCGGTCAGGAGATCGACACAGAGAGCGCCGCACCGTTCGTAGTTGCAGGGCGCGTCCTGGTCGATGTCGGAGAGGGTCAGGTCGCTGTTCCCGGTGACGTCGCCATTGTTCGTGACGTCAACACCGATCACATCGGGGCTCGAGTTGGTGCTCGAGGAGTCGTCGCAGGCGGCGAGCAGCAGTCCACTGGCGGCGACCAGCAGCAGAACTAGCCTCAGATTCTTCATATCCTTCTCTCCCTTCGGTGTTGCCCTCAGCGTACTCTAGAGCTGAGTCAACTCGGTGATCGGCGGTGATGGCGCTGAACATCTGGCAAACGGTTCTTTAACAAAATAGGAAGCTTTCAGTGTCCGTTCAACGCGTGGAGGCGACTCTCCGTACCCTTGCTGAGTCCATCTTGGCGCTTCTTGGCGTCACGATGGTGTCGTTTGCTGACCTGTTCACTGGAAGTCCAGTGCCCCCATGAACCTGGTGTTCGGGGTGATGGCGGCTTCGACGTGCCTCGTCGCTGTGCTCTTGTACGATTGCGTCGGAGGGACGACGAGCGAGGTTGGGATTGTGCCCCCGCGAGCAGAGCGAGTAAGGATTGTGGGCAGCAAGCAGCATGCGCGCGGGTGACCGCCCGGTCGGACCGCTTCCAAGGGAGCCTTCCTTGCGTTGAACCACCGCTTTCTGGAGGGAAATGATGTGTCAGTCCACTGAGCTCGTTCGCACCTTTCGTCTATGGGCCCTGCTTTGGGTCGCGGCGCTCCTCTTCTTGGTTTGCGGATGCAGCGGGCCTGAGAAGAAGGCTGAGAGCGCTGCCCCTCTCTCTCCCAATGAGGAGGAGCGCACGAACGAAGAGTCCATGAAGGTCAAACCCGTCGTCGAAGAAACGCTCGAGGAGGAGGTCCTGACCGAAGAGACCGACGAAGCCGAGGTGACCGCAGCGGTGAAAGGCGAGCAGGACAAAGGCGAAGAATTCGTCACGTTGCAAGCGTCGAAGGGCACGGTGACGTTTCCCCATCGTCAGCACCAGGAGACGTTCGAGTGTGTGTCTTGCCACCATCCAATGAAGGACTCTGACGGTGTGGCCACCGCCTGTCGGTCTTGCCACGGGGTCTCGCCCGACGTGCTGAAGGCGAAGGACGCGTTCCACGCTGCGTGCAAGACCTGTCACGAGGCGCAGGGGGGCCCCACGGGCTGCAAGGACTGCCACGCGTCATAGGACCGCGCGCAAGGCCGCGAGGGGGCTCGCTTTGAGCCACCCCGGTCCCGAGTCGCGCGCGAAAATCCGCTCGCGAGGCGCCAGCTCAGGCTTCGAGTTTCTTGGCGGCTTCGCGAACGCCTTGGGGGTATCCGTGTTGTTGCTGAATCAACTTCAGCTCGCCGCGTGGGCAGGCCCTCAACACGACGGAGATCGAATGGCCTTGCAGTCGCGGGTTGCTCAGCAGTGCACGGCGAACCTGGGCATTGGCGAGCCAGGCTGCGTTCACGACGATGGCGTCGACCTGGGGGATGGGCAGCGTCCCCATGCGAGCGATGTGAGCGACCTCGGCGACGGTGATTTGGGGGTTGCGCAGGAGCAGCTCCCAGACGTCTTTGCTGTAGGCCTTCTCGAGAGCCATGCGCTCGGACAGGTTGCCGTTCATCGCCAATCGCCGACGGTCGGCCAACCCGAGATGCCTGACGCGCTCGTGGACTGAGGGCGATGCCGACGCCAGACGGGGCCTTGCGCCAGGAAGCGGAGGTCTGTTCGGGGGCGATGGCGGCGAGGGGACGGTTGGGTTGCGTGACGCCTCGGGCGGCGGTCTGAAAACTGCTGGTGTTCGGGCTGAGCGACGGCTCCCGTGTCCAGCTCGTCGGCGTGGCCGTCTGCTCCATTGGGCTCTGCTCGAAGACGAAGTCCGAGAAGAGGGCGAGCACAGCGGGGCTGAAGCCGTCGATCTCGATCCCGGTACTCGCCGGTCCCGCGAAGACCACTTTGCCACGGGAAACCATACGGCGTCCGGACTTGGGGTGAAAAAGGACCAGCTCACAGACGGTGTTGGGCGGCACGTCCACGGGTTTGCGCACGAAGAGCCCACCTTCTTTGATGTGTTTGTCGTAATCGTGGAGCAGCTCATCGGCTGAACTCCATGTGATTTCGATCATTTTCATCAACAAAACCCGACAAAGGTCTGGCTCCAAATCTTCTCGCAAGCGCTAGGTCTATACCCTGACAGTATCGCCGTAATCGCGCCGATCAAGCTCCACGGGAAGGAAGAGTGTGCTCTGCTCGGGTCCCATCTTTCGACCGGTGGTGGAAGTTTCGACGCCAACGGTGCGCTGCCGCCCTTCGCACGTTAATCGGCGGAAGAAATACGCTGAGGCTTTGTTCTCCGATCGACTCTCTGCTCGTGGACCACATGAACGAACAAGACTTCCTCAGGGTGTTGGTGGCTGACCTCGAAGCCGAGTCCCTCCGGTTCGGTGACGTCGGGGACTGCCACATCGTCCGCTGCCGCACTGGGGAAGCTGCGCTCAAGCGGCTCGAGCGCGCGCAATTCGACGTGGTGCTCGTCGACCAGGCGCTGCCCGACGTGAGCGGGCTGGAGCTCATGCGCCAGGTGCTCACCTATTGTCCCGAGGCCACCCGGGTCTTGCTCATGTCGGGCGCGACCATGCGGGCCGCCACTCACGCCATCAACGACGTCAACATTCATCACCTGCTCGACAAACCGTTCAACCTCGCCCTGATGCGCAACGTCTTCGACACGGCGAGGAGCAAGGCGTTCGCCCGCAGACGAAACGTCGAGCTGCTGCAGCGAGTGCAGGACCAAAATCGGGCGCTCGAGAGCCTCAATCGCGAGTTGGGCAACCTCGTGAGTGCGCGAACTCTGACTCTCCTCGAGGCCCTGATGGCGGCCCTCGAATACCGCGACACGGAGACTCGCTGGCATGTGCAACGCGTCGCGCTCTACTGCCACACGATGGCTTCGTTGCTGGGCTTGCGGGGGACCGAGCTCGAAGACATCGTGCGCGGCGCATTGCTCCACGACATCGGGAAGATCGGCATTCCAGACGCCATCGTGCTCAAACCCTCGGCCCTCACCGCAGACGAGTGGGCGTTGATGCGCGCCCACCCTCTTCTCGGCTCCGAGCTCCTCGAGCACATCGACTTCCTCAGTGGCGCACGACAACTGGTTCTCGAACATCACGAGCGGTTCGATGGCGCGGGGTACCCACACGGGATCGCTGGGTTGGACATCTGCATCGGCGCCCGGCTCTTCGCCGTGGCAGACACGGTCGACGCCATGACCAGTGCTCGCCCGCATCGGCACCCCGTGTCATGGCGCAGGGCTCGCGATGAGGTCAAGCGTGGACGTGGCTCCCAATTCGACCCCGCGGTGGTCGACGTCTTCTGCTCGATCCCGAGCTGCGAATGGGAAGCGGCGATTCAAGTCGGCAACGCCGAAGAGAGGGGACTCGAAATCCCACCGGAGGTCCTTGCCATCTGGCTCGCCAGCTGTTTCACCCGTGGTTTCGAAGCCGCGGACGGCACGTCGGTCTGGGACCGCCTGACCCTCTTCGGCGCTGGCGAATCCAGTCTGGCGAAGCTCTAGGCGTGCGGGGCGTGCAGGGCGTGCAGGGGCTCTCCCTTGACCCCAAGAAGGCACCTCACTAGCGTCGCCGGCGCTCGAGTCCGCCGTGTCGTGGAGCGAGGGCATCCACCCGACGAACTCGTCACCCATCAGGGGTCAACTACGTTCGCTAAGCGGCCATCCACGTAGATATTCTTGTCGATCAGTCAACGGCCAGCAACAGAAATTGGCGACCGTTCAGAGAGACAAGGGTTCTCGCTGAGCGGCCGGCAACACGGGCTCGAGATGCCCAGCGGGCATCGGCGAGC
>Ga0100377_1001494_pt1 | contig 20087 bp, 20 predicted proteins | sample CryGeymeta201501_FD_83664 | JGI IMG/M metagenome (GOLD analysis project Ga0100377, IMG submission 83664) | Groundwater microbial communities from Crystal Geyser aquifers in Utah, USA - Crystal Geyser metaG 2015-01 | ecosystem: Environmental > Aquatic > Deep subsurface > Groundwater | place: USA...
CTTACTCTTATCTCTTAACAGGAGGTTTCTTTTTATGGTAGATTATAAATAAACTTTTTCTATCTTATTTTTAAAGATTTAACCTCGCTCTGCCATAATATATAACGGTTCTTATATTCTGATTCAATAACAAACAGGTACAAACTATTTTATTTGTCTCGCCATTTTTATCCCATGTCAAGGGCAGATCCTGTGTTCTTATCTTTCAGTGTTTCCTGCATCTCAGAAGGTCCAGTGCTCCCGTCGCATCAGCCCCAGCAAGTTTATGCATGGTGCTCTGGCGTCAAATCTTTATCCTTGATTTTGCCTACATTTCACGAAGGTTACCTTCTGACCCCAGACTTTTTCCCCTGAAAACGAAAAAATATCTACACCGCCACCCCGTGGGTTGTTGATTGAAATATACATATTTTATGAGAATTGGTCAACCGAAACTTCCAGAAACTCTAAGAAAGAGGCTGCGGGAAGAAGACTAACTGGTGGGGTCGGTGGAGTCAAACTACCACCGGGCTTGTAATATATCGAATATCGATATATAATAAAACTGATGATCAAGAGTTTTCGTGGTAAAGACACCCAAGCCCTGTTCGAGGGGCGATGCCCCCGCCGCTGGCAGGCCATCCGTAGAGTGGCTGAGCGGAAGTTGACTCAGTTGAATGCTGCGGCGACTCTTGATTTTTTGAAGGCACCGCCAGGCAACCGTTTGGAGGCGCTGAAAGGAGACCGTGCAGGTCAGTACAGCATCCGTATCAACGAACAGTGGCGTGTGTGTTTTACTTGGGCGGCCGGAGATGTCTTTGATGTTGAGATTGTAGATTACCATTGAGGAGGCGTGGTCATGATCAAAAACGGTATGCGTCCTATTCATCCGGGTGAGATATTGCGTGAGGATTACATGGTGCCGCTGGGGCTGTCAGCCACCGCTTTGGCCTACGCGTTGGGCGTGACGCCCGCCCGCATCAACGATATTGTGCGTGAGCGGCGCGGCATCACAGCTGATACGGCTTTACGTCTGGCGCGGTACTTCGGCACGGATGCACAATCGTGGATTAACCTGCAAACCGCGTACGATCTCCGCGTGACCGAGTTGGCGGCAGGTGAGACAATAGATCGTGTCGTGAAGCCCCGTCGGGCCGTGTAAAATTCCGGTGCAACTCCCGCACCCTAAGCGTGAGGAGCAGGGTGCATTAGAGCTTGATTTTGCATTGACATGTCTTGGGTTCTTATATTCTGATTCAATAACAATTAGATATAAATTATTTTATTGGTCTCGCCATTTTTGTTCCATGCCAAGGGCAAACCCCTTGTTTTTATCTTTCAGCGTTTCCTGGATCTCAGAAGGTCCAGTGCTCCCGTCGCATCAGCCCCAGCAAGTTTATGCATGGGATGCCGAGATCACGGCATACGTCGGGTATATAGTGAGTTCTCTTGGCGCTTTTTTTCTCTGCAGCCGAGGTTTCCTGCGACACAACTGTGCCGCCTTTCACCTTGGCAAGCGCTATAACATAAGCATCGGCTGACTGATGAAGGCTCCTAGGATCCATCAAGTCCGGATATTTGGATTCAATGTTTGCTGCTTCGGTCTGCACCATGGGATCAAGCGTCACAAAAAGAGCCGGATTCTTTTTCGCCCACGCCCGCAATTCGGGGGTCCCCACAGCGTCGATTTCTTCTTTCACAAGCTCAACGGCAGAGCATCGACCAGCGACAACCATCTCCTCAATTTTTGCGATCAGTGAGATAAAGATATCGGGCGGATAAAACCGTGCCTGCCAATCCATAAACACACTGGTATCGAAAGAGTACATTCTTTTTCCGTTATTCTCCGTCGTCAAAGGCCCCCGCAGGTCGTATCAGCTCTATGCGGAGTTCATTCCGTAGCTTGTCGAAGTGTTCAAACCTTAAATCGAGGTAGTGGCTTGCTTGCACCGCTGTGATGCGATTCATATCCAGCGCTTCCAGAACCAACTGAACAAATGGCCGGCCGCTTCTACCCAGTGTCTTGTCGACAGGTAACGCAAAACCCTTCCGCTTCGGGAGCGTGTCGAGGTATTGGTTCCATTCAAATTTACACCGGTTGTAACCGGCCCACGACAATCCACCGGCAGTCCGCAACCTTGTTGCCATCGCCAATGGTGTTATATTGAATTTGCCGGCGAGCGATCGCATCAAGGAAATATCCCAAGCGTCAGGGGGAACGTCCATCTTCTGCAAAATTGAGGAAAGCATTTCCGAAGGAATTAGTGCCGCGCTGGCAGCCTCCTCCGCGAATCTTTCAACTTCCAGCCAGCCGGCATCATCGCGGGTCTCACCGAGAGCAGTGCGTTCCTCATTGCCAACCGCAAGCGCAAGGTGAGTAAGCTCATGCAATAAAGTGAAACTCCGTGCGCCGGGAGACGATTCTTTGCTGTTAATACCTATTGCAGGCAATGGGAACTTAAACAGCGTGACTCCGCGTGCCTGGGCGAGGCTCACTTTAGGAAACTGAAACACCAGCACACCTGCTGTTTCGACGGCCTCTCGCCAGCGGCGCCATGCCTGCCAATCGGACGTCCATCCGAGCTGTTCATCAGCGGTAATGCCAAGAGCCTCGCGCAGTCGTGCGCCAACGGCTGTCGTGCTTTCGGACAGATGAGCGGTAAAATTGAAGTCCTCCACTCCCACGCCCAGTTCTTCACTCAACTCCAGCGCCACTTCCCGTCGCTGCGACATGACCCGCAGGGCAAGCCGGAATTCCGGCGATTCAACACCAGGCCGCACCCCCGGCAGCCGACGATACTCTGCCGCAAGGGGGGGCAGAGCCGGAGGTTGAGGGAGGAAGAAAACACCGAACGGCCGGCGATAGAACTTTGCAAGGTCCTGGGCTTGCCGCACTGTGGGCTTTAAATCACCACGCTCCCAGGCAAGCAGGCGCTCCGGCTTTACATTCAGCCGCTTGGCCACCGGCTCGGGTGGATACCCGCTCTCTTGCCGCGCCCAGGTGAGCACAGTTGGATTGACGAGTGCTGGTGTAGAAGTTCTCATATCTAAATTATACCCAATCTTCAGTGCTCTCGGCAATTCAAGAAAGAATCAGGATTTGGGTTCAAATCTTCACGGGTTGTTGACTGGAATATATCTATTTTATTAAAATTGGTCAACCGAAACTTTCGGAAAGAAAGAGTCAATGAGGTGGGCTATTTGTTACACCTATGAGTCCTTACTCCAACAAAATTCAATTATCCAAAGCCTGACCCGATATTTGACGGAGATGCTCAGAAATCATTTTGACCCATTCGGCGGCGCCAAGCTCCGCCCTTTAGGGCGGTGTGTAAAGCGCCGCTCAGGGTCAACCCAGAGCAAGCCCCAGCATTTATGCTGGGGAGTCGAAGGGTTGACTGGATGGCTACTCAATTTTCTTGCTCCCTACAGAAAAAGGAATCCTTAAAAAATAAATCCGGTCCAAAGTTTAAACTATTTAATTTTATACTTTTAAATGTTATTTATTTCACTAATAAATTTTTAGTATTTAATTTAACGGATTATTTAAGGAGAAATATTAAACAATAACAATAATTTATGATTTTTATAAAAAAACGAATTTTGTATAAAATTTTTCTTGACAAAAAAGCGGCAGTTTTGTAGTTTATCTACCAACAAGAAATTTTTCACAAATAGGGGGCCAATCATGTTGATTGAATATTTACCCATTCTTATCTATGTTGCCATTGCTGTTGTTTTTGCCCTATTCGCCATTGTTGCCTCCGCTCTCTTAGGCCAGAGAAAACCCACGGCTTTGAAACAAGCCCCTTATGAATGTGGGATGACCACCATCGGTTCGAGCTTCCAGAGGATACCCATTAAGTACTATATCATCGCCATGCTTTTTCTCCTCTTTGATATTGAGGTGGTCTTCCTCTATCCCTGGGCAGTGGTCTTCAAACAGTTTAAAGTCTTTGCCTTCGTCTCAATGGCCATCTTCATTGGAATTTTACTCGTTGCCTATATCTACATCTGGAAAAAAGGAGCATTGGAATGGGAATAGAAACCTACCTTGAGAAAACCCCTTTTATGCCAGCCCTGGATTGGCTCGTCAATTGGGGTCGAAAGTATTCGATCTGGCCGGTGACCTTTGGCTTAGCCTGATGCGCTCTGGAGATGATTGTCACCAGTTCGGCGACGTGGGATATTTCTCGATTTGGTTCAGAGGTTTTCAGGCCCTCCCCTCGACAGGCAGATTTAATGATCGTTGCAGGGACTTTGACCAAAAAAATGGCCCCCATGGTCAAACGTATCTATGAACAGATGCCGGAGCCCAAATGGGTCATCGCCTATGGGGCCTGTGCCTGCTCAGGCGGAATCTTCAAAACATACAATGTAGTACAGGGAGTAGATCAAATTCTTCCGGTGGATGTCTATGTCCCGGGTTGTCCACCCAGACCCGAAACTCTCCTCACAGCCCTTGTTCAGCTCCAGAATAAGATTCAAAAAGAGACGCTTGTGGATCGAAAGAATGTTCGCAGCAGTTTAGGATTATAAACAACGACCTAATTCAGAGACTCTTAATCAAGGCTAAAGCCTTGAGTTACATGTTGTTAAGGATGTGTAACTCAGCCCTTCAGGGCTGAATATGATGAGCCGGTTGAGGATTTACGCGTGATAATACTTATGTCGTCGTGTATAGAAAGATAAGGGGAAATGATCATAATGGAAAACAGTCTCTCAATAAAGAAATTGCAAGAAAAATTCCCGGCCTCCGTCTTGGAGATGAAGACATTTCGGGATGAGGTCACCGTCACTGTTCCGAAGAAGGATATTTTTGAGATCTGTAAATTTCTCTATTCTGACCCGGATCTCCAATACCAGATGCTCACCGATCTCTGTGGTGTGGATTATTTTCCCCAACAACCCCGTTTTGAAGTGGTTTATCTTCTCTACTCAATGAAGAACCAACAAAGACTGAGGCTGAAAATAAAAGTTGGAGATTCTGAATCGGCTTCAAGTGTGGAGTCGATCTGGAAAGCAGCGAACTGGTTAGAAAGGGAGGTCTATGACCTCTTCGGGATTCCTTTTGATAACCATCCTGATTTGAGGAGAATTCTCCTCTGGGATGGTTACGAAGGTCATCCCTTGAGAAAGGATTTTCCGGTCGAAGGACCGGATTTTGACAAACCCTTTGTTCCCGAGGTTTGAAATGGCAGAGACACGGTTAATGACCATCAACATGGGACCTCAGCACCCAGCCACTCACGGGGTTTTGAGGCTCGTGTTGGAATTGGATGGAGAGGTAATCGTTAAGACAACCCCTCATATCGGCTACCTTCATCGGGGGGTTGAGAAACTGGCTGAAAGCAAAACGTATCACCAAGTCATTCCCCTCACCGACCGTTTGGATTATACCAATGCGATGGGTAACAACCTTGGCTATGTGTTAGCCGTGGAAAAACTTTTAGGCATTGGAGTCCCCAAACGGGCTCAATATCTAAGAGTCCTGATGGCTGAGCTTCAGAGGATCGCTGCCCATCTCATCTGGTTGGGAACGCACGCCCTGGACATTGGCGCCATGACGCTCCTCTTTTATAACTTTCGGGAAAGGGAAGAGATCCTTAAAATCTTTGAGGAGGTTTCAGGAGGGAGACTCACGCCCACCTACATGAGAATCGGAGGAGTTTCAAAAGACCTTCCAGATGGGATCACAGATAAGATCAAGGATTTTGTCCGGGCCTTTCCTGACCATATCAAAGAATATGAAACGCTTCTGACGAAGAATGTGATCTGGTTGAAGCGGACCAAAGGCGTCGGGATCATTTCTAAAGAGGATGCGATCAACTGGGGCATGACCGGACCCAGCCTTCGTGGCTCTGGAGTCAAATACGATGTGAGGAAAGCCTTTCCCTATTCGAGTTATGAGGAGTTCGATTTCGAAATCCCCATTGGCTCGGTCGGGGATGTCTATGATCGATACATCGTGCGTTTGAGGGAGATGGAATGGTCGAATGCCATTGTGGAGCAGGCATTGGAACGGCTGCCGAAAGGTCCTGTCATTGCGAACGATCCACGAATCACCTTGCCACCGAAGGATGATGTTACAAAAGATATCGCTGCATTGATCCGGCAATTCAAGATTGCCTCTGAGGGCTTCCAGCCGCCGAAAGGCGAAGTCTATGTGGGCGTGGAGGCGTCCAAGGGAGAGTTGGGATACTATCTCGTCAGCGATGGATCGAATAAGCCCTTGCGGATGAGGATTCGACCGCCCTCTTTCCTCAATCTCAGCGCCCTTCCCAAGATGATTGAGGGAAGTTTAATTGCTGATGTGATTTCAGCGATTGGTAGCATTGATATTGTTCTGGGAGAAATCGATCGATAAAAGAACATTGCAAATTATAAATTGCAAAATGCAAATTGCAAAATGAAACAAGAAAAATTTTAAATGCTAATTGCTAATTTTGCACTTTGCATTGATGTTATTGAGAGGTTTTTATGACGGACATTCTTTTTAGCAGTTGGGGTGGAGTGGTCACAGATAATCGAGGGAAACCTGATGCAGAGAGGCAACCCGTCTCCGCTCTCAATCTACCCCTTGAATTGGACAAAGAGAGAAAGATCAAAGCCTTTATTGGATGGGATGGGATTGTCATCAGAGACCCTGAAGTGAATATGGTCGATTTGATTCGGGCTTATCTGGAAGCGGTTCAAGATGAATCCTGCGGAAAGTGCACTCCTTGTCGGGTAGGGACTCGGATCATGGCAACCATACTAAATCGGATTGCTAATGGTCAGGGCAAGGATGGCGACCTAAAACAATTGAAATATCTGGGCGAGATGATCAGTAAAAGTTCCAAATGCAACTTGGGACAGACTGGTCCAAAGCCGGTGTTGGATGCGATCGATCATTTTGAAGACCAATTCTCCGGCGCCATCCAACTACAGAAAAAGATTCCTCGCCAGGAATATAAAGTCAAGGTAACAGCGCCCTGCGAAAGCGCTTGCCCTTCCCATCTTCCTATTACCCGTTATGTCGAATTGATCAAAGAAGGAAGATTCGAAGAATCCCTTGCCGCCATCCGAGGGGCAACCTGCCTGGCCGGAGTTCTGGGAAGGGTCTGCGTTCGGCCCTGTGAAGATAACTGTCGCCGGGGAAATGTGGATGAATGCATCTCCATTAAATGGCTGAAGCGGTTCGTTGCAGACTATGAACTGGAGAAGAGGAAGAATCCCTCGATTAAGAAAGAGGGGATGCGTTCAGAAAAGGTGGCTGTCATTGGGGCGGGTCCAGCTGGCCTCTCCTGCGCGTATTATCTTGCTCTGAAAGGTTATCCCGTCACTATCTTCGAAAGATTGGGGGAACCAGGTGGAATGGCCGCTGTTGGAATTCCTGATTACCGCCTTCCCAGGGATATCGTGAGATATGAAGCAGGGATCATAGAAAAACTGGGTGTAGAGATTCGATACAATACCCAGGTGGGGAAAGATATTACCCTTTCTCAGATGTTTGAGCAAGGTTATAAAGCCGTCTTTATCGGCGTGGGCGCCCAGACCAATACCCCCATGGGGGTCGTTGGAGAAGATAAAGGATATAAGGGGTTCATCCCCGGCGTTTACTACCTCTTAGAGATCAATCTGGGAAGAGACCCCTATCCTGAAGGGAAAAGGGTGGTAGTCGTCGGTGGTGGAAATGTGGCCATTGACTGTGTTCGTTCTTCTTCCCGTATCGGCAAACCGGATGTGAACCTGGTTTATCGAAGGACGAAAAAAGAGATGCCTGCTGATCATGTGGAGATCCACGATGCAGAGGAAGAGGGTGTCAAATTCCATTACCTTTGCAATCCGGTCCGGATCATTGAGAAGGAGGGAAAGGTTGTCGGAGTGGAATGCATCCGGATGGAATTGGGTGAGCCGGATGAGTCAGGAAGAAGGCGGCCCGTTCCCGTCAAAGGATCTGAATTTTTCATTGAAACCGATATCCTGATCCCGGCCATCGGTCAGGCGATTGATCTTTCTTTCCTCGAAGAGAAGGACGGGGTAAAGACGACAAAACGATCCACCATTGCCATCCAGGAAGGAACTTTCGTGACAAGCCGTCCAGGGATCTTCTCAGCCGGGGATTGCGTGACCGGACCGGGTGTCCTGGTCCGCGCCGCCGGTCATGGGAAGAGAGCCGCTGACAAAATCGACCTCTTCCTTCGTGGGAGTGAGGTGAAAGAATCCGAGGAAGAACGTCTGGAGGCCCTGGTTGAGAAGATCAAGGTTTATAACAAGGATGAGAAGATAGGAATCTCTGGCGGACAGAAGAGGGCGATGTTGAACATGCTTACTCCTGATTCAAGAAAGTGGATCTTCGATGAGGTGGAGGGAGGATTTTCCATTCCAGTGGCTCAGAAAGAAGCGGAGCGCTGTCTCCGATGTGTGCGCATTGGGCTTTTTGCAGTATAGGAAATAGATTCTGAAACAAGTTCAGAATGACATTGTTATTAAATCCCTTTTTGTCATGCCGAACTTGTTTCGGCATCTCGATTGTTTTGGGGTTGGAGGACTGAACAAAGCATGTTAAAGCTGATGATTGATGGGAAAGAAGTTACTGGAAGGCCGGATCAAACAATCTATGAAGTGGCCGAAGAAAATGGGATCACTATTCCCACTCTGTGTTATCACCCCAGATTAAGCTTGCTCAAATCCTGCCGTATCTGTTTGGTCGATGTCGAGGGTGCGGAGATGCCCATGGCCTCTTGTGCGACGCCTGTGGTCGAGGGGATGGTGGTTCAAACCCGCACGGAGCGCGTGGAGGGGATGAGGCGAGAGGCGTTGAGACTCTTACTGGTCAACCATCCTCTGGATTGTCCTGTCTGCGATGCGGGAGGAGAATGTCAACTCCAGAACCGTGCCTATGAATTTGGAATCGACCATCAAGAGTTCATCACTGAAAAAGTAGAGCGTCCACCCTTGGAGTATGGAACTCCTTTGATTCATCAATGGCCCGATCGATGCGTCATGTGTCTCCGTTGCATCCAGGCCTGCATTGATATTCCAGGATCCAATGTGTTGGAGGTAGCAGGGCATGGATATCCCTCCCATGTGGAGGCCGTTCGAAAAGAAAACTGTATCTCCTGTGGGGAATGCCTCCACGTGTGTCCGGTGGGCGCTTTAACAGAGAATCTGAGCCCCATCAAAGGAAGGATATGGCAATTAGAGAGGACACAGACCACCTGTACTTTTTGTGGATGTGGTTGTCAATTGGAGCTTAATACCCTTGCCAATAGGAAAGTGGTCAAGGTGACCACAAAAGGGGATGCCGGGGTCAATGAGGGCAGCCTCTGTGTGAAGGGAAGGTTCGGTTACGATTTTATTCATCATCCGGATAGGCTTCAGAAGCCTCTTGTGAAAAAATCCGGAGTTTTTGTAGAGGTCTCCTGGGAGGAAGCCCTTGGTTTGATCGCTACGAAACTTCAAGAAATAAAGGAGAAGTATGGTAGCCAGAGCATTGGAGGAATCTCTTCCTCCCGGGCCACCAATGAAGAAAACTTCCTCTTCCAGAAATGGATGAGAGCCTGTATCGGGACAAACCATATCGACAATGGCGCCCGATTGTCCAGTGGATCTTCCCTTGATGGGATGATGGCCTCCACTGGATGCGGGGCGATGACTCATGCGATGGAGGAGGTAGCTAAGTCCGACCTCATTCTTATCGTCGGTGCGGATGTGTATGATGATAACCTCATCTTCAGCAATAAGATGAGAGAGGCCATCCGTGAGAACAACGCTAAAATCATCCTTGTTGATCCTCGAAAGACCCAATGGGAAGAATGGGCTGATCTATGGTTGAGACCCCTGCCAGGGACGGATATCGCCTGGATCAATGGTTTGGCTCGCCTCCTCATCGAGAAGGGTGCCCCTTCAAAAGAGTTTATCGGGTCCAAGACAGAAGGTTTTGAAACCCTGCGATCCTCTGTAGAGAAATTCTCTTCCGAGTTTGTCAAAAATAAGACGGGAATCTCTTCAGCAGATTTAGAGGAAGTCACCCATCTCTATCTCTCGGCGAAAAAGAGGGCGATTGTCTTTGGCTCCGGTGTGACCCAGCATGCCAATGGGACAGAGATTGTAAAAGCCCTCTGCAACCTGGCCCTGTTGACCGGAGAGACAGAAGAGGGAGGAGGGGGCGTCTACCCGCTGCTTACTCAGAACAATGTCCAAGGCGCTTTCGATATGGGGTCTCTTTCCGAATTCCTTCCCGGTTATCAGAAGGTGGAAGACGAAAAGGCGCGGAGGAAGTTCGAGGAAATCTGGGAGAGGGGGATTCCGGAAAAACCGGGCCTCACCTATATGGAGATGTTCGATAAAATTCTGGAGGGAAAGATCAGAGCCCTCTATGTCTTCGGCGAAGATCCTTTCATCAACCTCCCCAACTTAGAGAGACTGAAGAACGGAATTCATCATTTGGAATTTTTAGCGGTTCAAGATTTCTTCATGACCCACATTGGGAGTTATGCACAGGTGGTTTTGCCCGGGGTGAGTTTTGCTGAGAAAGATGGGACCTTCACCAACATGGAGAGAAGGGTCCAAAGGGTGCGGAAGGCCATCGCACCGATCGGTGATTCCAGACCCGACTGGAAGATACTCTGTGATCTTTCGACAAAGATGGGTTATCCCATGGGATATCAGAACCCTGCTGAGATCATGGAGGAGGTTGCCTCTTTGGTGCCCTTATATGCCGGAGTCAGTTACTCCAATCTGGAGAAGGGTGGAATCCAGTGGTCTTCCTCCAGGAATGGGTGGAAACGAAAATTCTTCCCTGTCGAATACAAAGGGCCGTCAGAGCAGCCTGATGACCAATATCCTTTATGGATCATCCCCAGAGGTTTTCATTACCAGTACGGAATCGGGACGACCACCAAGAGAGCCATGGGGTTAGCCAAGGTTTTTCCTGATTCCTGCATCGAAGTTCACCCCGAAGATGCCGCGAAGGCAGGTTTGGGAGATGAAGATAGGGTGAAGATCGTTTCACCCAGAGGTCAGGTTGAGACGGTCTGTCGGATTTCAGGAGCCGTTCCCAAGGGGGTGGCTTATTTTGCCACCACGTTTTTCCCTGTTTTTGTGAATAACCTTTTGATTTCCGGGCACGATGCAACGAGTAAGAATCCTGAATATAAGCTCTTCATTGGAAGGGTGGAGAAACGGTAGACCCCGTTAGAAAAGGTGGGGCTATAAACCCCGCCTTCAAAAAGGTACTAACATTCTTTTTTATCATCCTCGCCTCAAGGGACGAGGCTTTCTAACGGGGTAGAGGAGAAGCAGGATGCAACTGTTGTATCTTCTCATTGAGATTATTGTCAAATGCGTGGTAGTTTTTGCCGGTCTGATGATTGTCGTGGCCTATTTGACCTGGCTGGAGCGGAAGGTTTTGGGTCATATCCAGATTCGTTATGGCCCCAATCGTTGCGGGCCCTTTGGATTACTGCAACCCTTTTCGGATGCCGTCAAAGCATTCTTCAAAGAGGATCTTGTCCCCGGAAGATCAGATAAGGTCGTCTTCGTTATGGCCCCGATGATCTCGATCATCGCAGCCATCAGCATCTTTGCTGTCATCCCGTTTGGGAATCAGTTTACCCTTCCTGGAACGAATTGGGTGGTCAAACTGCGGCTGGCAGATGTGGATATCGGACTTCTCTATATCTTTGGCGTGGCCTCACTTGGAGAATTTGGAATCATCTTAGGAGGCTGGTCCTCTGGGAATAAGTATGGTTTGACCGGTTCCCTTCGGGCAGCGGCTCAGATGATCAGTTATGAAGTGGCCCTCGGCATCGCGATCGTCGGAGTGCTCATCCTCTCAGAAAGCCTGAGGCTGACTGAGATCGTTCGCCTTCAGGGAGGAGGGTTCTGGAACTGGAATATTTGGTATCAGCCGGTGGCTTTTGTCCTTTATCTGATTTGCGGTCTGGCTGAGATCAACCGCACCCCTTTTGATATGCCCGAGGCAGAAGCAGAGCTGGCCTGTGGGTTCAATATTGAATACAGCAGTATGAAATTTGCTCTTTTCTTCATGGCCGAATATGCCCATATGGTCACGATGGGGGCCGTTGCTGTGACGCTTTTTATGGGAGGATGGCAGCCGATCATTCCTCAACTCAGTTTCATCCCAGGCATAGTCTGGTTCTGCGCGAAACTTTTTATCTTCCTCTTCTTCTTCATTTGGCAGAGGGGGACATTCCCAAGGCTTCGATACGATCAGATCATGAAGTTTGGCTGGAAGATCTTAATTCCATTAGCGCTGATTAATCTCTTAGTGACCGGATTGATCGTTTCGTTGAAAGGTTAAACCCCGTTAGAAAGGGTGGGGCTTTAAATCCCATCCTGAATAAGGAACTAATATTCTTTTTATCATCCCCGCTCCAAGGAGGGGGCTTTCTAACGGGGTAAAGGAGAGGTCAAAGATGATACTTCCAATATTAAAAGGTTTAGCCCTCACCTTAAATCGATTCTTCTCGAAACCCATCACGATTCAATATCCGGAGGAAAAAATGCCTCCGGCGAAACGTTGGAGGGGGATTCAATATTTTGAGAAGAATGAGCGTGGAAAAACCAAGTGTGTGGCCTGCGGCCTTTGTATGGCTGTCTGCCCCTCTCAGTGCATCTATATTGAGACCGCTGAAGATGAAGAGGGGAAACGGTATCCTCTTACCTATGAACTCGATGCCAGCCGATGTATCTTTTGTGGTTATTGCGAAGAGGTGTGTCCGGTGAATGCCATCTTCGTGGGTAAAAACTATGAATGGGTCGAGAGTGATCGGAAAGCCTTTCTCATGACGACAGAGAAACTCCTGGAGGAGAAGAAGTTTAATCCGTAATGCGGTTATCACATCAACCCTAAAGGGTTGAGTTACAAATTCATCAAGATCTGTAACTCAAGGCTTTAGCCTTGATCAGTCAGTGAATAGGAGAAACGGGATGGCTGAAAATATCGCAACGATATTCCAATGGTTGATTTTTTTGGGAGTGGCTTTTACCTCCATCATCGCCTCCTTATTGGTCATCACTCGAAAGAACACTATTCACAGCGCTCTTTTTTTGGTGTTGACCTTCCTCTGTGTGGCGGTGCTTTATCTCCTGCTCTATAGTCAATTCATTGCCATCATCCAGGTGGTGGTTTACGCCGGCGCCATCGTGATGCTGATCGTCTTTGTCATCATGCTTCTGGATCTGGAACAAGAGCTTCGATCCGGTTTAAAACTTTTTTATTCGAAGGTAATCGGTGGCTTGCTTGCTGTCCTTTTTCTCTTCGGGATTATTTATTCGGTTGTGGCGAAGTCCCCAACTGGCAAGATGGGCTCCTGTACACCGGATAAGGTAAGCGCCAATGTGAAGGCGGTCGGCGAGATGCTTTTCACTCAATATCTTTTTCCCTTTGAGATCGTCTCTGTCCTTCTCGTGGCGGCCATCGTCGGAGCGGTCATATTGAGCAAGAAAAGAACGTAGGCAAAGATCATTGCAAAGTGAAAATTGCAAAATAGAAAATGGAAAATTTAAAAACAATTCTAAAAGATTTTGCACTTTGCAATTTACAATTTGCATTTTTCAATTAGGAGACTGTCTATGGTAATTCCATCCGTTCCCCCTGAATTATATTTGGTTTTGAGCGCAGTGCTCTTCACGATCGGAGTAATCGGAGCCCTGACCCGGCGAAATGCGATTCTGGTCTTCATGTGCATCGAGATGATGCTCAACGCTGTGAACATTACCTTCATCACCCTATCCCGCTTTCTCCAATCCCTGGATGGAGTTCTCTTTGCCTTCTTTGTGATGGCTGTGGCAGCGGCCGAGGCAGCAGTTGGGTTGGCGATCTTTGTAATGATCTATCGTTCAAGAGAAACAATCAATGTGGATGAAATCAATCTATTAAAGTGGTGAGTTAATCATGAAAGGGATCAAGGGGTCAAGGATTCAAGGGGTCGAGTGAAAATTTTAAAAACCTTGAACCCATGAACCCTCGAATCCTGGAACCCTATTTAGCGTTAGCGTAAAAGGAGTCTTTCATGTTCGATTATGTCTGGTTGATCCCTCTGTTTCCGGCGATCGGGTTTTTGATCAATGGGCTATTCGGCAGACGTTTGGGGAAGAAGGTGGTCAGTTGGGTGGGTCCCTCAGCGATTGGACTCTCCTTCCTCACCTCCATCCTCATCTTCTTCGAATTGATCGGAAGATCCCCTACAGAGCGCCACTTTGAAAAAGTAATTTTTGATTGGGTAGTCTCGGGCGCATTCCAAACAGTGATCGGCTACCAGATCGATCCTCTCTCCATCCTGATGGCCTTGGTGGTTAGTGGGGTCAGTTTCTTCATCCACATCTACTCGGTAGGGTACATGCATGATGATCCGGGATATACCCGATATTTCACCTATCTCAACCTCTTCGTATTCATGATGCTTACCCTCATCCTGGCCAACAACTTCTTATTGATGTTTGTGGGGTGGGAAGGCGTCGGCCTCTGTTCCTATCTCTTGATCGGTTTCTGGTTTGAAAAAGATTCCGCTTCCAACGCAGGGAAAAAGGCGTTTGTCGTCAACCGAGTGGGTGACTTCGGTTTCATTCTCGGGATGTTCCTCCTCTTCACCAGTCTTGGAAAACATGGGGTATGGACATTAGATTTTACCGAAGTCTTCGCCAATGCGAGCAAGCTCGATACGGGCACTGTAACGGCCATTACGATTTTGTTCTTTATCGGTGCCTGTGGAAAATCGGCACAGATTCCCCTATATGTGTGGCTCCCTGATGCGATGGAAGGTCCGACACCGGTCAGCTCTCTTATCCATGCGGCCACCATGGTGACCGCTGGGGTTTACATGGTTGCCCGGTGCAATGTACTCTATAGCATGGCGCCCATCTCCATGGCGATTGTTGCCCTCGTCGGAGTGGCCACGGCCATCTATACCGCTTCTATTGGATTCTGTCAGAATGATATTAAGAAAGTTCTTGCCTATTCGACGATTAGCCAGTTGGGTTATATGTTCCTGGGCGTAGGCGTAGGCGCCTACAGCGCTGGGATATTCCATCTGATGACCCATGCTTTTTTCAAGGGACTTCTCTTCCTTGGAGCTGGAAGCGTCATGCATGCCCTGAGCGGCGAATTGGATATGAGAAAGATGGGAGCATTGAGGAAAAAGATTCCTTATACCTTCTGGACTTTCTTCATTGCCACACTGGCGATTGCCGGGATTCCTGGCCTCTCTGGATTTTTCAGCAAGGATGAGATTCTCTGGCAGGCCTTTTCCAGCTCTCACGGCCATTTCTTATTGTGGCTGGTGGCGGCTATCGCTGCTGGGATGACGGGCTTCTATATGTTCAGGGCTCTATTTATGACCTTCTTTGGTCAGTCCAGGGTCGATGAGCATGTCGCGCATCATATCCATGAATCGCCCAAGATCATGACAGTTCCTCTGATGGTTCTTGCGGCGCTCTCCATCATTGGAGGTTATATAGGTGTTCCCCATGTTTTGGGAGGAGCCAATCAAATTCATGAGTTTCTCGCTCCTGTATTGGGAGGAGGGGCTGAGCCGGCCAAGGCCCATGCTGGGATATCAATCCTCTCGCAGGCCTGGGCATCCGGAGGAGAGGGAGGAGGACATGGGGCTGCCTTAGAACTTCTCATGATGGTGGTCTCTGTGGTCATCGCCCTCATCGGGATTGGGATCGCTTATCTCTTCTATGTAAAAAACCCAGCCCTTCCCAAACTGCTGGCGGAGAGATGGAAGGGACTCTACAAACTGGTCTTCAACAAATATTATGTTGATGAACTCTATGAGATTCTTTTCATCAACTCTCTTAAAAATTTAGGCACGGGGCTCTGGAAAGGGTTTGATGACTTTGTCATCGATGGTACGATCAATGGCATTGCTTATCTCATCGGTGTGCTCTCGGGAGCGATGAGAAAGATGCAGACCGGTTTGGTTCAAAACTACGCCTTTTCAATGATCATTGGCGGAATCGTCCTGGTAGCCTATTATATCGTTCGGGCTATTTTTTATTAATGAAGCGAATAGACCGAATGAGAGCGAACGAATCGAATTGAATCCTTCATTCGCCTAATTCGTTATCATTCGTAACATTCGTTACAAAAAAAGGAGCTGGTTTCATGACCATTTTGGGTATTCCCATCCTATCGCTGCTGATCTTCTTTCCAATCTTGGGCGCCATTGTCCTTCTCTTTATCAATAAAGAGAAACCAGGAACCATTCGAGCGGTCACCTTAATCTTCTCCCTCATTGAATTTATTTTCTCATTGCCCCTCTTCTTTGCCTTCGATTCCAAGACAGCAGCGATGCAATTCGTGGAGGATTGGTGGTGGGTTCAGAGCTATGGGATCAGCTACAAATTGGGCATCGATGGAATCAGCCTCCTTCTGGTTCTGTTGACCACTTTTTTAACCGTCCTCTGTATCTTATGCTCCTGGACGGCGATCACCTTTCGGGTAAAAGAATACATGATTTCCTTCCTCTTCCTTGAGACCGGAATGATCGGCGCCTTGGTTGCCCTTGATCTCGTCCTTTTCTATGTCTTCTGGGAAGTGATGTTGATTCCAATGTACCTTCTCATCGGTGTCTGGGGTGATCCTAAGAGACGAATTTATGCAGCCATCAAGTTCTTCCTTTTTACAATGGCAGGAAGCGTGCTGATGCTTGTGGCTATCTTGGTCCTCTATTTCCTCAATCAGAAGGCAACCGGTATACCCACCTTTGACGCGCTTGAACTCTATAAGTCGGGATTACCCGCCGGGACTCAGTACTGGCTCTTCGCCGCCTTTGCCCTGGCCTTTGCCATTAAGGTTCCGATGTTTCCATTTCATACCTGGTTACCCGATGCCCATACCGAGGCGCCGACCGCTGGAAGTGTGATCCTGGCAGGTGTCTTGCTGAAGATGGGAACCTATGGGTTCATCCGATTTGCCATACCCCTGTTTCCGAAGGCAGCCTTTGATCTTATGCCCTTGGTCTCTGTTTTGGCGCTTATCGGAATTATCTATGGGGCATTGGTTTCGATGATGCAACCCGATCTGAAGCGACTGGTCGCTTTCTCGAGTGTGAGCCACCTGGGATATGTCATGCTCGGGATGTTTGCTTTCAATATGCAAGGGATTGAGGGGTCAATCTATCAGATGCTCAACCACGGTATCAGCACAGGGTCCCTCTTTTTGATCGTGGGAATGGTCTATGAACGTCGCCATACGCGGTTGATTGCCGACTTCGGAGGGCTCTCGAAGGTGATGCCGATCTACGCTGTCTTCTTCATGATCGTGACCCTCTCATCGATTGGTCTCCCCGGGACGAATGGGTTTGTGGGAGAGTTTTTAATCCTGCTCGGCGCTTTTCAAGCCAATGTCGTCTATGGGGTGTTGGCTGCTTCGGGTGTCATCCTGGGAGCCGCTTACATGCTTTGGATGTTTCAGAGGGTGATGTTCGGGAAGATCACCAAACCAGAAAATGAAAAACTGAAGGATCTCAACGCAAGAGAGATCACCATCCTTGTCCCGATGGTGATCGTAATCTTTCTTATGGGGATCTATCCCAAGCTTTTCTTCAGTAAGATGGACGCAAGCGTCGAAAAGTTTATAAAGGATTTCAAAGGAAAGGTTGAAATGAAGGCTGACCTTCCCTCGCCGAAAGTGGCAGAAGTTAAAAAATAAAAGTGGTGAGTTCGGAGTTCAGAGTTCGGAGCTCCAAAACAAAATACTCCGAACTCCGAACTAAATTACTCCGAACTAACTGATCGGGGGATTCTTTAGATGAAAATACCAGAGATTGACCTCTATCTCATTGCACCGGAGATCATCATCACCGCCTTTGGATTTTTGGTGCTTCTGCTGGATGTCTTTTTACCCAAAGAAGAGAGAAAGGGTTACCTCGGAATTATTAGCCTCATCGGGATCGTGGTCGCCTTTCTTTTTACCCTTCCTCAGATGGGATCCGTCAAATCCGGTTTTGAGGGGATGTTCATCTCGGATGGATATGCGCTCTTCTTCAAGATCACTTTTCTCATCATTGCTTTTTTGACCGTCCTGATCTCCATTGGATACACTCAAAGGGAAGGAATTGCATTCGGAGAATATTATGCCCTGATCCTTTTTGCAACCCTCGGGATGATGCTGATGGCAGCAGGGACTCACCTAATCATCATCTTCCTCGGGTTGGAAACGATGTCCATCTCCATCTATATCCTGGCAGGAATGATGCGAGAGGATAAGAGGTCAGTGGAAGCGGCATTGAAATATTTTCTTTTAGGGGCCTTTGCCACAGGATTCCTCCTCTATGGAATTGCTCTCATTTATGGTGCCACAGGATCCTTTCATCTGAAGGATATCGCCTCTTATATCGCTACCAAAAACCTCTTGAGAAGCCCGATGCTCCTGATGAGTCTTGTTTTTCTCACCATTGGTTTTGGCTTCAAGATTGCTTCTGTTCCTTTTCATATGTGGACGCCCGATGTCTATGAGGGGGCTCCGACATCCATTACTGCTTTTATGGCCACGGGGGTAAAGGCGGCAGGTTTTTCAGCTTTGATCAGGGTCTTCTTCTCCGCCTTGCCAGCTTTTCGCCCTGATTGGACCTCGATCATGTGGGTGATTTGTGTGGCGACGATGACGCTTGGAAACATCGTAGCAATCTCCCAGACCAATATCAAACGGATGCTGGCTTACTCAAGCATCGCCCATGCCGGGTACATTCTGGTCGCCTTTGTTGCGGGGAACGATTTAGGGACTTCAGGGATTCTTTTCTATCTCATGGCTTATGCCTTTATGAACATCGGCGCCTTTACCGTGGTCATCCTCCTCGGGAAGAAGGGAGAAGAAAATACCCTGATCAGTGATTATGCAGGGATTGGATTCAAATATCCGCTTCTGGCAGCATCCATGACCATCTTCCTTCTCTCCATGGCAGGCATCCCACCTCTGGGCGGATTCATGGCCAAGTTCTATGTCTTCAGTGCAGCCGTGAAGTCAAAATTTTATTGGTTGGCCATCCTTGGTGTCCTGAACAGTGCCGTCTCGGTTTACTATTACCTCCGGGTCACCGTGCTTATGTATTTCAGGGAATCCGAGCGAGAGATCACCGGCCTCCAATTCGCACCCGCTTCTGTGATTGCATTGATTTTGACCGTGATCGGGACCCTTTATATGGGGATCTTCCCCGCCAATGTGCTCTCCTTAGCCCAACGATCCATCGCCGGGTTGATGTAGTTTCTGGCTCCCCTAAATTTTTACGGAAAAGATGTAGCGTCGTCATTTATTGACGCCGACGCCTGTTCTTGACATACACATTTTTTTTAATATAATATGTATAGAAGTAAGGGGGAGGCAGAAATGAAACGTACAAACATTGTTATGGACGAAAAGCTAATAGAAGAAGGGATGAAGACCACTGGGATTAAAACTCGTAGGGCCTTGGTTGACTATGCCTTGCGGGACCTTCTTCGTCGCGAGTCTCAAAAAAGGATCTTAGAATTAAAAGGAAAGGTTCATTGGGAAGGCGATTTGTCATCCATGCGAAAAGGAAGAAGGGGTTAATGGTCTTGGTTGATACAACGGTTTGGGTAGACCTTTTTTCAGGGTTGACCACTCCTCAGGTGATTGTACTCGAATCGCTGATTTTAAAAAGAGAAGATATCTGCCTCTGCGGTGTTATTCTTACAGAGGTTTTACAAGGAATACGGGATGACAAAGAGCACTCCAAGACACAAGCCATTTTCTCGAACCTTTTGTACCTTCCAATGACCCGTGAGACATTCCTACTGGCGGCCCACATCTACCGCTTTTTTCGAGCGCGGGGAATCACCATAAGGAACTCGATTGACTGTATGATAGCCGCTGTATGTATTGAGAATAAGGTAGCATTGCTCCATCATGACAGGGATTTCGCCCTTATCTCAAAAAAATTTGATTTGGAAATTGTAAATTTGCCCACCTGACTTTGAAAAGCACTCTTCCTTTGCTTCCTATGTAATCGCTCAGTTACGAGTGGTAAACGCCCTTGGGAACACGTAACTCAGGGCTTTAGCCCTGATTCATCCCTCCGGGCCAGAGGCCCTCATGGGCCGGCGGCAGCCCTAAAGGGCTGAGTTACAGGTTA
>Ga0100377_1001497_pt1 | contig 20079 bp, 14 predicted proteins | sample CryGeymeta201501_FD_83664 | JGI IMG/M metagenome (GOLD analysis project Ga0100377, IMG submission 83664) | Groundwater microbial communities from Crystal Geyser aquifers in Utah, USA - Crystal Geyser metaG 2015-01 | ecosystem: Environmental > Aquatic > Deep subsurface > Groundwater | place: USA...
AGTGAAGGGGCTACGGGGTGGCCTGAGCGCGCTCGGCGTCGGCAAGGGTGACACCGTCGCCATCATCGCCAACAACAGCCCCGCTTGGGCCGCAGGCGCCTACGCTACGTACGGGCTCGCGGCTCGCTACGTGCCGATGTACGAGGCCCAGCTCGCCAAAGACTGGAAGTACATCATCAACGACAGTGGCGCGAAAGTCCTGATCGTCGCCAACGACCTCATCGCCGAGAAGTGCAAAGACTTCGTCGAGGAGCTCGAGACCCTCGAGTTCATCGTCAACATCGCCGGACCCGAGAGCGATGCGCACAGCTTCGCGGGACTCATCAAGACTGGACTGGCCACCCCCGTCGACCCAATCTACCCCGAGAAGGACGATATCTGCGGCCTGATCTACACCAGCGGGACCACTGGCATGCCCAAGGGGGTGCTCCTCTCCCATTGGAATCTCACCTCCAACGTCAACGCGGTCCACGAGGTCTTCCCAATGGATCAGACCGACCGCTCCCTCTCGTTTCTGCCTTGGGCCCACAGCTTCGGACAGACCGTCGAGCTGCACACCCTGCTCTCGTACGGCGCGTCCATGGGCCTGGCGGAGTCGGTGCAGACCATCATCCAGAATCTCACCGAGGTGAAGCCCTCTCTGCTCTTCAGTGTCCCCCGCATCTTCAACCGAATCTATGATGGGGTTCACAAAAAGATGGCGGCGGAAGGAGGCCTGAAGAAGACCTTGTTCGAACGCACTTTGACCGTCGCCAACAAGCGAAGAGCGCTCGCTCAGGACAACAAGAGCTCCGCGCTCCTCGACCTGCAGTTCAAAGTGCTCGACAAGCTCGTGGGCCAGAAGATCCGAGACCGGTTCGGTGGCCGCCTGCGCTACGCCTTCTCTGGAGGCGCTGCCCTCTCCAAGGAGGTCGCGATCTTCATCGACAACCTCGGCATCACGGTCTACGAGGGCTACGGACTCACCGAGACCAGCCCCATCTGCACCGTCAATTGCCCCGACGGACAGCGAATCGGCTCCATCGGCCGCGCCATCCCAGGCGTCGAAATCAAGATCATCCCCTTCGAGTCCGCTCCCGAAGGCCAAGGCGAGATCGTCGTCTACGGCCCCAATGTCATGAAGGGCTACCACAACCTTCCCAAAGAGACAGAGGAGACCTTCACCGAAGATGGCGGTTTCAAGACCGGCGACATGGGTCATGTCGATGCCGATGGCTTTGTCTGGATCACGGGCCGCGTGAAGGAGCAGTACAAGCTCGAGAACGGCAAGTACGTGGTCCCGGCGCCGCTAGAGGAGAAGCTCAAGCTCAGCGGCTACATCGCCAACATCATGATCCATGGGGTGAACAAGCCCTACAACGTGGCGGTCATCGTCCCCGACGTCGAGATGCTCGCCAGCTGGGCCAAGGACAAGGGCCTGAGCTACGACAATGACGAGGCGCTCATCAAAATCGATGGGGTCGAGGCGCTCATCAACGAAGAGATCCAGAAGTACGGCAAGGACTTCAAGGGCTACGAGCGACCGCGGAAGTTCGTCCTCACCGCCGAGGACTTCACGACCGAGAACGACATGCTCACGCCGAGCATGAAGATCAAACGCCGCAAGGTCCTCGAGACCTACGAAGCCGCTTTGAACGGGCTCTTCTAGAGAGCGGAGCGAGCATCGCGCGACAACCCGATCGAAGATCGCCGGCGCCCTTTGGGCGTCGGCGATTTTCGTTTCGGCGCTACGCAGTTCGCCAAAGCTGCCAGTTCTCTGCAGCGACGAAGCCAATAATCAGCCAGACGAAGAGCTCCTGGAAGCCAGAGAACGCGTAGAGCAAGCCCGCACCGACACAGAGCACAACGACGCCGACGATGACCGTGACTTGGAGGCCTTTGCGCACCCCGAGGTTCATTTGCATGGCGTAGCGCATCACCTGGCCCCCGTCCAAGGGATAGATAGGGGCGAGGTTGGCGACGTTGATGACCAAATTGACGGTGATGATCAGCCCCCAGGCATAAACGGCCAATGGGGGCAGGACGCTGGCATCGATGACTTGCGCCAGCCCCCAGAGCACTCCAGCGAGCGCCAAGCCGGCGAAGGGACCCGCGAGCGCGACGACGATTCCGGCTTTGAGGGTAGGGGAGTTGCGGTACAGGGTCCGCCCCCCCAAGCCACTGAGGACGATGACGCTCTCCCCCAACTTTAGCCGCCGCACTGCAATGGCGTGTCCGACCTCGTGCCAGACGATGGTGCCAACAATGACGCCAAAGAAGACCAGACCGTGTCCGAAGGCGGCCAGTCCGCCCCTGAGCTCGTAGAGGGCGAGGAAGCCGACGATGATGAGCAACGTCGCATCGGCGAAAATCGGGAACCCTAGAATGGTCCCCAGCCGAACTCCTCTCGTGTGTTCCTGATTGTTCACGACTTCGTTCGCCCCTTGTTGGCCGCAGAGACCGAGTAGACCGCTGCGCGAAGCCTTCGGGATCGCCGCTACTCTATCAACACTCAAAGGGAACCGACTTTTCTCAGCGGCCAACCACGTCGATTTCGATGCCTGGCGGTCAACGGCCAGCAAAAGAATTCTATCAACTCTCAAAGGGAACTGACTGTTCTCAGCGGCCAACCACGTCGATTTCGATGCCTGGCGGTCAACGGCCAGCAAAAGAATTTCGTTTCTCGGAGCACGCCAATTAGAGACGTGCTCTGAGCCCCGAGATGAGAGGGTGTGCGCCGAATCGGTCCTCGAGATCGTTGAGCATGCCATTGGCCTCGTTGACGAGTCCCTGCGCGACGAAGAAGTCGACCTCTTCGAGCTCGTCCGTCAAGAGGTCGAGCTCTTCTCGGGTGAGTTCGACGACGAGGTCTTCCTCGGGCTCTTCCTCGTCTTCTCCGACGGGAGCGAACATGAGCTCGTCCTCATCGCTCTCTTCTTCTTCCTCATCGCTGATGTCGTAGGTGGCGGGAATCGTTCCGCCTCGCAGCGAGACTTCCATGGAAGAGGTCAAGAGCTCTTCGTCGAAGAGGTCGTCGAAATCGTCCTCATCGAGGTCGAACATGGAGGCGAAGCCTTCCTCCTTGACCTCGACCTCGTCGACGGCATTGGTGGCTTCGAGGAGCGAGTCGAGATCGTCGAGATCGAGTTCCATGTCGTTGTCGACGTGGATCCGGTCCAGCGTCTGGGCACCGACCGCTTCAGAAGCTTCGACGGGGGTGTCTTCTTCGTCGACCACATCGAAAGCGTCGGGCGGCAGCGTCGAGTAGATCGGTCGCTCGTGGGTGCTAGGCCTCGCCTGCCCAAGGAGTCGGAGGTCGTTGGTGTTGATCGACAGCGAGGGCGAGGGAATTGGCGGGGGACGCCGTGTAGCCACATCGGGCAGCGGAGGTTTGGCGACGGGGGGGGGGACCGGTTGGCTCCCAGGTCTCTGGATTCCATACTCGCTGGGATCGAGTCCGAAAGAGAGGAGCAGGTTGAAGTTGTAGGGGCCGCCTGGATCGAGTTTGACGGACTCGAGGGCGAAGCGCATCGCGGAGTTTTTGTCCTTCTCCCAGACCTCTTGGGCCATCACCCGCAGCTCGGCCGCGGCCTCGACGGTCAGTCCCTGCCGCCTGAGCAGCGCGACCTTTCGCTCCAACACCTCGACGTTGAGGGAGTCGAGCTTGATGAGCTTTTCGATGTGCTCTTCGGCTTGCGCGATGAGGTTGAAGCGCAAGCAGGCGTCGAACTCCGTCAGCAGCCTGTCGACCTCCTCGCTGAGGTCGTACATAGGGCTGTCGAGGCGGCCCATCTGTCCGTGCGATGCGGGCAACATCTCCGCGATGACGTCGTCGTCCAACGCAACAATCGCGCTGTCGTCGAGCATCGGGACGTCAGAGGTCAGGGGATCGTTGAGCTCCTGCAGGACCTCGAGGATTTCCGCATCTTTGGGCGCCAAGGCCAGCGCCCGCCGCCAAGTCCGAACGGCGACGTCATCGTCAGGACGTGTGTCTTCGTAAACATGCGCGAGCTCTTTGAGAACCTTGACCGCCTTGTCGTTTTGGTCGAGGGCGATGAAGGCCTCGGAGAGCATCTCGAGGGTAGCGGCATCCTGCGGATTGTCGCGGTAGAGCGATTGCAGTTTGCTGAGCGCACGCCGCGCCTTGTCGTCGTCGAGGTAGGCCCGAACGAGCTCCTTGAGGTAGTCGGTGTTGGTGTCCTTGTGGTAGACGAGGCGCTCGACGACTTTGATGTAGTCGTCCATGCGGTTGGCTTCTTTGAGTTGCCTCGCCGCCAACGAAAACTGATGGCAGGCAGCGTCGATCTGATTCACCTTCGCTAGGTGCTCGGCGAACTTGATCCGCAGACCGATGTTGGTCGGGTCGATCCCGGTCATCGCGCCGAGGACCCGCCCGTAGCCCTGCTTATCACCGTTGGTGATGTAGAGCTCGAGCGCGGTCCGGTAGTGGGTCATCGCGTCTCGGGACAGCCCCAAAAGGTGCTGGAGACGGCCGAGCGTCTCGCGCACGTCGGTACGGTCCTCGTCGAGCTCGAGGATCTGCTTGTAGACCGCGGCTGACTTCTGCGCGAAGCCCCCCTCTTCGTAGGCTACCGCGACCTCGGTATACGTGGCGATGGCTTTTGCAATGTCGGCCTTGCGCTCGTAGACGTTCCCAATCTTCAAGAGCGTGCGGAGATCGTCAGGGTCTTCATCCGTGATCTTTCGAAGATCCTTGATCGCCCTATCCCACCTACCTGCCTGGATGTTCTTCTGCGCCGAAGCGCTGACCTTCTGCTTATTGATCGCCACGATGCCGTTTGACGCTGTTCCGTCACAAGCTCGGGGTTGAGGGGATTCTCAAACCCGACCAATCTCTCGACTTTCGTCTCTAGAAGACGAGCACGCGAGACGGGCCCCAGTGGGGCGACCTGCGTGTATCACGGTTATATTGGATGGTCGGCAAAGGCGTCAAGATGGCACCAAACGTCGCTCGGGGCCAATATTGGAGCGCGATTCAGAGATTTCGAGCGCTCTTGGCTCCTGAAACCCTTTGACTCCCTCACTTCGGGGCGTGTGCGACACTCACCTTGCCCAGCTGAGAGGGACTCTTTGCACAGCGAAAACCAACCGTCTTGTCTCTCACCTCGGGATTGGCTCGGTTGCGGTGCGCGCCACGCATTGAACCCTGGTCTCGGGTGAAATCACCTCCACGGATCACCTTGGAGGTGCCCGCGTCGGGTCCTCTCGGGTCGAGCTTGGGGGAGTCGCCATAGGCGTTGGGGTCATACCAGTCCGCCGTCCACTCATAGACATTCCCGGCCATGTCGAAGAGCCCCTCGGCATTGCTGCCGAAAGAGCCGACTGGAGCCAGGCTCTCGTAACCGTCGCTCGCTCCACCATCCCCCCAGTTCGCCTCCCTGTCATTCCAGGTCGCACCCCAGGGGAATCGAGTGTCGTCCGGTCCAGTCGCGGCGCGCTCCCACTCGGCTTCGGTCGGCAAACGCCCCCCTGCCCACTCGCAAAACGTGACCGCTTCCGACCAGCTCACACAACTCTGCGGAGACGCCGCAGCCGCGAACGGCGAGCCCTCGACGTTGAGGCCAGCACCACAGGTCTCCCAGTCGATCGCCTTGCACCCACCTTTCGCGACACACGCCGAATACTGCGAGACGCTCACCTCGTGGCGGTCGATGAAGTACGAACCCAAGGTGATCCGACGCTCCGGTCCTTCGCTCTCGAACCACTTCATCTCGCAGTCCCCAGACTTCTCGCACACTTCGAAGGTGCGCTCGATCTCCTTGGCGCTCGAACCCCTGGGAAAGTTGCCTACGAGGATTCGGCTCATCTTCTCGCCGGTCTCCCGTTCAACCACCTCCGGCAGCGCCGCCGCTTGTCGGATGCGCATGGAGAGGTTGTCGGCGCGACTGCCGTAGGCGCTGTCCGCGTCGATGCTGTCGACCTTCACGTAGGCTTTGATGAACTGATCCGCCGCAAAGAGCGCCTCCCCTTGCTCCAAACGAACCCGATTGTTCGTCTCGGCCACGGCTCGCTGCATGATCTGCTTGGCCGCCTCGACCTCGACGTTGGCTTCGATGGCCAGGGCGGCCAACGCTCTGGCGTCCTCCCATTGACGATCGGCGAGCGCCGCTCGAGCCATGGCCAGAGGGTCCTCGGCCGACTCGTCATTAGCCGACGAGGCCGAGTCCTCCTGATTCGAGCAGCCAAGCGAAAACGCGACGAGCGACGAGGCCAAGAGCCAACAAACACCCAAAGTCGAGAGCTTCTTCATGGCACACCAGATGTGGCTCAAGAGTCGCCACCGAGGCCGTTGATGCGCTCTTCGATTTTGCCGCGGTCTGGCGCGTTGGGGCGCATGTCGAGGTAACGCTTGTAGTGCTTCGCCGCGAGGGCGTCTTTGCCCATCTTCTGGTAGTTCTTCGCCAAGTTGAACTCGGCTTGGTAGTAGTTCGGATCGACCTCGAGCGCCTTCTGGAACGAGGACTCCGCTGCCGAGTAGTCTTCGTTCTGATGATAAGCGATGCCCATGTTGGTGTAGGGCTGCGGGTCGTTCGGGCGGTCCTTCATCGCCCGCTCCAAGAGTTGCATCCCTTCTGACACCCGATTGAGGTGAATGAGGTTAGCGGCGAGATTCAGGATGATCTCTGGGTCGTTGGGCTGGAGCTCCAACGCGGCTCGATAGGCGCCGCTCGCCCGCTCGTAGAACCCACTCTGCTGTAAGGCGTTGCCCAAGTTGTAGTAGCCATCGACCGTCGGGGCGATCTTCACTGCAGCACTCAGGTCCTTGACCGCCGGGTAGACCCGACTCTCACGCATGTGGGCGATGCCACGCAGCATATAGGCTTGCGCGTTGGCTCCGTCCGTCGCGATGAGGGCGGTCAGGATATCGTGAGCCTCCTTGAAGCGGTTGCCTATGATCGCCTCGCGCGCCTTGACGATCTGCTCGCTGGCGTTGCCGGTGCCCTTGGTCCCATTTTGACCGCTGACCTTCGGGTCGAGCTCACAGCCCGCGATGGCGCACACCGAAAACACAATGACCACCGCCCATCTTATCGCCATCTGGAGCTCCTCTCTCATCGGACCTTCAAGCCTCAGGACATCTTCCTCGCAGCTTTGAACAGCCACACGACCAATTGCGAAAACCGAACGCAACAAGACACGCCTGGCTCGCGAAGATTGCTTGGCTTCGCTCGACCCGAACCCTACGATGCGAAACGTTCGTGTCGGCTCCACCATACACCGCACGAGAACATTAATCATCGATTGCCGGCGAAGGGTCACTCCTGCATCCGACTATAAGGGGGCTATTCATGAACGCAAGGCGACTTGGGACTCGGCTCGCCGGCTCGCCCTGCAAAGCGAGCGGCGAGCGACACCGCCGTCGAACGAAATTCGCTCGCTTCCAGGTACGGCGCTCGCGAGAGCCGCTCATTCCCTGCCTGCTGCTGCTCCTCCTCCTGCCGCTGGGCTCCTGCGCTCACCCACGAGAGGTTCCCCAGGTCGACGTACGCGCCGAGGAAGAAGAGGTGATTCGCACCTCCATTCGCGCGGTCCTCGAACGGGAAGGTTACACGCTCGAACCGCACGAAGCCGATGACCGCTTCTTCACCACCGAGTGGCAACCCGCCGAGGACCGACTCAGCCGCGTCACCGTTCGATTGACCCACACCACCCTCGGCTTCGCGCTGTCGACGAAGGTCGTCCTCGCCTCAGCCGACGAAGGGCAAGCCGACCCGATCATGCGCTTCGCCTGCGGCGGTCTAAACTGGGTGGTGACCAGCGACACCGAGCTCAAAGCCAAGGCCAAAGAGAGAGAGGCGTTTCTCGGGCGCGAGATCCAGGCGTTGTGGCAGGATTCTCGCCGAACGCTCCTAGAATCTCAGTCGCCGAGGTAAAGATCGAGCACGGACTCCGCACCTCTGCGGATGGCCAATTCGAGACCGGCAAAGCGCTCCACAGCATCGTCGACGACAGAATCGCTTCGCTCCTGCAAGAGCACGTCGACGATGTGTTCCGAGATGAGATGCAGCGCCTGCTCTAACCTCTTTTCGTCGAACTCCACTCTCTCGATGGTCTCCAGCAGGCGCGTCAGCAAGGGTTGCAGTCGCGCGAAGAGCGCCACCGTCGCCTCCGGGTCGAGAAGGGCTTGTTGCAGCATAGGCTGGGCGAGACGCAGAAGCTTCGGCCCCATCACGAGCAGCGTTTCGAGCAAGCTCCCGCTGCTCTGAGCGATGTCCCCGACGATGAACGAGAGTGTCGCCCTCAGCCCCTCGAGGAGCTCGCGCAGCTCACGAGGAAGCAGCTCGAAGAGGGGTTGGATGAGGGTCTTGAACATGGCTACTTGGGACCGCCCTTAGAGCCGCGACCACGCCCTCGTTTGCGCTCGTCGGAACGACCTCGGTCGAGCGACTCGACGCTGTAGGCTTCGATCTGTTCGTCCTGGTGATCGACCAACGCCTCAGCCTGTGTCGGCTGCTCGCCTTGCGCTTCCTCTTCGGGCGGCTCTTCCTCGCTGTCGTCTTTCACCTTGCGAATAGGCACCGAACCTCCTCGCAGCCACGCAATCTGCCGCCCAATGAAGTCGAGCTGAGCCAGCCGCTCTTCGAGCTCCTTCGCGAACGAGGTGATGGTGCGCTCCAGCTGATAGAGCATGCGCTCGAGGTCGGGGATGATCTTCTGTTGGACAGCACGCAACGTGTAATCCGTCGAGAGTCCCAGCTCGCCGGCGCTCTGCATCATGGTCTGCATGTGCTCGGCGAAGTTCTCGTAGGACTCCTTCACGCTGGCGACGTGCTTCTCGAGCCCTCTCATGCGTCCGAGAATGGCCTCGAGCTGATCGGTGCTGTCCTTGAGCGCCTCGCGGCTGTGCATCATCTCCTCGACGACCTCGTCGATGAGGTGCGGATTCTTGAGGCTCCAGACGTGGTAGTCCTTGACGCGGTGGTGCTCGAGGTCATTGAACCGCTCGATCTGAAGCTCGGATTGTCCCATCAGTTTGCTCGCCTCCTCGATGCGCTTGCTGTCCATCTGCATGCCAGCGGTCGATTCGGTCTCCTGCAGGACCTCCATGAGACGATCGGCTGTGAAGTCGAGGTCGTCGATGGAGCGGTCGTAGCTTTCGTATCTCGAGCTCATGACGGTATGGCCTTCAATCCCAGGGATTGCGTCGAATGGGGACGAGCTTGCCCAGCTCCCGGTATTCTTGCACCGCGGAGCGTTCGAGGAGCTCCATCGTGATTAAGGTCTTCTTCTCCGCCGCGCTGTAGGCGGCCCGGATCACCGCGTTCTTGATGCAGCCGCCGGAGAGCTCGAAGTCGTCGCCGAGGTACTCGTAGTTCACGTGCTCGCCGACTGGAGCCCGGTCCGGGATGAGGCGCCTCCAAATCATAGAGCGCGCCGAGGCGTCGGGGAATGGGAAGTCGACCTTGAAGTTCAAGCGGCGGTCGAAGGCGTCGTCGATGGCGGCGTCGAGGTTGGTGGTCAAGATCACCACGCCCTCGAAACGCTCGACCTCCTGTAAGAGCAGATTGACCTCCATGTTGGAATAGCGGTCGTTGGCGCTGCTGACCTCGATGCGCTTCGAGAAGATGGAATCCGCCTCGTCGAAGAGCAGGAGCGCGCCTGCCAGCCCGGCCTCGTGGAAGCACTTCTGCAGGTTCTTCTCGGTCTCGCCGACGTATTTGGAGACGATGCTCGGGATGCGCACGCGGTAGAGAGGCATGGCCAACTCGTTCGCCATGATCTCTGCGGCCAAGGTTTTGCCCGTGCCCGAGTCCCCTCTGAAAAGGCTGCAAAGCCCCTTTCCCGTGGTGACCTTCTCGCCGAATCCCCACTCATCGAAGATCGTCCGACGGTTCCGCACCGCGGCGATGATGGCCACCAGGATGGCCTTGATGTCGTCGGGTAGGACCAGATCTTCCAACGTCAAGTGGGTCCCGCCGTGCGTCGCCAGCTGTTTGAGACGGTGCCTGACCTGGCTCCTTGCGGCCTCTTCGAAGTCGTCCATCGTCACGGCGCATCCCGCCTCTTCTTGTCGGGCCAGCGCCCGATTGAGAGCGACGACTACGCTGTTGCGAATGTACCCTCCTGCGAACTCGAACTTCTCGGCGAGGGAGTCGAACTCGACGTCGTCGGCGAGGGGAGTGCGCGGCGGGAGGTGCAATTTCCAGATGGATTCCCGCAGACCTGGCGGGGGTACCTCGAGGTCTAGGTGCAACGTGATGCGGCGATCGAGAGCTGGATCGAGGGCGCCAGGGATGTTTGTGGACAAGACAGCGATGCCGTCGAAGCGATCAAGAGCAGCGAGGAGCAGCGGCAGCTCCCGGTTTCCTTGCAGCCGGCTGCCGAACAGGCTCTCGCAATCGTCAAAGAGGAGAAGCGCCCGTTGCAGGTGCGCCTCCCTCAAGATGGCGTCGAGGTTCCCCTCCAACCCCCTTTGGTTCTGCAGATGCACCGCATCGACGAGCAGCAAGGGCCGACCGAGCGATCCGGCGAGCGCATGGGCCAGCAAAGTTTTGCCCGTCCCAGGAAGGCCCGAGAAGAGCAGGCAGATGCCTCGCGCCCCTTCGTCGATCGCTGCAACCCCCCACTCTGCGCGCCTTTGCAAGTACTCGTCGTAGTGTCCCACGAGGAGATCGAGCTGCGTCAACAACTTCGCTGGCAAGATGACCTTGTCCAGCTTGACACGAGGCCTCACCAGAGTGCTAAAACCCTCGAGCTGCGGGTCGTTCCCCTCCTCGTCGAGGAGCAGACTCTGCACCCGAGGCGACAGCCGGAGCCCGAGCTCGAGCAGATTGTCGTCCCTCGCACTCTCGAGCGCGACCAGGTTGTTCTTGATCAGCGCGGCGCGGCTCCCGAACGCTTCACGGTGCGCCAGGCGCTCGGCGAAATTACGGCTGAACAGACGCAGCGCGATGCCGATATCTGGGAGGACTCGCCCAACGTTCCGTTTCAGCGCGATGATGTGCTCGCCGAACCTTGGCTCCACCATCGGGGCCAAGGCAAGCAGCAACGCGTTCTCCTCAAAAGAGGTCAACGCGAAGCTCCTACGCACACGCTCGATGGGGGGGAGCTCGGCTTCTGGCCCGTCGATGTCCCGTCTAGCGGTCGCGCACGCCTCCTCGAAGGCCGTCACGAGCTCGGAGATGTCGACGTCGAGGCCCGCTTCGACCACGTTCTCCATGTGTCGATCGAGCATGGCGAGTCGCCTCTCGAGGTAGGCGATGGAACTCGGTCGGGCTGGTACTGTCGATGTCATTGTGACCATTTCGTGTGCAACTGGGTCTGACCCTAGACTCTAGCAGGGGGAAACACGAAGGGCCACACGAACCGCGATTCGCCCAGCGCTGCGAATTGCCGGGCGGACGACCGAATTCGCTGCGCACCAACGAGATGAAGCGGAGATCGGTCGTCGGCAAGTGAGGCAATGCAATCCCACTAGGCAGGTCAGTCGCTACTTGCAGTAGATGTCGTTCTGGTTCACCAGCGCCTTGCAGTTGTCGGTCTCGCAATAGATGTCGTTGCCGTTGACGCCGGCCTTGCAGTCTCCGCTCTTGCAGTAAATGTCGTTGCCGTTGACCGCCGCTTTGCAGTCGTCGGACTTGCAATAGATGTCGTTGCCGTTGACGACGGCCTTGCAGTCTTCCGTCTCGCAGTAGATGTCGTTGCTGTTGACGAGCGCCTTACAGTCTCCCGAATCGCAGTAGATGTCGTTGCCGTTGACGAGGGCTTTGCAGTCGCCCGCAGACCAGCTGCGGTAGAGCGTCTTCGTGGGGCCGCCCGCCGCGGCGAATGTGCTGAAGAGGCTGACCGCGAGAAAGACAAACAGTGAGAGAGAGAGAGACTTGGTGTTCATGACGAACCTCCTTGGGGGTCTGTGGTCGGGGGTCTGTGGCCGGGGGGCTGTGGTCGGGTCTGTGGTCGGGTCTGTGGCCGAGGGTCTGTGGCCGGGGGTCTGTGGTCGGGGGTCTGTGGTCGGGGGTCTGTGGTTGTCTGCTGCGGGATGAGGAGTGAGGTCACAGGGTTCCACTCAATTCGGACGGGGTCAACCACGTGCCCGAAGCCACCCACGGGTCTCGAAGAATTTTCCGCCAATGCACCTCTCGGCACGACATCGGCTGGCACCTCTCCCCGTTGCCAGCGCCTTCTCCGGGTGTGTACCGGAAGGATACGGAAAAAGTCGCCACTCGTTCCAACCCGCGACTCCGTCGTGTACCCTGTGTTCTTACGGATTGGCTCTGTGACTTCTCGAGTGGCTTGTTGCCTAGCGGTGCGCACCCTCTTCGCCTGGATTGAAAAATTCCATACAGGACGGAATCTTTCGGTAGACAGGTCGAAACCGCCCAGCTACAGTTGGTTTCGTGCGTTTCGTGCTGTGAACCCGTTTTCTACGAGGAAACGTAGATGCAGAGTCCACTGATCGCTCCCGAACTCTCTGCGATGCCGGTGGAAGAGACTCCAGAGTCATCGACACCCTGTGACTATGAGTTTGCCAGCGACATTCATTCGACCGTCGACTTGGCTGAGCTGCTCGGCAAGACCGCCAAGCACGCGCTTGTCGGCGTGCCCTTCGAGGCTTTCGACCTCGACCATCAGGTCGGAGTGGGAGGCATCGCAGAGCTGTGGCTGGCACACCACCCAGCGGTCGAGAAGCCCTTCGTCGTCAAGGTCGCTCACCGCCACCTAGCCGACAACTTGCACGTACACGCCCAGTTCGACCGCGAATGGCGCGCCACCCGCATTCTCGACCACCCTGGCATCATCAAGCACTACAGCCGTGGGTTGAGTGAAGATGGCCGCCCCTTCCTCACCATGGAAGTCGTGGTCGGCCGCTCCCTCTCACACTTTGTGCGAAAAGACATCAACTGGTCGTTCCTGAGGGCCGTGCTGATCCAGCTGTGCGATGTGCTCCACCATGTCCACGAGCGCGGACTACTCCACCAGGACCTCAAGCCCTCGAACGTCCTCGTCGACATCAGCAAGCGGCGCATTCGACTGACGGACTTTGGCCTCACCCGTTTCGAGAAAGCCAAGCCCGGCGCCACCACCGCCTCCGTCCTCGGAACGCCAGCCTACATGGCGCCAGAGCAGGCGCGCGGACAACTCGGTGAGCTCGGCGCACACACCGACCTCTACACTGTCGGCGTCGTGCTCTACGAGCTCTTGACGGGCTCCAAGCCCTTCGAGGTCGAGAGCGACCGTGTCGTGATGATCAAACACTGCACCGAAGCGCCACGGCCGCCGGTCATCCGTGATTGCATTCAGGCGCCCGCTGAGATCTTGGACGTCCTCGACCGACTCCTCGCCAAGAGCCCCGCGGCCCGCTACTCCAGCGCCCGACAGCTCAAGAAGACGCTCAAGCGGATGCCGAAATAGTCCGCGCTCACGCGCCGACAACACCTCCTGCCCTCGTCTACCGCTCACTGCGAGTCACCTCTGCCCCGAGCCGCGCGCGAACTCTGATTGCCGCTTCATTTCGATGAGTTGCGGCGCGAAACGCAGTCGTCCGCTCGGCAATCCTTCGCGCCCTAGCGAAAGCGACCATTCGCCGGTACGTTCCTGGCAGACGAATCGGCGACAGTTTTCGGCGAGAGGTGTCTCTTGCGACCCCCCTTGGCTCGTCAAGGAGATGCCTCGGCCCGGCGTGTCGCCGTATGACAAGCAAGACCAGGAAAGCGCTCTCTCTGCCGCGGATCACGAGGACTCGAGAGTTCTGGTGGTCAGCGGCCGACAAAATGTCGCAGCAGGACCGGAGGTGAGGTCGATGAAGTCAGCTCTAACCTTGTTATTCGCATCGCTCGTGGCCATCGCGAGCGCAGGCTGCGGCCCGATGGACAGCGAACGCCGCGATGACCTCCAGGTCACCAAGGTCGTTCTCTACCAGAATGGCATTGGCTATTTCGAACGCCGCGGCACGTTCGACGGGCAAGAGCTCAAGCTGCGCATCCGGCCCGACCAGATCAACGACATGCTCACCTCCCTCACCGTGATTGACCTCAACGGCACCGTAGGAAGCATCTCACTGCCCGTCGAGAAGAACTCCTCCATGGTCTTGGGCGAGCTGCCGCCTCAGGTTCGCGATGCCGGCGGGTTGCTCGCCGTCCTCAACGCCTTCCGAGGTTCGCAGGTCGACATCAAGACCAAGAGCGGCGGCGCCTCCGGACGCATCGTCGGCGTCGAGTACAGCACCAACGCCGACGGCGGCAGCTCCCCCGTCGTCACCATCCTCACCGACGACTCCGAGCTGCTGCCCTTCGAGCTCTTTGACATCGTCGAGGTCGAGCTCGGAGACCGCACCCTCGTCGTCGGCCTCGAGAAGGCCCTCGACGTCGCGTTGGGTGAGGGCGAGTGGAAGCCGGTCGAGTTGGTCGTCCACTTCCCCGAGGACGACGATCACGACGTGATCATGAGCTACGTCGTCGCCATGCCCACCTGGAAGCCCGCCTATCGACTGGTCTTCGACAAGAAGAACAAGGTTCGGCTGCAGGGCTGGGCCGTCATCGACAACGTCTCTGGCGAGAGCTGGGATGACATCCAGCTGTCCTTGACCGCTGGCGCTCCCATCTCCTTCGTGGTCGATCTGCACTCGCCGCGCCTGCCCCAGCGTGCCGATCTCACTTCGCGCACCTACACCGCCAACGCCGAAGCGCCCCCTGAGGCCGTCGAGGCGTTCAATGAGAGGTCCTACGCCGACGAGAGCGTCGCACGGGCCCCATCCGCCAAGCGCAGGGCTGGCGCGACCTCCGCCCCTGCTCCCATGCCCGAAGAGGCTTGGGGCGGCGACTACGACGGTAAATACGACACTCTCGGTGGGTCAGGTTACGGCCGCGCCGAAGGCATGACCGGCGAGATGATGAGAGACTCCATGGTCGCCAACGCCACCGGCGAGCAGATGGGAGCCCTCTTCCGCTACGATGTCAGCGTCCCCGTCACCGTGCCCGACCGCTCCAGCGCCCTGGTGGCCATCATCAACGACGACGTCGATGCAGAAGACATCTTCCTCTTCGACCCCAGCAGCGGCTCGGCGCGCGCAGCCACTCACCCCTACCGCGCCGTGCGCATGAACAACACCACCAAGTTCGTCATCGAGAAGGGCCCTCTCACCATCTACAAAGACTCCACATTTGTCGGCGAGGGAATGACCAACCAGATCGGCCTCGAGCAGACCGTCTTCATCCCCTACTCCCTCGAACCCAGCATCCATGTCGAGCAGGTCTACGACTGGGGCCAACAGGAGCAGAAGCTCCTCAAGATCAAGGACGGCATCATCACCGTCGAGTCCTACCAGCTGCAGAAGGTCAACTTCACCATCACCAACAACCAGGAAGAGAGCATCCCGCTCTACCTGCGTGTCGACAAGGTCAACGGCTTCGAAATCGACCAGCCCGAGCGCGCCATCGCCCAGGGCGAAGTCTACTTCGTCAAAGTCGACGTCGTGCCCAACGACATCACCAAAGAGAGCGTCGTCCAACGCAGCCGTACGACCCAGACCATGACCCTGCTCGACTCCAGCACCCAGTCCATCTTCGAGCTCTACCTCTCGGACACCAGCGCCGATCCGAGCGTCAAGGCCCAGCTCGAGCAAGTGCTTGCCAAGAAGAAAGAGGTCGGGGACAACGAGTTCCGCCGCGCCACCCTCGCCGAGCGCCAGAACGAGCTCCGTTATCGCGCTCAGGATCTGCGCAACAACATCAAGGTCCTCGGCACCGCCAAAGCCAACGAGAGCCTGAAAGACTCTCTGGTCAAGAAGCTCATGGGCGTCGAGGACGAGTTGGCCAAGATCGACGGCGAGCTGGTCGAGCTCGGCGAGCGCAAGTACGCCATCGAGGTCGAGATGCGCGAGCTCTTCGAGGGCATCACCTTGATGCCAGCGAAGTGATTTCGGTGCCTGCCAGTCCTGCGGCCGGCTTCCTGTGGACAAATTTTTGCCAATGGCATGCGGCGGCCTCCCGAGGCCGTCGCTCGTCGCTGAGACCGCCGAGCGAGGCGTGAGGCCAGAGATGAACGAGGATCAGTTCGGACCCGCTGGGATGGTCGACGCCCTCGAGAAAATCGCGGGCCGGCGCCACGTCTTGTGCTCGGAGCCCGACCGCGTCGCCTACGCCCGCGACCTCTGGCCACGCAGCACGATCAAGGCCCGCGCCGGGAAGACCTCGGCGCGCCTGCCCTGTGCCGTGGTGCAGCCCGCCAACGAGGCCGAGGTCGCCGAAGTGGTGCGCTGCGCCGAGGCCTTCGAGGTCGCTCTCATCCCCTACGGCGCAGGCAGCGGGGTCTGCGGCGGCGCGCTCGCCGAGAGCCCGGCGATCACCGTCGACATGAAGCGCATTCGCCACCTCGAGGTCGACAAGAACACTCACCTCGCCCGCATCGGCCCGGGCGTCATCGGGCAACACCTCGAAACCGAGCTCGAACGGCTGGGCCTGACCATGGGCCACTACCCTTCGAGCCTCTATTGCTCCACCGTCGGCGGTTACCTCGCCGGCCGCTCGGCCGGGCAGTACTCCAGCCGCTACGGCAAGATCGAGGACATGGTCGAGTCCCTGCGCGTCGTGGTCGGCGGCGGCGAGGTGCTCGACACCGCTCAGTGCGCCAAGCAGCACGGCGTCGACCTCCTCGAGCTGCTCGTCGGCAGCGAGGGCACCCTCGGCGTCATCACCGACTCGCTCATGCGCTTGCACCCACTTCCTCGGCACCGCTGGTACCGCGGCATCCGCGTGCCCAGCATCGAGGCGGGCGCCGAGGCCATGCGGGCGCTGCTGCAAGGCGGTCTGCGGCCCGCGGTGGTGCGGCTCTACGACGAGATCGACACGCTCATGGCCTCCAAGGGCGAGGAGCCGTCTGAATCCAGCCTCCTCAGCCGGCTCCTCGAGCGCGCCCACCAGAGCATTCGTTCGACGTCGCCCTCGGGCCAAGGCGGCGGGTTGCGCGCGCTGGTCGAGCGCACCGCGCGCGGGCTCATGGGGCGTGTCCTCGGTGCCCCGATGCTGCTCAGCCGCGCCACCACGTTGCTGCCCTCCGGCTGCCTGCTCATCGTCGGCTTCGAAGGCGACGAGGAGGCCGTGGCGCTCGAGTCGGTCCTGGCGGCGAAGTGGCTACAGCGCTTCGGCGAAGACATGGGCGCAGGACCAGGCGAACACTGGCACTCCCACCGCATGAACATCAGCTACAAGATGAGCCCCTTGATGGACACGGGGGCGTTCTCGGACACCATGGAGGTGTCGACCGACTGGGGTAACCTCATGCACCTCTACCACACGGTCAAGAACGCCCTGGCGCCCCACGTCCTGTGCATGGCGCACTTCAGCCACGCCTACGTGGACGGCTGCTCCATCTACTTCACCTTCGCCGGCTTCGCCGACTGCCTCGAGGAGACCCTGGCACTCTACGACCGCACCTGGAAAGCCGGCCTGACGGCCGTCGCGTCCACGGGCGCCTCCATCGCGCATCACCACGGGGTCGGCAAGTCGAAGTCGGCGTTCACCGCCGAAGATCACCCCGGCGGCGCTCCCCTGATGCGTGGGTTGTCCCTGGCCCTGGACCCTGCGGGCGTCTTCAACCCAGGCAAAGTCTGGCCCGCAGCGACGTTGATGCGCGGGGACAAGTCATGAGCCCGAGCTCTTGGAACACGGGCGTGCTCAGCCGCCTGCCGCAACAGCCCCTCGCCTTCCACCGTCCGTCGAACCTGGAATCGCTCGACGCTCTCCTCGACGACGCCATCGCCCACGACCATTGGGTCTGCCCCATCGGCGGCGGTCATCACCTGCGGCCGCAGGCCGTCGTCCAGAAGGAGATTGTGGTCGCCGACCTGCGCTCGCTCACCAAACTCCTGGACGTGCAGCCCCAGAGCCTCGTGCTGCAGGTCGAGGCGGGCATCTCGTGGGGGGTCTTCAGGGCTCTGGCCGCAGAACACGAGATGGAGGTCGAGCACCTAGGCAGCCCGCCCGATTCCGCGACCCTCGGGGGGCTGCTCGCCCGCTACTGGCCATGGCCGCCGGCCTACCTGCAGCCCGGCCTGCGCGGCGCCTGTGTCGGGTTGAGCGCGCGCTACGGCCCGGACAGAGAGTACCGCTACCTGCAAGCCCCGCGAAAAGCCTCGGGCCCCGACTTGCGCGGCCTCTTCATCGGCGCCCAAGGCCGCCACGGCCTCATCACTTCGGTCTCGATTGCGCTCAGAAGGGCGCCCGAGGCCCGTCGCGCCGTGGTCTTCGAGCTCGGGTCCTTGGTAGACGCCGTCTCGCTCGCCAGGACGCTGCTGCGCGCGGATTTGCGGCCGACGACCATGACGGCGCTGGGCTCGACGACCGGCGCCACCCTCACCCTCGTCTTCTCAGGCGTCGCCGCTATCGTGGACGGTTGGGTCTTGCGCGCCCAGCAGCGAGGCGCCGCGTCGGTGGAAGCGAGCGAGCGAGCTCCGATCGATGCGGTCTTCGAGGCCGTCGGACATTACGACACCCTGCTCGCCGCCGCAGCTCTGGTGCTCGAACCTGGGTCGGCGCTGACCTTCGACGGGTTCACACCCTTTGGAGCCCGTGTTTGCGCCGCCGCGCACGAGCCGTCCCTCGAAGCGCTCGGTTGGACCTTTGTGACCGAGCCGGTCCAGACCTCTCTGCCGAGCGACAGTGAGGCGCTGCAAAGGCTCGCCGCCGAGCTCACCGACGCCCCTTGGTCTCCAACGGTGACGCAATAACGACGCGGGGAGCGAGCGATTAACGAGTTCGAGACGAGCAACCGCAAGACCCTCAGCTACTGCACGACCTGCCCGAAGCTGTGCCGTTTTGCGTGTCCTGTCGCCCACGAGGAGGCGCGCGAGACGGTCACGCCTTGGGGGTTGATGAATTTGCTGACCCGCGCCGTGCGCGGGCCGGGGCTGAACGCCGAGCTGGCCGACGTGCTCGGGCACTGCACCGGCTGCCTGGCGTGCCAAACCGCGTGTCTGCATGGCATTCACGTGCCCAAGACCCTCTTCGAGGCGCGCGAGTGGGCCCGTAACGAGGGTCTGGGTCTGGGCTGGGAGGTCGGTGTGACTGGCGCCGCCGAAGTGCGCTCGCGGCTGGACGGCGCTGCCCTGGGCTTCTCGAAGGAGTCGCGGGTCGGATTCTTTCCGGCCTGTGAGGGCAGGGTAGGGGACCTGGGAGCCGTGCGGCGAATGGCGCGCATCTTCGAGCGCGCCCACTTTGATGTGCAGCTGGTCGAGTCCCCCTGGGCCTGCTGTGGAGCGCCGCTCTTGGCCAACGGCAAGCGCGGTCTCTACGCCGACCACGCCGCGCAGCTGGCCGAGCGCTTTGCGTCCTTCGACGTCGTGGCGACCGACTGCGACGAGCTGGTGGCGACCTCGCGCACGCCGGCTTGGCGCCAAGAAGCGGCGGGTGGAGGCGAGCGAGTCATCCACTGGACCGAGCTGATGGAGGAGGGCCTGGTGCTCTCGGACCTGAAGTCCGCTCTGGCTGGAGACGCCCGCGTCTTTGTCTACCAAGACTCGTGCGCACTGGCCCGGGGAGCCGGTGTCACGGACGCGCCCCGCGCCCTGCTGCGCTGGATCTTGGGGCGAGAGGCCGAGGAGATGCCCGACAAGAAGGAATGGTCGCGGTGCTGCGGCGCGGGCGCAGGGTTGCCGCAGGTGGCGCCCGAGACGGCGGCCAATTTGGCGCGCAAGCTCGTCGCCGGTCGAGGGGAGGTCTTCGTGCGCACCTCGCGCAGCTGTGGTGGACATGTGGCGTCCCACTATGAGGGGGACGCAAAGCTGATGCTGTTGGACGAGTTGCTCGCCGACGCGCTGGGAGTAGAGGACGATGCCTGACAATCCTTTCTTCGTGATCAACCCCAACGCGGCCAATGGTCGGGTCGGCAAGAATTGGCCCGCGCTCAAGGCGCGCACCGAGGAAGTCCTCGGGCCGGTCGACTTCGAGCTCACCAAGGCGCCCGGCGACGCCTCGCGTATCGCCCGAGAGGCCGCGGAGGTCGGCCACAAGCTGGTCGTCTCGTGCGGCGGCGACGGCACCCACAACGAGGTGGTCAACGGCCTCATCGTCGACGACAAGGCGGTCAACCCCGACACCGTCATGGGGCTCTTTCCCATGGGGACGGGCGGCGATCTGCGGCGCA
>Ga0100377_1001499_pt1 | contig 20062 bp, 15 predicted proteins | sample CryGeymeta201501_FD_83664 | JGI IMG/M metagenome (GOLD analysis project Ga0100377, IMG submission 83664) | Groundwater microbial communities from Crystal Geyser aquifers in Utah, USA - Crystal Geyser metaG 2015-01 | ecosystem: Environmental > Aquatic > Deep subsurface > Groundwater | place: USA...
GCAGGCCACCCAACAGGTCGCGCGGAGTGCTCGAACCCGCGAAACGCTGGCGGCCCGAGAGGCCACGCACAGCGCGTTGCTCGAAACCCTCACGCGCGCACGCACTGAGGCCGACTCCCGCAGCGAGCGCCTCGCCGGCGCGGAGGTCGAGCTCTTGGCACTGCTGACGGAGCTCGGTTCGCCTGGTTCGCCGGATTTCGCCGGCTTGCCAGCATCCACCTCCCTCGCCGCGAACGACGTGAGGTCTGCGCGCTCGCGCGCAGCGCGTGCGGCGCTCGACGACGCACAGCGTAGGCTCACGCTGCACGCGGAGAGCCTAAACGCTCTGCGGGAGTGCACCCTCGAGCTCGGCGCCATCGCCACACGGGAGCTGACCACCCGTTCGACCCGCGCCGAGCTGGCACAGAGCGTCGCGGCGGCGCAGGCGAGCTTAAGTGAACGAGCCGAAAACAAAGCTCGCACCGAGGCCGCCAAGGCCAGCGCGCTCGGCGGCCGCAACCCTGTGGTCGTGGAGGTGGAGCTCGAGCAAGCGGTCGCCGCCGCGACCGAGCAGCTCGAGGGCGTACGCGGGCGAGTCGGTGTACTGCGCTCCGCCATCGCGTTGCTGACGGGCGAGCTGCAGGGGGTGAGCCGCCAAGGCGAACAGCTCGCTGTCGACCTGGCGACGGCCGAAGCCTCGTTGCAGGAGGCGCTCAGCAGTGCTGGGCTGGCCGACGAAGGGGAGTTGCGCGCTGCGGTGTTGACGGACGAGCAGCGCGGGATCAGTGAGGCCCTGGAGAAGCGTCTGTTGCAGGAAGAGCTCGTGGCGAAGAGCCGACGCCAGGCCGCCCTCGATGCGGTCGAGGCGCTGCAAGGGCGACGGCCTCCGGCAAGCGATTCGGCGCTGTCTCTGGAGCTGGCGACGGCGGCACGCGAGGCCACGCGAACCCAACTCGAAGGGCAGCTCGAGCAGCTTGGTTCGCTGAGGGAGCGCGTTCGGCAGCTGACGCAAGCGAGAGACGAGCACCTAGAGCTCAACGAGGCGCTGGTCCGAGCCCGCGAAGGACATCGAACTTGGCGTGAGATTGCCGAGCTCATCGGGACCGGAAGGGGCGAGGCCTTCAAGGCGTTCGCGCAGATTCTGAACCTACGAGAGCTGGTCGAGCGGGCCAACACGCGCTTGCGCGCGTTAGCCCCGCGCTACGCCTTACAGGTCAAGCGCGACGACGAGGGCCACGCCGAGCTCGGGTTCACGGTGCGCGACGAGTATCAAGCGGGCATCGAGCGTCCGTTGACGACGCTCTCGGGCGGCGAGACGTTCTTGGTTTCGTTGTCTCTGGCGTTGGCCCTGGGCGACTACCGCGAGGTCGAGATGCCCATCGAGACCCTGTTGTTGGACGAGGGTTTCGACACGCTGGACGCCGAGACCCTGTCCACGGCGATGGACGCGTTGGAGCGATTGCAGGCGGTCGGCACGCGGGTGGGTCTCATCAGCCACGTGAACGTGCTGCGAGAGCGCGTCGCCGCCCGCGTGTTGGTGGAGCCGCTGGGCGGCGGGCGCTCTCGTTTGGTGGTCGAAGCCTGAAGACGCCGGTTGCGCGGAGGGACGCGAGGTGGCTCGCTTCGAGCCACCTCTGTTCCGAGTAACGCGCGAAATCCGATAGACGTTTCGTTCCTCGCGTCGGTCAGGCGGCTTCGGCCGTCTTTTGTTCGCGAACCAGGGTCCGCATTCCCTCGTCGATGGCGGTCTCGAGCGCCTCGACCATGAGCCCCATGAGCTTGGCGGGGGAGTCGCTGCAGAGGGCCTCGAAGTAGTCGGCTCTAGCGCTGGCCGGGATGATGGCGGGCGGGTAGCCGGCGGCTTGCAAGGTCAGGTTCATGGCGAGCCGCCCCGCGCGGCCGGAGAGCTTGTCGAACGGGAAGATCGACATGTAGTGCCAGTGGACGTGCGCAGCGGCCTGGACGGGGTGGTACTCGTCGGCCTCTTCGTCGATGAACTCGACGAGCTTACGCAGTCGGTAAGAGATGGTCTTGGCGCTGGCGGCCTCTTGCAGATAGCTGCCCAGCGGCCCTTCCTGTTTGCGGTAGTGGCCTGCGTTTGGGTCGGTCGCCGAAGCGCACAGGACGTGCATCTGTTTGAAGCTGTTCAAGTCGAGCCGACGGTGTGAGGTCGCGCTCGAGCGAACCTCGCCGATGGCGTCGTAGAGCCGATGGATCCCATCGAGCATCACCTGCTCGCAGAAGTCCTTACCAACCTCGTTGGCGACTCCGTTGCGCAGGTCCACCTCGGAGAGAACAACGCCCTCCAGCGCGTGATCGTGGAACACCCAGGAGAGTCGCAGGTCTTCGGCGAACTGCTGCACTGCCTCGGGTGAGGAACGACGAACTCTTCTTTTCAGTTGTGTGTTTTTTAGGTCGAGGTTCAACAAGCTGAGCTGCATGAGGTTGCTCCATCACAGGTTCGCGCCGTTCCCCAGACGACAAATCTCGGACGCGATTCTGTGCTGGTGCCTATGCACTCACTTGACTCTTGAAAGGTAGTGGATCCTCTCTCGATGTCAAATCCGAACCTGATGGCTCGGCTTATTGCTGTATTCTTGAACACTTGTGTGCGGAGTCGTCAGCGAAAATGCTCGACGGGCTCGACCGGCTGCAGCACCTGAGAGGACCAATACCGCAACAACCCCACCATCGACTCGACCTTCTCGGCCGGCAGAGTCTTGCTCAGATCGGTCTGCTCGTGAGGGTCTTTCTCGAGGTCGAAGATCTTGTAGCGGTTGTACGAGAGCACGAGAATCACCTTGTATGGCCACAAGAGCATCCCCTTTTGCGGCAAGGCCGTCTCCTTCTCTTTCTCGAAAAAGAGCGGGGGGTGTTCGGGGTTCTCGCCGTCCAGATAGGGCTTTAGGCTCACGCCGCGGAAGGCCGGATCGGGCGGCGCGCCGAGCAGGTCGACGAAAGTCGGGGTCAGATCGATGAGCGAAACGGCGGTCTTGACGCGATGAGGTTCGACGCCAGGAACGACGAAGAGCAGCGGGATGTGCATGGCCTCATCGTAGAGATTGGGGCCGTGGAAGCGCGTGCCATGGTCGTTCTCCGGGTCGATGCCCTCGCCGTGGTCGGAGGTGAGGACGATCGTTAGGTCGTTCGCGAGGCCGCGGCTCTCGAGCCCCTCCAAGAGACGGCCGATGTGGAGGTCGGTGTAGGCGATCTCGGCGTCGTAAGCGTCCTTTCGCGACACGCCCCATTTGGGAACTTCGTCGTGAAAGAGGTAGGGCGAGTGCGGGTCTCCGTAATACGCCCAGAAATACCACGGCTTGGTCGAGGCCTTGAACTCCTCGCTGTCGACGTAGGCCAGAACGTGGTCGGTGATGTAGTCGCTCGTCGCAGCGTGTTGGATGGGATGCCTAGCGTCGATGCAGCTGTCGTCGTAGTGGTCGAAGCCTTGGTTCATGCCGTAGATGGACTCGAAATAGGCGATCGAATGGAACGCCGCGGTGAGATACCCCGCCGCAGAAAAGCGCTCGGCGAGCAGCGTCTCTGAGTCGCTGATCTTGGGCCAGTCCTTCGAGGTTCTCTCGAGCTCGGTGAAGTACTTACTGGTCAGGAACGCCGGGACCGAGAAACGAGTCTGCGGCCCCGTGGAGCGCGCCTGCTCGAACACGACCCCGCGCGCGCCGAGGGCGTCGATGGCCTTGCTGGTCGCGCGGGGATAGCCGTAGGTCCCCAAGCGGTCGGCGCGCAGCGTGTCGATGGTGATGAAGAGGACGTTCTTGACCCGCGAGGGTGCCTTCGTCACTGCGGCTGGTGTTGTGGGGAGCTCAGTATGGTGCGCCACCTCGGGCTGCGCAGGGGCTTTGGTGGACTTGGGCGCCAGCGCGTCCCTGTATTGCTGGACCTCCGCCAATCCCAGATCTTTGCCGTCACAATCCTCGTCGATGCCGTTCGCCGCGGTCTCTTTGGCGCCCGGATAGATGTCGGCGCTCGCATCGTCGCAGTCGCAGTCTTGTCGGCACAGGGCGGTGGGGAAAGAGTCGCCGTCGCCGTCGAAGAGCCTGCGAGCCGGTTCGAGCAGGTGTCGGCTCGTCGCCGTCTCGGTGCCGAGCCGCAGCAGCCCTTCTTCGCCGGCCTCGCCGGTTCTGGGCCAGCCGATGATCACGGCCAGCGAGACCAACGTGAGCAGGGTCAGAGTGAGGATGGTCCCCAGCCTCCAGCGCTGGAGCCAGAGCCAACCCAAGTAGAGGACCCCGAAGGCCAACAGCAGTGCCGGAGCGGTCCAGTCGACGGCATCCCATTCGATGGCGCGGCGGTCGGCCCACACCAATATCCCGACAACGCCGACCAGTCCGAGCGCGACGCCCACAAAGAGGGACCGGCGACTGAGCAGCAGCCTGCCGAGGGTCTCGGGGCGTACGCGGCGAGTAAGACCCCAATAGGACAGGCCAACGAAGAAGCCCAGCATCAGCCCGGCGGCGCCGTTGAGACCCATGCCCAGAAGCGCAGCGGCGAACGTCTCTGAAGTCTCGAGTGGGTCGAGCCCCTCGCGGGTCGCCGCCAAGAGCACGTCAATGGCCCCGACAACGAAGCCAGCCAGCGTGCCCGCGACGGCATGCACCCCTGGCGAGGTGTGCCAACCCACACGCACCCTGGAGGTGGCGGTCTTCGAGGCTCCCACGGACTGACTCTTCGCTCCTGCGCTCGCGCTGACCAACTCGACTCTCGGCTCGTTTGAGGTGCTCACGCCTTGTTCCACTCGCCCAAGTCCCCCAAGAGAAGGATGCCCCTTATTGTCGAAGCGCGCCAAAAGCTGTAGTTGAAATCGGCTGCGGCGAATCGGATTTCACGCGCTACTCGGAACACAGGTGGGCTCGCAGCGAGCCCGCTCGTGTCCTGCGCGCGATCCGATATGCAAAAGACGCCATCAAGCCCAGAAAAGACAGGTTCGAGCGAGGTGGAAGACCTCGTTGGAGAAGGTCGATGAACAAGAATCCGATCATTGGCGCCGTGCTCGTGGGTGTACTCGTCGTCGTATCTGCGGCGTTCTTCTCGTGCGGTACGACGCCGCCCAACACTCCGGTCACTCAGACGGTCGTCGTCGACGTCGACAACGACGGGATCATAGACACGATCGACAAGTGCCCGTCTGATCCCGAGGATCTGGACGGCGACATGGACGAGGACGGGTGCCCCGAGGACCGCAAGTTGGTCACGGTCAATCAGTACGAGATCATCCTCAACGAGAAGGTCTATTTCGACACCAACAAGACCAGGGTTTTGGAGCGCAGCGAACCGCTTCTGAAAGAGGTCGCACAGGTGCTGCTCGACAACCCGAGCATCCGCATCCGCATCGAAGGGCACACGGACTCCGAGGGCGGGGAGGCGTTCAACCTGAAGCTGAGCCAGGGACGAACGGATTCGGTGCTGCAGTTCATCGCCGCGCAGGGCATCGGGTCCGGTCGGCTGGAGGCCGTGGGTTTCGGCGAAGAGAGGCCCATCGACACCAACGCCACCGAAGAGGGCCGCTCGCGCAACCGCAGGGTAGAAATCCACATCATTGGCCGGTGACGCGCGCGGGACTCCCCCGGACCCCCTCTTGAATAGCGGTCGACCACCAGCAAAAGAAATTGACAACCCACGTGGCCGGGTCCATTTTGCGCGGGTTGATCGCCTGCTTGGCGGCCGAGCGGTTGGCTCGTACGAGTTTGGACACAGGTCAAACCGATCGAAAGCCGACCTCTCGCGGCCCAGAGAATATGGCGGGTCAACATGAGCTCGTCTCGGGTAGTGGGATGATGAGCTCAAGTGGTAAGAACAGGCTCGAAAGTAAAACCGTTCGAGTGTCGACCTCCGTCCACGGTGGTTTGGCGCGAGAGCCCGTGGTGCGATCCGGCACGTGCTGTGTTTTCGCACGAGGTGGCAAGCAATGAGTGAACCTCGCCCAAGGCTCGGGCTCTTCCTCTTGGCGCTGGTGATACTGGTGGGGACGATCGGGTTCCTGCTCGGAATCATCGCCGACGACAAACCCAAGCAGACCCTCACCGCCGGGCCGATGAACCCGCTTCCAGAAGGTGAGGTGACGGAGGAAGGCATCGAAGTGCCTCGCCCTCCTTTCTCGAAGGACATCTTCCCGTGCAGCGATTGTCACTCCGATATGGACGTGAACCCGGAGCGCCGCGAACTGGTCGAGGAGCATACAAACATCGTGCTGCACCACGACGAGAAGAACCGCTGGTGCCTCGACTGTCACAACGCCAACGACCGCGACAAGCTCCACCTTGCCAGCGGAGCGCTCGTCGAGTTCTCCGAGTCTTACAAGCTCTGCGGTCAATGCCACGGGGAGAAGATGCGCGACTGGAGGGCGGGCGTGCATGGCAAGCGGACCGGCCACTGGCGCGGCGAGAAGCGATACTTGCTCTGCGTGCACTGCCACAACCCCCACTCGCCTCGCTTCGAACCCATCGAGCCAGAACCGTCACCGAAGCAACCAGAGGAGCTGTTTGAGTAAATGGGCTCAGCCCTCGTTGCATGCCGATGGGGACACCCCATGTTTGGGGCAACGCGGGCTTCGGGGACGTCAGAGGATGTCGAAGCGGAGAAGAGACACGGAAGAGCGGCGATTTATCGGCCTTGGAGCGACGAAATGAGCGAAGAGCGTGACCACACGACTGACAGAGGGCGCGACGGACGGGGGGTTCGCGCGCCACTCGGCACCGAGCGGGCTCGAAGCGAGACCGCTGCGAGCGATCACAGCGAGATGGATCGCCGCGACTTCCTCCTCAAAGCCGCCGTCGCGACCCTTGGCACCGTGACCTTGGCAAGCTGCGACGAAGCGACCCGAGAGGCGTTTTTTCAGCAGCACTTCCATGAGATGAGCGCCGACGACAAAGCGGCCCTGATCGCTCGACACCAAGCCGCCTACAAAGAAAAGTACGGCCTGAACTTCGAGATCTCCGTCAAAGGGCCTCTCGATGGCGTCCAGTATGGCTACGCCCTCGATCTCAACCGCTGCGTCGGCTGCCGACGTTGTGAGTGGGAGTGCGCGAGGGAGAACAACTGCTCTCGGGACCCAGAGATTCACTGGATTCGCGTCCTCGAGATGGAGCGCAGCCACGGCGTCGACGTCTTGGAGGCCGAGCAATATTACGCCCCCGAAAAAGTCCCAGTGCTCGACCAGTTCTACATGCCCGTGGCCTGTCATCACTGTGACAATCCGCCGTGCGTAAAGGTGTGCCCGGTCACGGCGACTTGGAAGGAACCCGACGGAATCGTGGTCATCGACTACGATTGGTGCATCGGCTGTCGTTACTGCATGGCGGCGTGCCCCTACGGCGCTCGACACTTCAATTGGGGCGAGCCCAAAATCTCGACCCCCGTGGCTTGCGAAGAGCTGCCAGCGGCCGAAGGTGCACTGCAGACGGCCGCCGAATACCCGCGTCCGCACACCAGAGACTGTGTCAACACCAACACCCATGCGCTGGGCAACGTGCCCAGGCCGCTGGGGGTCGTCGAGAAATGCACGTTCTGCATTCACCGGACGAGGGAAGGACGCTACCCGGCCTGTGTCGAGATCTGTCCGGTCGGCGCGCGCAAGTTTGGTAACCTCCTCGATGAGAACGATGAGGTTCGCTACATCCTCGAGCACAAAAGGGTTTTCATCTTCAAAGAAGAGCTGAACACCCAACCCCGCTTCTTCTACTACTACGGTTAAGGGGGCGTCATGAGATTCCTTCGTTTCGTCCTCGAGAGCATTCACGTCGCCACCCACGGCTCCAAAGCCTACTTCGCCTGGGTGGGTTTTCTGCTCTTGCTGATGGCCCTCGGAGCTTACGGTTACTGGAGTCAAATCCAGAACGGGTTGTCGCAGACCAACATGCGGGATCCCGTGTCTTGGGGCTTCTACATCGGCAACTTCACGTTCCTGGTCGGCGTTGCGGCCGCGTCGGTCATGTTGGTCATTCCCGCCTACGTCTACAACTGGAAGCCCATCAAAGAGATCGCCATCCTCGGTGAGCTCCTGGCCGTCGCGGCCATCATCATGTGCATCGGCTTCGTCGTCGTCGACGTCGGGCGTCCCGACCGTCTCTGGCACACCCTGCCGTCTCCGTTTGGCGAGCTGAACTTCCCCCGCTCCCTCCTCTCTTGGGACATCCTCGTCCTCAACAGCTACCTCTTTCTCAACCTCTTCATCGTCACTTATCTGCTCTACTATTCGTACATCAAGAAGCCCTACAACAAGTCCTTCGTCTATCCCTTGCTCTGGCTCTCCATCCCCGTCGCGGTCAGCATTCACACCGTCACCGCCTTCCTCTATGCGGGCGTCGCTGCACGTCCCTTCTGGAACGCCTCGATCCTGGCGCCGCGGTTCCTCGCCTCGGCCTTCTGCTCAGGCCCCGCCATCTTGCTGATCCTCTTCCAGGTGCTGCGCAAGACCACCAAGTTCCACATCACAGATGAGGCCATCCAGAAGATCGCCGAGCTCATGGCCTACGCCATGGCGCTCAACCTCTTCCTGCTCGCCGCCGAGGTCTTCCGCGAGTTCTACTCCGATACCGAGCACGTCATGTACTCGAAGTACCTCTTCTTCGGACTCGGCGAGCACAGGGCGTTGGTAGTCTACGCATGGTCCTCCGTGGTTTTCAGCGCGATCGCCTTCTTGCTCTTCCTCATCTCGAAGACCAGAAAGAACTTCGTCACCCTGAACATCGGCTGCGTCCTGATCTACATCGGTGTGTACATCGAGAAAGGCCTGGCGCTGATCATCCCTGGACTCACGCCAGGGACCCTCGGCGAGGTCTATGAGTACGTCCCTTCGGCCACCGAGATCATGGTCTCTGCCGGGGTGTTCTCTTTGGGGTTCCTCCTCTTTACGATCATGGTCAAGATCGCCTCCTCGTTCATGAACTATGACTTGGCGCATGCGGCTGAACCGGAAGCAGTCGAGGATGACAGCGACGCAGAAGAGGCCGTCGAGGCCGCTGGTGCAGTCAAGGCCTGAACCTTTGGTGCTCATGGGCGCTCGCCCGTGAGCACCAACACAATAGCCTCAAAGAGAGTCGCAGACGCCGAGCCCTGCCGAGTTGGCGAGACACTGGCCTCCTCCGCAGGTGTCGGCTGTTCGTGGATCGCAGACCTCGACGCAGACGTTGCGGTTCAGGGCGCAGACGTTGCCCTCGGCGCACTTTAGCGCTCCATCGCACGGCGCGCCCGGCGGGACGTCGCCGGCCACCAAGCACAGTCCCGAGGCGCTGCAGTACTCGTTGTCCTCGCAGCGATTGTCGACGTCGCAGCGGGTCACACACACGCCGAAGCCGTCGGGGCCCGTTTGGCCGCAGTATTGGGTTGGGGCGCATTCGCGCCAGGCTGCACAAGTGGTCGGCGAAGTCGCCGTCGGCTCGAGGTCGATGCAGCCGTCTCCTCGCCGGGTGTGACCGGGGGCGCAGACGAGGCTCTCCGTATCCACAGCGCAGCCGCCCACCAGCGCCACCAACGCGACGAGAAGCACGGCGTGGTGCGCGAGCCCTTTGGCCGCAGAGGTGCACCAAGTAAGGCTCTGCGAGGAGGATGAGGAATCCTGTGGGGAACCGTGCATAGTCGGGCCGAATACATTTCGATGAATACGAACCCCTCATCGAGAGGTTTTAGCTTCGAACCGTCAGATGCTCGCCAGTGTTCAGCCTCTCAGCCTCTCTGTCGTCGCACGAAACCATGTGGAACGCCACCCCCTCACAGCTCAATCCCTCTGCGATAGGCGAAGCCACGGGCGCCCCTCTGACCCAGTCGCTCCTGCGAATCGCGACGAAGGCCACGCGGCACACACGAAGACACGTCACGTCCGTTGGGCTGCCTCGTTGTCACACCATCTGTCCGCTCGCGGCCTCCGAATATGCCGGGGGCGTTTTTTTTGTCGATTTGGATTCTATTGCTTCGCTTTCCCACAACCCGGCCAGTTGGCGTGCGCGCGACTGGCTCCACCACAACCGGCGCAAAGCCGCACCGAAAAGGGGGGCAAATTGGTCGAGCGCACACTTCTCCTGAACACATCGTACGAACCCCTGCTCATCTTGGGGTGGCAGCGTGCGCTCACGTTGGTCGTCCTCGGTAAGGCGGAGGTGGTCTCGGAGTACACCCGACTCGTGCGCTGCAAGACCCATCGCATCCGGGTGCCGTCGGTGATTCGCCTGCGCCGTCGGGTACCCAGGGTGCGACCCATGATTCGCTTCTTGCGCTCGAACCTCTACGCGCGGGACGGCTACCAATGTCAGTACTGCGGTGACACCTTGTCGGCCAAAGACCTCACCTACGACCACGTGATCCCTCGCAGTAAGGGAGGCCTGACCTGTTGGACGAACATCGTGTCCTGCTGCGTGCGGTGCAACCGCAAGAAGGGCTCGCTGTCCCTCGAGGAGGCGGGCATGCGCCTGCTCAAACGACCGGTTCGGCCCCGTGTCCTGCCCGATTCGTCGGTCTACGGCCCCGTTACGCCAGAGTCGTGGAGGTTCTACCTCCGCGCCTGACCCGTGCTCGAATCCCTCCGCCCCGTGCCTCCTGGCCCGAGCGGAGGCACTCGAGCGGTTGGTGTGCGCGTGCTCGGGGGGCGCGGGAAGCGGAGGGAGCGCGGGGTTTGTGGTTTCCAAGGCTTCGGTTTTCAACGCAGAGCCGCAAAGGCGCTGAGTCGCAGAGAGCTTGTTTGGAGGGGACTTCGTCGCTGGCTCTTAGGAATTGTCTCAATTCTGGCGCTCAAGAGAGAGCGTCGCTGAACGAGCCAGTCCGAAGTGCCCTCAAGAAAACCCTCTGCGACCCTGCGCCTTTGCGACTCTGCGTTGAAGATCGGAAATAATTCGACCACAACCCCTGTGTGTGGTCTCGAAGACGCTGAGCAGGAAGGCTCTGAACAAGGCAAGTAGCGGCCACGACCTTGCGCTGCCTGGAAATCGTCCTCGAGGCGCTCAGAGCACGCGACGATCGGCGATGGAGCGCCCCAACGTGACCTTGTCGGCGAACTCGAGGTGGCTGCCCATGGGCAGGCCACTGGCAATTCGACTGACCTTCACCCCCAACGGCACCAACAGCTTCTTGATGTAGAGCGCCGTCGCCTCGCCTTCGACCGACGGGTTGGTGGCCACGATGACCTCCTCGACGCCGTTGGAGAGGCGCGCCAGGAGCTCGGCGAGCTTGATGTCGTCGGGACCCTTGCCTTCGAGCGGCGAGAGGATCCCGTGCAGGACGTGGTAGAGGCCCCGGAACTCTCCAGTGGCCTCGATCGCCAGCACATCCTGTGGCGACTGCACGACACAGATCGTCTGATGGTCTCGCCGCTCGTCACCACAGATGCGGCAAGGAGACTCGCGGGTCAGATCGCAGCAGTGCGCACAGAACCCAACCTGCTCTTTGAGCTCGACCAAGGCTGCGGCGAGGTCCTTCACATACTCCGCGTCCTGCTTGAGGATGAAGTACACGAAGCGCGTCGCCGTCTTGCGTCCCACTCCGGGCAAGACGGCGAGGAGGTTGATCAGCTCGGCGATGGGGTCAGTTTGGTTCGACACGGAGCTTACATGAGCCCAGGGATCGAGAAGCCGCCGGTGACCTTGGACATCTCCTGGTTGACCATCTCGCGGGCGTTCTCCAGCGCCAGGTTGATGGCCGAGATGATCAGGTTCTCGAGCAGCTCAGGGTTCTCCGAGGAGATCACCTCTGGGGCGATCGAGAGGGCGAGCAGCTCGCGGTTGCCGTTGATGACAGCCGTGACCTTGCCGTTGCCCGCGGAGGCCTCGACGGTCTTGCTCTTCATCTCGTCTTCGAGACGACCGAGTTTACCCTGCAGGCGTTGGGCCTGGTTCAGGATGTTGTTCAGTCCGCCCTTTGATTTCCTCATTGAGGGTGCTCCCCGTCCGGGTTGATGAGGTCGATGGAGATCCCTGTCTCATCGACCTTGAACAGTTCCATTGCGTGATTGAGGCGCTCGTCCTCGCGAATTCGTCGGTGCTGCGCTTGTCGCGAGGCGTCTTGCGCCTGGGCGCTCTCGTCGGCCAGCGACTGCCGCCCATCGGCGGGCGCCGGGCCCTCGAGGACCTTTACCAGAAGCCGCTTCTCGAAGGTATCGAAGAGCGCGTCAGAGAGCTGCGTGCGCTGCTCCTCAGCGAACAGCGCAAGATACTGGGGCGGCAGCCAGAACTCAAGACGCTCATCGTCAAAATGCACCAGCGTTCCGTGCCGCAGGACGTTGGCCAGAATCGGGGGCAGGCCCTGCAGGAAACCTCTCCAGCGTTCTTGGTCTTGGTCGCCAGTTGGCGAAGCCGTGGTCTCTGCGCCGGCGGTCGTCTCGTCCCCTTTGGCCTCGGCTGGCAGGGTGGGCGATGGGACGGGGTCGCATGGCGGCGTCGGGTCCACGGCGGCGAGCCCCAAAGCGACCTCGAGCTCGAGCGCTTTGGCCGTTTCGGCGACAGGCTCAGGAGCGGCTGCGGCGACAGGCTCAGGAGCGGCTGCGGCGACAGGCTCAGGAGCGGTTGCGGCGACGGTGGGCTTTGGGGGCTCGACGAATTGGACTGGAGGCGCAGCAACGACCGTCGGTTTTGGTGCTATCGGCGCGGAGAGGGGCGCCGCATCTGGGGCCGCGCTCACGGTCGGTGTCGGGGGCCTAGGTGGGCTCGGGGTCGGCGGGGGCGCGAAAGGGACGGGCGGTGCCGCCAAGATCACCGGCGCGGGCGTGGGAGCGTAGGTGGCGAGCAGCTTTCGGTAGCGCTCTAGGGTCTGGTCGTCGAGGTCAGCTTGGCCGGCGAGGGCCGCTTCGATGGCCTGCAGCTTGGCGACGATGGGCTCCAGCGGGACCAGGGGTTCGACCGCGGCCAGCTTGACGAGGGTCATCTCGAGCAGGAGCTTGGGGAACTGCGAGCGGTGGATCTGCTCGACGGCCTCGGCGCAGATTTGAAACATGCGCTGCAGCTGGCTGAGCGGCACGTCGGCCACGTCGTGGCGCACGAAGTCGAGCTCTTGTGGGGAGAGCTCGGTGACGCCGTGCGGGTCTTTCAGCGCGCGCACGACCGTCATGTCTCGGAGGTGCTGCAGGATCTCGGTGGAGAACTGCACCAGATCGTGGCCGTAGCGGTCGAGGTGATCGAGGATCTTCAGCGCGCCGTCGACATCGTGGGTGGCTAGGGCGTGTCCGAGGTCGAGGAGGTTCTTGCGGCTCGCCACGCCGAGGATCTCGGCCGTGCTCTCGGCGTGGATCTTTCCGCCGGCGAACGCGGTGACCTGATCCATGGCGGAGAGCGCGTCGCGCATGCCGCCGCGGGCGTGGCGGGCGATGAGGGCGAGGGAGCCTTCGTCGAAGGGGAGGTGCTCGGCGTCGGCAATGCCTTGCAGGCACTCGACCATGTCGCGCAGCTGGACGCGCTTGAAATCGTAGCGCTGACAGCGGCTCAGGATGGTGACGGGGATCTTGTTGGGTTCGGTGGTGGCGAAGACGAAGATGGCGTGGCTGGGCGGCTCTTCGAGGGTCTTGAGCAGCGCGTTGAACGCCTCCGTGGTGAGCATGTGCACTTCGTCGATGATGTAGACTTTGAAGCGGTCTCGACTTGGTGCGTAGCGGACCGCCTCACGCACCTCGCGGATCTCGTTGATGCCGCGGTTGCTCGCCCCGTCGATCTCGATGACGTCGACGGCGTGGCCTTCGGTGATCTCGATGCAGGCCGAGCAGACGTTACAAGGCTCGGCGGTGGGGCCCTTCTCGCAATTGAGGGCCTTGGCCAGAATGCGCGCCGTGGAGGTCTTGCCGATGCCGCGCGAGCCCGTGAAGAGGAAGGCGTGGGCGACGCGATCTTGACGAATGGCGTTGGCTAGGGTGCGCGTGACGTGCTGTTGGCCGACGACGTCTTCGAAGCGTTGAGGACGCCATTTTCTGGCGAGCACGAGGTAAGACATCGGGTTCCCTTGGCTTGGATCGCGTCTCGACGAGCTCGGTGCAGAGCAGCGTGCGAGCTGAGAACGAGTGAGGCCTCATGGGGTTTACCGAAGCCATGGGAGCGACGCAAGCCCTGTCTGATCTATCCGCGCCGCTGAGCGGCCCACGTCGTGCGTTCGGGCGGCCCAGGTTCCGCGCTCCGTCGCGGTACGGACTGCGTTGATCTTGGGCGGCGCCCCGGCCCTGAAAGGGCCGACCATACCAGCCCAGGGCAACGCTCTGGGAGTTGCGCGTTCGGGCGGCCGGACGCGGTTCCACGTCGCGCTGATTTTTGCGCCGGTGGTTCGCGATGCGCCGCAATCACGACGATTGACTGCACCAAGTGGCCCACTGCCCATTTCCCTTGACCCGCTCCCCCATCTGACGAAGATGTGCGCTGCTCAAAGGGGGCGGAGGCACACCCCCGAGCCTCCTGACTTCTTCCTGCTCCAAGCACACCAAGAGATGCCCGATGCGATACTCCCAAGCCTTCATCCCTACTCGAAAAGATGACCCCGCCGACGCCGAGATGCCGAGCCACAAGCTCCTCATTCGCGCCGGCTACATGGAGCAGGTCGCCGCAGGCATCTACACGCTGCTGCCGTTGGGCTGGAAGAGCGTTCGCAAGATCGAGGAGATCATTCGCCAGGAGCTCGATCGCGCTGGGGCCCAAGAGATCTTGATGCCCATGGTGCAGCCGGCCGAGCTCTGGCAGCGCTCCGGACGTTGGGGGTTCTACGGGCCAGAGCTGTTGCGCTTCACGGACCGCAAATCACAAGAATATTGCCTCGGGCCCACACACGAGGAGGTCATCACCGACTTGGTGCGGCGCCATGTGCGCTCGTATCGCGACATGCCGCTCAACCTCTACCAGGTGCAGGGCAAGTTCCGCGACGAGGTACGGCCCCGCGGCGGGCTGCTGCGCGGCCGCGAGTTCATCATGAAGGACGCCTACAGCTTCGACGTCGATCAGGCCGGCGCGCTGGTTGCCTACGAAAAGATGCGCGTCGCCTATACGCGGATCTTCGAGCGTTGCGGCTTGGATTTCCGACGGGTCGAAGCGGATACGGGCGCCATCGGCGGCACCTCCTCCCACGAGTTCCAAGTCCTCGCCCAGACCGGTGAAGACCGCATCATCAGCTGCAGCACGTGCGCCTACACGGCGAACGTCGAGATGGCGCGCTTCAAGCGGCAGACTGCCGACACGACGACCGCGACCAGCGCCGCCTGCGAGCCGGTCTCGACGCCCGGCAAGCACACCGTCGGCGAGGTCGCCCAGTTCCTGAAGGTCGCGCCCAGCTCGCTGCTCAAGACCTTGATCTACCTGGCCGACAACGCCCCCATCGTGGCCATCGTGCCCGGCGATCGAGAGCTAAATGAGGTCAAGCTCAAGGGCTTGCTCAAGGTCAACGAGCTGCATCTGGCCACCGATGCCGTCGTGACCGAGGTGACCGGCGCCCCGGTGGGCTTCGCCGGCCCGGTGGGCCTCGACTTTCCCATCTTCGCCGACCTGGGTGTCGAGCTGATGCACGACGCCGTCACGGGCGCCAACCAGGGCGACACCCACCTGATTCACGTCGAACCTGGTCGCGACTTCAAGCCGATGGCCTACGTCGACCTCGCCATGGCCAGCGAAGGCGACTTCTGCCCAAGCTGCTCCGAGAAGATGGTCGAGTTCCGCGGCATCGAGGTGGGCCACATCTTTGTTCTTGGGACCAAGTACTCCGAGCCTATGGGGGCCACCTTCCTCGACCCCGACGGCGACGCCAAGCCCATCGTCATGGGCTGCTACGGCATCGGCGTGACCCGCGTCCTCGCCGCCGCCATCGAGCAGAACCACGACGCGGACGGCATCATCTGGCCGTCCAGCATCGCCCCATACCAGGTCATCATTCTGCCGCTGCAGCTCAAGGACGAGGCCGTCGTCGCGGCGGGCGAGCAGCTCTACAACACCCTGGCCGACGCCGGCCTGGACGTGCTCCTCGACGACCGCGACCTCCGCCCCGGCGGCAAGTTCAAAGACGCCGACCTCATCGGCATCCCCTACCGCGTCACCATCGGCTCGCGTGGTTTGGCCGACGGCAAGGTGGAACTCAAGCATCGCCGCGACGCCCAGCCCGAGCTCATCGAGGTCAATGCGGTGCTCGAACACCTGCAAGCGCGCCTGCGCAACGAGCACTCATGAGCCGCGAAAAGCCCCCGGTCCGGCTCGCCCAAGTCCGCAACAATCGGCGAGTCGAGAAGGTGAAGCCTGCCACCGCGCCAGGCCCCCGCAGGGAGGGCCAACGGGCGTCGGCGGGCAAAGAAGGACCAAGGACCCAGCGCCGCGGGGGCCGCGCCGAGAAGCCAGACGAGGGCGACTGGGTCTACGGCATCAACCCCGTCAACGAGGCGCTGACAGCCCTGGGCGACAACCGCTCGGGCTGCGAGCTGCTCGTGCGCGAGGGGCCGCTCAACCCCAGGGTCGCCGAGCTCAAGACCTCGGCGGCGCGCCAGGGTCTGCGGGTGCGCGAGGTGGCCAAAGACAAGCTGGACGCGCTCACCGGCGGCGGCAACCACCAAGGCGTGGCGCTGCGCACCAACCCCTTCGAGTACACCGACGAGCTCGACATCCTCGCCAGCTGCAAGGGCTTGGAGCACGCGACGCTGCTGGTCTTGGACGGCGTCCAGGATCCGCACAATTTCGGGGCGCTGCTGCGCTCCGCCGCGGCTTTTGGCATCAAGGGCGTGATCATCCCCAGAGACCGGGCCGCGCAGGTCACTCCGACCGTGATGCGCATCGCCGCCGGCGCGGCGTTTCACATGCCCATCGCCCGCGTCACCAACCTGGCGCGCTTCCTCGACCTGGCCAAAGAGGCCGGCTTCTGGCTCTACGGCGCGGCCGCCGACGGCGCGGTGTCGCTGCCCAAGGTCCAGATGAAGGGCCACATCGCGCTCCTCATGGGCGCCGAAGACAAAGGCCTGCGCCGCCTCTCGCGCGAGCGCTGCGACGTGCTGGTGAGCATCCCCATCGAGAGCACGACGGAGTCGTTGAACGTGGCCGTCGCTGGAGGGATTTTGATGTACGCGAGTGTCCAGCGGGAGGTCGCGGCTGAGGAAGAGTAGGGGTGCCGTGAACCGAGCGGGGTGTGACGGCCCGCTGTTGATGATTACCGAGTGCGCCTCGCAACCGGGTCTGGTTCGCCCAGCGCGCCATGCCGGGTCCCTATGTCGTCGTCGCCTGTTTGCCTGCGGGCCAGCCGCACGATGGGTGCGGCTGGCCTGGGATTTTCGCTGCTTGCGCTCTAATGGCGATAGGAGTCGTGCGGCGACTGGGTGAAGTTGGGCGGTTGTTAGGGCGCCAACATCTTCGCGCACTCCTCTTCGGTCGTGCAGACCGGAGCGTTCATGTCGACCACTGAGCATTGAGAGCCGAGCCGCCAGATCAACTCCTCAGGGGTGGCTTTCGCGAACCAGTCATCGTCATACCCTCGAAACTCTTCGGCCTGCGTGGCAACCGTGGGGTCGAATGCGTCGCAACTGGCGAGGGTCTCTCCAAACTCTTTCATGGACAAACCATTGAGTGTTGGCCCAGCAATACACTCGTTCCAATCCTGAGCCGTCAGAAACTCTGAGTCCGAAGCTTCATCGGCCCACACCGCCAGCAAAGGCCCTTTAGCCATCCACAGCTTCGCTTCGCCGACATAGACAAGGGAGACACCAACCCGTTGACCAATTTCCAAGGGAGCGCCCCCCCGCCAGTCGATGCTGCCGTTCGTAGGATCGATGAGCACCATTGGATTCCATTCGCCAACCTCTAAAGCGGGCACACGAACTATGATTGACTCCTGTGCGCTGCCCCATGGGGTGTCCACGGATTTCAGCGTGATGTCGAAGGAAGGGACGAGATAACCCTCTGTGCAGAGGCCGTCTGAGCGGACGGAGGTGACCTCGCCACCGCTCACAAAAACGTCCTGGACTGGCTGCAAATCGGCGATCGTGCCGAAGACGATCGAGTCCACTCCGGCTGCCCATCCACAGAGAGAGAACTGAAACACCCGACTGCAGCTCCCATCGGCCCCTGTGACGGGGAGCTGTGGAGGCGAAGTTGGAAGCCCCTCCTTTGCTGTTTGTTCCACTGCCGCTGTCTCTTCGGGGGTTGCGTCCTCCTGAGCGCAGCCAGCGAAAGTGCCAGTTACAAATAGAATGGCCAAGACTGCGGCGAGAACGTCCCATTTCTTCTCGGACCGTCGTTGTTTCCTCATCATCCTTCTCCCCTTTCTGGTAGTAGGTTAGCGCAAGTACTTAATGACAGTGTTTGGGCCTTGCCAGTTTGAGGCTGCGCTCGGCGCAGTTACTGCAGTGGACCAGTAAGTTTGCTGGGAGGTCCAAGTGTTGGTAGCTCCCGTCGCTGATGAGTAAATGACCATTGGCTCCTGATAGGTGGCGGAGCGAACGGCCATCCAGAACTTCCCATCTTGGTGCCACATCGTAATGTTTGAGCCAGTTCGGGCTGGTGTGGTCTGAGGGGAAGCTTCGATGCTGTAGGTGTTCGGAGTACCGGCCGAAACCTCCACGCGAAAGACCTTCACCTGCAGGGTGGGATCGTCGAAGTCGACATACGCCACGAGACAGTCGTAACCTCCAGCGGCCTCGTCCTTGCAGGCGATTCCAGGACCGACCAAAGACTTCTTGGAAAAAGCCACTGGGTACTCCAATCGGTAGTATGGTAGATGCACGCCTGCGGTGATCATCAACTTCGACGAAGAGTTGCTCCCGGCGTTCCGGTACGCGAAAACAGGCACACCCAACCCATCATGCCATGCCTGCGCGATCGGATTGTAGCTCTCTACCTTGTATGGGTACCAGTTGGCCATGCAGCCACTACTATCTACGAGACAGTATTCGAGTTCTTCCGCCTCTGCGGTCTGAAACTCGTTTGTCGAACGCTCGCGTTTTACGCGAGGTCTCTCAGACCAATAGTCATACGCGTTGGGTCGCCCCACACCTTCTGTAAAGGTGACAGCAACCGACTCCGCAACGACATTCGTGTAGCGGTGAACTGCTGGTGCGGTGTCATATGAGTCCATCGACAGAACCCTTCGCAACGAGGACATCGAGTCGTTGAATATGATTCGGCCGCCAGATATCGTGTTGAAGGCTTGCACGGTTTTCCAGGAAACATTGAAAGCGACACCAGCGGCAAGTGAGATGGGATCCATTGTCGATGCGGTTTGCTCAATAGGCCAGAACGAAGATCCGAAAATGGCTCTCCCGTAATCGGACAGCTGACGTATGGTGGCATTTCGTGCGCACTTTACGTCCCACTGGAACAAGTCACGTTGATAGTATTCGCCTGGATGTATGGAGTCCATCGATGCAACTTCCCCAGAGCCTGGATGCCCAATGCCCTGAGTGTGACCGAGCTCGTGAACAATAACAGAGAGAAGATCGATTTCTGGCCACGCGATTAAACTTGTCGACCACGGAATCAACCCATCCGAGTTGCTGCGATAAAGCGTGACCAGAAAGGAAGTTCCGCCACACTTCACTGCAACCTCTGCCACCCGTCCAGGAACATTGGTGTAGTTCACCACACGCAGCAATCCCTTCCCGACCCAGTCGGGGGCGCAGTTGTCCGGATCCAAGTCGGTTGCGCTTGTGCCGCCAGCAAGGCGAAACACAGCCGATGTCGACTGGTCACCCCACCTGTCACCAGCCGCGGCTGCCGCATACATGAGTTCGGTGCTCGACACGCCGTCCAGTGTCACGCCGTTGGAAGTACTGATGTAGAAATCACGTACTTCTGGGAGTCCGCTGAAGTCCCCGACTGCTGGTGTGCATGTGCCTGGCACGGCGACTGCGCTATTCTCGCCAACGGCAGCGACAAGAAGGAGCAGCAGCCCCGAAATGCAGGAAACAAGAAAGCGCTTGCGCACCAGCCTTTGTGACTTTTCCCTCATGGATTTCCCCCTTCGGTCGTTCGTGATGATGGCGGTGATGTGGTTCAGAAGCTCAGAACAATAGGCTCAGGAATTCGTTCAAACGGGCGGCCGACTTTGACCATAGCACGCCCCCCCCCCCCCCCCCCCCAAAGGGGGGGCCACCCCCGGGGGGGGGTTTGTTTTCGTATAAAAATTGGGGGGGGAGGGACCGCGGGGGCGCCCC
>Ga0100377_1001507_pt1 | contig 19981 bp, 13 predicted proteins | sample CryGeymeta201501_FD_83664 | JGI IMG/M metagenome (GOLD analysis project Ga0100377, IMG submission 83664) | Groundwater microbial communities from Crystal Geyser aquifers in Utah, USA - Crystal Geyser metaG 2015-01 | ecosystem: Environmental > Aquatic > Deep subsurface > Groundwater | place: USA...
CGCCTCTCCACCCGCGCCGCCGAGATCGACCGCAGGATCCTCGACCACGACGCGAACCACCAACGCCTCACCGTCGAGACCGACCGCCTCCACCGCCTCCGCGAAGAGCTTCAGACCCTCCGCGCCGACCTCAACGCCCGCGAAGAGGAGCTCCTCACCCGCGAGCTCGACGCCGACGCCGGCTTCGCCGCCCGCCACGAAGCAGCCCTCGCCCCCCTCCGCACCGCCCACGACCACCTCACCCACGAGCGCGCCGCGCTCGCCGCCAACCTCGCCGACGATCTCGCGCGCCACACCCACCGCGTCGACGAGAGCTTCGGCCGGCTCGCCGGCCAGCGCGACCAGCTACTCGCCGATCACGACGCCCGCCTCCAGGCCCAGCTCGACACCCTCCAACACCGGGAAGAGCAGCTCCGCCAGCGCGAGCGCGAAGCCCAGAACGCCGAGCGCAGCGCCCGATGGGTGCTCGCCGATGTCGAGGAGCGCGAGGCCCACGTCGAGGCCTACCTCCGCGAGCGCACCAGCTACGCCACCGCCGACCTCCGCGCCGAGCTCCAGCGCGCCTCCGACCGCGTCGACCAGCTCCGCGCCCGCAACGACGAGCTCGAGCGCACCATCGAACGCCTCCGCGACGACCTCCTCCGCTTCGGACACCAGGACCCCGAGGCCATCCAGCGCCAGCTCACCGAGCAGCGCCGCCACATCGACGCCCTCAGCGACGAGCTCCGCAACCGCCCCACCCCCGAAGAGGCCGCCGACCTCACCCGCCTCCGCGACGAGCACCTCGCCTGGACCCGCGAGCGCGAGCAGCTCCTCCTCGAACGCACCCGCCTCCAGGGCCAGCTCCAACGCCTCCAGATCGACGTCCTCACCGTCGAGAACCTCCGCGACCGCAACACCGCCCTCGAGGCCAGCGCCGAGAACCTCCGCCGAGCCCTCGATCAGGTCCGCGCCGACTTCGAGCTCGCCCTCGGCCAGCGCGACGAGCAGCCGATCTTCCCCCAGCTCCTCGCCATGGACGCCGACGCCGAGCTCCAGCACCCGCCCACCCCGCACAACCCCAAGCAGCGCCTCGAACTCGCCGCCTTCGCCAGCGACCTGCGCAGCCGCATCGCCGACAACCCCGCCACGCCCCGCGCCACCTCGCTCTATTACACCGAACGTGACGTCCGCGCCTTCCTCGGCGGCCTCGCCATGAGCCGGCTCCACCTCCTCCAGGGCATCAGCGGCATCGGCAAGAGCAGCCTCCCCCGCGCCTTCGCCGACGCGGTCGGCGGCGCCTGCCTCACCGTCCCCGTCCAGGCCGGCTGGAAGGACCGCCACGACCTCTTCGGACACTACAACAGCTTCGACCGACGCTACTTCGAGGCCGCCTTCACCCAGGCCCTCTACCGCGCCGCGACCCCCGCCTTCGCCAACCGCCTCGTCGTCGTCCTGCTCGACGAGATGAACCTCTCCCACCCCGAGCAGTACGCCGCCGATCTCCTCGACGTGCTCGCCCGCGAACGCGACCGTCACTTCGAGCTCCTGAGCTTCACCCCCGACCTCAGCGCAGCCCCTCGCCACCTCCTCCACGGCCGCTTCCTCCCCCTGCCCCCCAACGTCTGGTTCGTCGGCACCGCCAACCACGACGAGACCACCCGCGACTTCGCCGACAAGACCTACGACCGCTCCTTCGTCCTCGAGCTCCCCGACCTCCCCTCCCCGTTCAAGCCCGGCGCTGTCCCCCCCCGCGAGCCCATCGCCGTCGAGGACCTCCAGCGCGCCTTCAACCAGGCCGCGCGCTCCAAAGATGGCGCCGAGGCCGCCCGCAAGGCCCTCGACTGGATGAACCAGCACCTCCGCGCCACCCTCGCCAGCCACTTCCGCCTCGCCTGGGGCGGACGGCTCGGCGCCCAGCTCGAACACTTCGTCCCCGTCGTCGTCGCCTCCGGCGGCACCGTCGCCGAGGCCGTCGATCAAGCCGTGACCACCCGCGTCCTCCGACGCCTCCGCGGCCGCCACGACAACCTCCCCGAAGACCTCCGCGCCCTCCACGCCGCCATCCACGCCGGCTGGCGTGAGCTGCCCGGCGCCGCCCAGCTCCCCTTCGCCGACTCGCACGCCCACACCCTGCTCGCCCACGAGCTCCACCGCATGGGAGAGTCCCTGTGAACACGCCGGCCACCTGGCGCGACCGCCTCACCGGCGCCACCGCGCCAACCCCCACCCTCCCCGCCATGCCCGGCCAGTGGCGCTACCTCGGCCCCGCCCAGCTCATGCTCGCAGAGCCCGGCGACCTCCTCGTCACCGACGACGAAGGCCACTCCCCCCTCCACGGCATCCCGCTCACCGTCCCCCGCGCCGCCCTCCCCGACCCCGACGCCGAGGCACACCTCCGCACCCTCGCCACACGCCTCGCCCGACCGCTCGCCGAAGGCGACCTCGACACCCTCCTGTCCACCGCGCCGCTGATCGACCACGGCGCCGTCGACCTCCAGCCCTCCCTCCTCGAGCGCACCCTGCGCCTGCACCTCGGCACCCTCGAGGTCGCCTGCCGCCAACCCCGCACCCTCCTCGTCACCGACGAGGACCGCCTCCTCACCGCCCGCTGCAAGCGCCCCTCCCACCGCGCCGCCCTCACCCTCGCCCAACACCCCGAAGACTGGGCCGCCCGCCTCATCACCGGCGTGAGGCCCACCCGCGTGCTCGCCGTCATCCACGACGAGGACCTCGACATCTACGAGAACCGCGTCATCGCCAGCCTCATCGACCGCCTCGACCGCGCCCTGGCCCTCCGCGCCCTCGCCCTGCGCCGCGTCCTCGACCTGCTCCAGCGCCGCGCGGACTACCAGCACATCATCGCCGGCTCCCCCAACTACCGACGCACCCGCCGCCTGCTCGCCCTCTGGGGCTCCGCCACCGACACCCCTGAGCTGCTCGGCCAGGTCCGAGACGCCCTCGGACGCCTCGGCCAGCTCCACCGCAGGCTGCGCGCCCTCATGGACACGCCGCTCTACCAGCAGCTCCACCTCCGCGCGCGCCGCGTCCAGCTGCGCATGACCAACATCTTCTCCCACGACCCCATCTACCGTCAGGTCGCTCAGCTCTGGCTCGCCCTTCAAGCCGACGACACCGGCAGCACCGACCCCTCCGAACGCTGGCGCGCCGCCCAGGAGCGCGCCGCCCACTTCGACAGCTTCGCCCTGCTCGTCCTCCTCCGCGCCTTCGAGGCCCTCGGCCTGACGCCCGACGCCGACACCGACGCCCCGCGCGCCTGGTCCTTCACCAGCCCCCTCGGCCACGTCCAGCTCACCGCCTCCGACGACGCCTGGACGCTCACCCGACCCGATGGCCCCCCCATCACCGTGCTCGCCCTCCCCGTCGCCCTCCACGCCGTCCCCACCACACCCGCGTGGCGCGCCTCCCTGCCCACCGCGCCCACCCTCATCCTCCACCTCGACGCAGGACGCGCCGACGCAACCATGCGCACCTTCGACCCCGCGACCGCCGACGGGCCGACCCCGATCGCCATCGCCCCCTGGGACCTCGAGAGCGTCGAGCGCGTCGCGCGCGCCCTCCGCTGGTTCATCTGGGCCCCCACCTTCCAGCGCACGCCGCCCCGGCTCACCCACGCCCTCACCCCCGACCTCCGCCGCGATCTCCCCCTGCTGCAGGCCGCCCTCGACGCGAACGACTGGCTCCTCCGCCCGCCGAACGGACCCGTCCACGCCGCCCTCGACCAGCTGCACGCCGACGCCAGCCACGCGCTCGCCGAGACCGAGGCCCGCATCAACGCCAGCAAGAAGAGCAGCGCCGACGTCAAGCACCTCCGACAGACCCGCGACGACCAGCAGCGCCGCCTCCACGCCGTCACGCAGCTCCGCGACGCCATCGACGCCGGCGAGGCCCGCCTCAACGCCATCCTCCACTGCCCCGCCTGCCACGCCACCACCCCACCCCATCACCGCCGCCTCGACGGCGGCTTCTTCCGCTGCACCTGCGCGGCCTGCGGCGCGACCTGGGGCGCCGAGCCCTGCCCCTGCTGCGACACCCACGTCCCCTGGCTCCTGCCCACCCCCGCCACAACAGACGCCGCCGACGGCGTCGACGCCACCTGGGGCTGCGACGCCCTCGCCCTCCCCGACCCCCACGCGCGCTGGCGCTGCCCCACCTGCGACGCCCGCAAGAAGGCCCTCGCCCCCGCGCCGCTCGTCACGCGCGCAGCCTGACCGCACCTCCCCCGCGCGGTCACCCTGCGACACAGGCTGTCGCATCTCCACGCAAGCCCCGCCCCCTGCGACACAGGCTGTCGCACCCCCGCGCTACCTCCTCTCCAGCCCATCGCCGAGACCCGCACCCCAACTGCGGACCTCGCCTCCACGCCCCGTAACCTTACCGGCCTCAGCCCCATCTGAGCGTAAGGATGCCGATGCCACCGGAGTCCCCGAACCAACCTAGATCTGCCTCCAACAGCAGGCGTCACGTCCCGACGCCCAACACTTCAAGAGGCACACCATGACTCGCACCACCCCCGCTCGCCCCGACCGCTCCGCCCATCACGTCCGCCACCGCAACACCACCGCAACACCAACCCGAGGTACCATGGAGCTGCACCACGCCTTCCACGCCATCGCCGCCCCTGGGGAACACGACCGTAAGCTCGCGGCGGAGCGCCTCCTCCCTGCCCTCGAGGAGCTCGCGCGTGAACTCCACAGCCGCTTCCGCAATGCGCTCAGCCTGACCGATCTCGAGGACGCCATCTCACACGTCCTGGTCAACCTCCTCCGCGGTGCCCACCTCAACGGCTCCAAGCCCGTCGAGTCTGAAGGCAGCGCACGGGGCTACCTCAGCAAGATGCTCCTCCACGCCATGTTCTATCTGATCCGCAAGAACCGCCGCACGTTCACCACCCTCGACGCCCCCGCCCCCGGCCGACAGGGCCACGCCCTCATCGATGGACTCGCCGCGCCGGTCGCGCCCGCGTCATCCCCCGACGTCGTACCCCAACTCTTTGAGCAGGTCATCCCCCGAGCGGCCGCCGACCTCGGCGGCGACGCCTTCGTCCAGACCATGCGCCTCATGGCGGAGGTCTACCTCGGTGGCCTCGACTGGGCGCTGGCGACCGCGCGCGCCGGCTGCAAGCGCGACGCCCTCCAGCAGCGCTTCTCACGCACCCGGCTGCGACTGCTCGATTGGCTCGACCGCGCCAGCCTCCCCCTCCTGGAGCGGGAGCGCTACCGCCTCTGCGTCAGTGAGGAGCTGCGTCAGCGCAAGGAGTGAACAGACCCGGGCCAGGACCAGCGGCCCGCGGCCGATCCACCGACGGTCACGGGCGGCAGGAGCCGCAGAGCTCCGCCACACGCCGCGCCGCCGCCATCACCATCGCCTCGGTCATCTGCAGCCCCCGAGGCGAGCCCCCGACGGCCTCCCGTCCGCCCCACCCGTTCGGCTCGAGCGCGGGAAACACGGTCAGCAGCCCCCCCGCCCCGAAGATCGCCTCCGCCACCGCCTTGTTCGGACAGCCCAACGTCACCGCGCCGTCGCCTCCGTCCCAACGCATCACCACCGGGTGCTGCCAGGCCGCGGCCACGTCGCCCCCCAACCCCTCATCCCGCCCGTACCACACGTCGAAGCCCCACCCTCGCGCTCCCATCACCAGCAGCACCCCGTCCAGCTCCAGCCCCCGCTCGTCCAGGTCCTCGCGCGCCTGCGCGATCCGCTGCCGCTCCACCTCGAGCGTCGCCGTCAACAGAGGCGCCAGCCGATCCGGCGGCGCCGTCAACAGCGACGTCCAGGCGTGGACCGCAGCGGCCCCCCGCAAGCTGTCCGTCGCCTGACCCACCAGCGCGTGCCACAGCATCAACAGCGGCCCCTGAGCGACCTGCGTCAGGTCCAGCCCGATCGGATCGGTGTCCATGCGCCCGATCAGCGCCGCCAGATCGCTCCAGTCGCGCGTCCAGACCTCGGCGAGTCCGCCGCTCGGGACCGCCGCGTCCGGATGCGGCAGCATCCCCGACAACGCCGCGATCGCGAAGCTCATGTCCGCGTCCGCCGTGCCCACGCCGACAAAACGCCGGTCTGCGCGCCGCACCCCGAAGTGGTCGCGATACGCACGTATCGCCACACACTCCAGGTCCGACCGCGGCCCGTGGTGATCCATCACGAGGGAGTCCACCAGGCTCTCCCCCCCGATGCTGCACTCCACCGGACACCACCCGGCCGCCATGAGGCCACGCACCTCGTCTGCATCGTTGGTCAGGGTCAACTCCATGATCTCACCTCGCTCGAACGCCGTTCGTTCAACCTGGGACGCGACCTCAACCGAGCTGCACGGTGGTCCATACCACGCCCTCCACCGTCACTCGGGGTCCCGCGAGAGAGCCCGAGCTCGGACGGTGCTGACAACCGACCATGCCTCCCGCCCCACCCAGCCTCGATCCGCGACCGTGGATGCTGACGCTTCAACAGCGTCGCAGAACGGCGACCGTTGCCCCTCCCCTCGCCGTCTTCACGCCGATGGGGCTGGAGCCTCTGCTGCGTCCTCCGGTGACAGAAGCCACGCCAGGAGCTGCTCGGGCGGCTCGGTGAAGATGCGCTCGGTCAGTGCTTCGTGGTCGTGGGTGTGCAGCCTCGCCTTGAGCGCGTCGCACTCGACTTCGGCCAACGGACGCCCGAGACGGAGCTGGAGCAGGCGCAGAAGAGGTCGAAGCGCACCTTCGTCTCGCCCTTCTTCTCGCCCTTCTTCTCGGATGTCCTGGACGAACTGCTTCGCGACGGTGGCGAACTGCTGGACGAAGTCCTGGTCGTGCTCATCGCGTGGGTAGTCTGATTGTGCGACCATGATGTGCCTCTCGACGAGGAGGTCCTTGAAAGTGAGGGTCCAGGGCGCCTTGAGCGCCGCGAGCTCGATCAGGGCGGTGCGCAGGGTGTTGCCCCGCCCAAGGAGCCTGAGCACGAGGGTATCGGGCGTGGTGGGAAGCTCCCTGCACACGACAACGAAGGTGGGCACCGTACAGCTCAGCCGGTAGATGCCTCGTGATGGCCAACCCGCTGAAGTATGACCCTGCCCGCCCCAGCCCGCAAGCGCAGCGCGCGGTCGGCCCGGCGTGATCACCCACGTCCGCACCGACGCCAGACGCTCCTGCCTGCGACGCAGCGCACGCTCCTTGCTGAGCGTCTTGGCCACGATGTCCGTCAGGCGAACCAGATTTGGCGTGCAGCGGAAGAGCTCGATCAGCGCCGCCGTCTCGGCCATCACGTTCCAGAAGCCCAGCTCGGGACGCGGCGTCACCGGAGGCGGAGCCGGCTCGAACCACACATCCGCAAAGTACACACCCCGCTCGATCGCGTGCTGTGTCTCGCTCCGCCCAAGGCCCGCCGTGGCGGCTACGACAACGCTCTTGTGGAACGGATCAAAGGAGACCGAGGGACCTGCCATACGTTCACCTGCCCTGACGTGCAGTCACCATGGCTAACTCGCCGGATCTTCCCGGTCAACCCCTTTCGTCTGCGCTCAGCCCCGACGCATCCAGATCGCCTTCAACGCCCTCCATGCCCTGCTGGTCGGCCTCGGTAGGAAACGAGCGGACAACGGCAGGTCCGTTGACCTCCTACGGCCAATCAACTAGGCTCAGCAGCCTGACGTTTCCGCCAGAGTTCCCGTGTTCTCGACTGACCATGTCCACATTCAGGCACGCAACATGCCAAACACCGTAATCTGGCACGCCTTCATCGACGAGTCGGGCAGGGTCGAGCAGCGCCTCGACCCCCCCACGCTCGCCGCCTTCGTCGTCGCCACCGGCCACGCCCGCTACCAGGTGCGCACCCTGCGCCAGCGCCTCGCGCTCGCCGCCCCGGCCGTCCCATGGCCCATCCACACCACCCACGCGCGCCTCCCCCTCAACCACGCCATCTGGTCCCACCTCGCCGAGCACCGCCACGGCGATCCCTTCCTCGCCGCGCACGCCACCGTCGCCATCGACACCCTCCGCCGCGAGGCCCCCTTCGAGCTCAAGCGCCTCTTCGCTGACCTCGACCGGAAGATGGAGGGCGACCAGGACCTCATCCGCCGCCTCGGACGCACCCTCCAGCACCACGACCCCACCACATGGAGCGCCCTCGAAGGCTACGCGCGCCGCGTCGAGACCGCCGTCGTTGACCAGCTCCGCTACGTCGTCGGCCCCGGAACGGTCGCAGACGGCGCCTTCGTCGCCGCCACCGCCGAAGGTCGCAAGGGCGGAAACTTCGACAGCGCCGCTGCGGCCGACCTCGCCCCCTGGGTCCACGCCCTCGGCGCGCTCGTCCGGCGCATCGCCGATCTCCTGCTCCAGCACGGCGGCGAGCATCAGCTGTACATCCGCCCGCACGTCCTCGACGTCCGCAACACGACCCTCAACGCCAACGTGCGCCTCCGCCTCAGCGACGTCAGCGCCGCCATCGACCGCCTCACCGGCCGCGACCACCGCTCACCGCGAGGCCACGTCCAGACCCTCCCCGGCACCATCGAGCGGTACGACCGCGACGCCGAGGCCGCGTCCGTCTTCGCCGACCTCCTCGCCAACCGCCTCCGCCGCCACCTCGCCACCACAAAGCCCCTCGCCACCGTCGAGCGACAGACCCACACCCGACTCCAGTTGCCCGTCACCTCCGGCGATCACCCCCCCCTCTCCCACCTCGCCGCCGCGGACACCCCGCAGGACCACATCGAACGCGCCCGCCGCCACCTGCTCGACCCCGTCGAGCTCCAGCACGGCATCCCCGCCATCTGCACGGGCGTCTACGGCTGGGCCCGCGAGCAGGCCATCACCTGGGGCCAGACCCTCGACGCGGAGGCACCATGAACCCCACCACCGCCTTCCTCACCGTCGGCCTCGTCGTCGCCGAACACGACCTCCCTGGCCTTGAGCGGCGCCGGGAGGCCATCACCACGCTGCACGACGAGCTGCGCCGACTCGCGACGGTCCTCCTCAAGAAGTATTTCCAGGACAGCCTCGACGCGACGTGCCTCGACGACATCGTCATGGACTGCCTCTTCCAGCTCATCGACCTCCGCCAGCGCGTCGCACTCGCCGACGAAGAGCCCCCCGTCGAGGGGGCCCGCGCGCCGTTCACGCCCGACAGCGACGGTCGCGTCAGGGCCTACCTCAAGGCCGTCGTCAGGAATCGCTTCCTCGCCCTCCTCAAGAAACAGCAGCGACACGCGAGCCTCGACGCCCGGACCGACGATGAGGAGGGCGAGGAGACCTCGCCCCACATGCCCACCACCGCAGCCGCCGACGGCTTCCTCATCGAGGCCGAGCTCATCGCCCGCTTCAAGGACCAGGTCGTCCCACGCGCGGCCGAGGCCCAGCACCCCTCAGCCCGGGCCGCCTTCGTCCCCACCGTCTTGCAGATGTTCCGCGTCTATGGGTTCGGCGAGTTGGAGGTGACGTGGCAGGAGCTCGCCGAGGAGTGCGGAGAGGAGCGCAACACGTTGCAGAAGCGCTTCGAGCGTGTCAGAACCCGACTGCTCGATTGGATCGACGCTTCGGACGAGCCGCCCGAACACAAGGCCGCCTTCCGCGAGATCGTCACGGTGCACCTCCGCGACCGCAGACCCACCCTTCGACGAAAGCGCACGCAGGGCAGTCAGCAACCCCCGACCACGGACTCTCACCCCTGAGACCTCCCTCCAGGCGGCCTCCGATTCGATATCTCTCCTCACCTCTCACGAGCGCGTCCTGCGCGGCCTGCCATGAACATCCGCACCCTCACCCCTGATGAGCTCCATCGCCTCGGCCTCGACGGCTGGACCGCCGCTCCGGCGGAGCCCGTCGGCATCGGCGCCGAGCCCCTCGTCGCCCTCGGCTACGCCGCGAGCGCCGAGCAGCTCTCCCTCGACGGGCCCTTTGACGCCTTCGACATCGACGCGACGCTCGACGCGGGCATCGACCTCCTCGTCCATCGCCACGCGCCGACGGTCCTCCGCTTCGACTGCGCCGATCGGCTCCTCGTCATGCCCACCCCGGACATGGAGGCGATCGACGCCGAGGACCTGACCGCCATTGTGGTGGACACCCGCGTCCTCAGCGAGCCTGTCGCCATCCTCCACGGCCCCCACTTTGGCGTCTACGTCCTGCCTGACGGGCGGATCGGCCGCCTCGAGCGCGAGGCCGTCGAGGTGCGTTCCGAGCTGATGATCTGGTACGCCGACGACGAGGACGTCTGGCTCTGCGACGAGCTCAGCGCGCGCGTTCACAGCGGCGACCCATGGCAACACGCCGTCGCCCTCGGCCTCGCGGCCCGCCTGCGACGTCGTGCCTCCACTCACGCCCGCGCCACCCTCGACGCCCTCCTCGCCGGACGCCCCGTCGAGGACCTCCACCGCGAGCGCCGCTGGGCCACTCAGCAGCCGCGAGACGTGCTCGACGCCATCGAGATCTGGGCCATCACCGTCGCCGAGACCGTCGTCGACGACCTCGAGGACCTCTTCGACCGCAGCGCCCCGGACGACCCGGACTGGCAGGACGCCATCACCGACGTCCTCCACCGGCGCGACGACGTCGAAGGCATACGGCTCCTGCTGCACGAGGCAGACCACGGCGAGGGCCTGGAGGCGACGCTGGAGGCGCTCGATCCGGCCTGCCGGAACCTGATCGACGCGGTCACGAAATGGGCAGCGCCATACGACGAGCGCCTCGGCCGCGCGTCCGTCGCGAGCCCGTATGGCTGGTGGATCAGCCCCGCCGTCTGGGACGCCCCCCCCCTCGACGACGAGGACGACGCATGACCCGCTACCCGCGCATCCGAGTCTGCGACGGACTGCACCCTTGCCTCAGCAAGCCGCGCTCTGACAAGCGCGCCGCCGAGGCCATCAGCATCCTCACCCACGCACCCTGGATGTGGCCCATCGACGAGGACGAGCGGACCATGACGCTCGGGCGCAGCTACGTCGCCGCGGGCCCACCTCCCATGCGCCCGGGGCTCGTCCCCCTCGTCACGGCGAGCCCCGCCGTCGCGAGCGGCTCCCTCTGGGCGCTCGGCAGCGGCCTCGCCACCCAGGCCACCTTCGGCGACACCGCCCAGCGGGCGTGGAATGCGGCCGCCGCGGCGCTCCCGCGCTGCGTCCCCGTCCTCTGGAACTCCGTCCGCAACGCCCAGCTCCAGGCCCCTCGCCCCCTGTTCCTCACGGCACACCCCGGCATCGGCGCGCCCCCGACCTTCGCCGACGGAGCGTCCTTCGGCCTCGCCTTCCTCCTCAGCCTCGCCTCCACCGTCCTCGGCATCAGCCTGCCCGACGACCTCGTCGCCTCGGCCACCATCGCCACAGACGGCTCCATCGGCCGCGTGGAGGGGCTCGATCTCAAGCTCCAGGTCGTCGCCTGCACGGCCCCGCGCCTTCGGCGCTTCATGGTCTGCGCCGATCAGGAGGACGAAGCCCGAGCCATCGCCGGCGCCCTGCCCCGTCCCCTGGAGATCGTCGCCGTCAAGTCCGGCGGCCACGCCCTGGAGATCGCCTTCACCAACATCGCCCACAACCTCGCCCACCAGGCGTCCGACCCGGAGCGCCGAGACGAGATCATCGACGCCCTCTTCCGCCTCGCCTTTGGCGACCGCATCTCCGTCTTCGACTGGACGCCGGTCCACGGCGCCGCGACCGTCCTGGCCGACCGCGACCCGGTCGACCTCGACGCGTCCCATCGCTTCCGCCTCCGCTTCGCCGCCGCGGTCGCCGCCCGCCACGAAAGCCTCGCCGTGCCACTGCCCGTGCCCTCGCCGGAGCGGCTCGCCGAGCTCCCCCACCCCGTCCGCGTCGCGGTCCTCGCCCACCTCGTCCAGCACTGCGCTGACACCGCCACGCCCGACTTCGCCGACCTCGAACCCCTCCTCGCTCGCTACGTCACCGACCCCCACGAGGCCTCCGACGCCCAGCTCCGCCTCCTCGGCGCCCTCGCCCGACGCGACGCCGTCACCGGACGCCCCGTCACCGCCTGCGCGGCCGCCGAGACCCTCACCAAGGCCTGGTTCGATCGCTACCAGCCCGGCGAAGCCTCCTACCCGCTCAGCCTCTGGCTGAAGCTCGCCGGCGCGCTCAACGACCCTGCCTCCTTCGCCCGCGCCGACCGCGCGCTCAACCGCCTTCGCCTCCTCGCCGGCCCCGGACACCACGGCCTCCCCTGGTCGGAGGCCGCGCGACGCCACGGCGCCATCCTCCTCGGCCACACCACCTCTGACATCTTCCGCGCCCCCACGAAGGGCGCCTACGACCGCTGGTCGCTCCGCGCCCTCCGCCTCCTCGGCGACGACGAGGCCTGGACCACTCACCTCCACGACCTGCTCGCCCACGTCCCCGACGCGACCCGACTCGACGCACACCGCGCCACCATCGCCGCCGTCGCCCTCGACGAGGCCCTCGCAGGGCGGCCGATCGACTGGCTTCCCGGCAACACCTCGTCAACCGCCGCAGACGCCGTTCGCCACCTCCTCGAAGACGAGCCCCCTGCAGTGGCTCAAGCCCTGCTGGCCTTGCTCGATGCGCAGGCGCAGCCCACGGGACAGCTCCTGGCGAGCTGGAGTCGCGGTGAGGAGGCAGGGAGGGCGGTTTGTACGGGGCTCGGGGAGTGGGCGCTGAGGTTTCTGCCGTACTGATTGCGAATTGCCGCCAACACCCAACTCACGCCCCAACCAGCCACCATGACCCCACACACCACCCCATCCCTCCCGGCCGCGCTCCAACAGTGCACACACGCCGCCCGACGTGCCCACGCGCTCGCTGTCGAGCACCTCGACGCCATGGACGCCGCGCTGTGCCAGTGCGAAGTGGCCATCCAGGCGCAGCTCGCCTCCGTCCGCACCTCGGACGTGCGCGCCCAGGAGGTGATCACGACCCTCGAAGCTGCGCTCGCCGACGTCAGCACCGGACTCCGGGCCACCCACAGCGGCGCGCAGAAGGACGTCGCGGTGCTTCGCAGCCACCTGGAGGTCTTCTCCATCACCCTCTTTGGCCGCACCATGGCCGGCAAATCCACTCTGATGGAGATCCTCACCCGCGGCCATGGCCGAAGCATCGGCCAGGGCGCCCAGCGCACCACGCGCGATGTCCGCCATTACCGTTGGGAGGCTCTTCAGGTCACCGACGTCCCCGGCATCGCCGCCGTCGATGGCACCGAGGACGAGCGCCTGGCCCACGACGCCGCCGCCCGTGCTGATCTTGTCGTCTTCCTCATCACAGACGACGCCCCGCAACCCGAGGAAGCCAAGCACCTCGTCCACGTCCGCCGCCTCGGCAAGACCATGCTGGGCCTCTGCAACGTCAAGATCGGCATCGACGATCAGCGCGGACGCCGCCGCTTCCTCCGCGACCCCGACCGCCCCTTCGACCCCCACCGCCTCGACGCCCTGACCGCTCAGTTCCTCGAGCTTGCCCGGCGCGACGCACCCGACCTCCACATCCCCTTCCTGCCGACCCACCTCCGCGCGCGCTTCCTCGCAGACCAGCCCGAGGGCGCCGACGACCGTGACGCCCTGCTCGCCGCCAGCCGCTTCCAGGCCGTCGATGACACCATCCGAAACGAGGTCATCCAGCACGGCCCGTTTCGCCGCACCCAGACCTTCCTCAGCGCCGTGGCGAACCCCTTGCTCGACCTCGTCGAGGTCCTGTGGCGCATACGCGACGAAAACGCTCGCTTCGCCCGGTTCTACGAGGACAAGCGTCAAGAGCTGGACCGGTGGAAAGAGAAATTTGTCGTCAGGGCCCACGCCAAAATCCCCGCCAACATCAAGCACCACGTCGACGAGCTGCGCCATCAGCTCCCTGGGTTCGTCGAGTGTTGGGTCGGAAAGAAGACGATCAAAGAAACGACGGTCAATGAGGCCGGAAAGAAGACGATCAAAGAAACGACGGTCAATGAGGCTTGGCGCGCGATGCTGGACGGAGCCAAGCTCGGGGAGAAGGCCGATCACATCCTCAGGAGCCTTCACAGCGAGGCCACCGAGCACCTCCAGGGCCTCCTCAAGGAGCTGGCCGGCCAGCACGCCTTCGTCGCCTCGCTTGGTCCGCGCAGGGACATACAGTCGTCGTCGATCACGGACTACCGGCGCATCGCGGGCTGGACGAACGCCACAGTTGGAGCCGGCGCGGCTGTTATCGCCTTCCTGGCGGTCTCGAACCCCATCGGCTGGGCCGTGGTAGGTGTCGGGATCGCGGTCGGCATCTTGACCTGGTTACTGCCCAAGCGCGACAAAAAGATGCAGAAGGCACGTGCTGCGCTGAGCAAGCAGCTCAACGACCACCTCGACACCATCGAGCGCGATCTCACCGAGCAGGTCCTCAGCACGTTCGAGGAGCACCTCCACGACGGGCTGCTCAAGCAGGCCGGGGACGACCTCTCGCTGTTCATCAAGACCCTTCGCGATCAGAGCGACGTCCTCACGCACCTCGCTGAGAACCTGACCGCGAGGCTCCAGCGCCTGCACGCGGACCTGCTCGAGGCCGCCTGCGCCCACCTCCAGCTCGACGCCCTGGTCATCAGGAACAGCGCACGCCTGCCTGGCGTCCGAAGCGTGCTCGTCGTGGACGGACGCAGCCTCCGACGCGCGCATGCCGACCTGCCACGCCTTGAAGCGCTGCTCGGCGAGCGGATCCACATCACGAGCCAACAACATGAGATCGAGCTCGTCGCCGAGGTGCTGGGCTGCGGCCTCACCGGACGTGATCTGTCCCGCGACACGATGGGTGACCTCACCCTGACGACCTCGCCCACCTCCCCCCCAACCCCGGACGACCTCCGCCTCGTTCGCTTGCTGACGGGACGCGCCGTTCACCTCAACCCCCAACCCTACGGTCCATCATGACACCACAGCCCGACTTTCACCTCGCCGAGTGGAGCCAGCGCGCTAGCGACCTCCTCGCACGCGGCCGCAAGCTCGTCGCCTCTGCCCCCGAGCCGGCGATCCAGGCCCTCGCCGACCAGCTCCCCCAACAGCTCTACGACGCCCAGGGCCCGCCCCGCATCGTCTTCGTCGGCCAGTACAGCGCCGGCAAGTCCAGCCTGGTCCGCGCCCTCACCGGCCGCACGGACATCGCCATCGGCGCGGGCATAACCACGGACGTGCCCCAGACGCTGGACTGGCACGGCCTCGTGCTCATCGACACCCCCGGCATCCACACTGGCCTGCGCCCCGAACACGACGCGCGCTCCTACCAGGCCATCGCCTCCGCCGACCTCGTGGTCTTCGTGCTCACCAACGAGCTCATGGACAGCCGCCTCGTCACGCACTTCCGCGAGCTGGCCATCGACCGGCACAAGGCCGCCGAGATGATCCTCGTCGTCAACAAGATGGACCGCGCCGCCGACACCCCCGCGCTCCGCGCCACCATCCGCGCCCAGCTCGCCAAAGTCGTCGCGCCCGTCTCCCTGGACACACTCCCCGTCGTCTTCGTCAGCGCCGGCCTCGCCCTCGACGCCACCGCTGAGTCGGACCCCGAGCGCGCCGCCGAGGACCTCGCCGCGAGCGGACTCGCTGACCTCACCGACGCCCTCAACCTCCTCGCCGCCGAACGCGGCACCGCCGCCCGCCTGACCACCGCGCTCTACGAGCTCGAGCACGCCCTGATGACGGCGCTCGCCGCCGCCACGACCTCCGGCGACCCCGCCATCGAAGGCCTCGAGGCGCTCCTGCTCCAGAAACGCCGCCTCGTCGCCGAGGCCATGCGCACCGTCCGGAACGACGCCGTCACGACCATCCAGAGCGCCGCCAGCGGCGTCCGCGCGCGCGGACGCGATGTCAGCGAGACGATCTCCTCCACCACCAAAGCGGACGAGTTCGAGAAGAGTCTCGACGCCGAGATGAAAGCCGTGGACGAGGTGTCCCGCCAGCTCAACGACGACCTCCAGTCACGCGTAGAGCAGGCGATGGGGCACCTCCACCACGAGCTCGACCTCGCCACCGACAGCGGCTTTGCCCAGCAAGTCTCGCCGCTCCTCGCAGACGCCCTGCGCCGCGCCGCCCAGGCCGCCGCGATCTCTCCTGGCGCCGCCGACAAGGGGCAGAAGGCCGCAAGAGGGGCCGAAGCCGTTGCCAAGTTCCTCGTGAAGCACGGCTTCAACTCCGACGCGTCGACCTTCGGGGGCCTCTTCAAGCTGAGGGGATACTCCGGTACCCCTGTTCACGAAGCGGTCAAGACGATAGGCAAATGGGTCAATCACAGCTTCAAGCCTTGGGGGGCCGTCAAGCTCGCCCAGAAGATCGTGGTCGCCGGGCGCGTGTTGGGGGTCGTCGGGGCAATCGCTGGCGTCTTCTTCCAGATCGCCGAGGACATCGGCAACGCCAGAGAGGAGAAGCGCCTGATCGAGGCGCGCGCCGAGGTCAGAAACAACTTCAACGCAACGGCCGGGTCTATCGAGATGACCTACAACAAGGCCATCGGCGCCTTCATCGCCGACAACCTCCAACCCGAGTTCGACGCCACGGGGCGACAGCTCGACGAGCTGCTGGCGCTCCAGGAGCACCAAAGCGCCTCGTTCGATGAGCTGCTCGCGCTCCTGACCGAGACCCGCAGCCTGATCGCAGCGATTCAAGGGGCAGCCAGAGCGGCGTGATGCGCCGCTTTCACTCCAAGTTGACCCCCGCGACGGTCTCGATGCCCTGTTGACACCCCATCATGACCGTCGCGAGGGTCTCGATGCACCGGCCTACGACCTGGCAGCGAGCGGCGCGAGCGGCCTCGGCCGCCCGAGCGCGCTTCGCGCTCGCCGAAGGCCATTACTGTGAGCGCAGCGAACGACGCTGTGCGCGCGAGCGCAGCGACATCGCCTGCTTTGCGAGACGCCTACCGCAGGGGCACATGAGGCCCTTCGTCCAACCCTCGAGCGCCGCAGCGACCAGATCGCTGCGATCTGCGAGAACACAGCCAGCTCGCACGTATCCACACTGTTCAAGAGCTGGACTGCCCGCCTCGGCCTCCCCGATCCCAGCGCCCCGCTGACCGTCCCTCCACACCAGGATTGTCCCTCTCATTGTGAGGCCTGCGCTAGGCGCGGGCCGCTGTCGCCTGGCGCGCTGGCGGTTGTTGCGAGCTCGGCACGCAGGCTCTGCATGATGGTTGCGGCGGGAGTCGAACCCCATTGTGTGACGGACCGGGCCCCCAGACGTCTCGCCAGATGGGGATGACCTGCGCCCGAAACGCGCTCGGAATCGGCCCGCCCAACAGCACGTCGGGCACATCGCCCCGGGCGCGTCGTTGGCGCTTTGAGAAGATGTCGAGGACTGCCATGATGAGCTCCATGTCGTTTGTTTCCGCCAACTCGGTTCGTCCCGGGAGTGTGGACTCAACGGTCGGAGCGGCAAGGCGCGTGCTGAACTTTTTTCAAGTAGTCCTCAGCCTTGCTTTGCATGGTGCCGGGAAGCGGCTAGACTCGCGTGCATCGCGGGATGTCCCTGCCGCGCTTGGCCTCTGGAGCGCTGTTCATGCCTGACTTCAACCTCGCCCGTCTGGAGATTCCCGACAGTCCTTCGCGCACGGGGGAGCGCGTTCGGTCATTGGCGTCGGGGGAGCTCTGCGTGGTGGTGGGACCTGCGGGGAGCGGGAAGACGTGGGAGGTCCGTAAGGCCCTGCCGGACGCCATCTACGTCCGACTGCAGGAGTCGCCTTTCTTGTGGCAGGGCTTCGCGAGCGACGTTGCCCGTCAGGTGGCTCACAAGGTCCCGCTGAAGTGGAGGTTCCTGGCTCGCCAGGATGGGGGGCTCGTTCCGCAGGCGCTGCACCAGGCGCTGAGAGGCTCGGCGCTGGTGATCGATGCGGGGGAGCGCCTCCTATCCTCCTCGCCGCCCTCGGCGGAGTCATCGTGGACGGCACCGGAGCTGGCGCTGCAGGCCGAGGAGCGGCTGGCCTTCAGGCACAGCCTTGGTGAGCTCATGCGAAGGGCGGGTGTGCGTTGCGTGATCGTCAGTCGGGCCCACCTCGACGGTGTGCGAGGCGAGGTCATCGAGCATCGCGCTCCAGAGCATCCACGGTTCATGCTCGACCAGACTTCGAGCCCTGTTCCGGAGTCCTTGAGCGCGCCGGGTACCCTGGCTCTCCTGCGTGCATGGCGCGCGTTGCGAGGCTCCGACGCTTTCGACGCCTTGCTGCACGAGGCGGAGGAACGTGGCGACGTGACCCCCCAGCGGATTGGCGTTGAGCTGAGGCAGGCGTTGGGGACCGGGACCACCCACATCCTGACGCTCGTGGACCTGCTGGGAGACGTGGAGAGATCTCTGCTCAGGCGGGCGCTCCCCGACCCGCAAGATGACGTCGAGCCGATCCAGATGCTGATCGACCTTGGCCTGTTGGAGCTGCGAGGGGACCGTGTGGAGGCGCCCTCCTTCCTTCGCGCGGCGCAGGTGCTCGTGACGCCGTCCGAGGTCCCTCGAACGTGGATGGAGCGTCTGGCGGCCCTCTCGCTCGACCAGATCACCGAGCCCAAGGGCTTCGACCTCAGAGACGCTGCCCACGTCTTTCGTGCGCACCGTCTCTACGTCGCCCTCCACGACATCCAGCGCGCGATGGCTACGACACGGGGCTATGCCGGCGGTCTGGTGGGTCTGGCGGCCGAGATCAGCCGTTCGGGGGACCATCGCACCGCGTTCGATTGCTATGACCGCGTCCTGGCCATGTGGCGAGAGAGCCTTCCGAGTGACTGGCTGTGGTACGACCAGGCGCTCACGCCGCACCTCCACTCCTACGTCCTTCACTACCGCGCCTACAACGGCGCCCGAGCCCGGGTTCTCAGCGCTGCCGAGGTCGAAGGCGGCTACATCGAAGCGCGTGAGCTGTGGCTCGAGAACGCGCTCTGGCACGGTCGCTTGATCGGACTCCACTTCGAGCTCGGGCAGGTGGACAAGGCGTGGGCGGTGCTCCAGAGCGCGGAGGGCTGCGTGCGGGACCATGAACGGCGGGATTGGGCGCTCCGGCTGCTCCCGGCGCGCTCGGCCATGCGCGCGGGCGCGATCATGGAGGTCCTTGCGCTCATCGCGCCCGTGCTGCGCGACGCCCCGGGCGACTACCGGACGGCGCGGGCGCTGCAGGAGCTGCTCGACGCGCTGCAGCGAGGGGTGGAGGTGGACGTGCTCAAAGGCGGCGACGCCCGGTTGGTCTTCCACCGAGCCCAGACCGTCGAGATGATGCGTTTGAGCCAGGGGTGGCTGGCGTCTCTCCCTGCCGCATCCACGTCAAAGCAGGCGCCCCAGGCCAGCGAAGCGCTGGTGAAGCTGGTCGGAGGGCTCGCCGACGAGGCCCGCAAGCTCGTCCAGACGCCCAGCCACGCGCTGACCGACGTGGAGATCAGCCGCAAGGGGCGCCTGATCGGCTTGCTGGATCTCCTCAACAGCGACATCGGCCTGTCTTTCGCCCGCGACCGCTGGTTGGTGGGGCGCGTCGACCTCGAACAGCAACGCTTCACCGAGCTGCATCGTGCCCAGGACGACGATGTGCTGTCCGCTCCGATCGCCTCGGACCTGCTTGGCAATCTGAGGCCGGGCGATCAAGAGGCGCTCTGGTTTGCGCGGGTGGAGACCGTGCGTGATGGCAGTCCCCGCAGCGAGGTCCTGGAGCTCGAACCCATCGGCCTGGGGCGCTCCGCCTGGGAGCTGAACAAGGAGCTGCGGCGGTTGAGCCGAGCATCTGGCGATGACGAGGTGGTCGAGGATGAGCCCTGACATCGGCGTCTACAGCCTGGACGTCGGTCAGGGCGACGCGACCATCATCGTGCTGCCGGAGGGGGCTGGTGCCGTGGTCTTCGACTGCCACGATGAGCGCGTGGTGAGCCAGGTGTTGCGGACGTGGGGGATCGCGACCATTCAGGCATTCATCATCAGCCACCTGGACATCGATCACATTCGGGGGGCGCTGTCCTTTCTGAGAAGCCATCCGGAAAGGAATGGCCGAGTTGGCGAGTTCCAGGTGCGTCAGATGTGGCTTTGAGGAGTCTCCATTGGGGCAGCGCCCCATGGGGACGACGATAAGCCGCAGATGGCGTGC
>Ga0100377_1001509_pt1 | contig 19971 bp, 14 predicted proteins | sample CryGeymeta201501_FD_83664 | JGI IMG/M metagenome (GOLD analysis project Ga0100377, IMG submission 83664) | Groundwater microbial communities from Crystal Geyser aquifers in Utah, USA - Crystal Geyser metaG 2015-01 | ecosystem: Environmental > Aquatic > Deep subsurface > Groundwater | place: USA...
TAACTGAACATATGATTAGTCAACAAAGTGCCACGTGCCTTCAAGAAACCCTAGACAACCGCTAGGAAGTCCCCACGCGCGAGACGGCGCGCGTCGAGCGCGACGGATTAGCGTGGGGCGGCCACCTCATAGTCCGACCCATGGATCTCGAACCCCGCGCCCCGCGCCGTCGCCTTCACCACGATCCACCCCGAGGCGTCCGCCGGCAGCTGCACCACGAGGTCATGGACGACGCCCTCATCGGCCTCGGTCGCGCTCCACGGCAGCTCGAACAGGTCCACCCCCACCCGGACCTCCACGCCCGCGGCCTCCGACGTCTCCACATGCACGTGCAACCCGTCGTCGCGAAGCTCCAGCTCAAGCGGCGACATGGACGGCGCCACCCGCTCGACACGCACGACATCCGCGGGCAGCCGCGCCCGCATCGTCGTCGCACAGCCCGCCACGTCGCTGGCCGACAGCGGCGCCAGATCGCCGGGGTGGGCCCCCTCGAAGGCGGCGAACGCGGCCTCGAGGCGATCGGCGGCCGCGGCCACCCAGCCGGCGTGCAGGGGATCGTTCGTGCGGCGGTAGAGCACGTTGGCCCAGATCCCCTCCACCACCTCCATCCACACCGCCACCGCGTCCCGCTGCTTGCTCAGCCGCCTCCGAAGGTCCTCGATCGCCTCGCCTTCGACCTCGCCGCGCGCGATCAGGCCGTCGAGCTCGTCGAGGTTGCGCTGCGCCAGGGCCAGCGCCTCGCGATCCTCTTGCCGAAGGTCGTCGAGCACCTGGGCGTCCGGCTCAGCGAGTCGGGCGTGCAGGGGCGCCCAGCGCGGGTCCCAGGCATCGTTGGCGCGCGAGTCGAGCAGGCCCGGCGACGTGCACACCGCCGGCAGGCCCGAGCCCTTCTCCAGCGTCCAGAACCCGAGCTGGTACAGCATCTTGCGCGCCACGTCGAAGGCGCGGTCATGGATGACCGCCAGCGCCGCGAGCGCAGGCGCCTCCGGCGCCACGCCGTACCGCCCCGGCAGCCAGTCGGCGTACACCTCGGCCGGGGAGGCCTCCGGGTCGGCGAAGAACCGCGCCAGGGCGGCCAGGTTCACCTCGTTCGGCGTCCCGAGCGCAGACCGCCCCCCTCGCTCCACCCGCGCCGCGTACCCGATCGCCCCCCGCGCCTGCGCCGCCCGCACCCGACGTTCGAGGTAGCCGACCGCCGGGAACGGCAGCTCCGAGACGCCCCAATACTCCCCCGCCGCGTCGACCTCCAGGATCACCGGTCGGCCCTCCACCGCGCCGATCGCAGGGTTCAGCGGGTAATACGGCTGCCAGTCGTTCGGAACGTCCTTGGACATCTGCAGGAAGGTCCGCCAGGGCGCGACGGACGACAGCCCCTCGATCATCCAGGCCTGCTCGGTGGGTTCGTGGATGAACGTGCGGACGACCACGTACCGCCCCAGCTCCCCCGTCACCACGTCGTGCACGTTCTCGACGACCTGCCGGATGCGCTCGGGCGGCGGCGGCACCATGAACGGCCGCACCGCCGGCGGCGCGTCCGAGGGCCGGTCCAGGCAGTAGGCGCACACGCACCCGGCCAGCCACGGCGGCGGGCTCGCCGACCCGAACGACAGCACCACCCCGTCCAGCTCCGGCGCCAGCGCGAACGCCTCACGGTACGTCGCCCGACGCGCGGCCCAGATGGGGTCGGCGGGATCGAAGCAGACAGCGATGGAGTCATCGAACTCGTTGGACCAGATCAGCACGCGCAGGCCGCGCGCCTTCGCCGCGGCGATGGCCTCCAGCAGCCGTTGGCGCAGCGCCTCATCCTCCAGCTCCCCGAGCTGCGAGATCAGCTCGTGGGACAGCTGCACCTCGTCCACGCCGAACTCGACCGCCGCCTCGAGGTTGCGCGCCACCGCCGCTGGATCGGCGCTCAGCAGCACCCACGAGGCCACCCGCTCGCGCGGCGCCACGGTCATCGGGGGGGCATCGGGGGGCACGTCCGCCTCGGCGGCATCGGCATCGGCGTCGAGGGGCGAGGAATCGGCGAGGTCGGCGTCGGAGGGGACGTCCTCGGGCACATCGGACGCGGCGGCTGTGTCCTCGCTGGCGTCGCGCGCCGCGCTCGGGGCGGCCGGACCGTCACCGCAGCCCGCCACCACCACGACGGCCAGCGCCGCCACCACCCACGCTCGCAGCCCCATACGACCTCCTCGGAGGCTCGGTCAGGGCCGCACCTCCACCCACATCCCCGGCCCGCCCGGCTCGACCTTGCCGCCCACCACCGGTGCGTCCGCGTCCGGCACCGTCGAGGATGCCACGATCTTGAGGCTCCGCGCCACCTGAAGCTCCACCACCATCGCCCGCGACACCATCAGCTCGTCGCCGCCGGGCCGCGCCAGCACGTCCACCGCCAGGCGACAGGCGGCCTCGGTGCACGCGGGCAGATCATAGACCAGCATGAGGGCCACGGCGAGCCCGCCGACCTCGGTCACGGTCGCGGTGGTCTGGAGTGAGGTCGGCCGTGGGGGCTTGCCCATGAACCGGAGCACGTAGCCGCCGACGGTCTCCGGCCCCACCTCCGCCGACAGCGCCTGCGCCTCCAGAGGCGACAGCTCCCCCGACCGATCGATGTCGAACCGCGCCATCAGGTGGTTGGCCCGCTCGCCGCGGGGGATCTCGTGCAGGATCAGCACGTCGGCCACGAGCGGGCCGGTCGCGGTCACCAGGTCCGCCGGGTGCAGGCTGACGATCACGCGCACCTTCTCCTCGTTCTGGTGCGCCTCGGCCGTGCCCGGCCACGCCACCAGCAATAGAAGAAAGGGAATGAAACTCAAGAGGTTACGAGACATGACGCGCCCTCGGGGTCCGGCGCCGGGGCGGCCGACGCCGCCCCGGACACGCGATCAATGACCGTGCTTGCCGAACTGCTCGAAGATCACCCGCACATCGTACAGGTCGCCCTTCTGACGCGGGAACCAGATCGACGGCACGTTGTTGCGCTTGCGCTCGATCCGGCGCAGCTCCTCGTCCGTCCACGCCGTCGGCTTGCTGTTCTCCACGATCGGCGTGGCGCCGAACGCGTTGCGCGCGCACTCCAGCTTGACCGGACCCGACGGCACGAACTCCGCCTCGGCCACGTTCACGTATACCGGGTTCGTGATCGCGTACGCCGTCACGATGTGCGTCAGCGACGGGCCGATGTCATCCACCGCGCTCGTCAGACCGAACGCCCCCGCCAGCGCGCCCACGGCGTCCGTCAGCAGGATCGGCGGCAGCTCCAGCGGCGACACCACCGGGAACAGGCTCCGGTTGCCCTTCACCTCCAGCACGTACCAGGTGTCCTGGAGGATCAACAGCTGCGTGTCGCCCTCCCAGACCGTCCCGTCCATCGTCACGTCCCAGGTGTGCACCAGCTCGCCGTTGGCCCACAGCAACGCCTGGTTCACACCGATCCACTCCGGGGCCTGGATCTTCACGTGGATGTTCACCTGCCCGTCCGGGTCGTCGACCTTCGAGCCCACCGGCTGGTCGTTCACGAACAGCTCCGCGAACGGGCCGTTGGTCACGATCAAACGCTGGTCGTGGAAGGCCTTGACCACCGTCAGGTCATCCACGAACGCCGGATCGTCCGTGCCCGCCCAGAAGTACGTGCGCGGAAAACCAGGCTCCTCACCCTCGGTGTGGTGACTGTCCGAGTTCCCCACGCCCGCCAGCCGCATCCCCTTGTTCAACATATTAAACCAGTCGTCCACCATCCCCGGAAACGCCACCTCGCCGTCATCACACACAATCTGACCTGCCTCCAGGCTAAGATTGGGGTAGTCGCGTGGCGACCGGAAACTGCGAAACTGCTCGAACCGCTTCCCGTTCACGATCTCCATCGCGTCGAAGTCGAAGCTGAACAGGTTCTCCCCCGTCTCCGGGTCCCGGAACGCAGGCCCGTTCACCGCCACCGCCGACGACGGGTCAAACCCCACACCGCCCAGCGGCTTCGGCTCCGCCGTGAACGCGTCCAGGTTGTACTGGTCGAAGTACCCCAGGATCGAGTCGCGCGGATGGTTGATCTGCACGATCGTGTTCTCCGGACCGTACTTGCCCAGACCACGCAGCGTCCCCAACACCTCCGCCGGAGGCTTGAGTGACCACTCGAACGAACCCCGCGTGATCGCCCCCAGGTCCCGCTTGACCGGGAACCCGTTGAAGTGACCGCTCTCCAGCGTCGTCAGCTCCAACCCGATCATCGACGTCATCCACTCCGTCAGCCCCGCCCGCTCGATCGTCGGCCGGTAGTCCGTCACGAAGTTGTGATCCGTCGCCACGATGTATTCCAATCCCTCGCCCGCGCACGAAACCACCCGCTCGTCCAGGTTCAGGTCCGAGTCCAGCGACGGCGCTGCGTGGAGGTGGAAGTCACCGCTGATGTAACCCTCGGTGTTGACCACACGGGTCAGGATCGTGCTGATCTGAGAGGTCGTGCCCGGGTCCACGCGCACCGTCGCCGACTGCACGTCGTACTCGATGCCGCGGCTCACATACACCGTGTACACCCGGTCGGGACGCACCGTCAGCGTCACCTCACCACCTCGCGTGTACCCGCTCGCCTCGATGAACTGCAGCGTGTCCGGGTCGTTCAGCTTGTCCGGCACAAAGTCGCTCACCCGCCAACGCTGGCCCGCCGCCAGGTCGAACAGGTACTCGTGCGTCGCCATCCCGGCCGCAGACGGCTTCTCGGTGCCCACCACCGTCACCTTCGCCGGCAGATCACGCCCCGACGCCTCGCGCACCCGAACGTGCACCCGCCCCATCGACGGACGCCCCAACTCCAGGAACGACGCCTTGCCCGACACCACCGTGAACGGCACCGGCGACCCCAGCACAGGGTCCTGCTCCACACGCACCGTATACTGCCCCGCAGGCAGCTTGCCCTTGAAACGGCCCGTCGCATCGCTGAACAGCTGGTTGATCGGACGGCCCCCCGCGTCGTACACGACCATCGACGCCCCAGACACCGGATCCAGCGTCAGCTCGTCCCGCACGATGCCCTCCACCACCTCCGCCGACTCGCCGCGCAGCCCGTAAACCTCGTTCATCACGCTGGCCACGTCGCCGTCGCCCACGATGAAGTAGGTCGTGTAGCTGAACTTCTCGCCAGGCCCGAGCTCGTTCGGCGCCTGCGCGAACAGAGCCCCCGTGAACGCCGACGCGATGAAAGGCACCAGCATCGTCTCATCCCCGATGCGGCCCTTGACGTCCGGATAGGCCGCCTCGTACGCGTTCCCGCACTCCAGCATCGACGGCTCCGTGCAGTCCTCCGGCGTCGCCAGCGGACAGGTGCACTTCTGACGGTTCGCCACGAAACCCGGCGTGTCCCCGGCCGACATGAAGCCGTAGGAGACCCCGTTGCGGTTCGACGTCGCCATCACGTTCGCCAGCAAGCCCGGCAGCGCCGGGAAGTCCAGCTCCTTGCCCCGCGCGTAGTTCTCCTCCAGCGCAAACCGGATGTCGTAGCCCGCACCCGGCGCAAACGCGTTGTTGCCCGCCCCGAACAGCAGCACCGTCCCGAGCGGCACGTCGAGATCGATCCCGCCGCCGAGGAACAACGTCAACAGCGTGTCCGCCGACGCCGACGGGATCGTCAGCGGCCCGTCCGTCGTGTTGATCAACGAGTTCGTGATCTTCACGTACCGCTTGCCCGGCGCCAGCTCGTACAGCGTCTCGAAACGCATCGTCGGCTCGCCCTTCAGGCTCTCCGGGTCCAGCGGGTTCGCCATGCTCAGGTCGTGCGAGTTCAAGAACAGCTGGTTGAGCACCTTGACCAACGTCAGGAAGTCACCGCCCGTCCCGCTCACCCGCACGCTCGCCGGACCGCCGTCGGCCCCATCGCTGACCACCTCCACGCTGTCCGGCACCATCGCCTCGAGGAAGAACAGCGGGAACAGCTCACCGAACTGATCCCGCCCGTTGCCCCCGTCCGAGCCGCCCGCAGCCACCGGACGCACCAGATCGGCGTCGATCAGGCTGCCCCCGTAGACACCGAAACCTCTCGAAAAACCCTTATCCTGGATAATGATCCGAATCTTGTCGTTCTCCAGCAGGTAGTCTCCCACCTCGCCGAGCGCGCCCGGACCACCGATGAGCTGTGAGCGGCTCGCCACCTTCGACGCCGAGGCGTGCAGAGGGGCGTCGCTCTGGCAGCCCGAGAGCCGCATCGAGCTCCCTACCACCAGCGCCATCAGGAGGAGCACACCCACCGGAATGGCGGTCGCTGCGCGCCGCCGCTGCGGGGTCATGGTCGGCATGATCGCCCCCTCCCTAGAAGTTCAACTGGGCCAGAAGCTGGAACCAGTCGTTGTTGAGCGCACGCGCGTCGTTCTCGAGCGTGAGCGTATAGTTCGCCCGGAACTGCACCGGACGCTCCGGCACATCCCACGTCACACCGAACGTCACGTACGTCAGCTCGTCCACCGCCAGCTGAGAGCTGATCAGGCTGTCCTCCGCCTCGAAGTCCGACGTCGGATCGAAGAACGCGTAGCGCACCGCCGGGATCACCCCGTACGGCAGCCGGTAGCCCAGCCACGCATGGTAGCCACGCGCCGTCCGACCCGGCTCCGCCTCCACGTCCGGGAAGGTCGTGTCCACCTGCATGTACTGCACCCCCACCAGCACGTTGTACGTGTCCGCCAGCAGATCCACCGCCAGCCCCAGGTCGTCCTCGTCGATCAAGTCCGGACCCTGGCCCGTCGTCCGCGGGTTCAGGTAGCCCGCCACGCCCAGCGTGATCCAGTCCCGGTAGTACAGCTCCAGACGCCCGAAGCCCGCCGGCGAGTCGTTGTCGTTGAGCGCAGACGCCCCCGCGTTGCCGTTCGTCGCCGCCAGGAAGTAGCCGACCCCGAGGAACTCACGCTCGTCCAGGAAGATCTTGTCGCTGTGCACCATCACGCCGATCTGACGGTTCAGGCTCAACCCGTTGACGTTGATGCCCTCCACGTCCTGCACCCCGCGGCTCTCCACCGCACGAGACACAAACGGCAGCTCCCCCGTCGACAGCAGCGACTCCCCATCGAACGGCGGCTTGAGACGACCCGCAGACACCTTGAACCACCGGCACGGCGCATACTGCCCATAAGCGTCCCGAAGCTCCGTCCGCGCCGTCAGGTTCGCCGAGTTGATCGCGTCCGCGTTGCTGATCGCCCCGTCGAACGAGATCCGGAACCCGAAGTCCTTGTGCGTCCCCTCCACCGTCAACCGCGCGTTCGCCAGCACGAACCCGTCGTTCAGACCGATGAAGTCCGTCTGCGTCGTGTCGTCCTCGATGGCCTCGTAGCCCGTACGCACATAGCCCGTCCACTTCAGGTCGAAGGGATACTCGCCCTCCTTCGGCCCCGCCTCCATCAGCGCCGCCTCGAGCGCCGTCAGCCGCGCGTTCTGCCCATCCAGCGCCGTCTTCTGCGCCGCCAGATCCTCCTTCTGGAGCTCCATCGCGGCGGCGACCTTCAGGATGGCATCCGCGTTGACCTTGATCGCCTCGGCGCGGGCCTCGGCGATCGTCTTGACCTGCTCGTCGAGGTTGGCCTCCAGCGTCTTGACCTTGTCCTCGAGCTCCTTCTGGCGCGCTTCGTTCTCGGCGGCGGCTTCCTTTGCCTCACCGAGCGTCTTGGCCTTCTTGCCCTGCGCCACAGCCATCGTGCACATCCCCAACAGGGCACACGCCACGAGCGACGCCACAGTGAGCCTCTTTGTCATCTTCGCCACCTCGCTTTCGATTCGGGAGTGAGACAGCCGGTCCCGTCCGGACAAGGACGCGCCGCTGCCGTGACACCATGGACAGCAGGCGTCATCATAGCACCTCGCGACGCCGCCTCGCTCGCCTGATACTCCATTTTGGCGGACCGTTCAAACCCCCGAGCCCTTTCCCCACCGAACAACATGGCCCACAAAATCCGCGTCGTCTTCGTCTGCCTCGGCAACATCTGTCGCTCCCCCCTCGCCGAAGGCTCCTTCCGCCACCTCGTCCAGGCCCGTGGCCTCGACGACCGCTTCGACATCGACTCCGCAGGCACCTCCTCCTACCATGCCGGCGAGCCACCCGACCCCGGCAGCGTCGACGTCGCCCGCCGCAACGGCATCGACATCTCCCGCCAGCGGTCCCGCCAACTCGTCCGCGAGGAGCTGACCTCGTTCGACTACATCATCGCCATGGACAGCCAGAACCACCGCAACATCCTCCGGCTCGCCGCCAACCCCGACGCCCTCCGCGGGAAGCTCTGGCTCATGCGCAACTTCGAGCGAAGCCCCGAAGGCCTCGGCGACGACCTCGGCGTCCCCGATCCATGGGGCGGCGGCCGCAGGGGCTTCGAGGAGGTCCACGGCATCGTGCACGACGCCTGCGGCCACCTCCTCGCTTTCATCCTCGCCAAAGACAAGGTGCCTTGATCGAAGACCCCAGGCTCGGTCGCTCCGCTCCCGTCGCCAGGGGCTAGACTCGGAGTCGCCCCTCCGGGGCTCTCGGCTGGGGTGGGCCGGTGGACGTCGCCCCATCCGTCCTGTCCACCCCCAGGAACAAGCATCCTCGGGAGCCCCGGAGGGGCGACCCCGAGCAGGCTTCTAGCCTGCGAGAAACGTTAGCCCCTGGCGACGGGAGGGCGAACAGCCCGACCGAGCCTGGGGCGACGCCTCCTCGACGATCTCCCGCAGGAGGATGTGTCCGCGCAGGGTCGGCATCTTGGCGCTACACCACCCCGCGGCCCCGCAGCGACTGGTGCAGCGTCTCCAACGCCCGCGTGTGCACCCGGCACATCCACGACCGCGAGAGCCCCTTGCCCGCCCCGATCGCCGTCAGGCTCTCCCCACCGAAGTACATCCGCTCGATCGTCTCGCGCTCCAGCGGGTCGAGCTCATCCAGCGCCTGCACCAGCGCCCCGCGCAGCTCCTCCTCCAGCAGCGTCCCCACCACGCCGCGCTCCTCGGTGGCCTCACGCTCCCGGCTGAGCGCCTCCCCGATGACCATCCACGCCACGCCCGAGTTCGCCACCGCCTCGTCGAGCTGCGACATCACCTGCCGCGTCCGGTCACGCGCCGACGGCGAGTGCACCGAGACCTGCGCCTCCCGGATCGCGGCCACCGACTGGGCCAGCCGCCCCTTGGCCTCGCTCCGACGCCGCAGCACCCCCGACTTGCGCAGCCCGTCCATCACCGAGCCCCGGATCCGGTAGTACGCGAAGGTCGAGAACGCCAGGTTCGTGCCCGGATCGTACCGACGCCACGCGTCCATCAGCCCCAGCCGCGCGTCGGCGCGCATGTCCTCCACCGAGGCCGTCCGAAGCATCATCGACTGGTAGATGTTGTAGGCGATCTGGACGCAGAGGCCCTCATAGTGGGCCAGCACCGCCTCGTCGCTCATCGCGCTGAGGTCGATCGCCTCGTCCAGCGTCCGCCCCTCCGCCGCGATCGCCGACGCCTCCGCCAGCGGCGAGCGCCGAACCGCCACCCCTCCACCCCTCGCCGAGCCGTGCTCCGTCATGGGTCCCCCACGATGATCGCGAGCTCCTGGAACTGATAGCTGTTGGCGCCGTGGTTGTTCACCTCCAGCACCACCGACGACCCGATCGGATAGTCCCGACGCGCCACCCACCTCTCGCTGATGAACGCCGCCGGCCCCGGGATCGGCAGCTCCGTCTCCCACACCACGTCCCCGTCGATCGCCAGCCCCAGGTGCGCCATCGAGCCCTCCGGCCCCTGCAGCTCGAAGTTGAACAGCCGCACGATCCCCACGTCCCCCGCCCGGATCTCCGCGATCGAGCTCCCCCGCGCCGCGTGGTAGTTGCACCGCCACGTCTCCACGAAGTAGCTGTCGGATGCCTCGAACAGCTCCCACCCGTACGCCTCGGCCGCGCAGTCGACCGCCGCCGGCCGGTGCGCCGCCGCGAACGGGTCCGCATCGGCCGGGGCCGGCGTCAGGCTGCGAAGGTCTACCAGGGCGTACCGACCCTCCGCGCGGGTGTCCGCCGCCGAGGGCGCGCCATCGTCTGCACAGCCGGTCACCATCGCCAACGACGCTCCCACGACCAACCACGCCCCTCTGGCGAGCCCACCGTTCATCGCACCTCGCACGCGCTCACGCCACCGGCTCGCGACCTGCCCTCGAGATCCGCGCAAACGTACCAACCCCTTCGGCTGCGACGCAAGCCCCGGACACCGGACACCGCGACGCCCAGGGCATCAGGAGCGATGGCGTGACCCACAAAATGCTTTAAAATCAACGCGTTACAACCAACCGAGCGACTAACCGGGGTCGTTCGACCAGCTCCGGTACGGCGGCAGCGGCTTCATCGCCCGCTGCAGATACCCCCGCTCCGGCGCCAGCTCCTTGAGCCCCCGCAGCACGATGCGCTTGAGCTTGGAGGTGCTCGGGCTCAGGTTGATCGGGCTCGGCGGCGACTTGAACGTCTTGTGGTAATCCGAGAACGGACGATTGGCCAGCACCGGTGGCCGCGCGATCTGCTGGATCGCGAAGAACGGCAGGCTCGTCGCCGACGGCGCAAACGCGTCCCCGGCGAAGATCAGCGCGTTCCGCGAGCCCAGGTTGCCCGCCATCACGCTCTCCCAGGCCACCCGGCTCGGCACGTTGTTCACCACACCGCCGTCCGTCATCCGCCAGATCCGGTGCCGCTCGAAGATCGCGTCCAGCGTGCCCACCGTGTCCGGGTCGTTGTGGAAGACATCGTAGTTGAACAACCCCGGCACCGAGCACGAAAAACCCGTCGCCTCAATGACGTTGAACGACTCCGTGCCCTCTTCACGCCCGAACACGATCTGCTTGAGCAGCCGCGGGTTGTCCGACAGCTCCCGCGCCGCGTTGAAGAACAACCGCATCCGATGCCGCAGCGCGAACGGGGAGAACCCCGCCCGGCTCGCCTCCTCGATGTCCCGCTGCAGCGTGCTGCTCGCGACAAAACCCGTACGGACCCCCGTCACGACAGTCTCCAGACGGATCGGCAGCTCGTTGAACCGAGGGATCTGCCGCATGCCCTTGAGCCGGTACATCGCGTCCGCGCCCACCCGCAGCAGCTGCATGTGGAACGCCCCGGGGAAGCCGAACCGCGTCTGCCCCGAGAACGGCGAGAACACCGCCCGCAGATCGAAGGTCTCCGGCAGCGCCGCCGCGATCAGCTCCGGGTCGTACGTCAGATCCATCGACCGGAACAACCCCAGCAGCCCCCCCATCGACGAGCCCACGATCAGCTTCGGCTTGATCCCCAGCCGCTCGGCCAACTCGAACGTCGCCAGATGTGCGAACCCGCAGCCGCCGCCGCCGCCGAGCACCAACACAAGATTCTTGTGCTGCACCTCCGCCGCCAGCTCGTCCGCCCCGAAGTCGTTGATGTGATGATCCAGCATCAGCCGCCGCGCCGCGTGCAGCCGATAGTCGATCGACGGACACAGGCTCCGAAGCTCCGGCCCATCGATCGCCCCGTCCGTCCCGATGGCCGTCCGCAGACGCTCGATCAGCCAGCCGCGGAACGGCGCCAGCACCCCGGCGACCTCCACGTCCGTCCCCTCGGGCGTCCGCATCAGCACCATGCGCGCCACCGTGATCGCCCAACGCACCAGGGCCTCCTGGCGCGCCGTCAACAGATCTCCGTCCTTCACCAGACCGAGCAGCAGATCCCGCTCGAGGTTCATCAGCTCCGAGATCCTGGCGTGAAATCGTCCTGGCGCCGTCACGTGGCTCCCAGACACCGGCTGCGACACCGAGGCCACCCGAAGGTGCGGGCGAGGCGCCTCCTGGATGAGCGGCTCGGCGTATGCAGACTGAGCAGGTTTCATGAAGGGCAACACCGGGTTGCGGGCTGAAGAAGTCACGCCGGCTGTACAGTGTGACTGCACCGTTACAACAGTATCACAGAACCGATCGTCGAACAAACCAGATCCAGGTCTGAGCAGCCACGGACGATTCGTTGTAGACTTCCAGAGCGACCGCACCGACGCCAGGACACCCGACCCCCGCGCCGGGACGCGTCGCCACCGCGAAGGGTGTTCACCATCCTGACAGAGCTGTCGCGTTCGTCCAGATTTCCCCACGCCTCCCCCCGGTCGGCGTCGCCAAGGATGAAGCCCGGATGATCCGGAACAAACTCATCGTCGTCTACCTCGTCCCCACCGTCGCCCTCGTGCTCCTGGTCGGCCTGCTGGTCTACGTCGAGGCCGAGCGCTCCCTCGACGACGCCCTCGGCCACCGCCTCACCGCCATCGCCCAGACCACCGTCGGCACCCTCCCCGCCAGCGACCCGCGCCGCATCGCCGAGCTCAAGCCCGACGACGACGCCACGCTCGATCGGCTCCGCACCCGCCTCGAGGCCGCCCGCACCGCCACCGGCGCACGACGCGTCTTCATCTTCACCCGCGCTGGCGACGGCCGCTTCCACTCCCTCGTCGACACCCGCCCCGATGTGCGCTTCAACGACGTCCTCTACGAGCTCGACGCCGACGCCGTCGAGATGGAGCGCGTCTTTCGCCCGCCCGGTGAGCCCACCAGCTCCGTCCTCTACGCCAGCGCCGATGGCGTCCAGTACAAGAACGGCTACGCCCCCCTCCTGCACGAGGGCGCCGTCGTCGGCGCCGTCGGCGTCGAGGGCTCCGCCGAATACTTTGAGGTGCTGAGCGACTTCCGCAACGTCATGCTCGCCTTCGCCATCCTGGCCATCGGCGTCATCGTCGCCGTCTCGCTCCTGGTCGCCCGCTCCATGACCCGCCCCATCGACGTCCTCGTCGAGGCCTCCCGCCGGTTCGGACGCGGCGACCTCTCCCTGGACGTCGCCCTCGACCGCAAGGACGAGTTCCAGACCCTCGCCCTGGCCTTCAACGAGATGCGCAAGGACCTGCTCGACCGCGACCAGCAGATGCAGATGATGCTCTCCGGCATCGCCCACGAGGTCCGCAACCCCCTCGGCGGCATGGAGCTCTTCTCCGGACTGCTCGCCGAGGAGGTCGAGCCCGGCAGCCCCCAGGCCGGCTACGTGGACAGGATCCGCAAGGAGCTCTCCTACCTCGGCCGCGTCGTCAACGACTTCCTCGACTTCGCCCGCCGCAAGCCCCTGCAGTGGGACCGCATGACGGCAAAATCCCTTCTGGATGAGGTGGTTGGGCTCCTCACCTGGGACCTGGAGAGCGAGGAGGTCAAGCTGGTCTGTGGTGATGTCGAGGGCGAGCTCGAGCTGACCTGCGACCGCGAGCGCGTCCACCCCGTCTTGATCAACCTCGTCCGCAACGCTGGCGCCGCCTCCGCCCCCGGCACCACCGTCCGCCTCGACGCCCGCGTCCTCGACCGCCCCGCCCTCGACGGCCTGCCCGAGCTGGCCGCCTACCACGCCCACACCGTCGTCCTGCCCCCCGACCCCGACGCCTCCGACCGCTGGGTCCTCGTCACCGTCGCCGACCAGGGCGAGGGCATCGGCGCCGCCGACCTCGAGACCGTCTTCAAACCCTTCTACACGACCCGAGAAAAGGGCTCCGGCCTCGGCCTGGCCCTGACGCAAAAATGCATCGCCGAGCACGGCGGCGGCTTCGTCGTCGCCTCCACCCCACGAGACAACCCCGAGGGCGCCCCTTCCGGCACGCTCATGGCCATCGCGATGCCCTTCAAGCCAGACGTCGAACGCGCTAAGATGGACGTCCCCGATGGCTGGCTCGGCTGATCCGGCGACCGCTCCCACGACCCAACCACAGGCAGGCTCATGGCGAACATTCTGGTGATCGACGACAACGACACGCTGCGCGAGGGCGTCGCCCAGGTCGTGCGCAAGATGGGCCATCAGGCCTTCACCGCCTCCGGCGGCGCAGCCGGCCTGGCCATCTACAAGGCCGAGTCCATCGACTTCACGATCAGCGATCTGAAGATGGACCACGTCACCGGCATGGACGTCCTGCGCTCCATCAAGAAGGACAACCCCGACGCCCTCCTGATGATCATCACCGCCTTCGGCTCCATCGAGGTCGCCGTCGACGCCATGCGCGAAGGCGCCTTCGACTTCATCACCAAGCCCTTCCCCCCCGACCTGCTGCGCACCAAGGTCGACAAGGCCCTCAAGGTCGCCGCGATGCAGCGCAGCGTCGAGCGCCTCCAGGCCGAGAACGACGTCCTGCGCGCCGATGCCGCCCAGCCCTACGACTTCGACGCCATCGTCGGCTCCTCGGCGGCCATGGAGCGGATCTTCAACATCGTGCGCAAGGTCGGGCCCACCGACTCGACGGTCTATGTGTTTGGCGAGTCGGGCACCGGGAAGGAGCTGATCGCCCGAGCGATCCATCACGCCTCGGACCGGAGGGACAAGCCCTTCATCAAGGTCAACTGCTCCGCCCTGGCCGAGACCCTGCTCGAGAGCGAGCTGTTCGGCCACGAGAAGGGCTCGTTCACCAGCGCCCACAAGCGCAAGATCGGCCGCTTCGAGCTCGCCGACGGCGGCACCATCTTCCTCGACGAGGTCGGCGACCTCTCACCCACCATCCAGCACAAGCTCCTGCGCGTCCTGCAGGAGCGCGAGTTCGAGCGCGTCGGCGGCGAGTCGACCATCCACGTCGATGTGCGCGTCGTCACCGCCACCAACAAGGACATCAAGAAGCTCGTCGAGGAGGGCACCTTCCGCGAGGACCTGTTCTACCGCCTCCACATCATCCCCCTCACCCTGCCCCCCCTGCGCGACCGCCTCGACGACATCCCCCTGCTGGCCAACCACTTCATCGGCAAGCTGGCCACCCGCACCCGCGCCTCCGTCAACCGCATCGCCCCCGACACCCTCGAGGCCCTCCAGGCCTACCCCTTCCCAGGCAACGTCCGCGAGCTCGAGAACATCATCGAGCAGTCCCTCGTCTTCGCCGAGGGCGACACCCTCCAGGTCGATGACCTCCCCACCTTCGTCACCAACCGACCCCGCGGCGAGCAGCTCACCCTCCCCATGGGCGAGCGCCCCCTGCCCGACGTCCTCGAAGAGCTCGAACGCCAGCTCATCCTCCGCGCCTTCAAGCGCGCCCAGGGCGTCAAGACCGAGACCGCCCGCCTCCTCGGCATCAAGACCAGCGCCCTCTACTACAAGCTCGACAAGTATCAGGTCGACGAGACCGTCCTCGACGGCCCCGTCGGCCAGGAGCCGTAACCCCGGCCTACGGCACAACACGCCCACGGCACCGCACGTCATCGCCTGCGCCCGGCCCCAGCATCCGGCACAGCTGCTGCCGCGCGCTCGGCGCCGCCACATCCTCCGGATACCGATCCACGAACGCCCGCAGGTGCTCCACCGCGCGCCCCGACTGACCGAGCCGACTCGCGTACAGCCGGGCCAGCTCCAGCCGCACCGACGCAGCCTCCGGGGCTGCGGGGCCAAGCCGCGTCAACGCCTCCTCGTAGAGGCTGGCCGCACGCGACGCATCACCGGCGCGCAGCGCCTCGCGGGCCTCATCCCGAAGCCGCCGCGGGTCCGCACGGACGGGCTCCGGGGGCTCCGGGGCGACGGGCTCCGAAGCCGGCGACGCCTCCACCACCACCTCCACCGGCCGCGGCCCCCCGGCGCCCCCAGCTGCCCGGGGCGCCTCGCCGTGGCGGTCGGGCGCTGCCACGTCACGGGGAGCCACAGGCGCTGCGGCAGGTCTCGGCTGCAGTGTGTGCGGGGCACGCCCCTCCGATGCAGCCACCCCACGGGCGGCTCCTCGAGCTGCACGCGCCGCAGGCTCGACGACCTCCGCGCCGGGGCCCCCCGGCTGCACCGCGGCCACCTCGGCCACGACCGCGCCGACCTCGGGATCCGCAGCCTTGGCCACCTCGGCCGGCGCGGCCACGGGCTCGATCTCAGCCACCTCAGCGAGCGGGCCCGCCTCCGCCGGGGCCGGGAGTCGCGACGCCAGCGCGCCGAGCATCATCCGATGCCGCTCCACGTCGACGTTCCGCTCAAGCGCCTGCCGCTCCGCCGCAGGGATCGCCTCGGAGGGACCAGCCCCCCGCACCCGCCGAAGCTCGCCGAGGCGCAGATCGGGCGCGCCGGGTCGGCGCACCTCCACAGCACCGACCAGCACACCAACCTCGGCGACCTCGGGCGCCGTCGCGTCGACGCGGGCGTAGAAGATGGTGCCGACGACGCTCACCTCGGTGCCGGCGGCCTCGGCGACCAGCCGCTCCCCATTGACCGGCAGGAAGTCGACGAGGACCGCACCGGACTCGACGCGGATGCGGCGCGGCGTGCCCTCGGTGATGATGTAACGCGCGCCGGGCGAGCTGTAGACTGTCAGGTTTGGCACCACGGTGGCGCGCTCCAGCGCGCTGTAGGGCCCCGCCACAGCCGCCAGACCGCCAGGAGCGGTCAGCGGGGCACCGCCCTCGGAGCCGCCCCCCTGCCCGACGAACGCCGCGAGCGCGGCCACAGACGCCACGAGCACGACCGCGGCCGCAGCGATGAGGCGCGGGGTCGACCACCACGCCGAGGGCCGCTCGTCGGCCTCCTCCTCCGCCGCCGAGGCGACGCGCTCGGCGTCCACCTCGACCATGATCGCGGCGAACAGGTCGGCGCGACCGGACTCCGTGGCCCCCTCGGGCCAGAAGGCGTCGGCGGAGGCCCCCGCGGCCGCGTCCAGCAGGTCGCCGAGACGCTCGGCGTGACGCGCACACTCGGGGCAGGCGGCCAGGGAGTCGGCCAGCAGCGTCGCCTCGACGTCGGACAGCGCGCCGCGGCGGGCATCGAACAGTCGGGCGCGGACCTCGGCGTGAGGGCAGGGCTCGGCGGTGGTGCGTCTCATGCGCGGCCTCCTGCGGCGGTGGTGGAGCTGGCGCCGTCCGCCTGCTCGAGGACGAAGCGCAGGCGCTCGCGCGCGCGGCGCACCCGCGCCGCCGCTGTATTCAAAGGAACCTCCGTCAGCGTCGCGATCTCCGCGAGCGCCTTCCCCTCGATCTCATAGAGCACGAACGCCTCGCGATGCTCCGGCGACAGGTCCTCAATGGCTGTATACAGGATCTTCAGCTTCTCTCGCGCATCCAGCCGTGCCCAGGGCCCGTCCGGGGTCGCCATCTGACGCAGCGCCACCAGATCGATCCGCGGCGTCCGCTGCCGGAGGTGCGCGTACAGCACGTGCCGCGTCAGGCTGTACAGCCACGTCGAGAACCGGCTCTCACCCCGAAACCGCGGCAAGCTCCGAAACACCTCGATGAACACCTCCTGCACCACCCCCTCCACGTCCCCGCTCGGACCGAGCATGCGCCCCACCTGCGCCGCCACCCTTCCGACGTGGGCGTCGTACAGCGCCCGAAACGCCGCCCGATCCCCCCGCGCCGCCGCCGCGATGTTCGCCTCCTCGCTCACGGCGTCCCCCTCGTCAGCTCATCCCACTGAAAGCTCAGCCCGACCGACATCGTCGGCCCCGACCACATGTCCGCCAGCGCTGGCGCGCTCCGCCCGGCGAACGCCTGCCGGTACCCCAGCCCCCCCTCCAGCCCGAACCCCCAACCCAGACCAAGCCGCGCCCGCGCCCCCACCTCCCCAAACCCGATACCCTGCACCTCCTCGAAGGCCGGTCGGGGCTCCCCGGAGGTCATCCCCATCTCCGGCGGCCCCCCGTGCGACGACCTCTCGAGCATCCAGCCCCCACCGAGCGCCCCGTAGCCGGTCAACCCGAACCTCCCCGCCCGGACCACGTCCACACCGACCTCCGCCCCCCCCAACACCATCCGGCGCTCCTCCGCCCCCTCCCCCGACTCCAGCTCGACTGGCCGCATCGGGCCCAGCGACCCCTGCACCCGCAGCGCCGCGCTCCAACGCTCGCCGAATCCCAGCCCCACGTGCCCGCCCCCCGTCGTCACCGCCCCTGCACGGGACAGCACCCAGGTCGACTCCGCCCCAACGAACACGCCCTCCCACCACGCCGACCCGCTCGACGCCTCAACCACCACCGACGGCTCCACCCCCGCCGCGGCCTCCGGCCTCGCCTCGACCTCGACCGTCTCCGCGACCCGCCGCGGCTCCTCCATCGTCACCACCCACGCCACCCGCACCACCGCCTCCCGCAGCGCGTCCTCCGACGCCCCCGGCGCCAACGGGATGCTCAGCACCTCCCCCGTGTCCTCCAGCACCAGCGCACACCCCGACGCCACCGGACGCCAGCTCAACCGCCACCCTCCGGGTCTGTCCGCCTCCCCCTCCAGCCGCACCCGCAGCTCATCCTTCAAGATGCCTGCAGCGCGCGCGTCCCCACACCCCTCGACCACGGTCAGCGGCACCTCCGCCGCCCCTACCACCGCCGGCCACGCCAGAGCGGCCGCAAACGCCACCAGCCCCACCGCGCCACACGCGCTCCCTTGTCTCGTCGAGGTCTTGTCCAATGCCTGCTCCCATCGCCGAACGTCACCACCTATGTGCGACCGTTCCCCACCGATTGTGCAGGCCCCCTGCAGAAAAATCGTCACAGCACGCACAAAACCCCTCGCCCCCCCTCACTCATGCTGCAGGGACACAGACGGCCGACGCACCTCAACGCTCCGGCCACACCCTCCTCACCGAACCCAACGGCCGGGCCCGCAGGCTCAGAAGCCATCACGCACCTCCAGGCCCTCCTGGCCTGGTCCCAGGGAGTATTGCCCCATGAACCGCGCCCAACACCTCATCCCCCTCCTCGCTGCCCTCCTCTTCACCCTCGGCCTCACCTCCACCGGATGCATGGCCCCCTGCGACGAAGGCGGCGGCGGCATGCACGGCTGCGACCACGACGGCGGCATGCGCGGCGGCGACCACCACGGACGTGGCGACGGCGAAGACTGCACGCCCCCCGAAGCCATCCTCGGCTCCGTCCCCGGCGACTGCGACGGCCCCAACACCAACAACGACCGCAACAACGACGGCGCCGCCACCAACAACGCCGCACCGACCACCAACAACGGCACCGCAGCCACCAACAACGCCGTCACCGACACCAACAACGGCACCAACAACGGCACCGAAACCACCAACAACGGCGCCACCAACAACGGCGCCACCGACACCGCCTGCACCTGCTCCGCCGACTGCCTCCCCGGCCAGACCTGCGTCGATGGCACCTGCGACGGCGAGCCTCTCGACCGCAACGGCATCGTCTGTCAATTCGATCGCGAGTGCGGCGCCAACGGCGCCTGCGTCAACGGCCAATGCGACTTCGCCTGCGACGCCGACACCGCCTGCCCCCGCACCCTCACCTGCCAGGACGGCCTCTGCGTCACCGATGACGGCGGCGACCAGTGCGTCACCAACGCCGCCTGCGGCGCCGGCATCTGCATCAACGGCCACTGCCTCGACCGCTGCTGCGAAGACGACCAGTGCGAGGCCGACTTCAGCTGCCTCCAGGGCATCTGCCGCCCCACCATCGGCCTGGCCGACCCCGCCTGCCGCCGCAACGCCGACTGCCCCACCGACCACGTCTGCGTCGACGCCGCCTGCCGCGCCACCTGCGCCGCCACCACCGACTGCGCCCCCGCCGAGACCTGCACCACCGGCTTCTGCACCCCCGACGCCGAGCTCAGCCCCCAATGCCTCCGCGCCACCGACTGCGCCACCGACCAGACCTGCCGCAACGGCGCCTGCGTGCCCTGACCGCTGCATCCGCTCGCCTTTTGGGCTCGCGGGCAGCGGGCTCCCCCGCCGCCGCAACCGCGCAGCAGAGCTGCGCGGGCGGCGTCGACCCCTCGTGAACGAGGGGTCACCGGGCCCTCTCACGATCCACGGCTAGTAATTCACGAACAATTAGAATATCTTGCACGTCGCGACTCGCTCTCGCCAGCCATCCGTCGTGGCGCCGGCCGGCAGAGTCCCCACAGTCAGCGAGCCCGTGAACCCCGCACATCGATCGTGAGAGGGCCCGATGACCCGTGTGCCAGGCTAAGTCTGGCTTGAGAGGATAAGGAGGAACCGATGCCACCTTGAAACTCAAGATAGGAGCTCAGCGGGTGTAAATCCCGCCCGGCTAAAGCCTAACCAGCAGGCCGGA